>Ga0214921_10000363_pt1 | contig 86085 bp, 84 predicted proteins | sample LL1505_MetaG_FD_177992 | JGI IMG/M metagenome (GOLD analysis project Ga0214921, IMG submission 177992) | Freshwater microbial communities from Lake Lanier, Atlanta, Georgia, United States - LL-1505 | ecosystem: Environmental > Aquatic > Freshwater > Lake | place: USA: Georgia | collected... | reverse complement strand
GCGGGCATCATCGCCGCCATCGGGTTTTTCCACCTTGATCACCAGGGCGCCGAGATCGGCGAAGATGGCGCCGGCGAAGGGGCCGGCCAGGACCTGGCCGAGTTCGACGATTTTGATGCCGGCGAGGGGTTTGGATGTGATGGGCATGGGTGCAGGCTCAGGCGGCAGCCACCAATGGTCAAGCTGGCCGAGCGCCTGAACACTTGATGATCATATCCAGCGAGTAAATTTCATCATTTCAAATAAAAATTTGTTTGTAAGGGTCAATAACAGCCAAATAGACCAATTCAAAAACTATAACCAAGCGCACTATACAGCCTAAACGCGCCGACATCCCCACCTCACTCAATCGAAGGTGCAGGAAACTGAGTTTCCTGCCGGGGTGCTCGAGGGGCAGAGCCCCTCGAAGGTCTCACCTACCGGCACTGCGCCCGGGCACGCGCCGCAGTCGCCCGCTCTTGCAGCGCGGCCGAGAGATTGGGGTGGTTGGAGCGCAGGTCGTTCAGGGTGTCGCAAGCCTCGCGCCGGTTGCCCAGGCCCTGGAAGGCGCCGGCCAGGCCGAGCAGCGCCTCGGGCGCGCGGGGCGAGGTGCGGGCGCGGGTATAGGCTTCGTTATAGGCGATGGCGGCATTGCCCCAGTCGCGCTTGCCGGTCAGGGCATCGCCGAGCAGCAATTGGGCATTGGCCTGCTGGGCGCCGCTGCGGGTGGCGAGGGCTTCACGCGCGGCCGCCTCGGCGGCGGGGAAGTCGCGCCGGGCGAGGGCGGCCTGGCCGTCGGAGAGCGCGCGCTCGGCGGTGCGCGGAGGCGCTGCGGCGGGCGGCGGCACGACGGGTGCGGTGGGGGCTGCGGGGCGAGCGACCGCAGCGGGCGGTGCCGCGGGGGCGGCTGGCGCTGCGGGGCGGGCGGTGGTGCCGCTGCCCTCGATGCGTTGCAGCCGGTATTCCATATCCTCGGTGAGTTTCTGCACATCGGCGGCGAGGCGACGGTCACGATTTTCCGCCTCATCCACCCGGCCGCGCAGGCGGCGGGTTTCCTCTTCCATATTGCTCACCCGATCGAGCAATTGGCCGAGCATTTCATTGCCCGTGCCGCCGCTTCGGCTGGGGGCCGATGCGGGGGCGGAGACGGCGCCGCCGCGGGCGCGCAATTGCTCCAGCTCCTGGCGCAATTGCAGGAGCTGGTTTTGCAGCGCGATCGCCTCACGCGAATCCATCTGGGCATGCGCCGGTGATGGCGGGCCCGCCAGGGCCAGCAGCATCATTCCCGCCGCGATGCCCAGGCGCATCAGCGCACGACCGTGACGGCGCGGCGGTTCTGCGCCCAGGCGGTCTCATCCGAGCCGAGCGATTCCGGGCGGTCCTTGCCGAAGCTCACGGTCTGGATGCGGCTGCCGGCCACGCCGGAGGCCACGAGCACGTCGCGCGCGGCATTGGCGCGGCGCTGGGCTAGGGCGAGGTTATATTCGCGGGTGCCGCGCTCATCGGCATGGCCTTCGACGGTGACCTGGTTCTGGGCGTATTGCGCCAGCCAGCGGGCCTGGCGCTCGAGCACGGGGCGCTGATCGGCCTGGATATTGCTGCGGTCGGTGCCGAAGAACACACGGTCACCGATATTGGCGCGCAGGTCTTCCTGGCTGCCGGGGCGAATCACGCCCGCATTGGTATCGCCGGTGCCGGAGGTGGCGGCGGTCTCAGGGTCGGAGGCGCAGGCCGAGAGCAGGGCTGCGGCGGCAAAGGCCACCAGGAATTTCGGTGCGGTCATTGTTGGTCTCCTTTGAGCGGCGCTGCGTGGCGCAAGTGGGCGTCGCGGCGCAAATTATGCTGCACTGCACGCTCGCTACAGGCTGCTCGTGGCGCAATCAAGGCAAAAACCTGTCACGGATTGCAACCCAGCTTTGCAGCCCAGGCTTTGCAACCGATGGCAGGCGCAAGGCACCGGCCATCGGTTGATCATCGCCGCTGCTTCAGGCGCTTTCGTAGAGCCTGGTGAGGGAGAATTCGCGATGGCCGAGGAGTTCGGCCGCCGTCAATTCACCATCCGCGGTGCGCAGCATGCAATCGAGCAGCGCCTCGCCGGCATCATCCATATTCATGGTCTTCTGCAGCAGGCCGGTCACGTCCACATCCATGTGTTCGCTCATGGTGCGTTGGGTGCGCGGGTTCGCCGTCAGCTTGATGACCGGCAGGATGGGGTTGCCGATGACATTGCCCTGGCCGGTGGGGAAGAAATGCACCGCATAGCCCGAGGCGGCGCAGAGGGTGACCATTTCGGCCGCGGCGGAGGAGCTGTCCATGAACCACAGCCCCGGATGGGTCGGGTCCTCGGCCTTGTCCAGCACGCCATCGACCAGGCAGTGCTTGCCGATTTTCTGGATATTGCCGAGCGCCTTTTCCTCGATCGTCGTCAGGCCGCCTTCGATATTGCCCTTGGTGGGCTGGCTATCGGAGAGGTCAGAGGTCTTGTTCTTTTCGATCAGCGCCTGGTAGCGGTCGAACATGAACATGAAGCGGTCGCGGATTTCGGGGGTGCGGCAGCGCGCGGCCACGAGGTGTTCGCCGCCGGTGATCTCGGAGGTTTCGCCAAAGACCAGGGTATTGCCATTGGCCCAGAGCTTGTCGAAGGCATTGCCCACGGTGGGGCAGCTGGCCAAGCCCGAGGTCGTGTCGCTCTCACCGCATTTGGTGGAGACCCAGAGCTCGACGATGTCGGTCCGGGTCTTCTTGAGGCGCGAGGCGTGCTTCACCAGCCGATAGGCGGCGCGTGAGGCGGAGGCGATGGTGTTGATGTCGCCATTCTGCTCGATGGCGAAACCCTCGACCGGCTTGCCGGATTTGGCGATGCCCTCGACGATGGTGCCCGTCCAGCCCGGCTCAATGCCGATGACGATGACGCCGGCCACATTGGGGTTGCAGCCAGTGCCGATCAGGGTGCGGAAATGCAGGTCCAGATCGGCGCCGAATTGCAGCCGGCCGTAGGAATGCGGGATGGCCATCGCACCCTTGATGTTGTTCGCCACCGCCTCGGCCGCGGCGTTGGACAGATCATCGACGGGCAGGATGATGACGTGGTTGCGCACGCCCATGCGGCCGTTTTCGCGGCGCCAGCCCTCGAAGGAGGCGCCCTTCAGGTTGATACCCATGCTGTCGTTTCCCCTACCAGCGCTTGGTCTTGACGTTGTGGACGTGCAGGTGCTCGCCCGGTGCGATGTCGGCGATGGCGCGGCCGATATCGACGCCGTATTTGATGATGGTGTCGCCCGCCTTGATCGGCTTGATGGCGAGCTTGTGGCCGATGGGGATGTCGGACTTCGCGTCGAAGTCGATCATCTTGTCCTGGTCCATCACCCAGCCCTGGATGCGGTTGGAGGCGGTCAGCCCCTCCACCACCACCACGCCCACGCTGTCGCCTTCGTCGTGGACGACGAAATGTATGGTCATTGCACTTCCTCCCTGCGCAGCCGGCACTTTAACCCCGGGCGCGGGCGTGGCAATCAAGCCAGGACAAAAAGGAGCAGGGCGATGGCGGGCGTGTACTGGTATGGTGGCGAGTGGTCGGATCAGGAGCCCAAGGTGATTGGGCCGATGGATCATTGCTTCTGGCTGGGTTCGGTGATTTTTGACGGCGCACGGGCCATTCGTGGCTACGCGCCTGATCTCGAATTGCATTGCGCCCGCTCCATCCGCTCGGCGCTGGCACTGAATATGTGCCCCACCCGCACGGCTGAGGAGATCGAGGCGCTGTGCCGCGAGGGCATCCGCCGGATGGGGCCGGATGCCGAACTTTATGTCCGGCCGATGTTTTTCGTCCGCTCGGGCCTCGGCGCCGCCCGGCCGGACCCCAGCAGCACCGATTTCATCCTGGCGATTTATGACGCGCCGCTGCCGCCATGGGCTGGATTCTCGGCGATGATGGCGCCCTTCCGCCGCGCCGCCATTGATATGGCGCCCACCGATGCGAAGGCCAGTTGCCTCTACCCCAATGGCTCGCGCGCGGCGGCTTGGGTGCAGGCGCGCGGCGCCGATAATGCGGTGATGTGCGACCCGGCGGGCAATGTGGCGGAATTCGCCTCGGCCAATCTCTGGTTCGGCAAGAATGGCGTGGCCATCACGCCGGTCGCCAACCACACCTTCCTGGCCGGCATCACCCGCAAGCGCATCATGGGCCTGTTCCGTGAGGCCGGGGTGCCGGTGGAGGAACGCGCTGTTTCGGTGGCGGAGTTGGAGGAGGCGGATGAGATTTTTTCCACCGGCAACTACGCCAAGGTGCAGCCCTGCACCCGCTATAATGGCCGCGACATGCAGATCGGGCCGCTGACCACGCGCGCCAGGGAGCTGTATTTCAACTGGATGGAAACCACGCCGAAGCTGGTGTGACCCCTAAAATCCTCTTCCAGTCCGACACCGTGCTGGTGATCGACAAGCCGGCGGGGCTGGCCGTGCATCGCGGCCCGCGGGGGGGGGCCAGCCTGGAGGATGCCCTGCCCGCGCTGCAGATGGGCAAGCGGCATCTGCCGCAGCCGGCGCATCGGCTGGATCAGGACACGGCGGGTTGTCTGGTGCTGGGCCGCACCAAGCCGGCCATGGCGGAGTTGGGCGGTTTTTTTGCCCGTGGGGAGGCGCAGAAAACCTATTGGGCGCTGCTGAAAGGCGCCCTGCCGGGCGAGAGCGGCGAGGTCGATGCCGCCTTGCTGAAGACCAGCTCGGCCAGGGCGGGCTGGCGGATGGTGGTGGATGCCAAGGGCCAGGCGGCATTGACCCGCTGGCGGGTATTGGGCCGTGGGCCGGAGATGAGCTGGGTGGAGTTTCAGCCACGCACCGGGCGCACCCATCAGTTGCGCGCCCATGCCGCGCATTTGGGCCATCCGATTCTGGGTGATGCGCGTTATGGCGGCGGCGAGGGCGCCATGCAGTTGCTGGCGCGGCGGATTGTGCTGCCGGGGGGCATTGACGTCACCGCGCCGGTGCCGGGGCATATGCTGCGGATGCTGCGCGCATGTGGTGGCTGATGCTGCTGGCGCTGGCGGCGCCGGCCGCGGCGCAGCGGCCGTTTTGTGATTTCGGCGAGGCTGTGGGCGGGCTGCGTGGGGCACAGCTTCACCTGGCTGCGCCCGGTGCGGGGTTGCTGGCGGGGCGGGCGGCGGCGGGTGAGGCTGCCGAGGCGCTGGCCAGCGCCGAGGCCAGTTTCGGCCGCTGCCAATGCCCAAGATTGGCCAAAATGGCGGGCGAGGCGGCGCGCTGGGCCGAGATCGCGACTTCCCAGGCCTCGGCGGCGGAGGTCTCGGCCAGCATCGCCCAGGCCCGGTTTCGGGCCGGGCTGGCGCGGCAGGCGCTGGAGCGGGATGGTTGCCGATAGGGCTGGTGGCGGGGGCCTTATGCCCGGCCGGCAGCGCTGCTCAGCAGCAGCGGGTCAATCCGCAGCTTGGCCAGGGCCTGACGCCAGGCATCCTCGGGCCGGGTGACGTAGAGCAGCGTGTCATCGGGCTCGACGTTGAGCCAGGCATTGGCGGCGATCTCGGCCTCAAGCTGCCCCGGGCCCCAGCCGGCATAGCCCAGGGCCAGGAGGCATTCGCGCGGCCCGCCGCCGCCGGCGATGGCCTTGAGCACATCGACCGAGGAGGTGAGGCTGATCCGCCCATCGACCGCGACGGAGCCCTCTGTCGACCATTCGCCGCTGTGCAGCACAAAGCCGCGGCCGCCATCCACCGGCCCGCCGGAGAGCATGCGGATGCTGCGCGCCGGTGGCACCGGCTCCACCCCCAATTGCTTGAGCAGGGCGTTGAAGCTGAGCTTTTGCAGCGGGCGGTTGAGCACCAGCCCCATCGCCCCATCCTCGGAATGGGCGCAGAGGCAGATGACGCTGCCGGCGAAATTCGGGTCGCTCAGGCTGGGCATGGCGATCAGCAATTGGCCGGTCAGCCATGCATCCTGAGCGGCCGCGCGGGGGAGAGAGGATTTCCTGGCCATGCCGGAAAGATGGCGGCGCCACCCCGCGGACGCAAGGATGACATTTGCGCCACCTGGGGCTACATCGGCGGCACAACCCAGAGGAGATTTCCATGAGCATTCAGGTCGGCGACAGCATTCCCAGCATGAGCCTCATGCAGGGCACGGCCGAAGGGCCAAAGGAAATCACCACCGAGGCGCTGTTTGGCGGCAAGACCGTGGTGGTCTTCGGCGTGCCCGGCGCCTTCACGCCGACCTGCTCGGCCAAGCACCTGCCCGGCTATGTCCAGAACGCCGCCGCGCTGCGCGCCAAGGGTGTGGACGCCATTGTCTGCCTGGCGACCAATGATGCTTTCGTCATGGGTGCCTGGGGCAAGGAGCAGGGCGTGGGCGAGGATGTGGTGATGCTGGCCGATGGCTCGGCCGCCTTCACCAAGGCGCTGGGCCTGGAGTTGGACCTGACGGCGCGCGGCATGGGCCTGCGCTGCCAGCGTTTTGCCATGGTGGTGAAGGATGGCCGGGTCAGCCATGTTGCCACCGAGGCGCCGGGCGCCTTTGAGGTCAGCAAGGCCGAGACCATTCTGGCCGCGCTCTGAGCGAGAATACCGCCGGGGCGCCGCCCTGGATTTTGGAGATATCCCGCCTGCTCGCCTCGGCGCGCCGTGGCAGGCCGAGCGGGATGGAACGGGTGGAGCGGGCCTATGCCCGCCATGTGGCGGTGCGGCCGGGCGGGGTGTTTTGCGGCAGCGATGCCTTGGGTCGCTTTGGGCTGATCCCGCGCGATGAGGTGGCGGCGCTGCTGGCGCCGGGGGCGGATGCGGCCGCGCTGGCGCGGGGTATTCAGCGGCGGCTTCTGCTGGGCGGGCAGCGATGCCTGCTGGAGGAAGCCAGCCGGCCGGGGGCGATTTTCAGCATTGTCTCGCATCATGGGCTGCATCGCCGGGGCGCGATTGCCCGGCTGAAGCGGGCCGGCGCCCGCTTTGTGCCGGCGGTGCATGACATTATTCCAATCGAATATCCGCAAAGCACGCGCTGGCTGCAGCGCCGGCTGAGCCATGCCCGCATGCGGGCGGTGGGGCATGAGGCGGATGGCGTGCTGCTGTTCAGTCAGAGCGTGCGCGGCGCGCTGCAGGCTTGGCTGGTCGGTCAGGGGCTGGCCATGCCGCCGGCGCTGGTGGCACCGCTGGGGCTTGATCTGCCGATGACCGGCGCTGCGGTGGCTAGGGCCGCGCCGTATTTTATCTGTATCGCCACCATTGAGCGACGAAAAAACCACCGCATGCTGCTCGAGGCTTGGCGGCGGCTGGGGGCTGGGGCGCCCCGGCTCATTCTGGTTGGCCGGCGCAGTTTTGGCGCGGGGGAAGCGCTGGCGCTGCTCGATTCCGGCGCGCTGGGCGATAGGGTGGAGGAGCGCGGCCATGCCAGCGATGGCGAATTGGCCAGGCTGCTGGCCGGAGCACAGGCGCTGCTGTTGCCGACACTGGCCGAGGGTTTTGGCATTCCGGTGATCGAGGCGCTGGCGGCGGGGGTTCCCGTGCTGTGCTCGGATATTGCGGTGCTGCGCGAGGTGGGCGGGGCGGTGCCGGAGTATTTATCGCCGAGCGACCCCGCTGCATGGTCAGCGATGATTGCTGCCTATGCGATGCGCGACAGCCCGGCGCGGGCGGCGCAGATGGCGCGTTTGGCGGGCTGGGCGCCGCCCCACTGGGCTGGGCATTTTGCCGCGGTGGAGGCGTTTTTGGCAGATTTGGTGGCGGGCCGTGCTGCCGGTGAGGCCAAGGTTGCGATGCGGCCCCGGCCGTCGCACAACGGCCCGTCATTCTGATGAGGTCCGCTTGAACCCGCAACCGCTTCCCCCGCTGAACCGGCGCTGGTGGGCCGCCCTGGCTGCCCTGCCGGTGATCGTGCTGCTGCTGCGGGCGCTGGGTTTTCTGCCTTCGGTGATGGATTGGGATGAAAGCCTCTATGCGTTGCAGGCGCGGGAATGGCTGCATGGCGGCTGGCCGCTGGTGGCGGCATGGGACATGCACCCGATTGGCGCGCCGGCCATGTTTGCTGCCGCCATGCAGCTCTTTGGCGAGAGCATCTTTGCCATTCGTCTGCTGGGGGTGATCGCAGTCAGCGCCACGGGTTGGGCGCTGTTTTGCGCCGCGCGTGCGGCCGGCGCGGGGCCTGCCACCGGCTATGCTGCGGCGCTGCTTTATGCCGGGCATAGCCTGATGCCGGGCGGCATGTCGGTGAACACAGAATTGCTCTTTGCGCCCTTCACCACGGCCGCGATGGCGCTGGCCATTTATGCTGCCATCCGGCCGGATGCGCGGCCGGGCTGGGGGCGGCTTTGCGCCATGGGGCTGCTGATGGGCTGGGCGCTGCTGATCAAGCCGGTGGCGGTGGCCGAGGGCTGCCTCGCCTTTGCCCTGCTGGTGGCAGCACCCTGGTGGCATGGCAGCCTTTCGCTGGCGCGGGTGCTGGGGTTTGCGGTCGCCTATGCCCTGCTCTGTGCCCTGCCGACGCTGGGCTTTGGCGTGATCTATGCGGCGATGGGGGAGTTGGACGCCTATCTTGATGGCACCTTCTACGCGCCGTTCCGTTACGCCCAGGGTGCGGCGGGGGGGGAGGCCGTCTGGCGGATCGCCGGCACCATGGCCACGCTGCTCTGGCCGCTGCTGCTGGCGCTGGCCGGGGTGGTGCTGGGGCGGGGGCAGCGGCTGCGGGTGATCGGGCTGCTGTGGTTTCTGGCCGCCACGCTGGCGGTGGCGGGGCCGGCGCATTTCTTCCCGCATTATTTTCTGATCTGGCTGCCGCCGCTTTGCCTTTTGGCAGCACTGGGTTTGCGGGCGCTTGCCAGCCGCCTGGCGCCAGGCCGGGTGGCGGCGCTGCTGGCGCTGCTGCTGGGGCTGGTGGCGCTGGACCCCTGGCGGCTGGACACTGCGGCGCGGCTGGGCCGGGGGGCGGCTCTGCTGGCACCCGATGTGCCGGCCCGGGTGGCCGCCCTCATCGCCGCCGAATTGCCGCCGGGTGAGGCGATCTTCGTGCCGAATTACCAGCCGATTGTCTATTTTCTGGCCCGGGCGGGGATTCCCACGCGCTTTCCCTTCCCCGTTCATCTCACCGGCGCCTTTGCCAACCTTGCCGGCGCCTCCACCGATGGCGAGGTCGGCCGCATTCTGGCGACGAAGCCGCGCTTTATCGTCATCGATCGCGGCTATTGGGGCACCATGCGCCCAGCGGCCGCCAATGCCATCGCCGCCGCGCTGGAGGCTGGCTATGAGCTGGCCTATGTCTTCCCCGAGGAGCGCAACATGATCGAGCTTTGGCGTATTCGCGAATGATGGCCGATGCGCTGTTCCTGCTTTCAAAACTGTTCTGGCTGCTGTTGCGGCCCAATACCCTGGCGCTGACGCTGGCGACCATCGGCATGCTGGGGCTGTGGCGGGGGCGGCGCTGGGCGCGTTGGCCGGCGTTGCTCGGCATGGGGTGGTTTCTGCTCATCGCCGCCACGCCGCTCGCCACCTGGCTGACCTGGCCGCTGGAGAACCGCTTCAGCCGCCCGGCGACGCCGCCCGCGCAAGTGGATGGCGTGGTGGTGCTGGGGGGCGCGGTGGATCAGGCGCTCACCCATGCCCGCGGCCTGCCATCGCTGAACGGCGCGGCCGAGCGGATGACCGAGGCGGTGGCGCTGGCATGGCGCTACCCGGCGGCGCGGCTGGTCTTCACCGGCGGCAGCCCCAGCCCGCTGGGCGATGCGATGACGGAGGCGGCGGTGGCCCAGCGGGTTTTCAGTGATCTGGGCCTGCCGCCCGGGCGGGTGCTGCTGGAGAGTGAGGCCCGCAACACGCATGAGAATGCCACGCTTTCACGCGTCATTGCCGCGCCGCGGCCGGGCGAGACCTGGCTGCTCATCACCTCGGCCAGCCATATGCCGCGGGCGATGGGGGTGTTTCGCGGCGCGGGCTGGAACGAGATCATCGCCTGGCCGGTGAATTACTCCACCGGGGTGAGCCATCTCTCGGGCTATGACATGCCGTTTCCGGCCCGGCTTGGCCAGGCGGAATGGGCGCTGCGGGAGTATATTGGCCTGCTGGCCTATTGGCTGATGGGCCGCTCGCCGGCGCTGTTTCCGGCGCCCTGAGCGGCCTCAGCCGCCAAGCGATGGGGCGGCTAATGCGGCGCGCAGCAGGATCATTTCATCGAGCATATCGCCCGGGTCGATGCCGTTGATGGGTGCGAGCAGACGCGCCCGCAACAGGCGGTGGCGGCCATGGGCCAGGGCCGGCTCGATCTCGGGGAATGGTCCCGTGCCACGCTCGGGCAGCAGCGAGACCATGACGAATTGGAAGCTGCGGCCATAGCCTTCCAGCACATCGGCGGTGGCGCGGAATTCACGCACGGGGTCTTCACCCTCGGGCACCACCTGGAGCAGGATTTTGCCCGCCAGGCTTTGCAGGGATTGGCGGAAGCGGGTGACGCAGCGCGTCATATAGGCCTGCCCGCCCGGCTGGGTCATATCGGCGGCATGCAGGATGCAAGGGAGCTGGTGGCGGCCCTCATAGCCGGTGTGGCGGCATTGGAAGAAGCGGCCATCAGGCCGGTCTGCCGCGATGATGGGCTGCCAGGATGCGGGGTCGAGGAAGCTTGCAAAATCATCGGCGATGATCTCGCGGATCACCGCGGGGCTGGCGGAGAGCCAATCAAAGGGCCCGCCCCAGCGGCGCAGGCCGAAGCGGCGCAGCATGCCGGCGGTATAGCCGCTGGCGCCCAGGCTGAGATGGCTGATCATTTCCACGCCGCGCTTGGGCAGGAATTCGAGGCGGATGGCGCGCTGCTGCTCGGCCAGCAGGCGTTGCCGCCATTCTGGGCTGCCCACCACCATCATGACGAAGCGGCAGATGAAGGCGGCGAGATCGGTCTCCAGGTAGTCCTGGAACATGGATTCGCGGAAGATGCGCAGGCCATCATCGCCGGCCTGACGGCCCAGCAGGGCCTGAAACACGCCATTGGCAATGGCAGCAAAGACCGTGTCTTCATCCAACCGCCCGGGCGGCAACGCCATCTGGGGATTGAACCGGGCCGCAGCCTCGGGCAGCGCCAGGAGATCGGCGATCACCCTTTCGGTCAGCAGCCCCAGCGGGAGGGCTTCGGCAGCCATCGCACGTTCGACCAGGATCAGTTCGAGGCTGGTGGCATCACGGCCGAGCAGCGCCCGGGTGGCGCCGGACAGCACGGCGCGTGCTGTTACGGCATTCGGGGAAGCGGCGCCATCGGCGGCCGGCGCCGCCATGCCCGAGAAGCCAAAAGCCTGCCGCAGCCCGATACGGGGCCGGGTGGCGGCAGGCCTGTCCCCGGCGGGGGGCTGAATATCCCCCGCCGGGCCGTCGATCATCGGCTGTAGAACTCAACCACCAGGTTGGGTTCCATCTGCACCGGGTAGGGCACATCGGAGAGCTTGGGGCTGCGCAGGAACTTGCCGCGCATCGCGCGGTGGTCGACCTCGATATACTCGGGGACGTCACGCTCGGCATTCTGCGTCGCATCGAGCAGCACGGTGAGTTGCTTGGACTTTTCCTTCACCTCGATCGTGTCGTTGTCCTTCACGAGATAGGAGGCGATGTTCAGCCGCTTGCCATTGACCAGGATATGGCCGTGATTGACGAATTGGCGGGCGGCGAATGGGGTGATCGCCAGCTTCATCCGATAGATCACGCAATCCAGCCGGCGCTCCAGCAGGTCGATCAGGTTTTCGGAAGTGTCGCCCTTACGGCGCACCGCTTCCTCGTAATATTTGCGGAAAGTCTTCTCGCCAATATTGCCGTAATAGCCCTTGAGCTTTTGCTTGGCCATCAGCTGCACGCCGAAATCGGTCGGCTTGTTCTTGCGGCGCTGGCCGTGCTGGCCGGGGCCGTATTCGCGCTTGCTGATGGGGGATTTGGCGCGGCCCCAGAGGTTTACACCCAGGCGGCGGTTGATTTTGTACTTCGACTCTGCGCGTTTGGTCATGCGCTCACCCGGCCCGGAACACGGGCACGGTCCTTCTATTGATGCCTGGACCCTTAAGGGCACTTCGGCAGGTTGTCCCGGTAGTCTTGAACAAAAGCTCAAGCGTGCCGACGCCCCGAAGGCGCAGCCTCATTCCCAGGAATGGCGCGGCTATAGGGGCAAAGGGGGCGCATGTCAAAGCTGTGTCAGAGAAAACTGACCGGGTCGATATCCACCTGCACCCGCACGGCGGGCGGCAGCTTGGCCCGCGCCAGCCATTCGCGCAGCACGGGCTGCACGGCCACGCCGCGCTCGGCCTTGAGCAGCAGGCGGTGGCGGTGGCGGCCGCGCAGCAGCGCCAGTGGCGCCGGTGCGGGGCCAAGGACGGTAATGCCCTGCCCGCCCGGCGCCAGCAGGCCCAGATCGCGCGCGGCCCTCGCCGCCTCTTGCGGATCCTCCGAGGAGACGATCAGCGCCGCCAGCCGGCCAAAGGGGGGCCAATGGCCGGGCGCGCGCTGGGCCTTTTCCTCGGCCAGGAAGGCGGCGAGGTCATTGGCCACCAGCGCCTGCATCACCGGATGGTCGGGCGCATAGGTCTGCAGCAGCACCTCGCCCGGCGCCTCCGCCCGGCCGGCGCGGCCGGCCACCTGATGCAGCAATTGCACTGTCCGCTCGGCGGCGCGCAAATCGCCGCCGGCCAGGCCGAGATCGGCATCCACCACCCCCACCAGGGTGAGGTGCGGGAAGTGCCAGCCCTTGGCGACGATCTGGGTGCCGATGATGAGATCGACCTCGCGCGCCTCAATCCGCCTTGCGGCTTCGGCGGCGGCAGCGGGGCCGGGGATGCTGTCGGAGGCCATGACCAGGCGGCGGGCATCGGGGAAGAGTGCCGCTGCCTCCTCCTGCACCCGCTCGACGCCGGGGCCGATGGGCACCAGGGCATGTTCCGCCGCACAGCTTGGGCAATGTGGCGGCGTGGGCATGGCATGGCCGCAATGGTGGCAGGCGAGGCGGCGCTGGGCGCGATGTTCGACCAGCCAGGCGGTGCAATTGGGGCATTGGATGCGATGGCCGCAGCTGCGGCACAGCGTCAACGGCGCATAGCCGCGGCGGTTGAGGAATAGCATCGCCTGCTCGCCACGGGCCAGGGTGGCCTTGATCGCCTCGATCAGCGGCGGTGCCAGGAAGCGGCCACGCTCGGGCGGGTGAAGCCGCAAATCCAGGGCGCGGACGGCGGGCAGCGCCGCACCACCATGCCGGGCCGGCAGGTCCACCACGCCATAGCGGCCGCTTTCGGCATTGGCGATGCTCTCCAGGCTGGGCGTGGCGCTGACCAGCACACAGGCGGCCTGGGCCAGCCGGGCGCGCACCACCGCCATGTCGCGGGCGTGATAGACCACGCCCTCCTCCTGCTTGAAGGCGGATTCATGCTCCTCATCGACGATGATCAACCCCAGATCGGGAAAGGGCAGGAACAGCGCGCTGCGGGCGCCGACCAGCACTGGCGCAGCACCCTCGGCCACAGCGCGCCAGGTGTCGCGCCGGGTGGCTGGGGTCAGTTCACTGTGCCACAGCGCCGGCGTCGCGCCGAAACGTGCGGCAAAGCGCTCCAGCCATTGGGCGGAGAGGGCGATTTCGGGCAGCAGCACCAGTGCTTGCCGGCCGGATCTGAGGCATTCGGCGATGGCGTCGTGATAAACCTCGGTCTTGCCCGAACCGGTGACGCCGCGCAGCAGGGTGACGCTGAAGCTGCGCGCGGCCACTGCCGCCCGCAGGCGCTCGGCCGCTGCTGTTTGGTCAGGGCCCAGGCGGGGGCCGGGATGGCTGGGGTCGGGCGTGGCGAAGCGGGGCGCGCGCGACAGCAAAGCGGGGACAAGCATGCCGCGATCGGCCATGCCGCGCAGCAGGGCGGGTGAGACCCCGGCCGCCTGCGCCAGGAGGTCTCCCGCCATGGCGCCGCCATCGGCCAGGGCGGCGATCACCCGCGCGCGCTCGGGCGTCACGCGCTGGCCCTGGGTCTCTCCCAGGCGCCAGCCGGCACGGTGGCCCGGCGCCTCGAGCGCCGAGGGCGCGCTCATCGCCATGCGCAGCACCGCGCCGGTTGGGCTGAGCGTATAGGCGGCGACCCAATCGATGAAACGGCGTAGCGAGGCGGTCATTGGCGGCGCGGGCAGCACGGCGCGCACTGGTTTGAGGCGGCTGCTCTCGATCCGGCCATCGGAGGGGCCATCCCACACCACGCCCAGGACGCTGCGCCCGCCCAGCGGCACCTCGACAAAATGACCAGGCGCGGCCGTGAAATGCGCCGGCAGAACGTAGTCATAGGCAGCGGAGAGTGGCAAAGGGAACACGACGCTCACCCGTGACGCCTGCGGAATGTCAATTGATTTGGCGGTTGGGGCGGTCATCGGCTAAGCTTGTATAGATCGGCACGGTATGCGGGCAACGCAACGGCCAATTAGGAAGCGAAGCATAACGATGAAGTTTTTTGTTGACACGGCAGATGTGTCTGAAATCCGCGCCATGGCGCAAACCGGCCTGCTCGATGGTGTTACCACCAATCCGAGCCTGATTGCGAAGTCTGGCCGCAAGATGGCTGAGGTGATCGCTGAGATCTGTGCCCTGACAAGTGGCCCGGTTTCGGCCGAGGTGACGGCCACCGATTTTGACACCATGCTGGCCGAGGGGCGGTATCTGCGCGCCATCGCCGGGAATGTCTGCGTCAAGGTCCCACTGACCGAGGCCGGTTTGCGCACCTGCCGTGCGCTGGCCGATGAAGGCACCAAGGTGAATGTCACGCTGTGCTTTTCCGCGGTGCAGGCGCTGCTCGCGGCCAAGGCGGGCGCCGCCTTCATCTCACCCTTTGTCGGCCGTTTGGATGATATCGGCCAGGATGGCATGCAACTGATCGCCGATGTCGTGCAAATTTACCGCAACTACGCGTTTCCGACCGAAGTTCTGGTGGCTTCGGTGCGCCATCCGGTGCATATTCTGACTGCGGCGAAGCTGGGTGCGCATGTCGCGACCATGCCACCTGCCACCATTCGTACCTTGTTCAAGCATCCATTGACCGATCGCGGCCTGGAAGCCTTCCTGGCGGATTGGCAGAAGACAGGACAAAGCATCCTATGAAACCGCCTCGCGGAAGCACGTTGAACCGGCAGGCGGTCGACGCCCAGTCGGTTGAGGCTTGGTTGCGCGATCATCCTGATTTTCTAGCCCAGCGTCCGGACCTGTATCTGGAGTTGGAACCGCCACAGCGGGTGCATGGCGAGCGGATGGCTGACCATATGGCGGCGATGCTGGCCGCGGCGCGGGTGCATGTGCGCGAGGTGGATGCTGATATGCAAGCGGCGCTGAGCACTGGCCGCGCTGGCCTGGGCCTGGCTTCGCGCGTGGGTGATGCGGTGTTGGCGCTCATGCGCGCGCCAGAACCACTGGAATGCATCCGCCACGAATTGCCGGCGCTGCTGGGGGTGGATTGCTGCCACCTCTGCTGCGAGACCACGGCGCGCAAGAATGTCTCACGCCTGCCGCCGGGTACGCTCAACCAAGTGCTGCCGCATGGACGCGATGCAGTGGTGCGGGCCACGCCCATGCATGCCGAGTTGCTGCATCGCGAGGCCGCGCCGCTGGTTCGACGCGATGCGCTGGCCCGGGTGCCGGCGCCGGGCGGCCAGCCGATGCTGCTGGCCATTGGCGCACGTGACCCCGATGCCCTGCCCAGCACGGGCGCCGAGAGCCTGGCCTTTCTGGGCCGCGCCGTGGGGGCCGCGCTGGCGCGGTGAACCCCGATGCGCTGGCCTTCCTGGCCTGGATGCGCGACGAACGCCGCGCCAGCCCGCATACAATTGAGGCCTATGGCCGCGACATTGCTGATTTTCTGGGTTTTCTGACAGGCTACCAGGGCGCTGAGCCTGATGTGGCGGCGCTGGCGGCATTGCGGCCGGTGGATTTGCGGGCCTTTCTGGCCGCCCGTGCCGGCCGGGGTGCGGAGGCGGCCACGCGGGCGCGGCAATTATCCACAATTCGCAGCTTTCTGCGGTTTCTGGCGCGGCGGCATGGCTTGCAGCCGCTCGCACTGGCCGGGCTGCGCGGCCCCCGCCTGCCCCGCCCGGTGCCGCGCGCCATATCGGCCGAGCATGCCCAGGCGCTGGGCCAGGAGGTGGGCCTGGTGCATGACACGCCCCGGGCCGAGCGGCCGGATTTCCAGGCGGCGCGTGACATGGCGCTATTCACCCTGCTCTATGGCTGCGGGCTGCGCATTGCCGAGGCGCTGGCGCTGGATATCCGTGATGCGCCGCGCCTCAGTGAGGATGCGGCGCTGCGGGTGCTGGGCAAGGGGGGCAAGACGCGGCTGGTGCCGGTGCTACCAGCGGTGCGCGCGGCCATGGCGGAATGGCTGGCGCATAGGCCCGATGCCGCGCCGGACGAACCGCTCTTCCTCGGCGCCCGCGGCAAGCGGCTGGACCCGGCCATCGCACAGAAATCCATGCGCGATTATCGTCGGCTAGCCGGGCTGCCGGAGCATGCGACGCCGCATGCGCTGCGGCATTCCTTCGCCACCCATTTGCTGGGCGGCGGCGCTGATTTGCGCGCGATTCAGGAATTGCTCGGCCATGCCAGCCTCTCCACCACCCAGCGCTATACCGCAGTGGATGCGGCGGCGCTGCTGGCGACATGGCGGCAAAATCACCCGCGCGCCGGGCAGGCTTAATCTTTTATTCAACCCCTCGTGCGCAGAATATGGCAATGGAAGCCATGTTTTATTCCACCGGGATATTGACGGCCCTCGCCTTTTTCGCGGCGCTTGTTGCGGCCGGCCTGGGGGGCTGGGCCTTGCGCGGTCGGACGGGCGAGCACCTGGCACCTGCACCGCGGCGGCTGCTCAGCCAGGCGGCGATGGAGACGCAATCCATCGGCCTGGCGCTGCGGCGGATCGCTGGTATGCGTGGCCGCTGCGCGGTCGAGACCCACGGGCTGGCGCTGCAATTGCTCGATGTGTCGGACCAGTTGGACGATATGCTGGCCAATAGCCACGGCCCGCGCCGCTTGCATGAGGAATGTGTGGCGCTGCTGCCGCTGGTCGAGGATTGCCTGGCCACGGCACGGGTACAGTTGGGGGCCGATGCCCGACATTGCCGGATCCATGCCTCGCTGGAGGGTGTGGCGCTGCATGGCGATGGCCGGGCGCTGCGCGGCGCTTTGGTGCAGGTGCTGCTGCGCGCCGCACGGCTGACCAATGCCCAGGATGTGATCGAGATGCGATTCGGCCGCCTTGGCGGCATGGTTGCCATCATCATCGAGGATGAAGGGGTGGGCGCACCGGCGGGCGACCTGGCTGCACAGGCACCGGCACGGGGCACACGCGGCATCGGCTTTGGCCTGGGCTTGGCGCGCAGCCTGCTGCAGGCCCATGGCGGCGATCTGGTGTTTGAAAGCGCCTCGGGCGTGGGCACCCGCGCCTGGCTCACCCTCCCGGAGAGCCGCCTGCTGAGCGCTGCTCAGCCGGCCCAGGCGTAGAGCAGGAACAGACTGCGCTGAATGGCGTTCTCATTATCGTCGCTGATCAGGCCGATCCACAGCGCGGCGCCGCGGCGCAGGATCGTTACACCCTCCCAATTCTCCGCCGGGCCATCGGGTGGCAGGTTTAGAAGTGTATCGCCAGTAATGGGGTCCGGGCCGCGCAGGGCGGCGGCGCTCACCCGCACCAGCCGGGCTGAGAAGCCACCCTCCAGCAGCGCAAAGCGGCGCTCCAGCACCAGGGCACCGCCATTGGGCAGGCCGGCGGCATCGGTCACGGCAAAGCCTGGCGCCGGGCGGTAGCGGATTGGCCGCCAGGCGCCCGGGCCACCGATCCAGCCCTGACGCAGCGAAGCATCCGCCGGGTCATTGAGAAATTCGGCGATGGCCAGAAGCCTGCCATCGGCCAGGCTGGCCAGCGCCTCCAGCCCACCATTGGAGGGGGCGCTGGCCAGGCCTGGCGGCGCCTCGAAATAGGCGCCGGGGGCATCGAGGCTGCGAAACGCGCGGATTCGGTGCCAGCGTTCGAAGCCCACCAGCCAAGTGCCATCGGGCAGGCGCGCCAGCGCCTCGGCATCGGTGGGACGGCCGCGGCTCAGCGTCTCGCCACTGCCATCGCGCAGAATGCCGGTGGTGGCCGGGCCAAGGCCGGCTGGGGTCTCGCCGCGCAGCAGGAGTTGGGCGCGGAACCAGCGCCCGGTGTCGCTGATCGCGGTCAGCACCAGCCCCTCATCCAGGTGCAGCGCGGAGAGGCCGCCAAAGCCCAGCGCCTGGGTGTTGATCTGCAATGCGCCCAGCGGACGGATGGGCCCCGGCAGCGCGGGCAAGCTAAGCGGCACAGCCAGCGGCCCGCCCGGCCCCTGGGCACAGGCGCCACCGGCCAGGGCGCTGAGCAAAAGCCCCCGTCGGCGCATTCAGCGCGCCCGGAGGGTCACAAAATCGCCGGTGCCCGCTCGGCCGCGGCACGCTGCCAGGCGGCGGCGGAATCCTCGTCGAAGAGTTCCGTCAGCTTTTTCATCATCGTGCCGCCCAGTTCCTCGGCATCGACGATGGTGACGGCGCGGCGGTAGTAGCGGGTGACGTCATGGCCGATGCCAATGGCGATGAGTTCGACCTGATCGCGCGCCTCGATATCCTTGATCACCTCGCGCAGGTGTTTTTCGAGGTAATTGCCGGGATTCACGCTCAGGGTGCTGTCATCCACCGGCGCGCCATCGGAGATCACCATGAGGATGCGGCGATGTTCGCGGCGGGCAAGCAGGCGCTTATAGGCCCAGGCCAACGCCTCGCCGTCGATATTCTCTTTCAGCAGGCCCTCGCGCAGCATCAGGCCGATATTCTTCCGGGCCCGGCGCATCGGCGCATCGGCCGGTTTGTAGATCACGTGGCGCAGGTCATTGAGGCGGCCGGGGTTGCGCGGCTTGCCCTCCTGCACCCAGCGTTCGCGGCTTTGGCCGCCCTTCCAGGCGCGGGTGGTGAAGCCCAGGATTTCGACCTTGACGGCGCAGCGCTCCAGCGTGCGGGCCAGAATATCGGCGCACATGGCGGCGACGGTGATCGGCCGGCCGCGCATGGAGCCGGAATTATCAATCAGCAGGGTGACCACGGTGTCGCGGAAATCAGCCTCACGCTCACGCTTATAGGAGAGCGAGATGGTGGGGTTGGCGACAACGCGGGCGAGGCGCGCGACATCGAGCAGACCCTCCTCCAGGTCGAATTCCCAGGCGCGCTGCTGCTGGGCCAAAAGCCGGCGCTGGAGGCGGTTGGCCAGCTTGCTGACCACGCCCTGCAAATGTTGCAACTGCTGGTCGAGTTGCTGGCGAAGTCGGGTTAGTTCTTCCGGGTCGCAAAGGTCATCGGCCTCGACCACCTCGTCGAAATTGGTGGTGAAGGCGCGGTATTTGCTGCCGTCATCGACATGGGGGATTTCGCGGCGCTGTTGCGGGCCGCCGGGCTTGTCGTCGCCCTCGGCGGAGGCGCCTTCTTCCTCGGATTCCTGGGCCTCCTCCTCGGAGGCATCGCCTTCCATGGTCTCGGGCTCGGCGCCCGACATGGCTTCCTGTTCCTGGGCCTGGGCCTCGCCCTGGCTGGATTGGTCCTGCTGGGTTTGGTCGTCGCCGCCCTCGTCGCCCTCGTCATCCTGCTCGGCTTCGCTTTCCAGCTCGGCTTCGGCGAGGTCGAGCGCGGTGAGAAGTTTGCGGGCGGCGCGGGCGAAGGTTTCTTGGCTGTCGGTGGAGGAGACGAGTTCCTCCATCGCGGCTTCGGCCTTTTCGTCCAGCGTGCCGCGCCATTCGTTGAGAATGCGCTGCGCCGCCTGGGGGGCGGGCTTGCCGGTGATACGCTCGCGCGCCAGCAGGGAGAGCGCCGCATGCAGCGGCAGCTGGTCCTTGCGGGTCATGCGGTCATAGCCCTCGGCCTCGCATTCCTCGTTCAGGCGGACATGCAGATTATGGGCGACGCCTTCCATATGGGCGGCGCCGATATGCTGGACGCGCACATCTTCCAGCGCATCGAACACCTCGCGCGCTTCCTTGCGGCTGGGCATGCGGGCGGCATGGGCGCCTTCATTGTGGTGGCGCAGTTTGAGGGCCAGGGCATCGGCGGCGCCGCGCAGCTTGGCCATCTCAGCGGGGGGGAGGGAGCGGGTGGGCAGGGGCAGGCGGGCACGCTTGCCGGCCAGGCCGGCGGGGCCGGGCTGGAAGGCAACCTGGACTTCCTGCTGCTGCGCGATGGCACGGAGCGCGCCGGCGGTGGCGCGCTTGAATTCTTCCTGACGGGTCAGGTCCTGCTTGCCGCTCATGCCCTTATCCCGCCTTGCGCAGCGTGGTCCCCATCGGCAGTTCCTCGTTGAAGCAGCGCTGGTAGTACTCGCCCACCGTGCCGCGCTCCGCCTCGTCGCATTTGTTGAGGAAGGTGACGCGGAAGGCGAAGGCAAGGCCGCCAAAGATCCGGGCATTATCGGCCCAGGTGATGACGGTGCGCGGTGACATCACGGTGGAGATATCGCCAGCGATGAAACCGGCCCGCGTCAGATCGGCCAGCGCCACCATGGCCTGGACCTGCTTTTTCATCGCCGGGTCATTCTCAGCACCCAGCTTGGCCAGCACGATCGCCACTTCCTGGCCATGCGGCAGGTAGTTGAGCGTGGTGACGATGTTCCAGCGGTCCATCTGGCCCTGGTTGATCTGCTGCGTGCCGTGATAGAGGCCAGTCGTGTCGCCGAGGCCCACTGTATTGGCGGTGGCGAAGAGGCGGAACATCGGGTGGGGGCGGATGACCCGGCTCTGGTCAAGCAGGGTGAGCTTGCCCTCCACTTCCAGCACGCGCTGGATGACGAACATCACATCCGGGCGGCCCGCGTCATATTCGTCGAACACCAGGGCGCAGGGATGCTGCAGCGCCCAGGGGAGGATGCCCTCGCGGAATTCGGTGACCTGCTGGCCATCCTTCAGCACGATGGCGTCCTTGCCGATGAGGTCGATACGGCTGATGTGGCTGTCCAGGTTCACCCGGATGCAGGGCCAGTTCAGCCGCGCCGCCACCTGCTCGATATGGGTGGATTTGCCGGTGCCGTGATAGCCCTGGACCATCACGCGGCGGTTATGGGCGAAGCCGGCGCAGATCGCCAACGTCGTCTCACGGTCGAACTGATAGGTGGGGTCGAGCTCCGGCACGTGTTCGGTGCGGAGCGAGAAGGCGGGCACCATCATGTTCACGTCGACGCCGAAGACATCGCGCGCATTCACCGAGGTGTCGGGCATATTGATCATGCTGGTGGGGCTGATGTCGGACAATTCGGCTACCTTGTTCATCGGGACGTTGAATGTTTTGTAAGCCAGGGTTCTATCGGGCGGAAGCCTGCACCCCGGCGAGTTTGTGACGCAACAGCGAATAGGCGCGATTGATGTCCTTCAGGCGGTCTTCCGCGCTGCGGTCGCCGCCATTGGAATCGGGGTGGTAGCGCTTGGCCAGTTCCTTGTAGCGGGCTTTGAGCGCCAGGCTGTCGGTGGGCCAGCGCAAATCCAGCAGGTCGAGCGCGGCACGCAGTTCAGGCGGCGGCGCATCGGGGTTGGGGGTGCGCTTGGTGGGCTGGGCGGTGCCATTGAGGATGCCAAAAGGGTCGCGCAGCAATTCCGGGTCGAGCCGGCCATGGCCCAGGCGGCCGAGCGGCCAGGTGGGTCTTTGCCAGCCAGTATCCTGCCGCAGCGAAGCCTCAATCTGGTCGGGCGCCATGCCCTTATAGAAATCCCAGGAGAGGTTGTAGGCGCGCACATGGGCCAGGCAGAACCAGCGATATTCGCGCAGCCTTGCTCGGTCCTTGGGGGCGCGATATTCGCCGGGCTCCGGACAATCCGGGGCCTCGCAGGGGCGGCTCGGTGCGGAGGGGTCGGGGCGGCTATTCGCCCTGGGTCGCGCCATCGCCACGTTATGGGGCTGGTGCGGCAACCCGGCAACCCGGCAACCGGCGGCATAACGGCAGGTGGCGCGGCCAAATAGCGCGTCAATCGGTCAGCAGGCCAAGCCGGGCATGCAGCGCAGCCAGCCGCTCGGCATAGCGCTCAGGACTGAAGAAGCCGGCCCGCTGGGGCCCGGCGGCGGCGAGGCGCGCCCGCAGTTCGGCATCGCCATCCAGCGCACGCAGTGCCTCGGCCAGCGCCTGGACCGAGCGCGGATCGGCGCATAGGGCGGCATCGGCCACGATCTCGGGCATGCAGGATGCGGTGGAGGTCAAAACCGGCGTGCCGAGGGCCATGGCCTCCATCGCCGGAAGGCCGAAGCCCTCGTAAAGACTGGGGAAACAGACCGCGCGCGCGCCGCGCACCAGGGCCATCAAATCGGGCCGCGGCACATGGCCCAGCAGGCGCACCCGACCGTGATGGCGGCTCTCCCGCCCGGCCAGCGCCGCCAGTTCGCCCTCCCAGAGCCAGGCCTTTTTGCCGGCGATGATCAGTGGCGCGGTGATATTGGTTGAGAGATAGGCCTCGATCAGCCGGCGGAGATTTTTTCGCGGCTCAATCGCGGCGTAAAACAGAAAATAAGCCTGCGGACGCAGCCCGAAGCCCGCCATCAGCCGCGCCGCCAGCGCCGCTGGGGAGAGCGCCAGGGCTGCGGCATCCGGCGCGACCCCGAGCCAGGTATTGGTCACCCGCTCCGGCGGCAGGCCCAGAATGCGGATGATATCGGCCCGCGACCATGCGCTGATGGTGACGATATGGGCTGCACTCTCGGCGATGAGCCGGGTCATTGCCGCATAGGCGGCCTGATTGGTCAGCGTCGTCTCGGGCATGATGATCGGGATGAGGTCGAGCACGGAATAGAGGTTGGGCACGCCGTGCAGCCGGAGCGGGGCCGGGAAGGTCCAATGCATCACCCGGGCCGTGAGGCCGGGTGGCTGCCGCAGTGGGAGCAATTGGCCTTGCCGACGCAGGTGGAGATGGCCGAGGCCCACGCAATCGCGCGCATGGAAGCCCAAGGTGGCTGCCGGAAGGCCAGGCAGGGAGGCGGGCGCCGCGCGCATATCCAGCATGCCGCCGCGCAGCATCACCCCAGCCTGGGCGGCGAGGCGCCGGGCCAGGCGCAAACCGGCGCCGATTCGCCCCGGCGAAATGGGCCGCCCGGGATCCGCCCCGCCGATCACCCCAGGCACAAAGCCCTGGCTGGCGACTGCCTCAGCCATGCCGCGGGCATAGGTCGCTATGCCGGTCCCCTGCGCCAGGGCGAGGTTATGGCCATCGAGCAAATAAATACCGCGTTCTGTCTGCAATCTCGCCATGAAACGGCCCAAAGCGCATGAGAGTGATGTCTAACACACTTTCATCCATATGCGTAATCATGCACATATGCGCGAAATTGCCTTTGACCATCCAAACCCAGGACCGAGCGCCCGCAGATGAGCACCTCCAGCACGACCATTATCCCGGTCATCCTCTCGGGCGGCACGGGCAGCCGGCTATGGCCGCTGTCGCGGGAGGCCTATCCGAAGCAGTTCTGGCCGCTGGTGAGCAGCGAGACCATGCTGGCGGCGACGGCGCTGCGGGCAGCGGGGCCAGGCTTCGCCGCCCCCATCGTGGTCTGCAACGAGGCGCATCGTTTCCTCGCCGCCGAGCAATTGCGCGGGGCGCGGGTGGAAGGCGCGCGCATCCTTCTGGAGCCCACCGGCCGCAACAGCGCCCCGGCCATCGCCGCCGCCGCCTTGCTGGCGGAGGAGGCAAGCCCAGGCGCCATGCTCTGGATCATGCCGGCCGATAGCGCCATCAATGACGTACCGGCGCTGCATGCTGCGTTGGCGCAGGCGGTGACCGCGGCGGAGTTTGGCCGCATCGTCACCTTCGGCATGTGCCCCACCGCGCCCGAGACCGGCTTTGGCTATATCGAATCCGGTCCAGCGCTGGATGGCGCGCCCGGGGTGCTCGGCTTGGAACGCTTTGTCGAGAAGCCTGATGCGGCGACCGCACAGCGCTTCCTCGATGGCGGCAAGCATCTGTGGAACAGCGGCATGTTCGTGGCTCAGGCGGCGACGTTGTTGCGCGAATTGCAGCAATTCGCGCCCGAACTGCTGGTCGCGGTACAAGGCGCTGTTGCCAAGGCCACCCGTGACCTTGATTTCGTCCGGCTCGATGCCGCAAGCTTTGTTAGCGCTCCATCGATTTCAATCGACTATGCGGTGATGGAGCGCACCAAAAACGCCGCCGTCGTGCCGGCCTCGCTGGGCTGGTCTGATGTCGGCAGTTGGGATGCGCTTTGGCAGATCGCCGAAAAGGATGGCCAGGGTAACCATGCCGAGGGGCCGGTGCATCTCGTTGGCGCCAAGAATTGTTACATCCGCAGCGAGGGCATCCTGACCGGCATTGTCGGCCTGGAGGATGCCGTGCTGGTGGTCACCGATGACGCGGTTCTGGCGCTGCATCGTGACCATGCGCAGGATGTGAAAAAACTGGTCGAGCAATTGCGCGCCGCCGGCGTCAAGCAGGCCACCGAACACCGCCGGATGTACCGTCCCTGGGGCCATTATGAGGGGCTGATCCAGGGCAACCGCTTCCAGGTGAAGCAAATTTCGGTCCGCCCGGGCAGCAAGCTGTCGTTGCAGAAACATTTTCATCGGGCCGAGCATTGGGTGGTGGTCAATGGCACCGCCATCGTCCAGCGGGATGATGAGCGCATCATGCTGCGCGAGAATGAAAGCGTGTATCTGCCGCTGGGCTGCGTCCATCGGTTGGAAAACCCCGGCATGATCCCGCTGACCCTGATCGAGGTGCAGGTGGGCAGCTACCTGGGCGAGGATGACATCGTGCGCATCGAAGACACCTACGGGCGGGCTTGAGCATTCGGGTGGCGGGCCCGCGCCGCTAGATGTCCATCGCCGCCGATATCACCGATTTGCTGGCTGGCTTTCGGCATGCGCGTTCGCCCAGTGGGGTGACGCGGGTGCAGACTCGGCTGCTGGCCGCGGGCGAGGGGCTGTTTGACCTCGTGGCGCTGGCGCCGGGCGATGGCGGGTGGCGGTGTTTTCCGCGGGCAATGCTGCAGCGGTTGCTCGCTGCTACGCTGCGGCCGGGCGGCCCCAAGGATTTGGATTGGCAGGCCCTGCTCGATGAGGCCGAGGCCGCGCTGGCCGCCGCCCCGGCACGTGAATTCACCGCCGCCGACTGGCTGCTGGGCGCTGGCACCGCCTGGTGGTTGCCCGGCCATGCCGCGCGGATCATGGCGCTGAAGGACCGCTCGGGCCTGCGCTATGCCAGCTTTGTCTATGATATTCTGCCGCTTTTGGTGCCTGAGCATTGCGAGGAGATGCTGGTGCGCAGCTTCGCCCAGCATTTCGCCACCCTGTGTCTCTTGGCCGACCATGCGGTGTGCATCAGCGAAAGCGTGCGGACGGATTTCCATGCCTGGCAGAAGAAACTGCTGCCAGAGCTCGCCATTCCCGCCAGCGTGCTGCGGCTGGATGCGGGTGTGCGCATTGATGCGCAGCCGGCAGCCACAGCCGAGCCCTTCGTGCTGGCCGTAGGCACCGTGGAGTCGCGCAAGAACCAGCTGGGCCTGCTGCGGGCCTGGCTGAATTTGATCCGCCGCCATGGCGAGGCTGCGGTGCCGCGGCTGGTCTTGGTCGGCATCCATGGCTTCCTGGCCGATCAGGTGGTGCAGTTGCATCGCTCGGCACCCGAATTGGGCCGCAAGGTTGAACTGCGGCCCCTGGTGGCCGATGGCGAATTGCAGCGGCTTTACGCCGGATGCCTATTCACCATTCTCAATTCCTATGCCGAGGGCTGGGGCCTGCCGGTGACGGAGAGTCTCGCCCAGGGGAAGGTGCCGGTGGTGGCCGATATTGCGGTGCTGCGCGAATCCGGCGGCGCGCATGCCGTTTATGTGGAACCGGAAAATGTCCCGGCCCTGGCGGCCGCGGCATGGTCGCTGATCAGCCAGCCAGAAATTCTGGCGGCGCGTGAGGCGGCGCTGCGCGCCACAGTTCGGCTGCGATCCTGGCGCGACTTGGCCGAGGAATGCGCTGGATTTCTGGTCACTGCACCCTCCCCTGCCCTGCCGCGCGACCGCGCGAAGCTGCCCGAGGACATGCTGGTCTATGGCGGCCTTCCCCCCATGCCCGATCTGCCAAAGCTGCACCCAGCCGCGGCCAGCAGCGGCGCGCTGCAACGGCTGGGCGAGGGGTGGTCGCATCAGGAGGAATGGGGAAGTTGGGCGGTGGCGCCCTCCACCGCCATACTGCGCCTACCGCTCGATCCCGGCTGGTGCTGTCCGCGGGTGAGCGTGCTGCTGGTGGTCATGTCACCTCCAGGCGGCAATTCCGGCCGCGCCCGGCCGCTGGGCGGTGCCTGGAACGACTGGGTGGTATCAGGCTCGGGTATCAGCGAATTGCGAGTGGATGCAGACTGGCCGGCGGATGACGTGCTGGTGCTGGAATTCGATGTCGGCGCGGGGGTGATGGTGCCGCCGGATGATCGCCGCCTTGGCTTTGGGTTGATGAGCCTGCGGGTGGTGCGACAATTGCCAATATCTCCGCTCAGCTCGGCCAATCCGCCGGTCTGGGAACCACCCCGGCAGCGGGGCATCTTTGACCGGCTGAGGTTTACACGGGAGGGTTGAGCCTCAGCGCCAGGGCATGCAGGCCGGTGGTGAATTCCTCGGCCAGCGCCACATTCACCATCCGGCTGCGCGCCACGCGGTTAAGGCCACAAAACGCCGCAGTTTCCATTGTCACAGTGTAATGCGTCTCCCCCCCGGGTGCCGCGCCGGCATGGCCGGCATGCTGCGCACTGTCATCCTGCACCACGAGCCGCGTGGGTGCGAAGCGGGCGGTGAGGGTGGCGTGGATGCGTTCGGCGCGGTTCATACGTCGAGATTCGCCACTTTGAGCGCATTGCCCACGATGAACTCGCGCCGGGGTTCGACCACATCGCCCATCAGGGTGGAGAACACCGTCTCGGCATCCTCCACATCATCGACCCGCACCTTCAGCAATGTGCGCGCCTCGGGGTTCAGGGTGGTGTTCCAAAGCTGCTCGGGGTTCATTTCGCCCAGGCCTTTGAAGCGCTGGATGGTCAGGCCGCGGCGGCCTTGGCCGATGATGCGGTCGAGTGCGGCCATGGGGCCGCGCGCCACCACCTCGGTGCTGTCGAAGAAGAGTTTGGCCGGCTCGGCGAAATCGGTCTCGAAAATTTTGCGCCGCTCATCCAGCCAGCGCGCATCGCCGGTGTGCAGCAGGGCCGCACTCAGCGAGAAGCGCTCGGTCACGCCGCGCACCACGCGGGCCAGGTTGATCGCCCCGCCATCGATGCTGGCCATCCAGCCACGCTCGGCCGGCGGCGCCATGGCATCGAGCCGGGCGGCGAAGATCTGCGCGAGGGCGAGATCAGGCTCGGCGCGCAAGGCACCGGCCATGGCCGCCTGCTCGATATATTCGGAGGGCAGATTGCCGGACAGGCGCTTAATACGGCCCGACATCTGCCGCAGCACCTCAACCTCATCGGCCAGCGCCGCACCCTCAAGCAGCCGGCCATCGGCGAAGGCCAGCCGGGCATTAGACAGCGCCTTCTCAAGGAGGAAATCCTCCAGCGCGCGGTCATCCTTCAGGTAGCGCTCATCATTGCCGCGCTTGGCGCGGTAGAGCGGCGGCTGGGCGATGTAGAGATAGCCGGCCTCAATCAGCTGCGGCATCTGGCGATAGAAGAAGGTGAGCAGCAATGTGCGGATATGCGAGCCATCCACATCGGCGTCCGTCATGATGACGATGCGGTGGTAGCGCAGCTTGTCGAGTGAAAAGCCGCCCCGGGAGGGCTCGCCCGGGCCGATGCCGGTGCCGAGTGCCGTGATCAGCGTGCCAATTTCGGCCGAGGCCAGCATCTTGTCGATGCGCGCCCGCTCCACATTCAGGATTTTGCCCTTCAGCGGCAGGATCGCCTGATTGGCGCGGTTGCGGCCCTGTTTGGCGGAGCCACCGGCGCTGTCACCCTCGACGATGAACATTTCGCATTTGGTCGGGTCCCGCTCCTGGCAATCGGCCAGCTTGCCCGGGAGCGTGCTGAATTCCAGCATGTTCTTGCGGCTGACCTTGTCCTTGGCCATTTGCGCCGCCTTGCGGGCCACGGCCGAGAGCACGACCTGATCGAGCACGATCTTGGCCTCTTTCGGATGCGTCTCGAACCAATGGCTGATGGCATCGGCCACCGCCACATGGACCACCGGCTGCACCTCGGAGCTGACCAGCTTATCCTTGGTCTGCGAGGAGAATTTTGGGTCCGGCACCTTCACCGAGAGCACCGCGGTCAGGCCCTCGCGCATATCCTCGCCGATCAGTTCGACCTTTTCGCGCTTGGCCAGATCCTCGGCGAATTTCATCACCACGCGCGTCAGCGCCTGGCGGAAACCGGCCTGATGGGTGCCGCCATCGCGCTGCGGGATGTTGTTGGTGAAGCAAAGCGCCAATTCGCGGGGCGAATTGGTCCACCACATGGCCAATTCGACGCGAATGCCCTCGCTCTCCTTCGAGATCAGCGAGATGGGTTGGCGGAACAGCGGCTCCTTGCCCTTGTCGAGCCATTCGACGAAGGCAACGAGGCCGCCATCGAATTTGAATTCCGCCCGCTGCGCCGGCACCGAACGGTTATCCTGCACGGTGATGGCGAGGCCGGAATTGAGGAAGGCCAGCTCGCGCAACCGGCGCTCGAGGATGGCGAAGTCGTATTCGACCTTGGTGAAGGTGCCCGAGCTGGGCTTGAAGGTGACCTCGGTGCCATTGTGGTGGTCAGACGGGCCGACCACGCGCAGCGGCTGCACCGTCTCGCCATGCTCGAAGCGGATGAAATGCTCGACGCCGGCGCGCCAGATGCGCACCTCCATCCATTCCGACAGCGCATTCACCACGGCGGCACCCACGCCATGCAGGCCGCCCGAGACCTTGTAGGAATTCTGGTTGAACTTGCCGCCGGCATGCAGCCGGGTCAGCACCACCTCGGCGGCGGAGACGCCTTCCTCGGCGTGCATATCGACCGGGATGCCGCGGCCATCATCGGTGACGGTGACCGAGCCATCGCCATTGAGCAGCACATCGCAGCGGCTGGCAAAGCCGGCCTGGGCCTCGTCCACCGCATTGTCGATGATCTCGAAGGCCATGTGGTGCAGGCCCGAGCCGTCATCAGTGTCGCCAATATACATGCCAGGGCGTTTGCGCACCGCCTCAAGCCCGCGCAGCACGGTGATGGAGGAGGCGCCGTAATCCTCGCCAGCGGCTGCGTTATTGGCCTCTTCCGGGGTGGGACCGGGGGTCGGTGTGGAGTCACTCATCTGTGGCGAAAAACCCTTGGAAAAAATGGCCCTTGAGCCTGACTGTCTTATAGCTGAAACCGGGGGGTTAAGGCAGGGGTAAATCGCGGTTTTCCGCCACCGCGCCGGGCGAGATCACGAAGCCCTGGGCGCGGCCGCGCAGGGGGGCGAAAACCTCCCATTCGGTGCCGGTCAGCCAGGCCTGGGCGGGCAAATCCACCAAGGCCTCGAAGAGGGCGGCGCGGCGGCTGGCATCGAGATGCGCCGCCACCTCATCGAGCAGCAAAATCGGCGCAAAGCCGCGCGCGGCATGGATCAACCCGGCATGGGCCAGCACGGTGGAGACCAGCAGCGCCTTCTGCTCGCCCGTTGAGCACAGCGCGGCCGGCACTGATTTCTCGCGATGGACCATCTCGAGATCGGCGCGGTGCGGGCCTTCCACGGTGGCGCCGGCGGCACGGTCGCGGTTGCGGGCGGCGCGCAGGGCGGCGCGCAGCCCATCCTCGGCGGCCAGGGCGGGGCCGGCATCCAGCGCATTGGCCGTGGCGTCGCGCAGGCTGAGGCTGGCAGCGGGGAAGCCACCCAGGGCACCGGCCGCCAGCACCGCATCCAGCCTGGCCACCAAAGCGCGGCGGGCGGCGGTGGCGGCCACGCCGTGCCGCGCCATGGCATCCTCCAGCCCGGCCAGCCAGGTGGCGTCCCCGCCCTGCGACAGCAACCGGTTGCGCTGGGCCATGGCATTGTCATAGGCGGCCACCTCGCGGGCATGGCCGGGGTCCAGCGCCCAGGCCAGACGGTCGAGGAAGCGGCGGCGGCCAGAGGCGCCTTCCTGAAATAGGCGGTCCATTTGCGGCGTCAGCCAGACGGCGGCGACGCGCTCGGCCAATTCGGCCTGGTTGCGGGCGGGGGCACCATCGAGGCGAAAGACCCGCTTATCGGGCGGGCCATCCGGCGGCGTGCCGGTGCCGATCTCGAAATCGCCCCAGGCGCCAAAAAACCGCCCGGCCACCCCCCAGGCCGCCTGCCCCACCCGCGCCAATTCCGCCACCCGCGCGCCGCGCAGGCCACGGCCCGGGCCGAGCAGGCTGATCGCCTCCAGAATATTGGTTTTTCCCGCGCCATTGGGGCCGGTGAGGACGAGCATGCCAGCACCACTCTCCAGCGTGGCGGCCGGGTAGCTGCGAAACCCGGTGAGGGTGAGGCGGTGGAGGCGGAGCTTATCCGTCATAGTCGCTCGGGGCAGATATTTTCGATGTCGGAAATGCCAAGCCGCGTCGCAGGTTTCGCGCATCGAGCAGGCTGGAGAGATAGATGTTGCGCCGCACTCAAAGCCCCGGCGCGCAAAGTTTGGCGGCGCCCAGCCGGCCAGGCGTCAGCCGCGTTGCAAAACAATTTCTCCAGGGCGGGCCGGGCGAAACATCGATCACCGGGGCTGCTGCCAGACCGGCGCGGAAATACCACAAAACATTCAAAAACCGTTATACGAAACTCACACTCGCATCGGCATGAGCACGTAGAGCGCCTCAGGCCGCGCCGCATCCATCACCACTGTGGGCGCCGAACCGTCGGAGAAGCGGAACTCCACCTTGTCGCCGATTTGTTCGGTGATATCGGCGAGGTAGCGGGCCTGGAAGCCGATCTCGAGCGGGCCTGCGCTGTATTCCACATTGCCCTCATCCAGCTCCTCCTGGGCGGAGCCCTGTTCAGCGCTGGAGGCCTCAAGCCTGAGATGGTTGCGGTCGATGGAGAGTTTGACCGGGCGGGATTTCTCGCTGGAGATTGCCGCCACGCGGGCCACGGCCTCGGCGAATTCCTTCTTGTCGACGCGCAGGATCTTGTCATTGCCGCGCGGTATCACCCGTTCATAGTCGGGGAAGGTGCCGTCGATCAGTTTTGAGGTCAGCACGATGGTGCCGATGCGGAACTGCACCTTGGTCTCAGAGAGGCGAATCTCGATCTCGTCCTGAGTGTCCTCGGCCAGTTTGCGCACTTCGCCCACCGTCTTGCGCGGCACGATCACGCCGGCCATGCCGGCAGCGCCCTCGGGCATCGGTTCCTCGACGCGGGCCAAGCGGTGGCCATCCGTCGCGGCGGCGCGCAGCACATGGGCGCCGTCGGTTTCGGCGACGTGGAGATAAATGCCATTGAGATAATAGCGCGTCTCCTCAGTGGAGATGGCGAATTTGGTGCGGTCGATCAGCCCGCGGAGCAGATTGGCCGGCAGGGAGAAGCGAATCGGCAGCTTGCCCTCGGTCATGGAGGGGAAATCCTCCACCGGCAGGGCCAGGATGGAGGTGACGAAGCGGCCCGCGCGCAGCACCAGCGGCGCGTCACCGCCAGGGTGGTCCAACTCTATCTTCGCCGAATCGGGCAATTTGCGCACGATGTCGTAGAGGGTTGCTGCCGGTGCCGTGCTGCGGCCAGGGCGGCTGATCGCCACGCCGGCCACTTCCTCGACAATGGCAATCTCCATATCGGTCGCGGTCAGGCTGAGCGTGCCCTCCTTCGCGTCGAGCAGCACATTGGCCAGGATGGGGATGGTATTGCGCCGCTCAACCACGGATTGCACATGGGCCAGGGCCTTGAGCAGGATGGTGCGGTCAACAATGAATTTCATGGCCTAAGCCCCCAAATGTCGCAGCAGACCGATGGCGCGCGAATCGCGGCGCTCCATCGTGCCACGATAGGTATCAGCAGCGGCCGGCGCGGCAAAGCGCTGCTTGTTTCAACGCCGGCCCGAGGGGGGCGGCGTGACGTTGGGCGGGGGCGCCATGCGCGCGGGTCCGGGCATGCTTGGCGGCGGCGGGGCGGCGGGTGCGGCGTTGGAAGGGGGCGCCGCACGGCCGAGTCCCGGCATGCTGGGCTGGGCCGGCGGCGCGGCTTGGCCAGACCCACTATACCCTGTGGGGGCACTTGGCGCTGAGGGTGTACTTGGTGCACTCGGGGCACTGGGCGCCGGCGGCGCGGCTGGACCGGAAGGGGCACCTGCCCCGGACGATACTCTGGGCCCAACCTGACCGCCCTGGCTACCCTGACCACCCTGGCTACCCTGGCTACCCTGGCTACCCTGGCTACCCTGGCTACCCTGGCTACCCTGGCTACCCTGACCACCCGGCCCTGGCGCCGCACCAGCCTCTGGCGGCCCCCCCGCCCCCTGCGGCGAGGCTGGATTGGAAGATTGCCCCGCCCCACCAGAGCCACCGGGACTGGGCTGCGCGGCGCGGCCACCGCTGCCCTGCCCGCTGGCGGGCCCGCTGCCCTGCGCCGCACCGCCGCGCATAAAGCCACCGCCGGGGAGTTCGCGCTGGCCAATGGCGGGGGCGGGGGCCGCGTCGACACCCGTCAGCCCGCCGGCCTGCCCGGTCACCCGGGCAGCATAGACGACCCGCGCATTCGCTTCACCCATGGCGGTGGTGGGCGCCCCCAAAGCCGTGGGCGCGCGGCCGGCACCATCGAGATAGGTTTCAACCAGCACCCGCCCGACATTGCCGCCGAAGGGATTGGCGGGCTCGACACGCAAGGTCTCGGCCAGCAGCCCGCCACTGGTCATGCTGCCCTTGGCAAGCAATTCCTTGCCCTGGGCATCATCGGGGAGGTCAAGCCCAGGGGCCAGCCCGACCGGCACCCCGGCAATGGTGCCGCCGGGCTCCAGCTTGCCGCGCAAGAGCCAGCCGGCCTCGGGCGCCCATGGGTCGAGGCGTGAGGCGATAATGGCGCCATCGGCCCGGCGCAGCCCGCTCACTGCCACCACCTGGCCCGGCTGGGCATCACGCAGCCCCTCATCGGCCACGGCCTGGGCGATGATACAGCGCTGGCCCAGAACCCAGATCGTATCCGCCTCACGCCGCTCCAGGCGGCCGGCCACGGCGAGGCGCATATCAAGCGCCAGCGCCTCGATGGCGCTATCGCCAAATCCGCCTGCCCGGGCCACCACGACATGGCCAAGCTTGATGTCCGCAGCCTTGGCCAGCGCGCCTTCGCGCGTGACGCGCAGCCCCTCGGGCAGGGCGAGCCGCACGCCATTCACCCAGATGCTGCCAAAAGCGGTGACGGTGCCGATCAGCCCGAGGCCGCCAATGCCGGTGCCGCCGATGCCACCCGCGGCAAGGCCACCGGAGATGCCGGTGCCGCCAATGCCGCGATCGGCGATGCCGCCCGTGCCGCCAATGCCGCGATCAGCCGTGCGCTGGCTGGCGCAGGCGCTCATCAGCGATAGGCCGAGGGGGCCAAGGGCCCGCCTGCCGACGAGATATTGCATCAGTCCGGCTCCTGGAGGTTGTCTCTGGTAGAGAACACAAAAAGGCCAGCCATGAAACGCTGTGCGGCGGCCGGATCGGGTGGATCAGCTTCGGCCAGGGTCACGGCCATGGCGTTGAGTTTGGTCAGCATCTCCATGCCAAGCCGCCCCGCCTCTTCGGTCAATTGGGCGATGGCGGCCTCGGAGAGGCCATCAAAGGCCAGGGCGCGCTCCATATAAGGCGGCCGCTCACCGATCAGATTGTGGCCGGCGGCGGCAATATGGTCGCCCAGATTGCGGCCGAAATAATAGGCGAGCCGGTCCATATCACCGCTGGGGATATCGGCAGCACCCAGCAATTCCAACAGGTCGTCGGCGCGTTCGCGCACCACGCCCAGGCGGAGCAATTCGTCGAGCAGGGTGCGGCTGCGAACATCGCGGCTGATGCTGACGACCAGCGCCTCGAAGCTCGGCCCGGTTTCGGCCGCGCGGGGCAGCACCATCGGGCGACCCGCATTGTCGGACCAATCGGGATGGGCCAGCCAGCGGCTCAGCACCCGGGCCGAGAGCGTGCCAGGCCGCGACTTGGCCTCCTGCGGGCGATGCCGCAGCAGGCTGACATCCTTGCGGTGCAGCCCGGTGAGCAGGGCCACGCGGCTATCGCTCAATTCCCGATCGGGTAGGGCGAAATGCCGCGTTGCCGCGTCGACATAGCCGCGCTTGAGCAAGGTGCCGAGCATGGGAAAGGTCACGCCGAAATGGATCAGCACCCGCAGCAGCGGTGCCAAGAGGCGCTCGAGCGCGGCGGTGACTGCCGCGGGTGGGCCTGAAGGTGCTGCAGCTCCTGGAAGATCGGAGGGCATGAACTGGCTTTCCTGACCGTTTCTCGACGGTTTTACCATGGTGAAGTTTGGCGTGGGAAAAATCCCCGCGCCGCATTGGCATCTGTCGCTCATCATTAAAAAAAACACAAGCGCTTGACGTGGGTAAATTTCCCACATAAAAGGCGTTCAGGAGAAATGTCTCTCCGGACGAAAATTTTTTCAAAGGAGTAATCACTTATGTCTTTTTCGACGTCACAACGCGCGCCCAAGCCCCCCGCCCCCATGCCGGCCCCGCCGGTGACCAATGACCTCTTGCTGGGCGACGCCACGAACAATGTTCTGATCGGCGGCACCGGCAATGATACGCTCAATGGCGGCGCAGGCACCGACACGGCAGATTATTCCGGCCTGGGCAAGGGCGTGACCCTGCTCAGCCAGGGCGTGGTCGCCAAGGGCAATGGCGGGACGGACCTGCTGATCAGCATCGAGCACATCATCGGCGCGGCCGGTAAGGCCAATCTGATCGACGGCACCGTCGCCAACCCTGCCACCCAGACCACCAGCTTCAATATCGACCTGGGCGCCAATAGCCTTCAGGTGAATGGCATACCCGGTCTCGGCTCATTGAATTTTGTGGTCGACAATTTCAACCAGGTGCGCGGCACCAATAATGCTGACGTCATCACCGGTGCTGCGACCAATGACACTTTCTTCGGCAGCGCGGGCAACGATACCTATAATGGTGCCGCCGGCACGGACACGATGGACTACTCAACCCTGGGCACCGCGGTCACCCTGCGCAGCCAGGGCGTGATCGCCAAGGGCGCCCTGGGCCAGGACACCATCCAGAATATCGAAAAAATCATCGGCGCGACCGGCCAGGCCAATCTGATCGATGGCACCGTGGCCAACCCGGCGGCCCAGACGACAAGCTTCGCCATCGACCTCGCGCTGGGCAAGCTGGTGGTCAATGGTGTGCCCTTCCTGGGCAGCATCGCCTTTGATGTCAGCAACTTCCCCAATGTCACCGGCACCAACAATGCCGACAGCATCCGTGGCGATGCCAAGGCCAATCTTCTGCTCGGCGGCGGCGGAAATGACACCATTTCAGGCGCTGGCGGTGATGACACGATCGCCGGTGGTGCCGGTGCTGACACCATTTCGCTGGGTTCGGGGCGTGACACGGTGGTCTTCAACAGGGCATCCGAGGGCGGCGACCTCATCATCGACTTCCATGGGCGCGAGGACCACATTGCCTTCTCCGCGTCGGGCTTCGGTGTGAACCCGGGGGTGCTGCCGGCGTCCGAATTCGCCGCCAACCGCGCCGGTGTGGCCAACCGGGCCGAGGCGCAGTTCGTCTACGACACCGATGGTGGGCAGCTCTACTTCGATGCGGATGGCACAGGGGCCGGCCAATCGGTCCTGCTCGCCACCTTCCAGGGCGCGCCCATGCTCACCATGTCCGACCTCATGCTGATCGCCTGAGAATGGGCATGAGGGGGCAGGTCGTATTGGGTCTGCGGGCGATAAACCTGCTGACGCTGGGCCTGCCCCCCCTCCCGACGCTGCTGATCCTCGCAATGGCCATGGGGGTTGGAGTTTACACCAGCCCCAAACCTTTGGCCTGGCTCAGCAACAACCAGGCCGCAGTCACGTTCTGGCCCGATGAGGCGGAGGATGATCTTTCCGCCTGGGCTGATGACCTGCCCTGCCCGGAATGAGCGGCCTGCAGCCCGGCCCGGGCCGGGCTGCATATCGCCGCCATCACACCACCCGATGGCCCGGATGACCCCATCCAACTCCGCCACGAGGCCGAGGTGGCGGCGCCGGGCCGCACAAATTTGCTATAAGGCCACGCTCAGGGTGAGGCGAATGGCCACCGGCTCCACCGGGTGAAAATGCCGGCCCGCCACACCCGCCGCTTCGCCGCGCAGCCGCGAGAGATAAAAATAATCGATCTGGCTGGCCCGGGCACCCAACAGGTTCAGCGCATCGAGCCGCGCCGTCACGCCATTCTCGAAGCGATAGCCGCCACGCAGATTGACCAGCGCCGTGGGGCTGGAGCGGGCTGAATTATCCTCCACCAGCGGCCGGGCGCCAAAAACGCGCAGCCGGGCATCGGCAAACCAGCCGGGGCCGCCATCGCCCAGCACCAGCCCGGCCGCCGCCACGGGGTTGGGCGCGCCTGGAATGTGCCGGCCGGCGCCGGGCTGATCGGTGAAGCGCGCCTGGGTGGCGGCGATATCGGCCTCCAGCGCCAGCCAGGGCAGCGGCCGCCAGCGCGTGCTCCATTCCACGCCGATCCGGCGCGAGGGGCGGCTGGCCTCGGTGGTGCCGGCATCGCCCACAAAGATGATCTCGGAGCCCAGGGTGAGCACGAAAAAGGCGAGGCTCGTCTCCAGTTCCGGCAGCCAGCGGTGGCGCAGGCCGATCTCGGCGCCCCGGGCGCGCACCAGCAGCGGCACGGGGGAGAGCCTGCTCAGCCCATCGGTGGGATCGACCGTGATGGTGGCGCCGCGCAGATCATTGCTGTGAAAGCCCATGCCAGCATTGAGGAAGATCTCACTCCGCCACCATGGCCCGAAGACGAGGCCACCGCGCGGGCTGGCGATGGCTTGGGCCGCGGTGCCGGAATTGGCCGCGAGGTCGCTCTGCACCCGCCCGCCCAGCACATCGCCGCGCAGGCCGAGCGTGGCGCGCAGCCAATCCGTCGCGCGCCATGTCGCATCGCCCCAGATGGCGAGGCTGCTCTCGCGCAGCGCATCGCGGCGCAGAGTGGCGAGCAGCGCCCGCCCCTCGGTGCGGTAGAGGCCAAGGGCGATCTCATCATGCCGCCCCTGCACGCCGATTCGGGTGGTGAGCGGGCGGTCGAGCAGCGTGCCGGGCATGCTGTGGCTGACATCGAAGCCCAGCACCCAGCGCCGGTCGCGCTGCTGGAACTGGTCGCCCTGCGCCGGATTGTCGAGGAAATAGGTGAAATTGCTGAAGAGATCGAGGGTGGAGCGGATGGCATAGGCTTGGGCCCGGGTGGTGCCGCTCTCGCCCTGGAGCTGGGCATTGGCCGAGAGGCTGTAGCGCGCAGCCAGCCCGCCATCACTGGGGTCGAGCGTGCCGAAGCGGCCGATCAGCCCGGCCGAGACGGCGCGCGCCGGCACCTGGTCCGTGGCGTTCCAGCGGCCCGAATAGGCCATGGCGGTGAGGCTGAATCCCGCCGCCTCGCCGCCCTGGCTGTAGCGGGCGAGGCCGTTGAAGCGGCGCAGCCGGTCTGCCCGCTCCCAGGGGCCATCATAGGCGGTGATCTCGCCCGCCAAGAGCAGGCGGCCAGGACCCAGCGCCTGGCTGCCCGCCGCCAGCCCACGCCAATAGCCGAAACTGCCCATGGTGGTTTGCAGAATGGGCCGCGGCAGGCTGTCCCGCAGCGACAAATCCACCTGCCCTGCATTGGCAAAATCGCCCTGATCGGCGCCATAGGGGCCTTTGCGCACCCGCATCTCGGCCAGCAATTCGGGGATGAGGAAGTTCAAATCCGCATAGCCCTGGCCATGGGCATGGCTGCGCATGTTCAGCGGCATGCCATCGAGGGTGATGGCCAGATCGGTGCCATGATCGAGGTTGAAGCCGCGCAGAAAATACTGGTTCGCCTTGCCCTCGCCGCTGTGCTGGCTGGCGATCAGGCCTGGGACAGCCTCCAGAATCTCGCCCGGACGGGCGATGGGGCGGGAGGCGATCTCCTCGGCGGTGATGACCCGCTCGGAGGCGCTGGCGAGCGGCAGGGGCGCAGGCGCGCGCACAACCACCTCTGGCATGCTGGCCAGTGGCTCGGCCCGCGCCAGGGCGAGCGTCATCATGCAGGCGAGGAAAGCGGCGCGCAGAATCATGGCGCTGCGCGCCGAGCAGCGGCTGGGTTCAGATATGCAGCGCCCGGCCATCCACGGCGAGTGCTGCTTCCTTCACCGCCTCGTTCAGTGAGGGGTGGGCGTGGCAGGTGCGCGCCACATCCTCGGCGCTGGCGCCGAATTCCATCGCCAATGCGATCTCGGCGATCAGCGTGCCGGCATCGGGCCCGAGGATATGGGCGCCCAGCACCCTGTCCGTCACCTTATCGGCCAGAATCTTCACGAAGCCATCGGTATCACCCATCGCACGGGCGCGGCCATTGGCGGTGAAGGGGAATTTGCCGACCTTGTAGGCCTGCCCGCGCGCCTTCAACTGCTCCTCGGTCTCGCCCACGCTGGCGACTTCGGGCCATGTATAGACCACGCCGGGGATGGCGCCGTAATTCACATGGCCGCGCTGGCCGGCGAGATTTTCCGCCAGGGCTACGCCCTCCTCCTCCGCCTTATGGGCGAGCATGGGGCCGGTGATGACATCGCCGATTGCCCAGATGCCCGGCACATTGGTGGCGTAATGCGCATCGACGGTGACGCGGCCGCGCTCATCCAACGCCACGCCCGCGGCATCGAGCCCCAGGCCGGCCACATAGGCGCGGCGGCCAATGGCCAGGAGCACCACATCGGCGCGCAGCGTCTCCTCCGCACCGCCGGCAGCCGGCTGCAGGGTGAGGGTGACGCCGGTATCATCAGCCACGGCCGAGACCACCTTGGTCTTGAGCTTGAACTTGAAGCCCTGCTTGGAGAGGATGCGCTCGAAGCTCTTGCCCACCTCGGTGTCCATCGCCGGGACCAGCCGGTCGAGGAATTCGATCACCGTCACCTCGGCGCCGAGACGCGACCAGACCGAGCCCATCTCCAGGCCAATATAGCCGCCGCCGATCACCACGAGATGGCCGGGCACGGCATCGAGTTCCAGCCCACCGGTGGAGGTGACGATGCGCTTCTCATCAACGGTGACGCCGGGCAGCGGAATGCTCTCGGAGCCCGAGGCGATGACGATGTGCTTGGCGGCATATTCGGTGCCATCCACGGCCACGGTGCCGGGTTTTACAATCCGGCCCTCGCCCTTCAGCCAAGTGACCTTGTTCTTCTTGAAGAGGAACTCGATGCCTTTGACATTGGCGCCAACCACCTCGGCCTTGCGGGCCTGCATGCGCTTGAGGTCCAGCGTCACCTGGCCGACATTGACGCCATGCTCGGCCAGCTTGTGGACCGCCTCCTCATAATGCTCGGAGCTTTGCAGCAGCGCCTTGGAGGGGATGCAGCCAACATTGAGGCAGGTGCCGCCCAGCGTCGCGCGTTTTTCGACGCAGGCCACCTTCATCCCCAACTGCGCGGCGCGAATGGCGCAAACATAACCGCCCGGACCGGCGCCGATGACAATGACGTCGAAACTCTCCGACATGGATAAAACCCTCAACCGTTTTGCCGCAAACTGGCGCGGGTGGGGGTTGGGCGCAAGGGCGGGCCAGGGGGGAAGCCTGGCGCCCGGCGCTCAACTGGGCCAAAGCCTGGGACGCTGCGGGTAACGCGGCCTGAGGGCACGGCCGATCGGGTTGAATCGGCGCTGGCGAATGGCCCTCATGGCGGATGCCTCACCCGGCCAGGCGCCGAGCAGCAGCATGGGCAAGGCGAGCAGAAAGCGACGGCGGCTGAGCATGACGGGCATTTCCTGCGATTGATGCACGCAGGGATTATAGTGGCCGATTCGTTAATTATGCAAAGGATAAATAGTCCATAGACTACAATCCAAAGGTGACATGCCGCGAGTTCTTCGCCTGCAGGTTGCGCAACCGCGCCAGCGCCCAGAGCGGGAAAATCCGCCGATAGCCGTGATAGCGAAGATAAAACACCCGCGGAAAACCGGTGCCGGAATAATCATCCTCATCCCACTCGCCGGCCTCGGTCTGGCTGCGCAACAGATAGGCGGCGCCGCGCGCCACCGCCGGGCTATCGGCCTCGCCGGCCGCCATCAGCGCCAGGAGTGCCCAGGCCGTCTGGCTTGAGGTGGAGGCCGCAGGCCGCCGGCTTCCGGCATCGGGGGCGGTGCCGCCACGCTCGGGATAGGTATCGCCATCCTCCCCCCAGCCACCATCGGGGTTCTGGCGCTCTTCCAGCCAGGCCACGGCGCGGCGCATCGCGGCATGCTCATGCGGCAGGCCGGCGGCGTTCAGCGCGGTCAGCGCGGACCATGTGCCATAGACATAATTCACCCCCCAGCGGCCATACCAGGCGCCATCGGCCTCCTGCTCGGCCAGCAGGTATTCCACCGCCTCACGCGCGGGCTTTTGTCCGGCCACGCCCAGTTGGGCCAGCATGGCGAGGCAGCGCCCCGTCACATCCGCCGTCGGCGGGTCGAGCAGCGCGCCGTGATCGGCGAAGGGGATGTGGTTGAGGTAGTGATGGGTGTTGTCGGCATCAAAGGCGCCCCAGCCGCCGCCCTTGCTCTGCATGCCAATGGTCCAGTCCACCGCGCGCTGGATGGCCTGGTCGGTGCCCGGCGGCGCGGCACCGGTGGCACTGCGATGGCGGTCCATGGCCAGCACCACCACGGCGGTGTCATCCACATCGGGGTAATGCGCGTTCTCGTATTGGAAGGCCCAGCCGCCCGGCTTGAGATGCGGACGCTGCCAGGCCCAGTCGCCGCGCACCTCGGTGATCTCGCGGGTCAAAAGCCATTCAACGCCGCGGCCGGCCGCCTGCTCGGCCTCCGGCCCGCCGGCCTCCAGCAGCGCATGCGCCACGAGGGCAGTGTCCCATATCGGCGAGAGGCAGGGCTGGACATAGGTTTCACCTTCCGCCCGCTCACAGACGAGTTTCTCGATGGCGGCCCAGGCGGTTGTCATGCGCGGGTCACTCTCGGCCACACCCATGACGTGATACATAAAGACGGCATTGGCCATGGCCGGGTAGATCGCCCCCAGCCCATCCTCGCCATTGAGCCGCTCGGTGACGAATCTCTCGCAGGCCGCCTCGGCGCGGATACGATGGGTGCTCGGGAAGATTTTCTGGGCGCGCTGCAGGGCCTTGTCCACGGCCTTGAACAGGCTGGACCAGGGTTCCTGCTGATGCGCGCCCCCCGGCCATTCCCGCACCTCATCGGGCGGGGTGGCGAAAAGTTCGGTGATATCGACGCCGATGGGCGCCACGGGCTTTGGCCGGCGGGCCATCACCACCGTCAGCGGCACCAGCACGGTGCGCGCCCAATAGCTGATCTTGCCAATATGGAAGGGAAACCAGCGGGGCAGCAGAATGAGTTCTGGCGGCATGACCGGCACGGCATGCCAGGGCACCTGGCCGAACAACGCCAGGGCGCAGCGGGTGAAGACATTGCTCCTGGCCGCGCCGCCCGCAGCCAGAATTGCCTCCCGGGCACGGGTCATATGCGGCGCATCGGCGGCATCACCGATCAGGCGCAGGGCGAAATACGCCTTTACTGAGCAGGAGATATCAAGCTTGCCGGCATGGTAGAGCGGCCAGCCACCGCCCGCGCTCGCCGCCTCCTGGGCCTGCAGCCGGCGGAGATAGCGGCCGATGGCGGCCTCACGCTCCGGGTCATGCTGGCCGAAAAAGCGGCGCAGCATGATGTATTCGGCCGGAATCGTGGCGTCAGCCTCCAGTTCGAAGACCCAATGGCCATCCTCGCACTGGCGGCGGAGCAGTGCGTCCCGGGCCCGCAGCACAGCCGAATCCAGCGCCGCGCCACGCGGCGCATCGCCGGTCACGGATAGAGGTCGGGCGATACCAGGCAGACTATCCAAGACGCTGTCATCCCATCAGGCAAATATCGGGCAGAGGCACGCCATAGAGCGATTTGGCCGGTTTTGCGAAGCCTCCCTTGCATTGCAGAGCGTATCGGCCGGGTTGGGCGGGCGGCGTGGCGGCGCAACAACAAGACAGTTTGCATCGCTTTCACTGCCACAGGCCCGCTCATTGTTGCGATATGAATTATAGGACATGCGATCGGAAAGGCAGCGCTATCAGCCCGGCGATGGCGGCTGAGGGCCGGCCTCGCCCTTCCACATGCCGCCCTGGCCGCGATGTTGGGCGATGGCGCTGTCCAGCGTGAACAGCATGTAGAAGACCGCCACCATCGGCAAAGCCAATCCGCGCCAGGCCGGCAGGTGGTAGAAGCGCAGCATCGGCGCGAAGCTCAGCGCCATGCCCAGCCAGGCCGCGAGACCGAGCAGCCGGGCCCAGCCGCTGCCCAGAGCTGTCAGCGCCGGCGGCACCAGGAACACCAGCGTCAGCGCCAGCAACATGCCCAGCAGCAGGGCCGGGCTGTAGCGCAGTTGGGCATAGGCGGTGCGGGCGACCATCCGCCGGATCGGTTCAATGCTCGGGCAAGCGCGCAGCGAGACCACCCGCTCGGTCAGCCCCAGCCAGATGCGCGTGCCCGGCCGCTGACGCTTGATCGCTGCCGCTAGGGTGCAGTCATCGATCATTGCACCGCGAATCGCGGCAACCCCGCCCGCAGCCTCGAAATCCGCCCGGCGCAGCAGCACGCAGCCACCCGCGGCGGCGGCCATTCGCTTGGCGGGGTCATTGGCCCAGCGGAACGGATAGAGCATCTGAAAAAAATAGATGAAGGCCGGGATGAACCAGCGCTCGGCCCGGCTCTCGCAGCGCAGCTTCGCCATCAGACTGGTCAGCGCATAGCCCCCGGCCTCGGCCCGGGCCACCAGGCGGCGCAGGCTGTCGGGCGCATGGCGGATATCGGCGTCGGTGAAGAGCAGATAGGGCGTGGCGGGCTTTGCCGCCTCCAGCCCCTGCTGCAAGGCCCAGAGCTTGCCGGTCCAGCCCGGCAGTCGGGTGCGGCCTTGGACCAGATGCAGCCGGGGGTCGCCGCCCGCCGCGGCGCGGGCGCGGCCGCCCGTCCCATCGCCGCTGCGGTCATCCACCACCCAAAGGGCGAGCCGGCCGGGGTAATCCTGCGCCAGCAGCGCCTGCACCACGGTTGCGATGGTTTCGGCCTCGTCACGGGCGGGGACCAGGATGGTCACATCGGGCCAATGCAGCAGGTCGGGCGCGGCCTGGGCATCATTCTCCCGGCACAGCCAGAACATCCCGCGCCCCAGCAGCAGCACCAGCCAAGCCAGCAGCGCGGCCACGCCCAGCCAGATCACAGCATGCCCTGTTCGGTGAACCAGCCCAGCGCGTCATCCACCGCCTCGCGCCAGGGGCGGGCGTGAAAGCCGAGCACCGCCTCGGCATGGGCCGCGGTAAAATACATGCGATGGCCGGCCATGCGCAGGCCATCGAGGGTCAACATGGGTTCCCGCCCGGTGACCCGCGCCGCCGTCTCGGCCAGGAAGGCGAGTGGGAAGAGCGGGCCGCGCGGCAGGCGGAAGGGCGGGCGGCGGCCATAGCGGGCGGCGATATAGCCCAGCAATTCGGCCAGGCTGACATCCTGGCCACCCAGAATATGGCGCTGGCCCAGCCGGCCATGCTCAAGCGCTGCCACCACGCCGGCGGCGCAATCCTCGACATGGACGAGGTTCAGCCCGGTTTCGACATAGGCCGGCATATTGCCGCGCGCGGCCTCCAGGATGAGGCGGCCGGTGGGGGTGGGCCTGCGGTCGCGCGGGCCGATGGGGGTGCTGGGGTTGACGATGGTGGCGGGCAGCCCTTCCTCCAGCACCATGCGCTCGACCAGTCGCTCGGCCTCGGTTTTGCTGGTCTTGTAGGGGCCGATGGCCTCGGCGGGGGTTGCGGCATCGGCCTCGGTGGCGGGGCTGCCATCGGCGCGCGGCTTGAGGGTGGCCACGCTGCTGACATGGACAATGCGGCGCACACCCGCCGCCATGGCGGCCCGCATCACCGCCTCGGTGCCGGCCACATTGACCGCGAACATCGCGCCAGGGTCCGGCACGAAGATGCGGTAATCCGCCGCGCAATGGATCACCGCATCACAGCCCGCCAGCCCCAAGGCGAGGCTCGCCGGGTCGGTCAGGTCGCCTGGGGTGAAGGCGACGGGCACGCCATCGAGCACGCCGCGCGGTGTCTCGCGCCTGGCCAGCGCGCTCACCCTATGGCCACGCGCCACCAGGGCGCGGGCCACCGAACTGCCCAGGAAACCCGTGGCACCGGTGACGAAGGTTGTAAAACGTTCATCCATACTGCTGTTGTGGCCCGGGTGGCGCGGGCGGTCCACCCTCGTTCCATCTGGGCCTGGGTGCTATAAAGGGGCCATGTTTACCCACCGTCGCGCCCTTCCGGCGCTCGCCCTGTCTCTCGCCGCCGTAACGGCCCGGGCGCAAAACCCGGCCGCAGTGGTCGAGGGGTTTCACAACGCCCTACTCGAGATCATGCGCAATGCGCCGCGCCTGGGCGTGCGCGGCCGCTATGACCGGCTGGCGCCAGTGATGAGCCAGGTCTTCGATCTGGTGACGATGACGCGCATCGCCGTCGGCCCGCCCTGGACCGGCTTCACCGCCACCGACCAGGCCGCGCTGAGCGAGGCTTTCAGCCGCTGGTCCATCGCCACTTATGCTGCCCGCTTTGATGGTTTTTCCGGCGAGAGCTTCTCCACCCAGGGCGTCCAGGCCACGCCCAATGGCGATCAGTTGGTGCGCACCACGCTCAACCGCACTGGCGGGCAGGAGCCGGTGGTGCTCAGCTATCTGTTGCGCAATGGTCGGGTGGTGGATGTCTATCTGACCGGCACGATCAGCGAATTGGCCTCGCGCCGCAGCGAATTCGCCGGGCTGATCCGTGAGGGCGGCGCGCCCCGGCTGCTGGCCGAATTGCAGCGCCGGATCACAACGCTTCTAGGCTAGCAGGCTAGGGCTTTGCCCTCTCCCGCTCTCCTACCAGGGTCGACATAATGTCGACGATCTTCCTGGACCTTTGAAAAATTTTTCACATCAATAATTGATCGAAGGTGGAGGAAACTCAGTTTCCTCCTGGGGTGCTCGAGGGGCAAAGCCCCTCGATCTTATTTCCGCCCGCTCGCCAGTTTTCAGCAGACCGCTAGGCAAGCAGCCGCTGCGTCGTCACCGCGCCGGCGGCGATACCCACCCAGCCATAGCGCATCGGCGTCATGCTGCAGCTCGCCCAGGCCGCGTGCTGATTGGCATAAAACGGGCTGGCCGGGTGGCCGGAGGCGCCCAGGAATACGCTCCAGCGGCTCTTCTCCCAATCGCCCACATCAAAGGCATAGCGCGCCAGGGCGCCATAGGTGGCGCGGGGGCCGAGTGGTGCGACCAGCCCATTGGCCCAGACCGTATCGCCATCGCCACCAATGGGCAGCGAAGGCGGGTCGAGCACCGCGGCGGCGGCCGGGAACAGGCTGGAGAGCGGATGGGCGAAGCGCGGCTTATGCACCTCGCCCCAAGGCTCGGCGGCGGCGGCGGCGGCCTCGTCCAGCGCCTCGGCCATCAGTTGGTCCCAGTCCGCACCGCGCAGCAAAGTGGTGTCCTGGCTGCGCAGCAGGGCGGGCAGCGCCCACCAAAGCTGGGTCAGCGGCGCCACACCCGGCGCCGGGGCCAGCCAGGGATGGCCCGCGAGCGCGCCCAAGCCACTGGCGGCGGCGAAGCGCCGGGTCAGCGCCAAGCGGAAGGCGATGTAGAGGGTGGGGGTGGTGGCCATGGGCTCCATATGGCCATCCCATTCCAGGATCTTCGCCCGCACCGCGGCGCCGGGCCCGGCGACTTCGATGGCGCGCAGCGCCGCCTGGAAGGTGGCGGCAGGTGCTGAGAGGGTATCGGCATGGATCGCCCCCGCCGCACCGGGTGCCCGCGCGCCGGATTGCTTGAGCAGCGCCGCGATGCGCGCCGCGCGATAGGGCGGGTGGCAATCGGTGCAGAGATAATCCGGGTGGTCATCGGCCACCACGCGGTTATTGGCGGTGACGATAATGCCGCCCTCAGGGTCGATCACCTGGGGCATGGCCTCATGCTCGATCCAGCCATCCCATTCATGCTCGCCCGTCCAGCCCGGCATGGGCAGCCAGCCATTCTCGCGGCCCCGACGCGGCACCCGGGCGCGCAGCAGAAAACCGGTATGGCCATCGGTATCGGCGGCGACGAGGTTGTGGTCGATCAGCCCCCAGCCCCGCGTTGCCTCGAACAGCCCGACCACGGTTTTCGCCCGCAGCAGCTTGGGCAGGCAGTCGAAGGAGAGATCGGTCTCGGCGAATTGCACCGATTTCAGCGCCAGCGCATGGCCCGAGGCCGGGTCACCGGCAATGACCGGGCCATGGCGGGTTTCCACCACCTCCACCTCGCGCGCTGCCTCGCCACGGATGGCGATGCTTTCCATGCGGCGCGACGGCGCCTCCCACTGGCCCTGGAACAGCACGCGGCCATTCTCGAAGCGCTCCAGATACACGTCATGAATATCGGCGAAGGTATGGGTCACGCACCAGGCCACGGCACCGTTCTGGGCAAAATGCGGGAAGCCCGGCACGCCCGGCACGGTCAGGCCCACCACGTCGAAGGCATCGCAGGCGAGATGGCCCTGGGCATACATATTGGGCAATTCGAACAGCCGGTGCGGGTCGCCGGCCAGGAAGGGGCGGCCGGTGGCGGATTGCGCGCCGCTCACCGCCCAATTGTTGCTGCCGCCGCCGGTGGCATCGGCCTCGGCCGCTTCAAGCAGGGCGGTCACGGCCGGGGCGAGGAATTCCAGCCCCGCCCGCCAGCGCAGCGATTCCTTGCCCTGCGGCAGAATCAGCGCGTCGATGCCGCCATCATCATAGCGCAACAGGCTGGTGCCGCGCCCGGCCACCGGCAGGGCGGCGGCGCGCCACAGCTTGAACCACACGCTGCCCATCAGCAGGCCCAGGCGCCGCATCACGGCAATGGTATGCCAGCCCTCCCAAAGCTCGGGTGTTGCGCCCAGCAATTGGTATTCGATAGCCAACGGCGCGCCGGAGGCGATGAAAGCATTCACCCCCGCGGCATAGGCTTCGATCATCACCCGGGCATCGGCGCCCAGGCCGGCGGCGTCCCGCCGGCTGGCGCCCTCAACGCCAAGGCGGCGGGCCAGCGCGTCGGAGGCGAAGGCCGCCGCCCCCAGCCATTCGGCGCTGCGGCCAAGCGCCCGCCTGCGGTTCAGCTCCATCTGGAACAGCCGGTCCTGCGCATGGACGAAGCCCTGGGCGAACCAGGCATCAGCGACATTTTCGGCACGGATATGGGGGATGCCCTCGGCGTCGCGATGGACGGTGACGCTGGCGGTCAGGCCGGCGACGCGCAGCTCCCCCTCCAATGGCGGGAGGGCGGCTTGCGCGGCGGCGCGGATTGTTTCGGTGCTGTCCATGAACACAGCACACCACGCTTGTCGGGCGCTGGCCACCATGCCTAGCCTCTCGAAATGGATGGAGGCGTGATGATGCGGATAGACCGGCGAGCGGCCATGGGGGCGATGGCCCTGCCCTTTCTCGCGCGGCATGCCGCGGCTGCGGGGGCGCTGAATGTGGCGCTGGAGAGCGAGGTGGTAATCCTCGACCCCCACGCCACCACCGCCGCCATCACCCGCACCTTCGCGACCCATGTCTTCGACACGCTCTTCGCCATGGATGATGAGGGCGTGAACCGGCCGCAGATGGTGGAGAGTTTCGAGACCTCGGCCGATGGCCTGCGCTGGGATTTTCTGCTGCGGCCCGGGCTGCGCTGGCATGATGGCGCGCCGGTCACCGCCACGGATTGCGTGGCGAGCCTGGAGCGCTGGGCCCCGCGTGACGCGCTGGGCCGCATGCTTTGGGCCGCCAAGGCCGAGCTGGTGGCCACCGGCGCACGTGGTTTCCGCATCACGCTGAAGACGCCGTTCCCGTTGATGCTCGATGTGCTGGGCAAGCCCAATGCGCCGCTGCCAGTGATGCTGCCCGAGCGGCTGGCGGCGGTGCCGGTGGAGACGCGCATCCGCGAAATCGTGGGCTCCGGCCCCTTCCGGTTTCGCGCATCGGAATGGCGGCCTGGTGCCTCAATGGTGCTGGAGCGCTTCGCCGATTACGTGCCGCGCGCGGAGCCGGCGAGCTTTCTGGCCGGCGGCAAGCGGGTGAAGATCGACCAGGTCACGCTCCGCGCCATGCCGGATCAGGCGACGGGCGCCACCGCGCTGATGGCGGGCGAATTGGACTATATGCAGTACCTGCCCTTTGACTGGATCCCCAGGCTGGAGCGCGCGCGGGGCGTGCGGCTGCTGGGGCTGGGCGGCATCCATCAGTTCCAGGGCAATTTCCGGCTGAACCACGCGGCGGCACCCTTCGATGACCCCGCCATCCGGCGCGTCTTGTGGAAATGCGCCGACCAGGCCTCCATCCTGACCGCGATCGGCGTGCCGCCGCAGTATCGCGCGCCGCCCTGCCCCAGCTTTTTCCTGTGCGACGCGCCGCTGGACAGCCGGGAGGGTGAGGCCGCCACGCGCTTCAACCCCGCCGAGGCCCGCGCCATGCTGGCCGCCACCGCCTATCGCGGCCAGCCCATTGCCTTCCTCACCACCGCCGGCGGCATCAGCCAGACAGCGCAACAGGTCATGACCCAGGCCATGCAGCAGGCCGGCTTCGTCGTGCAGGAACAGGTGATGGATTGGGGCACGCTGCTGGCCCGCCGCGCCCGGCGCGAGGGATGGCACATGTTTTCCGTCTATGCGAACGGCACGGACATGATCTCGCCGCTCACCCATTTCTATGTGTCCAACACCTGCTCGGATTATCCGGGCTGGGATTGCGACCCGGGGCTGCGGGGCTTGATCGATGATTTCGCCGTGGCGCGGGATGGCACGGCCAGGCGCGCCCTGGCCGTGCGCATCCAGGCGGCGGCGGTGGCGCATGTGCCGGCGGTGATGTGGGGCCAGTTCACCATTCCGGCGGGGTATCGCGACAGGCTGCGCAACCTGCCGCGCGCCGCCTATCCGATGTTCTGGGAGGTCGAGCTTTGAGCCCGCTGGATGGCGATGCAGCCCTGCGGGCGCGCGCCGCGCGCGTGGTGCCTGGTGGCATGTGGGGGCATCTGGACACACGCAGGCTGCCGGCCGGCTACCCGCAATTCTTCACCCGCGCCGAAGGGGGGCATATCTGGGATGCCAATGGACTGCGCTATGTCGACCTGATGTGCTCCTGGGGGCCGATCGTGCTGGGCCATCACAACCCGGTGGTGGATGCGGCCGTGGCACGGCAGACGGCATTGGGCGATTGCCTCAATGGCCCGGCGCCGGTGATGGTCGAACTCTGCGAGGCGCTGGTGGAGCGTGTGGCCCATGCCGATTGGGCGATGCTGCAAAAGAATGGCGGCGATGCCACCACCGCCTGCGTCACCATCGCCCGCGCCGCCACCGGGCGGAACACGGTGCTGATCGCCCAGGGCTCCTATCATGGCGCCCTGCCCTGGTGCACGCCGGTGCCCGCCGGCACCACGGCGGAGGATCGGGCGAATCAGGGCCGCTTCCTCTACAATGATCTGGCCAGCCTGCAGGCGGCGGCCGATGCCGCCGGCGGAGATCTGGCGGCGGTGATCATCACCGGCTTCCGGCATGACAATGTGGTGGATCAGGAGATGCCCTCGCTGGCCTTTGCCCAAGGGGCGCGGGCGCTGTGCGACAGGCTGGGTGCCGCGCTGATCATTGATGACGTGCGGGCGGGCTTTCGGCTGCATCGTGGCTGTTCGTGGGAGCGGTTGGGTGTGCAGCCGGACCTATCGGCCTGGAGCAAGGCCATCGCCAATGGCCACCCGCTGGCCGCGGTGCTGGGGCGCGATAGCCTGCGCGAGGCTGCGGCGAAGGTTTTCATCACCGGCAGCTTTTGGTGCGGCGCCGTGCCCATGGCGGCGGCCTTGGCCACATTGGGCGAGATGGATCGCATAGGCCTGCCAGATTACCTTGAGGAACTGGGCAGCTATCTGCGTGCCGGCATGGCCAATCTGGCGCAGCGGCATGGCGTTGGGCTGCGTCAATCCGGGCCGGTGGCCATGCCGTTATGGCTGTTCGACGATGATGCCGATTTCGCCAAAGGCGGCACTTTTTGCCGGGCTGCGCTGGAACACGGTGCCTATCTGCACCCCAAGCACAATATGTTTCTGAATGCCGCGCATACGCAGTTCGACATCGATGCGGTGCTAACGGCGGCGGAGGCGGGTTTTCGCGCTGTCGGAACGGCCTGAAGCCGCGTCAACGTCTCATGAAAGCTGTCAGACTTCTTAGGCGGCTTCTCATTTTCTGTTTTTGCACCGCAGAGTTCAATTCTTGATGAGTTGGCGGCGTGGACAGACTTACTCTCAGGATCTCCGTGACCGCGTGCTTACCGCGGAGGGTGGCGCCCGTGGGGTAGCGCGCCGCAGGCAGCGATGACGCTCTACCCGGCCTCGGCCAGCAGTGTCGGCAGGTCCAGCCGGCGGGTGAACATGGCGAGATTGCCCTGGGCATCGCGCGGCCAATCCTCCGCCTCACGGTCGCGGTAAAGCTCCACCCCATTGCCATCGGGGTCGCTGAGATAGAGCGCCTCGCTCACCCCATGGTCGGAGGCGCCTTGCAGCGTCACGCCAGCCTCCATCAGGCGCCGCAGCACGCCCGCCAGCGCCCTGCGGCTGGGATACAGCAATGCAACATGAAACAGCCCGGTGCTGCCCGGCGCCGGCGGGGCACCGCCTTCGCTGTCCCAGGTGTTGATGGCGATGTGGTGGTGATAGCCATCGGCAGAGAGAAACACCGCCTGGGGGATGCGCTGCATGACGTGCAGGCCGATCACATCGCGCCAAAAGCCCAGGCTGCGCTCCAGATCGGCCACCTTGAGATGGACATGGCCGATGCGCAGGCCGCGAGGCCGGTATTGGTCGGCTTTCTCGGGAATGGGAGTGATTTGTGTCATGCGCCATTCCTGCCCATCATCGAGCAGCGCCGCAAATCACCATCGGTTATCCAGGATATCTCAGCGCCGGAAGGCGCGACGGACCAGGCGCGGTGCCAGCAATGCCAGCCCACCGAAGACGACCAGGAGTGCCACCGTGCCGGCAAAAGGCGGCCGCCACAGAACCGCAGCCAGGGTGAGCAAGCCACCAATCACGGCAATGGCGAGGATGGGCCGCCAAACCGTGGTGCGCACAACATTCTGGGCGGGCAGATGATCGAAGGGCATGGCATTTGGTCCAATCGGGGTTTGAGCAGAAATCGACCCGTCGCGCATGCCTAAGCCTGCAGAACCGTTTCGCAATCGACAGCACCCACATGGCACCGTCAGCCAGTTTGGCAAGCCCACGCGCCGCCCAAAGCCGGGGGCGGCGCGGTGCGGCGAAGCCCGCCAGGAAGCCTGGGCCTAGACCACGGCCAGCCGCTTTTCCACGATCTGCTGCTTCATGCTCTTCTGCAGTTTCTCGAAGGCACGAACCTCTATCTGCCGCACCCGCTCGCGGCTGATATTGTATTGCTGGCTGAGCTCCTCCAGCGTGGTGGGCTCATCCTTCAGCCGGCGCTCGATCAGGATATGGCGCTCACGCTCATTGAGCGTCTTGAGCGAATCACCCAGCAATTGCTTGCGGTTGCCCATATCCTCGGATTCGGCGAGCACGGTTTCCTGATTGTCGCTGTCATCAACCAACCAATCCTGCCACTCACCCTCGCTATCGGCGCGGACGGGGGCGTTGAGACTGTTATCGGGCGCGCTCAGGCGGCGGTTCATCGAAACCACATCCTGCTCAGGCACCTGCAGCGTATGGGCGATTTTGGCCACTTGCTCAGGCTGCAAATCGCCCTCCTCCAGCGCTGCCATCTGGCCTTTCAGCCGACGCAGATTGAAGAACAGCTTCTTTTGTGCCGCCGTCGTCCCCATCTTCACCAGCGACCACGAGTGCAGGATGTATTCCTGAATGGCGGCGCGAATCCACCACATGGCATAGGTGGCCAGGCGGAAGCCACGATCGGGGTCAAAGCGCTTGACCGCCTGCATCATGCCGACATTGCCTTCGGAGATGAGTTCACCCACCGGCAGCCCATAGCCGCGATAGCCCATGGCGATCTTGGCCACGAGGCGCAAATGCGAGGTGACGAGGCGATGCGCCGCCTGTTCATCCTCGCTTGCGCGCCAGCGGCGGGCGAGTTCGAGTTCTTCCTCCGGCTGGAGCATCGGAAATTTCCGGATGTCCTGCAGGTAGCGGGAAAGATTGCCCTCAGGGGCCATCGGTATAGCAAGGGAAGCCATGCAGATCCTGCCTTCCAAGTGCCACAACTGCGCCCCGTGACGGCGGCGCCGATTGCAGCGTTGCGATAATCGACTGCCCGGGCCCACCCGGCCGCCTGCCCCGGTCACGTCGGGGCGAGGTTCTGGCCATGGGTTTGTGCGGCACCCGAGCGAGGTTACCGTGAGGAACCTTATAGCAACGTTTTGGTTGCATCGCAAGCAAAACAGACTGCAACGGTCGGGTTACGTGCGGAGACATTCCAGTAACAAAGCCATGTCAGCCGGGGGTTCTGCTGAAAAACGCAGCGCCTCCCCAGTCACGGGATGGCGAAAGCCCAGCGTGGCGGCGTGCAGCGCCTGGCGCGGAAAGGCCAATGCCGCCTCCCGCGCGGCCTTGGCCAGCCCCGCGGCGGCGGCCGGAATCCGCCGCAAATAAACCGGGTCCCCCATCACCGGATGGCCAATATGGGAGAGATGCACGCGAATTTGATGCGTCCGCCCAGTGGCAAGCTTGAGCCGCATCAGGCACCCGGCGGTGCCAAAGGCCTCCTCCACCCGGTAATGGGTCAAGGCCGTCTTGCCGCCGCGCTCTACCACCGCCATGCGTTTGCGGTCGGTCGGGTGGCGGCCGATATTGCCCTCGACCTCGCCCTGCATCTCGGCCGGCAGGCCCCAGCATAGGGCAAGGTATTCCCGGTCCAGGTCGCGGGTGGCGAAGGCCTCACTGAGCGCGATATGCGCCGGCTGGCTCTTGGCCACGACCATGATGCCTGAGGTGTCCTTATCCAGCCGATGCACAATCCCCGGCCGCGCCTCACCACCAATACCCGACAGATCATCGGCATGGTGCAGCAGCGCATTGACCAGCGTGCCATCGGCATTGCCGGGGGCCGGATGCACCACCAGCCCCGCCGGCTTGTTCAGCACAATCAGATGCTTGTCCTCAAACAGGACATCGAGCGCAATATTCTCCGGCAGCGGCGTGGCCGGCACCGGCGGCGGCACTTTCAGGCGATAGGCGCCGCCCGGGCGCACCGTGGCCGAGGGGTCGGTCAGGGCCGCGCCATCCACCATCGCATGGCCGGTTTCCATCAATGCCTTGACGCGCGAGCGCGAGAGAGAACCTATGGCGTCAGCCAGGAACCGGTCGACGCGCATCGTCGCGTGCTCGGGGCCGGCTGTGATCTCGTGAATCTCGGAAGGTGGCTGCAAGATGGGTGCGCTCAAGGCTTTGGTTGTGGGGATGGGCGTGCTGATTGTGGCCGGCACCGTCGTGCTGGTGGTCTTATTGATCCAGCGCAGCGGCGGCCCGGCCCGCGGGCCCGCAGATGTGACAGCGAACCTGCCCGCCGGCAACAGGATCATGGGAATCGCGGGCGTAGAGAACCGCCTCGCCATCTGGCTCGAAGGGCCGGAGGGCAGCCGGGTGCTGCTGCTCGACGCGCAAGGCCGGCAGATGGGCGAGTTGCGGGCGCGCTGATGGCGCATCAAAAGCCCAACCTGCCGGAAAAAACCTGCGCCGCCTGCGGCCGGCCCTTCGCCTGGCGAAAGAAGTGGGAGAAGGTCTGGGCCGAGGTGAAATATTGCTCGGATGCCTGCCGCACCGGCCGCCACCCCTTGGCCAAGCGGGGCTAGGCCGTGCCCCCCCCATGTGCATAGCGGGCAATCCAGGCTTAGCTGCCGACAAAGGGAGCCACGCCATGACCACCAACCTCAACCCCACCCAGCTCAGCCGGGCCACGGACCTCATCGCCCAGCACATCGCCGAGGGCCGCCACCCCGGCGCCACCCTGGCCGTCGCCCGCCGCGGCGAGGTGGCACTGCATCACGTGGCCGGCGAGGCAAGGCTCGGCCAAAAGGCCAGCGATGACACGCTCTGGCTGCTCTATTCCAACACCAAGGTGATCACCGCCTGCGCCATCTGGATGCTGGTGGAGGAAGGCCGGCTGCGGTTTTCCGACAGCGTGGCCCGCCACCTCCCGGGCTTCGAGGCGCATGGCAAGGGCGCCATCAGCCTGATCCATCTGCTGTCGCATCAGGCCGGCTTCCCCAACGCCCAGGTGCCCGAGGCGGCCTGGGAGAACCCTGCCCTGCTGCGCGAGGTGGTGTGCAATTTCACCCTGGAAACCACGCCGGGCAGCATTGTGCATTATCACCCGGCCGCAGCCCATTGGGTGGCGGCGGCGCTGATCCGCGCCGTGACCGGGGAAGACCATCGCGACTTCATCCGCACCCGCATCATCCAGCCGCTGGGGCTGGAGCGTGAACTCTTCGTCGGCCTGCCGCCGGCCGAGCAGCATCGCGCCGCCGATATGCATGACCCGATCGGCAATGGCATGGTGCCGCGCATCCCCGAATGCGGCCCGGCGCATCGCGCGGCCGGCGTGCCCGGCGGCGGCGGCTATGCCACCTCCCGCGCCATGGCGCTGTTCTACCAGGCACTGATCGGCCATGGGCCGCGCCTCGTTTCACCGCGCATGCTGGAATACGTCACCCGCAACTTCACCGGTGATAGGCCGGATCTGGCGCAGGGCTTTGCCATGCATCGCGGCCTGGGGCCGCATTCGCGCGGCTTCAGCGATAGCATTCGCGGCCTTGGCGCCATCGCCCATCCCAGCACTTTCGGCCATGGCGGCGTGGGCAGCAGCTATTGCTGGGCGGACCCGGCAAGCGGCACCAGTTTTGCCTTCATCGCCAATACAAGGGCGGCGGATGAGGAGTGGCATGCGCTGCGCATGGAGACGCTGAGCAATGTGGTGCATGCGGCGATTGTCTAGGAAAACGAACATCGAGAGAAAACAAGATCGAGGGGCTTTGCCCCTCGAGCACCCCAGCAGGAAACTCAGTTTCCTGCACCTTCGTTAGATTATTGATTTTAAAAATTAATCAAAGGTCCAGGAAAATCGTCGACATACATGTCGACCCTGGTGGGAGAGCGCGAAAGGGCAAAGCCCTTTTGCTCTTTTTTCTCCGCCAGCAGGGCTTTTCAGCAACCTGCCAGCCCAGCCTAATCATTCGGCCGAAGATTATTGCGCCGCGCCACCACCCCCCAGCGCGCCAATTCGGCAGCGATAAAGGCGCGGAACTCCTCGGCGCTGCGGGCATCCGGCAGCGCACCCTCATCGGCCAGCCGGTGCCGCACCTGCTCATCGGCCAGGGCTGCATTGGTCGCCGCATGCAGCCGCGCCACAATCTCCGGCGGGGTGCGGGCGGGGGCCACCAGCCCATACCATTGCATCGCCTCAAACCCCGGCAGGGTCTCGGATATGGCCGGCACATCGGGCGTCTGGCTCAGCCGGTTGGCCGCGGTGGTGCCGAGTGCTGCCATGCGCTCGGCGCGGATCAGCGGCAGGGCGGCGGGGGTGCCGGTCATGCCGCTATCAATATTGCCGGCCACCAGATCAATCGTCATCGGGCCCGAGCCGCGATAGGGCACATGCACCATTTGCAGCCCCGCCGCATCCAGAAACGCCACCATGCCAATATGCACATTGGAGCCAGCCCCGGCCGAGCCATAGGAAATCGTATCCGGCGCCGCCCGCACCCGGGCAATAAACCCGGCCAGCCCACCCTCGGCCAGGCGTTTTTGCGCCAGCAGCACCATGGGCACCTGGGCGATCAGGCCAATGGGCGCGAAGTCGCGCAGCGGGTCATAGCGCAGCCGCGGATAGATATGCGGGTTCACCGCCAGGGTGCTGATCATGCCAATGGCAATGCTATGGCCATCGGGATTGGCAGCGGCGGCAGCCTCGGTGGCAATGGAGCCAGCAGCGCCACCGCGGTTTTCCACCACCACCGCCACGCCCAGCGTGGTGCCAATGCTCTGCGCCATCACCCGGCCCAGCACATCGGTGGCACCCCCTGGTGCTGCCGGCACGATCAGGGTGATGGGCCGGCGCGGCCATGGGCTTTGCGCCAGCGCCGGCGCTGCCAGACCGGCGGCCAGCACGGCGCGGCGCTTCATGGCAGGAATTCCCGCCGCACCGCCGCAGTATGCGCGCCCAAAGCCGGCACCGGCCCCAAGGCCCGGGCGCCATCGGAGAAGCGGGCGGCGGGGGCGGCCATGGCCACCGGGCCGCGTTCGGTCTCCACCACCACCCGGCGCAGCGCCTTGTGGCTGGCCAGGCCCTCCACGCCATTGATGAAGCCATAGGCGGTATTGGCCGCCCCCAGCGCGGCCACGCATTCGCTGCGCGTGCGGCTGGCAAAAACCCCGGCGATATGCGCGTCCACCATCGGCCGATTGGCCACCCGGGCCATATTGGTGGCGAATTCCGCCCGGCGGGTCAGCCCGGCATCGCCCAGGAAATGGGTGGCGAAATCAGCCCATTCCCGCTCATTCTGGATCGAAATCAAAATCTGCGCGCCGTCCTTGCTCTCAAAGGCGCCATAGGGGCAGAGGCTGGGATGGGCCATGCCAATGCGGGCGGGCGTCTTGCCCGTGCCCTCGAAAAACATCAGCGGCACATTCATCCAATCCGCCATGCCATCGAAGAGTGACACCGCCACACCCTTGCCCCGCCCGGTGATCGAACGCTCGATCAGCGCCTCCAGCACCGCCGCATGCGCCATGGTGCCGCAGGCAATATCACAGACCGAAAACCCAACCCGCCCCGGCCCCTCGGCCCGGCCGGTGACGCTGGCCAGCCCGCTCTCGGCCTGAACCAACAGGTCATAGGCCTTCATCGCGGCATATTCGCCCTCCTCGCCATAGCCGGAGATATCGACGGTGATCAGCCGCGGGTATTTTTCGCGCAAAGCCGCCGCGCCAAACCCGGCCCGGCCCATGGCGCCCGGCGCGAGGTTCTGGATGAACACATCCGCCTTCGCCACCAACGCCTCCAGCAGCGCCTTGTCAGCAGGGTCTTTAATGTTGAGGCAGACGCTCTCCTTGCCCCGGTTCAGCCAGACAAAATAGGTCGAAAGCCCATTCGCCGCCGCATCATAGCCGCGGGCGAAATCCCCCTCGGCGCGTTCGATCTTGATGACCCGCGCACCCGCATCACACAGCTTGGCCGAACAGGTGGGGGCCGCCACCGCCTGTTCCATCGAGATAACAAGAAGGCCCTCCAGGGGCTTGCCGGGGGTCATTCGCGTTCAATTCCTGCTTCACGGATAAACTGGCCCCAGCGGGCCTGCTCCTCGCGCACCAACCTGATGGCCACCTCCGGGCCGCGCTCGGTGGGCCCTGGCGCGCGGGCCGAGGCCGCCTCGAAACGGGCGCGGACATGGGCGTCATCCAGCGCATGCGCCAGCGCCTCGGTCACCGCCGCCATAATCGGCGGCGGCGTGCCGCGCACCGCGGTCAGAATATTCCAGACCTCCAGGTCAAGCTCGCCCAACCCCGCCTCGCGCGTGGTCGGCGTGCTGGGGATTTGCGGCAGGCGGGTGGGGCCAGTCACGGCAATGGCGCGCGCCCCCGCCTCCACCGCCGGCAGCGCGGTCAACGCCTGGTCCACCACCACATCCAGCACGCCGGCATGCAGGTCATTGATCGCCGGGCCGCCACCGCGATAGGGCACCAGCGTATTGCCGCCGCCGAGTGCCTTATTCACCATCACGCCGCCCATATGCAGCGTGGTGCCCAGGCCGGAACTGCCAATGGAAAGCCGCCCGGCCCGCCCGCGCGCCTTCAACTCCTCCATATTGGTGATGCCCGATTGCCGGCTGACGATCAGCACCATCGGGTTGGTCGCAACCAACCCCGCCGGGACGAAATCCGCCGGATCATAGGCCAGCCGGTTGAACAAATGCTGGTTGAAGGCAAAGACGCCGATATGACCGAGGAAGAGCAAATGCCCATCCGCCGGGCTGCGCGCCACCCGCGCGGCAGCCACCCCGCCCGAGGCACCGGCCATATTCTCCACCACCACACTCTGCCCCAGCTTTTGGCCCATCGGCTGGGCAATCAGCCGGCCCATCACATCGGTGGCACCACCGGCGGCGAAGGGGATCAGAATGGTCACGGTGCGGCTTGGCGCCCAGGGTTGGGCCAAAGCAGGTGTCGCGAGGGTCGCGGCCAATAGGGCGCGGCGGGTGGTGTGCATGGTGTCCTCCAGTCTTCTTGGCGGCAGCATGGCATTTCGGCCTGGGCGAGAGAAGGTCACCACGCCCAAGCTTGCCGTAAGCGGGCACTAAATCGAGAGCAGCTGCGCCCCCTGGGTCTCGCCCAGAAACCCCACCGCACCGCTCACCTCCACCCCCTCCAGCAGCGCAGCACCTGCCAGCCCCTCGGTCATCCGCCCGGCATCGCAAATGCTCATGCCCACGCCCAGCTCCTGCGCCGCCTCCAGCAGCGCGCGAATGCCGGCCACACCCAGGGCGGTGATCTCGGCCTCGCGCGGGTCAGCCTCCAGCGGCCGCTCAGCCAGCAGCAGCCGAATGCCGGCATTGGTGGCAAAGAGCGAGACCGGCCGGCCCAGCGCCGCGGCGGCCGTGGCCATCACCAGCGCATAATGCGCCCGCTCATGCCCACCCGAGATCAACAAAATACCCAGCGGGTTCATGGCAATGCGTGAATGCTGGGGGCCTCGCCGCACAGCGCGCAGCCCGGGTCACGCCGCAGTTTGATGGTGCGCATCCGCGCGTCCAGCGCATCCCAGAGCAAGAGCCGCCCGGTCAGGGTCTCGCCAATGCCCAGGATCAGCTTCAGCACCTCCGTCGCCTGCAAACAGCCCATGACGCCAGTGACGGCACCCAGCACGCCAGCCTCGGAACAGCTGGGAATCATGCCATCCGGCGGCGGCTCAGGATGCAAGCAGCGATGGCAGGGATTTTTTTCGTGGTGGCTCTGAAACACCGAAAGCTGGCCCTCAAAGCGCAGCACCGCAGCCGAAACCAGCGGCTTTTTCAGCAAATGACAGGCATCGCCCAAGAGAAAGCGCGTGGGGAAATTATCGGTGCCGTCGCAGATGATATCATATTGCGGGATAAGGGATTTCGCCACAGCTGCATCCATCCGCATGGCGTGAATCTCCACCCGGGCCTCAGGGTTCAGCGCCCGCAGCGCCTCGGCCGCGCTCTCGGCCTTGTTCTGGCCAATACGGTCGGTGGTATGGGCAATCTGCCGCTGCAGGTTGGAGAGTTCGAGGCGGTCATGATCCACCAGCCCAATGCAGCCCACCCCCGCCGCCGCCAAATACAGCGCCAGCGGCGAGCCAAGCCCCCCCGCGCCCACCACCAGCACCCGGGCCGCCCGCAGCCGGGCCTGGCCCACGGCACCCACCTCACCCAGCAGGATGTGGCGGGAGTAGCGGTGGAGTTCAGCCTCGGTAAAATCCAGGCTCATGCGCCAGTGGAGCCAAAACCGCCCGCCCCCCGCGTGGTCTCCGGCAAAACCACCACCTCCTCAAACACCGCTCGAACCACCGGCGCCAGCACCGCCTGCGCCACCCGCATCCCCCGCTCCACCACAAAATCCTCAGCGCCGGCATTGAGCAAAATCACCCCCACCTCGCCGCGATAATCCTCATCAATCGTGCCCGGCGCATTCACCAGCGTGACACCATGCTTCAGCGCCAGCCCCGAGCGCGGGCGAATCTGCCATTCATGCCCGGCCGGCAGCGCCACCCGAAGCCCGGTGGGGATCAGCACCCGCCCACCCGGCGGCACCACCACCGGCGCGGCCACGGCGGCCAGCAAATCCATCGCCGCCGCCCCCGGCGTGGCATAGGCCGGCAGCGGCAGCCCCTCAGCATGGGCCAGGCGTTGCACCAGAATGGTCATGGACAAAACTCCTCGGCGATGCGGGCGGCGATGCGGCTCGCCACCTCCTCCTTGGGCAGGCGGGGCCAATCCTCCACCCCCTGGGCGGTGACGAGATGGACCCTATTCTCCAGCCCGCCCATCACATCGCCCGATACGTCATTGGCAATCACCCAGTCGCAGCCTTTGCGGGCCAGCTTGGCCTGGGCATGTGCCACCACCTGCTCGGTCTCGGCGGCAAACCCCACCACCAGGCGCGGCCGCGCCGCGTGGCGGGAGAGGGTGGCCAGAATATCCGGGTTCAGCGCCATGCTCAGCACCGGCGCGCCGGCACCCGGCTCCTTCTTCATTTTTTGGCTGGCCTCCGCCGCCACCCGCCAATCGGCCACGGCGGCGGCGGCGACAAAAATATCGGCCGGCAGTGCGGCCTCGCAGGCCGCCAGCATCTCGCGCGCCGTCTCAACCCGCCGCACGCGCACCCCCGCCGGGTCCGCCACGCTCACCGGCCCGCTCACCAGCGTGACCCGGGCGCCGAGCGCCGCCAGCGCCGCCGCAATCGCATGGCCCTGCCGGCCCGAACTGCGATTGGCGATATAGCGCACCGGGTCAATCGGCTCATGCGTCGGCCCGGAGGTGACCAGCGCATGCCGCCCGGCCAGCGCCCCCGCCGCCGTCAGCGCCGCCAGCAAATCCGCCGGCTCGATAAATCGCCCTGCCCCGCTCTCCGGCTCGGCCATCGCCCCCTCGATGGGGCCGGCAAACCCCACACCCCGGCCGCGCAGCATGGCCACATTCGCCCTGGTCGCCGGGTGTTCCCACATGGCCGGGTTCATCGCCGGCGCCACCAGCACCGGCGCGCGGCTGGCCAGCAGCACGGTGGAGGCCAAATCCGTGGTTAGCCCATGCGCCATGCGCGCCAGCATATTGGCGCTCGCGGGGGCGACCACGATCCGGTCCGGCCAGCGCGCCAGACGAATATGGCCAATGCTCTCCTCGGCCGCCCAAAGATCATGATGCACCGGCCCGCCAGTGAGTGCCGCCACCGCCTCGCGGGTGACGAAACGCGCGCCGCCCTCGGTCAGAATGGCCCGCACCTCATGCCCGGCGGCGCGGGCCAGCCGGATAAACATCAGCGTCTTAAACGCCGCAACACTGCCCGAGATGATGACCAGAAGCTTCACGCACAGCGCCCCTTACCGCCGGCTTTGGAAGGGCAGCGCCCCCCCAAACCCGCAATCACAGCCGCCATCCGGAATGGATCGCCACAATCCCGCCCGAGAGGCTGCGATAACCCACCTTCTCCAGCCCCGCCTCGCGCATCATCCCCGCCAGCTTCTCCTGGTCGGGAAACATCCGGATGCTTTCGGCCAGATATTGGTAGCTCTCGCTATCCTTGGCGATGCGCTCACCCAGCCGTGGCAGCACCTTAAAACTCCACAGATCGTAAAGCTTCTCCAGCGCCATCACCTCCACCCGGGAGAATTCCAGGCAGAAAAACCGCCCACCAGGCCGCAGCACCCGCCGCGCCTCGCGCAGCACGGCATCCTTATCGGTGCAATTGCGCAGCCCAAACGCCATGGAGATTTTCTCCACCGAGCGATCCGGCAGCGGAATTGTCTCGGCATCCACCACCATAAAATCCACCCCAGCGGCGAGGCCCATATTCAGCCCCCGGTCGCGGCCAAGGGCCAGCATGGAGGGGTTGATATCGGTGCAGATCACCCGCCCCATGCCCATCTTCTTGGCGCCAAGCCCGATATCACCGGTGCCCGAGGCAAGATCGAGCAGCGTCTCATGCGGCCGCGGCCCGATCGCATTCAGAAAAACCCGCTTCCAAACCCGATGCAGGCCGAGCGACATGACGTCGTTCATCACATCATATTTCGGCGCCACGCTGTCAAAGACAGCACGGACCATATTGGCCTTCTCGGCACGCGGCACATCGCGATAGCCGAAATCGGCGGTGGAGGTGTTCTTCTCGTGGAAGGGTGCATCGCTCATCATCTCGCTCTCTTAGCACAGTGATTCGCATGCCCGAACTGCCCGAAGTCGAAACCGTGATGCGAGGCTTGGCCGCGGTGCTCGTGGGCGCCGTGATCGAGCGCGCCGAAGTGCGCCGGCCCGATCTGCGCTGGCCCCTGCCCCCCGGTCTGGCGGCGCGGCTGACCGGTGCCCAGGTGCTGGGGTTTCGCAGGCGGGCCAAATACATGCTCATGCGCCTCACGGGCGGGGATAGCCTGCTGATCCATCTGGGCATGTCCGGCCGGATGGTGGCCCGGGCCAGGCACTCCCCCGTGGTGATCCGGCTGGAACCACAAGGTGGCGCCTCCGATGCGCGCGGCCACAATGCGCCGCCCGAATTGCACGAGCATATCGTGCTGGAAACCGCCGATTGGCGGGTGGGCTTTGTCGATCCCCGCCGATTCGGCGCCATGGACCTCGTCCCCACCGCCGATGAGGATGCCCATCGCTTCCTCGTCGGCCTCGGCCCCGAACCGCTGGAGGATGGTTTTGACGCCGCCACCCTCTCCGCCGCCCTGGCCGGCAAGCGCACCCCCATCAAGGCGGCGCTGCTGGACCAGAAACTGGTGGCGGGCCTGGGCAATATTTATGTGAGCGAGGCGCTGTACCGGGCCCGCATCTCCCCCCTCCGCCTGGCCGAGACCATCCCCGGTGCCCGCGCCGCCCGGCTGGTGCCGGCCATCAAGGCGGTGCTGGCCGAGAGCATCGCCGCCGGCGGCTCCAGCCTGCGCGATTATGTGCGCGCCGATGGCGAGGTGGGCTTCTTCCAGGAACGCTTCGACGTCTATGGCCGCCAGGACCAGCCCTGCGCCGATTGCCCGGGCGTGCCGCCCTGCCAGGGCATCCAAAAAATCGTGCAATCCGGCCGCGCCAGCTTCTTCTGCCCCCGGCACCAGAAATAGCAGCACCCCGCCCGTCACTGGGCCATGGACAGCCCGCCCCGATCGGTGATCCCATCACCTCCACGCAAGGCTGGCGCATAATGCCGGCCACGGGAGGAGTTGTGATGATGCTGCGACGCAGCCTCGGCCTGATGCTGGCCGCCCCCTGGGCAGCCCAGGCCCAAGGCGAATGGAGCCCAGACCGGCCCATCCGCATGCTGGTGGGCTTCGCCCCCGGCGGCAGTACCGACACCACGGCCCGGCTGGTCTCCCAGGGCATCGCCCAGGCCCTGGGCCAGCAGGTGCTGGTGGAAAACCGCACCGGCGCCGCCGGCAATCTGGCCAATGAACATGTCGCCCGCAGCGCGCCGGATGGCTACACGCTGGTCATGGGCTCCATGGGCACCCATGCCACCAATGCGGCGCTCTATCGCAATCTGGGCTTTGATGTGGTGCGCGATTTTGCCCCGGTCTCGCTCGTCGCCCTCAGCGCCTGCCTGATGGTGGTGCGGGCCGATCTGCCGGCGCGCAATGTGGCGGAATTGATCGCCGCCGGCCGCGCCACGCCGGGGGGGCTGAATTGCGGTATCGCCGGTGCCGGCAGTTCGCAGCATTTCGCCGCCGCCCTCTTCGAGCATCAGGCGGGGCTGCGCTTCACCCAGGTGGCCTATCGCGGCGGCGCGCCGGCCATGGCCGATCTGGTCTCCCGCCGGCTGGATGTGATATTCACCCCCGTGGTCGAGGCCATCGAGCAGGTGCGCGCCGGCCAGGTGCGCGCGCTGGGCATCACAAGGCAGGCGCGCTCAGCGCAAATGCCCGATATCCCCGCGGTGGGTGAGGCGCTGCCCGGCTATGTCTTCAATTCCTGGCTGGGCGTCTTTGCCCCCGCCGCCACGCCCGCGCCGGTGGTGCAGCGCCTCTCGCGCGAGGTGGCGCAGGCGCTGCGCCAACCCGCACTGCGCGAAAGGATGGAGGCGCTGGGCTATGAGGTGGTGGGCAGCACCCCCGAAGAATTCGCCGCCCTGCAAAGGGCCGAACTGCCGCGCGTGACTGAACTCGTCCGCCTTTCCGGCGCCACGGTCGAATAGATTTTTTGGAGAAGACAGGCATGACCATCGCTTTCACTCGGCGCGCCGCATTCGCCCTGCCCGCCCTCGCCCTGCCCGCCCTGGCGCAAACCTGGCCGGCGCGGTCCCTCCGCATCGTGGTCCCCTTCGGCCCCGGCGGGCCCACCGATGTGGTGGCGCGCATCCTGGCCAATGGGCTTTCGGCCTCACTCGGCCAGCCGGTGGTGATCGAAAATCGCGGCGGCGCGGGCGGCAATATCGGCGTGACGGCAGCGGCGCGCGCGGCCGCCGATGGCTATACCCTGCTGGTCACCTCGGCCGGCTTCGTCATCAATGCCGGGCTGTTCCGCAATCCGGGCTATGACCCGATCCGTGATTTCGTGGCGCTGACCGAAATCGGCGCCTCGCCCGATGTTTTTCTCGCCCGCGCCGAATCGCCGATTCGCAGCCTCGACGCGTTGGTGGACCGCGCCCGCTCCACCGCAGGCGGCATGCATTTCACCAATCCCGGCACCGGCTCCACCCCGCATCTGGCGGCCGAACGGCTGGCGATCATCAAAAACATCAGCTTTCTGCAGGTGGCCAATAGCAGCGCGGCGCTGGCGGTGCAGGCGCTGCTGGCCGGCAATACCGAAATCGGCGCCACCGCACTCGCCTCCTCACACAGCCAAATCAAAGCCGGCCGGCTGCGCGCCCTGGCACTGACCGGCCCCGAGCGCTGGTTCGACCTGCCCGATGTGCCCACCATGCTGGAACTGGGCTATCCCGATTTCGTCACCGAGACTTTCCACGGCCTCTTCACCCCGGCCGGCACGCCCGATGCGATCAATGCCAGGCTTGCGCGTGAGGCAATGGCGGTGATGAGCCAGCCGGAAACCCTCTCCCGTATGCAGGCGGCCGGCTTCGTCGTCCGCCCCAATGGCCCGCAAGCCCTGGCCACCCGGGTGAGCCGCGAGGTGACGATGTGGCGCGAGCTGATCGCCCGCGCCGGCATCGCCCAGGAATAGTCTTCAGGCCGCGACAGTCTCGGCGGGGGGGTAGTTCAGCTCCACCGCCACCCCATCGGGGTCGTGCAGGAAAAGCTGGGTCTGCTGGTCGCGCGGGATCACCCGCTCCTCAAAGGTGACGCCGCTGCCAGCCAGCCGCGCCTTCATCTCGGCCAGGCCGGTGCAGGAGAAGGCAATATGGTCGAGCAGCCCAGTCGGCCCCACCACCCGCTCCGGCCAGCCAGCCTCGCGCTGCGGGCGCGGCCCGATGAGGTGCACGGTCGGATTGCCGCCGCAATACAGCCAATACCCCTCAAAGCCGAGCGGCGGGCGATAGCCCACCTCCAGCCCGAGAAGATCGACATAAAAGCTGCGCGTGCGCTCCAGATCGAAGGGGCGAATGGTGTAGTGGTTCAGGCCTTCCAAAGGCATATCTTAGGCTCCAGCTCAGAGAAAACGGGGATTGGGGGCAAGGCCCATGAGGTGCTGCCCCACGGTCTCGAAATGATTGCGCCGGCCCTGCACCTGCTGGGTGACGGCGTGAATGTCGCGGAAGCGGCGCTCAAAGGGCTGGGTGAGGAAGATCGCCGTCGCCCCCGCCTCGGTCCAGGCGAAATCCGCCACCTCCTTGGCCTGATGAATGGCAAAGGTGGAGGCCAGGCGAATGGCCACCTTCTGGTCGGTGGTCATAGTACCGCCAGCGCTCACATGCTCGTAAGTCTCGGTCAGCACGCTCACCAGCCCCGCACGCGCGGCCCGCCACTTGCCCTCGGCCCAGGCCAGGCCGCTTTGCAGCACCGGGCTGTCGCGCAGCATGCGGCTCGTCGAGGTCGGCGTCTTCTCGCCGGCCAATTCAACAAAGGCATCGAGCATGCCGCGCGCAATCCCCAGCGCCACGCCGGCAAAGCCCGAGGCATAAAGATGCGTGGTGGTGAACTGATACAGCGTGCTCTCGCCATGCGGGCGGCGCTCATCATCGCGGTCGCGCCGCACGGCGAAGGCCTCGGGCACGAAAAGATCGGTCACACTATAAGTATCGCTGCCGGTGCCGCGCAGGCCCATCACCTGCCAGCGATCCACCATGGAGATGCTGCTGCGCGGAAAAATCATGGTCCGCTCATAGGGCGTGCCCTCGGCGGTCATGCGCATGCTGCCATCACGCTCGCGCACCCGGCAATGGCCGCCAAACCACGTCGCATGGCGCCCGCCGCTGGCGAAGGGCCAGGTGCCGGTGACGCGATAGCCGCCATCGACGACCTGGGCGATCTGGTCCGGCCCACAGTGCCCCAGGCCAGCGCCGCATTGGGCGCGCCCCAAATGGCCTGCGCCGCCTCGGGCTCCATATAGGCCGCGGCCATCGAGCAGCCCGAGGCTTGGCCCACGCACCAGGCGGTGGAGGCATCGGCGCTGGCGATATGGATCATCATCTGCACATAGGCCTGCGGACTGATTTCCTCACCGCCAAAGGCCCGCGGCATCAGGGTGCGGAACATCCGCGCCTCATGCAGCATGGCGAGCAATTCGGGCGGCAATTCGCGCGTCGCCTCAATGCGCGGCGCGGCGGCGGCAATATGCGGCACCAGGGCGCGGGCGCGGGCCACCGGATCGGCCGCCAGCACATCGGCGGGCAAGATTGTTTCGACGGCACGGCTGATGGCTAAGCTCACGCCGGTACTCCCTTAAAAATTCCGGCACTGACATGCCCGGGTGGTGGTTGGCGTAAGTTTGACGCGCGCGCGGCCGCGCCGTCAATCGGCATCATGATCGACTTGACCCGCCCCGCAGGTGATGGCCCGATAGGCAGACAAACGCCGGGGCCAAACCCCATGGCGAAAAGGGAGGATGACATGCCCATTCGGTTCACGCGGCGCGCCGCCATGGCCTCAGCCATCGCCATGCCGGCCTTCGCGCAATCCCAGCCGGCCTGGCCGAGCCGGCCGGTGCGCATCATCGTGCCCAGCGCCGCCGGCGGCTATGACACCTATGCCCGGCTTATGGCGCCGCGCCTCGCCGAATTGCTCGGCCAGCCCGTGGTGGTGGACAACCGCCCCGGCGCCAATGGCAATATCGGCATGGCCGAGGTGCAGCGCAGCCCCGCCGATGGCCATGTGATGCTCTTCGGCCATATCGGCGCCATCACCGTCAACACGGCGATCTATCGCAATATGCCGCTCGACCCGGTGGAGGATCTGGCGCCGATCGCGGTGGCCGTGACCTCGCCGCTGATCTGGGTGGTGAACCCCGCCTCCCCCTTCCAGGACATGCCAGGGCTGGTCGCGCGGGTGCAGGCCGAGCCGGATCGATGGAATTACGCCAATCCCAGCTCCGGCTCGATCAACCATTTGCTCGTGGAGGATTTCAAGATCCGTCACCGGCTGGTGATGCCCGGCGTGCCCTATCGCGGCACCCCCCAGGCACAGATGGATGTGGTGGCGGGCCAGGTGCCCATCATGGTCGATAGCCTGGGCGCGGGCTGGGGCCATGTCTCAGCCGGGCGGGTGCGGGCCTTGGCGGTGACCGGGGCGCAGCGCTCCGAACGCCTGCCGGCGGTGCCCACCATGCTGGAATTGGGCCTCGACCCGCGCGAAGTCGTGGCCTGGTACGCCTTCATGGCGCCGCGCGCCACGCCGGCTGCGGTGATCGAGCGGATGAACAGCGCGGTGAACCAGGTGCTGGGTGAAGAGGCGATGATCGGCCGCCTGCGCGAGCTGGGCGCAGCACCCCGCCACAGCACCCCCGAGGATGCTCAGGCCTTCATGCGCGCCGAACGGGAGAATTGGGGCCGGGTGGCGCGGGCGGGGAATATCTTGGTTGAATAACCCCGGCGCCGCGGCTCAGCGCGCCATCACGGCTTGGAGCGATATTGTGCCACTCCCTGCGAAGTTGATATCTCATCCATGGCGCCGCGAAGGCGTCAGACCGGAAAATCTTCAGACAACAATATTCTAATCGTCGAGCGGATGACCCGGTCTTGGTTCATGGCCGCGACATTCTCTGCCGAATTGATGTTCGCCAACAACGTTGCCATATCCGGCACTTGGATGATCATCCCAACCAGATTGGAGCCCAACGGATCGATGAAATTGGAATGGCGGACACCAAGGGTGGCGAAAAAATCTTTTCGCCGAGGCGATGCCAGCCAGAAATCCACGTCCTCGACCTCATGCATGACCATGACGGTAATCAAAAAACATCCTTCCGCACGTATTGAATATAATAAGCAATAAATGTTACTTTTGCTCATAAACAAGACGTGGCGTATCAGCGCAAAGTGATGACGACAAGGGTAATTGGGCAAAATCCCGGCCTTGCTGGCAGCAAATTATGCTGGCGGGCGCCCAGGCAGCTTGCCTATGGCAGCCTCCCGCCGGACGCATTATTCTGGTTGCAGTGGCGGCAGCGGCCGAGGGCGCTCTAACGCCCGCCGATCAACCGCCGCCGCAACCTCTGCGATACCCAATCGATCGCCATCACCATCACCACCATCATGATGATGATAAACGCCACCTCATCCCAATTGCGCACGCGAATGCGCTCGGCGATCTGCAGCCCGATGCCACCCGCCCCCACCACGCCCAAAATGCTGGCCGAACGGGTGTTGCTCTCAAAGAAATACAGCGCATGGCCCAGCATGATCGGCGCCACCTGCGGCAATATGCCAAAGCGCATCACCAGCATGGGCGAGCCTCCCGCGGCGGCAATGCCCTCGGCCTGTTTCTTCTCTGCATTCTCAATGGCTTCGGCATAGAGCTTGGCCAGCACGGCGATATCGGCGGTGGCAATCGCCAGCACCCCGGCCAAGGGCCCCAGCCCCACGGCGCGGACATAGGCCAGCGCCCAGATCAACTGGTCCACGCCGCGCATGCCGTCAAAGACCCGGCGGAGAGAGAAGCGGAACAGCATATTGGTGGCCAGGTTGCGCGCGCCGAGGAAGCCCAGCGGGATCGCCACCGTGGCCGCGATGGCAGTGCCGAGAAAAGCCATGGCCAGGCTCTCAGCCAGGCCCTGCAGGATTTCCACCCATAACTCGCCCGGGCTGGGCGGGATCATCAGGCGCACAATCACCCCCAGCCCGTTCAGCCCGTTCCACAGCCGCTGCGGTGACACATCGAACCACCACAAGCTGCCCGCCAGCCAGGCCATAAACGCTGCAATGCCCAGCCAGCGCCACACCCGTGCTGCGCCGCTCGGCCCAAAGGCCGCAGGCATGCGCGCGCGCCATGCGGCAACCTCGGCCGCGCTCAACACATGCCCGCCGGGATTGATCACGCCGCTCACGACACCGCCTCAATCACCCGGCGGCGCAGCGCCTCGGAGGCCAGATCAATGCAAACCACCGCCAGAATGACCAGCACGATAATGGCGCTAATCTCCTCATAATAATTGAAGCTGATCACCTTATAGAGTTCCTCGCCAATGCCACCCGCGCCGACAAAGCCGATCACACTGGCCGAGCGCAGATTGATCTCAAAACGCAGCATGGCGTAGCTGAGCAAATCCGGCGCCGCCGCCGGCAGCACCGCATAGCGGCAAGCCTGGAACCAGGAACCGCCAGCCGCGCGCACCCCATCCCAGGGCCGCATCTCGATATTCTCCATCGCATCAGCGAAGAGTTTTCCCAGCGCTCCGGCGGTGTGCAACGCAATGGCCAAAATCCCCGCCAGCGCGCCGACACCAAAAGCCCAGACAAAGATCAGCGCAAAGACAATCTCCGGCACCGTGCGGGTGGCTTCCAGCAGCCGCCGCGCCGCCTCGCTCATCCAGCCCGGCAGGCCGAGATTGCGGGCCGCCGGAAAGGCCAGCAACAGCCCCACCACAGCGCCCATCAGCGTGGCAAGCGCCGCCATCTGCGCCGTCTCGAACAGCAGCAGGCCCCAGGCATCCAACCGATACATCCAAAACGCCAGCGAGCCCTCAGTCTCAGCGCCAGCAAAGAGCTTGCCCCATTCCAGCGACGGCGCGATTCGGGCGAAATACTCACCGATGCGCGGCGCGCCGGCGATGAGGCTGGAGGGGTAGAATTCGCTCACCCGCCCCGCCATCAGCAGGCAGACCAGCAGGATGGCCGCGCCCAGCATGGTGGCGAAACGGCGCTGCCGGCGCAGGGCGCGGAAGGCGGCCTCAGCCTGGGCCAGGGCCGCGCTGGGGGGCATTGTCACGCCGCTCATGCCCGCCGCCGGCGCGCCGCCGCTTCCTCACGCCGCATATCGATGAAGAGCTGGTACTCCTCATGCCGCACCTCGCGGAAGCCCAAGCCCTCGCCGCGGGCAATCTGGCGAAAAATCTCCGGCCGAGCGCCGGGCAGCGCCAGATAAAAGCGCACGATATCCTCGCGGAATTCCGCCGGCAGGTCAGCCCGCATGGTCAGCGGCCCGTTCTGGATCGGCCGGCTTTGCCAGATAATGCGGAACTCACCCGGCCGCAGCATGCCCTTCTCCACCATGGCGCGGAGATTGCCGCGGGTAAAACCGCGCGCCGCATCGCCGGTGCCCGTGCCCCAGGTCACCGCCGCATCATATTGCCGCTGCAGCATGGCAACCACCGCCTGCTCATGCCCGCCGCCGAAGCCGACCCGGCCGAAATACTGTCCGCTTTCCACCCCGATGCCGGCCCGGCGCAGCTCAAAGCGGGGAATGAGATAGCCCGAGGTGGAGTTGGGGTCAGCCCAGGCCAAGCTGCGCCCCCTCATCTCCTCAAGGCTGGTGATGCCGCTATCGGCACGGACGACAATCACCGAAATATAGCTGGTGGAACCATCATCGCCCTCAATGGTGACCAGCGGCAGGACGGCGCCATTGGTGTCGAGCCAGGTGCCGGCATAGGCCGAGGACCCCTGGGCCGCATATTCAATCTGCCGCGCACCCAGCGCCTGCTGCACCCCGGCATAGTCGGAAGCAGGCATCAGCCGCACCGGCACCCGGAAGGTCTGCTCCAACAGGTCGCGCAGCGCGTCGTAGCGGGCCAGCCGATCGCTCTCATTTTCGCCGCCGGCCAGGCCCACACGGATCTGCGGCACCTGCTCGGCCCAGGCCCGACGGCCGGGTTCGGGCAGGCTGTGCTGGCCCTCGGCACTGCGCCGCGGCCGCCATTCTTCCGCCCAGGCGGGGCTGGGGATCATGCCTGCGGCACCCAGCGCCGACATCAAGACGCCACGCCGGGTCCCGCTGCTCATCCGATCAGCTCCGCCGGCGGCGCTCTGCCGCTTCCTCGCGGCGCAGATCGACAATGATCTGGAACAGCGAATGCGCCGCCTCACGGTAGCCGGTGCCGCCGCCGCGCTCGATCTGCTCATAGATATGCGGGTGGCTCTTCGGCAGCGCGAGATGGAAGAGCTTCATGTCTTCCTTGAAGGCCGCCGGCAGGTCAGTCCGCGCGGCGATCGGGCCGTTCGGGATCGGGTCCGACATCCACAACACCCGCAGATCGGCCATGTTCAGCATGCCCTTATCCACCATGGCGCGCAGATTGCCGCGGCTATAACCCTGTGCCGGCTCACCCTGGCCAGACACCCAGGTCACCGCGCCATCATATTGCCGCTGCAGCACCGCCACCACGCCCTGCTCATGCCCGCCGGCAAAGCCAGTGCGCGAGAAATATTGGCCGCTCTCCACGCCAATACCCTGGCGGCGCAGGGCAAAGCGCGGGATCAGATAACCTGAGGTGGAATTGGGGTCTGCCCAGGCCAAGCTGCGCCCCCGCATGCCCGCCAAATCGGCAATACCGCTATCGGCGCGCACAATCATCACCGCATGATAGGCGATGGAGCCATCATTTTCCTCCGGCACCAACAGCGGCTCAATGCCGCCATTGGTATCAAGCCAAGCGCCGGCATAGCCCGAGGCGCCAAGGCTGCTCATCTCAATCTGTCGGGCCGAGAAGGCCTGCAAAACGCCAGCATAATCAGAGGCAGGAAACAAACGGACGGGGATGTCAAAGGTCGCAGCAAGCAGCGCCTGATAGGCGCCAAACCGGCCCAGCCGGTCAGATTCATTCTCTCCCCCCAGCAGGCCGATGCGCAGCTGTGGCACCTGCGCCGCCCAGGGACGGCGGCCGGTGGCCGGCATGGCGATAGCGGCATCGACGCTGCGGCGCGGGCCAGCGGCCGGCGCTTGCGCCAGAGCGGGAGCAAACGAGGCACCGGCAAGTCCGGCACCCAGAAGGCGGCGTGAAAACATGGGGTTTCTCCTATGATCTGTGGTTCAGGCCAGCGCGCCGGCCGGCATGGGAATGGTGGCGGGCCGGTCAGCTTCTGGGCCGTGGAATTCCGCCTCGCTCACGCCGTAAATCTGCGCCACGCGCTCGGCGGTGAGGTCGGCCGGCACGCCATCGAACATCACCCGGCCGGAATGCATGGCGATGATCCGGTCGCAATAGGCCCGCGCGGTGTCGAGATGATGCAGATTGACCAGCACCGTCAGCCCATCCTGCCGGTTCACCTGGCGCAGCGCCTCCATCACCACCCGGGCATTCTGCGGGTCGAGGCTGGCAATTGGCTCATCGGCCAGCAAAATACGCGGCTGCTGCATGAGCGCCCGGCAAATGGCAACGCGCTGTTGCTGCCCGCCCGACAGCGTATCGGCGCGCTGCAAAGCGGTGCCGAGCAGATCGAAACGATCCAGCGTGGCCAGCGCCATGGCCCGCTCCTCGGCGGAAAACTGCGCGAAGAGCGAGCCCAAATGCGCCCACACACCGCGCCGATGGTTCAGCCGGCCGATCAGCACATTGGTCAGCACATCAAGCCGCTGCACCAGGTTGAATTGCTGAAAAATCATTGCGCAGCCGGTGCGCCAGTCCCGCAAGGCCTGGCCCTTGAGCTGGCTGACCTCCTGCCCGCCAAAGCGGATGCTGCCGGCGGAAGGCTCGGCCAGACGATTGATCAGCCGCAGCAAGGTCGATTTGCCCGCACCCGAGCGGCCAATGATTCCAACCATCTGGCCATCGGGAATGCGCAGCGAAACCTGCTCTACCGCGCGCACCGCGCCGTATTGCCGCGTCAGTCCCTCAATCTCAAGCATGACTTCACCCTGAATGAGCGGCGGCGATAGACGGCAAAAGTTTCAATAAGATGACAGTTTGACGAAAGCCTTGTGGCAGTGCGGCGCCATCCCTGGAGCCGGACGTGACGAAGCGTCAAATTTATGATATGCCTGCGGCGTGATAAATGGCATGGTCCGTGGACTTCCACTGTGTTCAGGCAGATGGCGGTACAAATCTGGGCAATGTCTTCATGCGCGATGCCATGCGACGGCGCGTGACAAGGGTGCTCCGAGCCTTGTGGTTCGATGGCCTGCACGTGCCTTTGTGAGGGCATAAGGCGAGAATTCCAAGTGGCCGCGATCCTGCCAGGCGCGGTGATTGAAAGGTTTGCTCCATGCCCAATGCCAACCGGCCAAAAGCCGAAAGCGTCACAACCCCGGCCAAGACCAGCGCTGGGTTGACCAGCAAGGGAGCGGGCACCGTCAAAAAGGCCGCACCGGCCAAGACAGTCACCACGGCGAAGACCGAACCAACCGCATCCACGGCGCCGGGGCAAAAACCGCCAGGAAAACCCCCATCGCGCGTCACCGCCACCCAATCCGCAACGGAGAAGACCGCCGCGGCCAAACCAACATCCGCCAAGGCACCGCCCAGCAATGGCGCCGCCAAGAAGGCCAGCCCATCGAAGCCCTCCGCAAAAACGCCAATGACTAAGGCAACGGCCAACAAAGCCGCAGGGCCGGCATCAACGCCCGATTTGAAAGACACTGTGACCCAAACCGCCAAGCCTGCCGCGAAAACCCGTTCCAAGCCCGCCCCAGGCGTTGAGACACAAGCCGCGCCCCCCCCGCCTGCCCCGCGCAAGGCCATGAGCAATGCTGCCGCCACCCAGGCGCTGATGGCCTCAGCCGCCGCCAGCAAGGAGGCCGCAGCCCGCAACGCCGCCAAAGCCGCCGCCGAAAAGGCCGCAGCCGAAGCCGCCGCCGCCGCCCCGCCACCGCCGCCGATTCAAACCATCTCGCCCCCCATCGCCTCCCGCCCAGGCATGTCGCGCCCGGGCATGCCCGGCATGCGCCCCGCTTTCAGCATCACGCCGCGCATGCCCATGGGCGCGCTGCGCAGCGGCGGCATGGCCGAAGCCCAGGCCGGCGCCCCCAAGGCCCCGCCGGTGAAGGTGGATTTCCGCACCGGTGACATGGTGGTCTACCCCACCCACGGCGTGGGCACGGTCCAGGGCATTGAGGATGTGAATGTGGCGGGAATTTCCCTCCAGGTGATCACCGTCACCTTCGAGGAGAACCGCATGACTTTGCGCGTTCCCACCAATAAGGCGGCCAGCGCCGGCCTGCGCAAACTCGCAGGCCCCGCCCTGGTCAAGCAGTCATTGGACACACTCAAGGGCCGGGCCCGCATCAAGCGCACCATGTGGTCCCGCCGCGCCCAGGAATATGAGGCAAAGATCAATTCGGGCGATCCGGTCGCCATCGCCGAGGTGGTGCGCGACCTCTTCCGCAATGCCGGCCAGCCGGACCAGTCCTTCTCCGAACGGCAGATCTATGAGCAGGCGCTCGACCGCCTGGCGATGGAATTCGCCGCCATCGAGAAGACCGACAAGCCGACCGCCATCGAGCGCGTGATCGCCCATATGCGCAGCGCCGAAAAGCCCGGCGTCAAGCCGATCGAGGAACCGATCGAGGAAGAGTGAGCGCAGCCATCGCCCCGGCATTGTCAGATAACAATTCCAGAGCATATAATATGGACACCTCAAAGGATTCGTCCCTGCCTTGGCATATCGCTGTTCGGCCATGAAAGGCCCGTGTTTTAGCGCCTGGATCATCCTATGCGCCGGGCTGGCGCTGGTAGGATGCGCGGGGGCCGACCCCTTCTCGCGCCATGTCAGCCAATGTTCCGAGGCCGGTTATACGCCGACGACACAGGCCTTCGCCCAATGCATGTCGCGCCGCGCCGTCGCGCTGGTCGACCCAGCCGATGAGCGGCGCGAGCGGCAGCGCTGGGAAGCCCGGCTGGAGCGCGAGCGCATCGCCGCCGAACAAAGGGTGCGCGAGGAGCAGCGCGCGGTGATTGGCATGAGCCGATAGCGGCGGGCGCGTCAGAATAATTTGACAAAAAAGCAATAATGTCCTAATTCAGAATCGCGTTCGCTGTTTGAACAACCGCATCCGCCCCGCCGCCATGCCAGCAGGAGGCATCGGCGCTGAACACCCGCCATGGGCGCATCCCGCCCGGGCCCGAAACCCGCCTCACGCCCGGCTGGGGTAATTTGTCCGAATACGACGTGTTTTACATTTCAGAGGCTTGGCTTGCCCCCCTGGACTGCGGAGGCTGGGCAAGACCCCTACCCCGCCAGCGCCCGCTTCGCCGCCTCGGCCAAGAACCCCGAGGCATAGGGCAGCACATCATCGGAAAAATCATAGCCGGCATTGTGCAATTCCCGCCCGCCCTCGGCCGGCCCATTGCCAATCCAGACAAAGGCGCCCGGCACCTCGGCCAGAAACCAGGAAAAATCCTCGCCGGTCATGGCCGGCAGCATGTCGCGCCGAAGCGGCGCCACCGCCGCCGCCGCTCCCGCGGCAATCTCGCGCTCGGCCGGCGAATTCGCCGTCACCGGCACACCGCGCTTGAACTCCGCAGTGGCGAAGAGGCCAAAGCTGGCGGCAACACCCGCCGCCACCTCGCGAATCCGCTGCTCGATATAATCGCCCACCGCATCATCGAGCCAGCGCGCGGTGCCCATCAATTCCGCCCGGCCGGCAATCTGGTTCTGCGCCTCGCCGGCGCGGGCAATGGTCACGCTCACCACGCCGCTCGCCAGCGGGTCCACGCCCCGCGCCACGATGCTTTGCAGCGCCACAATGGCATGGCCCAGCCCCAGCATGGGGTCGCGCGTCATATGCGGCAGCGCCGCATGGCCCGAATGCCCCTCAAAAGCGATATCAAACCGGGCGCCGGCCGCCATCACCGCCCGCTCATGCACCGCCACCGTGCCCACCGGCAGGCCAGGCCAATTGTGCCAGCCAAAGATGCGGTCCATCGGGAAACGCTTGAACAGCCCATCGGCGATCATCGCCCGCGCGCCGCCACCGCCCTCCTCCGCCGGCTGGAACACCAATTGCACCGTGCCGGACCAGGAGGTGTCATCCAGCAACAGCTTGGCCGCGCCCAGCAGCGCCGTGGTATGGCCGTCATGGCCGCAAGCATGCATCACGCCAGGAATGGTGCTCGACCAGGGCAGCGCCAGATTGGTCTCCTGGATCGGCAGCGCATCCATATCAGCGCGCAGCCCCACCGCGCGATTTGCCCCCTGCCCGCTGCCCCGCCGCAGGGTCGCCACCACGCCATGGCCGCCCACGCCGGGGGTGATGTCGCTCACCCCCAATTCGCGCAGTTTCTCGACCACAAAGGCCGCAGTGTGCTGCTCATGCAGCGTCAGGCCCGGATGGGCGTGGAGGTGACGTCGCCATTGGGTGAGGCGATGGTGCAGCGCTGTATCCATGCTGCAAGGTTAAGGGCGCCAGCGCGACTTGCCCAGTGCAACCACCGCCGCTTCAGCAACGGCCCGTTCACCTTTTTCCCGCATTCTGGCTGGACCACTCCAGGAGGCGGATGATCAATGGCAGTGCCTCTGCCTAAGGACCGTTTTCAGCCGATGCCACTGGTCACGGCCATGGCTCTTGCTCGGGCCGCCTTCGCCTCGATCAAGGGGCATGGGCTCGCACCTCTACCGCCCCATTACGCGGTGTGGTTCGAGCATCATGCCGGCATCCGGCCCGAATTGAGCCAGGCGCTGGAAGCGGCGATACGCGCTGGGCTGGTCGATGCTTCGCTCATGCGCGAACTCAATGCCCGCTATCTAGAACATTTGCCCGAATTCAGTGTGTTGAGCGATGCGCTGACGCGGCTCAGCGGCACGCTCAGGGAGGCAATGATCGGCCTGGACACCCATGGTGCCGATACTGCGGCCTTCAGCGATGCATTAGACGAACTCACCACTGGCCCGGAGCCAGACGCGCAGCGCATTCGCGAAGCGCTATCCCGGCTCGCCGACGAAGCCCGCGAGATGACCCGCCGCAGCAAGCAAATGAGCAGCAAACTCGCCGCCTCCACCCAGCAGATCGAGCATTTGAGGTCTGAACTGCATGAAGCGCGGCGCGCTGCCATGACCGATGCCCTGACCAGCCTGCCCAATCGCCGCGCCTTTGATGAAACCCTGCAGCGGATGGCCGCGGCAAGCGAAGATAATGGCGAGCCGCTCAGCTTGATGCTTATCGATATAGACCATTTCAAACGGGTCAATGACCGCTTTGGCCATCCCGTGGGCGATGCGCTGCTGCGCCGCACTGCCTCGACCATCCGCAATTGCCTGCCGCTCGGCGGCATGGTCGCGCGCTTCGGTGGTGAGGAATTTGCCGTGCTGTTGCCCGGCCAAAATCTTTCCACCGCGATCGAGCAGGCTGAGCGTTTGCGCTTGGCGGTGTCAGGCCAGCGCCTTGCCTCGCGCCGCAGTGGCGAGAGGTTGAGCGCCGTCACCATCTCACTCGGCTTGGCGGAACTCCTGCGCGGCGAGGATGTCGCGGCTATGCTAGAGAGGGCGGATAAAGCGCTCTATCGCGCCAAGCAGGAGGGCCGAGACAGGGCCTGCTGGGAGCCAATGGCAAAGGACACAGCCGCTTTCGAGGCCGCGATGCCAACCACGGAACATAACGCCACGGAGAAAATCTGGACCTGAACGAGCCAGCCGCCAAGGCTATCGGCGCAACGCTTCCCAGCTTCAGGCGCCCCGGCTTACGACCCTCTCGATCTCGGCACGCACCGCCCGTTCGACGATACCTGGAAGGTGGTTGTCCAGCCATTCCTTCAGCATCGGGCGGACCTCCTCGCGCACAACATCCTCAATGGTGGGTCCGCCGCGGAATAGGGCGCTGCTGCGCTCCTGCGTCACTGCTCGAAGCAGTTGGCCCATTGAGGCGGCAGCGGCGGCTGCGGCGGCGGGCGCTACAAGCTCAGAAACAGGCAGGGCCGAAGCAGGCTCTGGCAATGCAGCCGGCGCTGGAGCGAGGAAGGGCGGCTCCGGCACCGCAGCGGGCGGCACAACGAGGGTTGGGGCAGCCTCCGGCCGCGCCGGCGCGGGGTATGGCGCCGCAGGTTCGGCGACCAACATCTCCTCGGTCAGCAGCAAAGGCTTAGTGGGAGCCTCGGGCTTCACGGCCGGCCCAGCCGAAGCCTCATCCTCGTTCAGGATCTTCCGAATCGAGGCAAGGATATCATCCATCGATGGCTCGGCGCCTGGCTTGGTATTGCCCGTTCCACTCATCGGCGTCAGTCCTTCAGCGGGTGGTCGTGGAGGCGACCGAGCGTGCATAATCGCCCAGGCCCACCCAACGGTCACGAACAGCGTTGTAATAGGCACGCATATCGTAGAACTCGACCGGCAGGCCCAGATCCTGCGCCGTCAGCCGCCCGACGGCGGAGGCGACGCTGTAGGAGGCGTTGATGTTGTCAGCCAGCGCGCGCACCAGCGAGACGCGGGCATTGAGGAGTTCCTGTTCGGCGTTGAGCACATCCAGCGTGGTGCGGCTGCCGACAATGGCCTCGCGCTGCACGCCATCGAGAGCGATTTCCTGCGCGCGGATCTGGGCGCGCACGCTCTCCACCTGGGCGCGGGTGCTGCGCAGGGTCTCCCAGGCGCTGGCGGCCTGCTGCACCGCCACGGCCCGGGCATCGGCCACCAGCGAGCGCTGCCGCTGGGCCTCCTGCCGCGCCTGGCGCACCTGGCTGTATTCAGCGCCACCCTGGTAGAGCGGCACGGAAAGGTTCGCCGTCACCTGCCCGCCACTGACGCGGCTATGCGGCACGGCGGCGTTGTCGTTGCGGAAAGCCTGGCTGGTCACGCTGACCTGCGGCATCAGGGCCGCGAGTTGCACGTCGATGGCATCGCGGGAGGCGGCCTCATCGAACAGGGTCGCCACCACGGCGGGGTTGTTATTCGCCGCCTGCTCTTGCGCATGCTGGGCTGTGCGCACCGGTGCCTGCAGCGGCTGCGGCGCGATCAGGCGCTGCGGTGCCTGACCAACCAGACGCTGGAAGGTGGCGCGGGAGATCTCAAGCTGGCCCTCGGCCTGGGCGCGGGTGGCGCGGGCGCCGGCGAGGCGCGATTCGGCCTGCGCCACGTCAGTGCGGGTGATTTCACCCACCCGGAAGCGCTCATTGGTCGCCTGCAACTGCCGGGTCAGCACCTGCTCGTTATTGATGTTCAGCCGCACCTCCTCCTGCGTGCGGATGACCGCGATATAGGAGTTGGAGGTGTCAAGCATCACGCCCTGTTCCACCGTGTAAAGGCGGGCGCGCTGGGCGAGCACCCGATTTTCCGATTGCCGGACGGAAGCCACGGTTCGGCCGCCGCGATAAATCGGCTGCGTCATCGTGATATTGCCGGTGGCGAAGCTGCGCTCCTGCCGCTGGGTGGTGGAGATGAAGTTCGCAGCGCCCGTGAGGCCGGTGTCCCGGTTGATGATATTGGCCGTGGGATCACGGAAGTAATTGCTGTTATCGCTGCGAAAGACCTGCGACTGGCTACGCGTTCGCTGGTCGGCCGCGCCGGCGCTGCCATTGACCACGACGGTGGGCCGCCAGCCGGCGAGCGCCTGGGGGACACTTTCATCCACCGTGCGCAGCTGGGCGCGCGCCGCCAGCAGGGTAGGGTTATTGGCATAGGCCGTGGCCAGCGCATCCTGCAGCGACTGCGCCGAGGCGGGCATGGCGGCCGCGAGAATACCAGCCGTGACAAGGGCGGCAGCGGATTGGCGGTTCATCGGCTTGCGTATCATGTCATCCTCATCGGGTCGGCAGTTCGGTTGACCTATTGGTGCTTTGCGAAAAATGCCGGGTTTGGCGCCGCTGGCAATCCCTGCTCGCATCGGCGACGTTAGCGCAATCGCGCGTTTGGCGCCACCGGCGGCATGGATAGCCTCAAAAGACAAAGCCTGGAGCAGTTGCGAAGCCGGGCAGCGCTGGCGCAGTGGCATCCATGAGAGGGCGCATAAAAATTTTGCCATGCAGCTTGGTGCCCAGCACGGCGTGCTGCACCGCATTTGGCTGAGATTGCACCATGGCCAGGCGGCCACCTTCGGCCAATTGCGCCGCGATGGCGCCGGGCAGGGCAGACACCGCGCCATCGATCAAAATCATGTGGTAAGGCCCGGCGGCGTCATGGCCCAGGACGAGCGGCCCCTGCACTGCCAGCGGCACCGCACCGGGCAGGACTGCCTGCCAGGCCTGGCGGGCGATGGCCAGAAGGCCTCCATCCTCCTCCAGCGCGGTGACGGCAGCGCCCATCTCGGCCAGCACGGCAGCGGCATAGCCGGTGCCCGCGCCGACAACCAGCGCCGATTCGCCGAGCCGCGGTTCCAAGGCCTGCAGCAGCCGAGCCAAAACCACGGGCGCCATCATCGCCCGGCCGGGGGCCAGCGGAACGGCGTCATCGGCATAGGCGCGTGCCTGGGCCGCAGCCGGCACAAAGGCCTCGCGCGGCAGCCTGGCCATGGCGGCCAGCACCAAGGGATCCGTCACTTTGTTTGGACGAAGCTGCCCATCGACCATGAATTTGCGCGCCGCCGCGTATGCCATGGAAATCCTGTCTCAACCTGTGCTGCCGCGTTATACCGGCAGCGCGCCCCGCTTGACCATGGGCTACAGGCACACGATAGAGGTGCGGTGAGGTCCGATGGCCGAGTGGTCAGGCATGGGACTGCAAATCCCCCTACGGCGGTTCGATTCCGCCTCGGACCTCCAGCCCTCATTGATGCGACCAAAAAGAACGTGTTGGCCTGGGGGTGGCGGCTTGGCTGTTGAGCACCCTTTCATTGGTCGGCGGCGCGACCTCGCCGCCTGGGCCGGTGGCGCTTGACGTCGCCGCCCGCACGGGCAGGCTGGGTGCCCCGGAACACCATCCTTCGAGAGGAAGCGAGCGAAATGACCATGAGCAGCGAGACAGCGGGCGTCACACTGGCGGGCGAGGGCCTGTGCGGCGTGGTCTGGGATATTCTGGGCCAGACCTACAAGCCGTTGCAGGTGAGTGCGGCCTCCTTCGCCTTCGACACACTCTTCCCGCCCGGCACCTTTGTGCCGCCGCATATCCATCCCGAGCAGGATGAATATATCCGCGTGCTGGAAGGCCGGTTTGACCTCTGGCTGGATGGCGCCGAGAGCAGCGCCGTCGCTGGCGACCTGGTGCGCCTGCCGCGCGGCGGCGCGCATGGCATCTTCAACAAGAGTGGGGCGGCGGTGCGGGCGCTGTTCTGGGTGGCGCCGGCGCTCGGCCTCTACGAACTCTTCACCAAGCTGGATGGGCTGGCCGACCCGGGCGAGGTGGTGCGCATCAGTGCCATGTATGGTGTGACCTTCCTGCCGCCGCCTCCCGCCGCATGAGCCGCATGCGCGTGCTGATTGCGGGCGGCGGCGTGGGCGGCCTGGCGCTGGCCATGGCGCTGCGCGCACGCGGCATCGGCTGCACGGTTTTCGAGGCGGCGCGGGAGGTGCGCGAGCTGGGCGTGGGCATCAATATCCTGCCCCACGCCATCGCCGAGCTGGCGAAGCTGGACCTGATGGATGACCTCGACGCGGTGGCGATCCGCACCCGCACACTGACCTATATGAACCGCCTGGGCCAGGAGATCTGGACCGAACCGCGCGGCATGCATGCGGGCCATCCGGTGCCGCAATTCTCCATCCATCGCGGGCGCCTACATGGCGTGCTGTGGCGCGCGGCCCAGGCACGGCTGCCACGCGGCACGCTGCGGCCCGGCCATCGGCTGCTGGCGGTGCGGCAGCACCCGAACAGCGTCACCGCCAGCTTCGAGACGCCATCAGGCGAGATTATCCGCGCTCGGGGCGACGTGCTCATCGGCTGTGACGGCATCCACTCTGCCTTGCGCAGCCTGCTGCACCCTGAGGATGGCGGCATCCGCTGGTCGGGCATCCGGATGTGGAGGGGGGCGGTGGACTGGCCGGCCTGGCGCGGGGGTGAGGCCATGCTGGTGGCCGGCGATATGGCCGAGAAGTTGATTTTCTACCCGATCGCCGCCGGTGCCAGCCCTGACACGAGGCTGACCAATTGGGTGATCTGCGTGCGCGATGGCGATGGCTCCACGCCACCGCCGGGGCGGCAGGATTGGTCGCGCCGTGGTTCACTGGAGGAATTGCTGCCGCATGTGCGGCGCTTTGCCATCCCGGGGCTCGATGTTGAGGCGCTGATCCGCGCCACGCCCGAGAATTGGGAATATCCGATGGCCGACCGCGACCCCCTGCCTTGGTGGACCCAGGGGCGCGTGACACTGATGGGCGATGCGGCCCACCCGATGTACCCGGTTGGCAGCAATGGCGCCTCCCAGGCGGTGCTGGACGCCATTAGCCTGGCGGACCATCTGGCGTCGCATGAGCCGGCGCCCGCAGCCTTGGCCGCTTATGAGGCGCAACGCCGGCCCGCCACCACGGCCCTGGTGCATAGCAACCGCCAGGGCGGGCCAGAGCGCGTGTTGGATGCGGTGGGGGCGCGCGCGCCGGATGGTTTTGCCCGGCTGGAGGACGTCATCGCGCGGGAGGAGCTGGCTGCAATCGGCGGGCAATACGCCGCGATGGCGGGTTTCGCGCGGTGAAGAATGATTTGGGATGAGACCTGAAACCACGCCCTTCCTGCCGCAGCGCCAGGCCTTCGCTGGTGGCACCTCCACGCCCGGCGCGCTGTTGGAGGCAGGCCTGGGAAATCTTGGGGCCTGGGTGGAACTGGCGCTTGCCGCCTGACCCGGATTAATCTTGTCACGAATCAGCGAGGCACTCATGCATTTTCCACGACGTTCACTGCTTCTTGCCCCCCTGGCGGCGCCGGCCCTGGCGCAGGGCGCCGCGCAGAAGATCGGGCTGATCACCACCCTGTCCGGCCCGGGCGGCTATCTCGGCCAGGATATCCGTGACGGCTTTCAGCTTGCCCTGGCGCAGGAGGGCGGGCGGCTGGGCGGCACGCCCATCCAATTGCTGGTCGAGGATGACGGGCTGCGGCCGACCCAGGGCAAGGCCGTGGCCGAGCGCATGCTGCGCAATGAGGGCGTGCGGCTGATGACCGGCGTGGTCTTCAGCAATGTGCTGGCTGCGGTGGCGCCCGATGTGCTGGATGCGGATGGTATCTACATCTCGGCCAATACCGCGCCAGCCAGCTTCGCGGGGCGCGAATGCCACCGGAACTACTATGTTGTGACCTGGCAGAATGACACGCCGCATGAGGCCTCGGGCGAGTTGGCGAACCGGCTGGGCTATCGCCGCATGTCGATCCTGGCGCCCAATTACGTCGGCGGGCGGGATGCGCTGGCAGGCTTCCGCCGCACCTATCGGGGCGAGGTGGTGCAGGAGATCTTCACCCGCCTGGACCAGACCGATTTCGCGTCCGAGATGGCGCAGCTCCGCGCGCAACGCCCTGATGCGGTGTTCCATTTCCATCCGGGCGGCCTGGGCATCGCCTTCCTGCGGCAATATGCGCAGGCGGGGCTCGGCATTCCGCAGGTGCTGCCGAACTTCTCGATGGATGTGACGACGGTGGCGGCGCTGGGAATGGCGGCCGAGGGCATCAACCTCACCAGCCATTGGAATAGTGATTTTGACAATGCGGCCAATCGCGCCTTCGTGCCCGCCTATCGGGCCCGCTATAACCGCATGCCGACGTATTACGCGCAGCAGGGTTTCGACACGGCGCTCTCCATCGCGGCTGCGCTGCGGCAGACCGGAGGCTCGATCGACCCCGGAAGCTTCCGTACGGCGATGCTGCGGGCGGATTTTGCCTCCGTGCGCGGGAAATTCCGCTTCGCCAGCAACCAACATCCGATCCAGGACTGGTACGCGGTGAAGGTCGAGCGGGTGAATGGCGAGTTGGGGCTGGTGACCAAGGAGCGGATTTTCGAGGATCGCGCGGACAGTTTCGTGGGCCAATGCCGGCTTTGAGCGGGCGGGGCATGGCTGTGGGTGGGGGGTGGTAACACGTGGCGGTTGGGTCAGGACCGGTGCGGCATAAAGGCTGAGGCTTGCGACAGCGGTTTTGGCCGATAGTTCGGCTTGCCGGTGGCCGCGCGCCGCGCCAGCGCCTTGCAGATATGGCACAATCTGGCGCGGAACAGCGGTGCCGCCTCTTGCAGGTGCGGACGGGCATCCACCGCGGCCAGCACATGATCATGCAGGTCCTGTGACTACGCTTGCGCAGTTTGTCACATTATCATCGCCTCCGGGTTCAATCTCGGAAATCGATGAAGCTTACATCGGATCGATACTGGAAGCCTCAAAATGGTTCCGGTCGCGGTGACATGGCTCTCATCGACGGTGACGCAGTTCCGGTATCCATCCGGTTTTTCGCCGCTCATCGCCCGGCAACCCATCCAGGAGCAGACGGGCCGAGGCCGCGACCCGAGTTTGCGTGAACAAGGGCCGCAGCCGCGCCTTGATGTGGCGCTGCGAAGCCGTCGCGTGGCCTAATGCCGTCTCGATCGATGCCTTGAATATTTATGAATTTGGAATTCATCTGTAATGGAGGGAGACCTGCAATTGGAATGCCAGGAGATTCCGATGGGATTCCTGCGGGTTGCAGCCATGGCCGAAGCCGTCAATATTTCATGCTATCGCCGGACCGAGATGAAGCGCTTGGCGGGATAGCCTGCTATGCCAATAGGATCATGGTGAGGAATTCTGGTGATGATACAACTGACCGGCGCGCTGAACGGCGTGGAAAACGGCTTTCAGCCCATCTTGGGCGGGCAATTGGAGGCCCAGGGCACCACCTGCCTGAGCATGGCAGAATTTGAGAACTGCTTGGAGGAACGCAACGCTTGCGCCCTCAACGCCGACACCCGGCCGCATGCACCTGCCACGGAGGTGCCGCACCGCCCGCGGCAGAGCTCCGCGTTGCCCTGCATCATCATCCTGCAACAAAGCCCTTGGGACATTGACTGGATCACGGCAAGTGAGGCGGGTGCGGATGATCGGACCGCTCAGGGCGCCGGCATCAGTGAATTGCCGGCCCATATTCGCCCCGTTCTGCGCCGCCCAGGCAACCCCACCCCTCCGCGGCGCCCCCCCAGTGCCGGTTGGCAGATTGGCACCCACCGACAGCACCCGTTCGATGCCGAAGGCTCGTCCCGCGATCTCAACCCGGCCGAGCGCGATGTGCTTCGGCACATGGTGAAGGCCGGCACGCGCAACCCGCCATTGGTGCGGTCGGAAAGGTTTGTGGGCGATTTCTTTGCCGGCTTTGCGGCAGCCCGCCAGCGCGTGGCGGCGTAACAGCAATGTCCGAAACCAGGCTTTGGGCGCCTCTCGCCGAACCGAGCCCGCTCCATGCGAGCCTACGCGCAGCGATCCGAACGATGTTGCCTGGCCTGATCTCGGCCGCACAGCATGGCCAGAACGGACCGCATATCCATGAATTGACCGGGCCGTTGGAGGGCCGGCTTGAGCTTAGCCTGCAAGGCAGTACGCTGCTGCGTCATGGCGCGCGCGACGCGATGAAGTTCTCGCTGGCTGGCCATGCCGGTAACACCCGCGCGCTTTGGGCTGTGGCTGCGACTTTGGTGATAGATCGGCAGACCCGCGCCGTTCTGAGCCTGGACGTCGTGTCTGAAGCGCGGCGGGGCTAGGCTCTGCGGTCGCCTCCAGCAATCACAGCACGTGAGTGGTGATTGTGGCGGCGGCGAAATCGCTCCTTGGGGTCTTCTCGCAGCGGGTGGCGACACGTCGGACCAGGTTCGGCTTGGAGAACCAGCACTTGATCACGTGGCGCTGGGCCTAAAGATTCGTGTCCAGCAGATATTTGTTGGCCCGCAATGGGTTGTTGGGAATGGCCGCCAGGGCGGCTTTTCCGGGATATCCTGGCGCAGCCGGTCGTGGATGAATGCGTCATAATAGCGGAATCGCCAAAAACGCTCAATCATCCTCTGAACAATGGCTGGGCCACGCGGCGTGAACGCAGCTGGGTCTAAAGCCGTTTCGCCGTCATCGGTTTGGCGATCAGCATGGCGCGGCCGAAAAAAGAATGTTTCGTGCAGTCAAAGCCTGAACCCCCTCGGCGCGAGTGCCGGAACAACTGCCCTATAAAACACAAAACCCCGCCGACAAGCG
>Ga0214921_10000362_pt1 | contig 86279 bp, 76 predicted proteins | sample LL1505_MetaG_FD_177992 | JGI IMG/M metagenome (GOLD analysis project Ga0214921, IMG submission 177992) | Freshwater microbial communities from Lake Lanier, Atlanta, Georgia, United States - LL-1505 | ecosystem: Environmental > Aquatic > Freshwater > Lake | place: USA: Georgia | collected... | reverse complement strand
AGACAAGCCCAAGATTTTCTTTAACAGAAAATGAATAGGGTGCTTTTACATCACCAAAAAGGGATTTGAGACTTTTTATTTTTTATAGAAAGTTTGTCTCATTTTTCTTTCCGGTCGGTGTAATATGTTTGTGTTATATATACATGTCAAAAACAAGAAAGACAAAAAGGTCGAAAATGACAACAAAATTGAAATCAAAGTCTCTAAAATTAAAAAGAAAACAATAAATCCAGAAAAAAAGAACTATGTATGGTGGTGATGAAGGTGATAAAGTTGATGAAGTTATTAATCCTATAGTGGAAAAAACAGATACAGGAAAGGAGTTGAAACATACAGCACGCGATACAAAAGATGGTTATTTGTGGAATAACGATGGTAAATATAAAGGTCAATTTTTTGAAAACGACGGCAAAACAACATTCCATGGTGAAGGAACCCTTGAGTATTTTAAATACGGTATCCACAAGACATATAAAGGTGAATGGGAAAATGGTAAGAAGCATGGTAAAGGAACTTTAACATATGCTAATGGCGCTACCTATGAAGGTGATTGGGTTGACGGTTCAAAGGAAGGTAAAGGAACGTTAAAAAAAAATAGCAAAGTAATATATAAAGGTAATTGGAAAAATAATGAACCAGACTACATATTTCCTAAGTATCATGATACCCCTTATAAAAAATTCATGGAAGGATTACATGCGGCTCGTGATAGGGAAGAGAGAGAGCGACAAGAAGCTCTTAATGCCAAAGGTAGATTCGGCTATGGCGACATAATGTATGGAGAAGCACACTGATAAACGTATTCACATGTATAGTGAAAACAAAATTGATTAGTAAACCACATAAATATATAATGTATTCATATACAACGATGCAAAAACATACAACAGACAACAAAATCTACGGTGTTTATTTGAAATCCCTATTGAATTTAAAAATAACACTGTCCATTACAGAAATCGGAAACAACCTAAAACAAAACCTGGAAAAAAAAATCGCCGCAAAAATAGAAGGAAAATGCATCGTTCAAGGATTCATAAAGCCGAATTCCACCCACATTGTCAATTATTCTAGCGGAAATGTGAACTCCGCTTTTGTCGATTTTCAAGTCGTGTTTGAATGTATGGTTTGTCATCCAGTGGAAGGTATGTTGATAGAATGCAAATCAAAAACAATCACAAAAGCAGGTATCCATGCCGAAGTAGTCGATGAAACCGGCATAGTCCCAGTCACCGTATTCATCGCCAGAGACCATAATTACAACGACGTCACCTTCAACAACGTAAAAGAAAATGAAACCATTTTAGTGAGAGTAATCGGCACTCGTTTCGAACTGAACGATTCCTACATTTGTGTTATAGGTAAATTAGCACATCGACGAGAACTAACTACCTCCAATAAAAAGTATTTAGACGGAGGCGAAAAACCACGATTGAATCTCATGGAAGAAAACGTTACGCTTGAAATGCTTTCTTCCGATGACGAGAAATAATATGTTTGCAAAAATGATATATAGATAAATCGATACCAATAACAACAGGTGCAAATGATTACTACTACCGAAGAATTAGAAAACATTAAAAAACAAATTGAACAAATGGATAAAACCCATCATGTCGAGATTTTGAAAATTCTGAAGCAAAATAATTCTATTACACTGAATGAAAACAAGAGTGGTGTATATGTGAATTTATCGTTCTTACCCGAAAATACACTCGATGATGTTAAAAAATACATGAAATACATAAATATCCAAGAAAATTCGATTCAATTACTAGAAACACAGCAAACTAATTTTAAAAATACTTTTTTTCATTCTGAACAAGAATATAAAGACAATACACTGAATTATAATAGTGCTACCAACTAAAAAATGAACAATCTTTATCAAATTTTTTATCCATATAACAAATTTGATTCCACGAAAGACGTTGAAATACGTCTTGAAAAATTCATGTATACAAAGGAATATATTGATTTTGAGAATGAAGTTGCTGATGTTGATGACGTTGCTGACGCGGTTCACGCGATTGACAACAATGCATGTACTATTGTCTCAGAGGGGGCGTTCGAACAACAACACCCGCCTCAGTCAGTTGTTAACGTCATTGTACAACCTTCACTCCAACGAGGTGGGTCAAAATTATTGATACCCGATAAAATAGATTCCTTGTTTTGGTGTTTGTATATTGCTCATTATGGATATGAGCAGTATTTAGCTATAGGTAATAAATACATGAACGCCGAATTTGTAGAAAAGGCAAAAATCATGGAATATTTGAAATCGAACAAAAACGTCCTCAAAAACATAAACAAAAAAATAACGCTGGGTGCAGCTCAAGAAATCATGTCCGAACTCATCACTAATAAAAAAACGTCGTTGCTCTCAATCAATGCATTCGCAGCCTATTATAAAAAAAACATCCTCATTGAAAATACGATGAACGGTTCTTATCTAGAATATATCTATGACACAGATGAACCATGGATTCATATCAAATATATTACAAGAGGCCGTTATGGAATCTGTGAAATATTCCCTATTGTAAAAACGGGTATCCATGTCGAATATCCAGATAAACCATTGCGCGGAATTTCTACCTATAAGGTCTCCGAATTAAACGAACTTGCTGCATCCATACCCTCCATCGCAAATGACCCAGCGCGGTCTTCCTGGAAAAAACCAGATTTGTATGGGAATATATGGAGGACATTACTATGGGCTTAGGGGACTCTTAGGGACAAAATTGATTACTTTATAAAATGAGTTAAATAATATATAAAAATAATATATAAATAATGGAAACTAGCAAGGGGTTGAATAGTTCGGATGCAAACAATGAAAATAAAAAATCCGACAATGCTATCAATACCGCAAAAGATTTCGAAAATATGGTTTCGCTTTATTTAGCAAGTAATCCGATTGTAGTAAAAAATAGGAAAACCAGCGAACTCGAAATCCGTTTTGGCACATCCCGTTATGCAAGACCTATTTCAAAAATCGATTATGACAATGCAATAAAACAATTGTATGCCGCCGGATTTACTACGACCGACCCAGATGGTCTTCAAATCTTGCGCATTAATAACGAATATTATGACCTGCGTTCTGAAACGACGAAAATGTCCAATATTCGTGCTGAAATCGTCGGTATCGATATGATACAAGAATATTGCAAAACGAATTCGATTCAAAAATTGATTGACATGCCTACGACAATTACTGCAAACGGTCATAAAATAAAATTTACGCAAAAATCTCCCTCCACTGGACCCGATGGAAAATACATGAAACCCGTGGATTTCATCGATTACAATTTCAAGTCGTCTTATCAGATGGAACAAGATTTCACTGTAGACTCCAAGATACCTAAAAGTATCATTGATAAATGGACGGATTCAAAAAAAACATTCCGGTATATCAATCGCGTTCGATTTTCCCATCCAGTTTTACCGATTTTCGCAGACATAAGTATTTTGAAAGGTTCAAAGAAAACCGGAAAAATACCGATTCCGCAATATACTATACAAGACGCCACCGTTTTTGACAACCCCGAAACCTATGAAATCGAGTTAGAAGTAGACAATACCAGAGTGGGCGTAGGTTCCGAATATACCACTGCAAAATCATTATTAGACGCTTTGCGTAAATGCATTCGCATTGTCCTAGGTGGATTACAAGGCACCAATTATCCGATTTCCTATGTCGAAAGAGACACCATACTACAAGATTATATGCGACTATTACATGACCGAGAAGACAAAGACGCTAAATATCAAGAACGCCGCGTTCTAACCCGCGATTTCGTCGGACCATCTTCCAATACTTTGCAACTCAAAAATATAATAGCAAACAGTGGCGCACCTACTATTTTAGAGAACTACACCGTCACCGACAAGGCGGATGGTGAACGCAAATTGTTGTTCGTCCATGACAACGGACGAATCTACATGATAGATACGAATATGAATGTAATATTCACGGGAGCAATCACTACTGAAAAATCATTGCACAACAGTTTGTTTGACGGTGAACACATCAAATACGATAAAAACCACAAATATGTGAATTTGTATGCCGCATTTGATGTCTATTTTGTTCGCGGGAAAAGTGTTCGCGAGTTCGCGTTTGCAAAAACCGCCGAAAGCGATGAAACCCCCGATAACAAATTTCGCTTGAATTTGTTGAAACAAGCCATGAGTATTATACAACCTCAATCCATCGTTTCAAAAGACAAAGCAGGAGAACCAAACCCTTGCGATTTCCATATTCGATGCAAAAATTTCCAAATCGCAACCGAAGCATTTTCCATTTTCGACGGATGTTCTGTTATATTATCCGATATTAAACAAAACATTTATGAATATACCACAGACGGTCTGATTTTTACGCCTGCAAATACCGGCGTCAACAGTTTGGCACCAGGAAAAGCAGGACCTATTACTAAATCCACGTGGGAAGAATCCTTCAAATGGAAACCGCCCGAATACAACACAATTGATTTTCTGGTTTCCATGAAAAAGGATAAAAACGGCAAAGACGAAATCCATACGATATTTCAACAGGGAAAATCGTTAGAAAAATCCCAGGAACTCGTGCAATACAAAACTCTTGTCCTTCATTGTGGATTCGACAAGGAAAACCATCGATTCATCAATCCGTTTGAAGACGTCATCAACGACAATCTACCGAATCAAAATTATGACAACGAAGAACGATACACCGCCGCACCATTTCGTCCAACCACTCCATATGATGCAAATGCGTGCTATTGCAATGTTCTCCTAGAAAACGGGCAATTGAGAACGGAAGAACATGAAGTATTCGAAGAAGATATGATAGTAGAATTCCGGTATGATTTGACTCTCACGGGTCCATGGAGATGGGTGCCATTGCGTGTTCGTTATGATAAAACCACGGAGTTACGTTCTGGTTCGAAAAACTATGGAAATGCCTATCATGTTGCAAACAGCAACTGGCATTCCATCCATAATCCTATAACAGAGACGATGATTATGACGGGTGAAAATATTCCCGAATTCATGGAGGACGATGATGATGTGTATTACAACCGCAGCAATGACCGAAACAATCGTTCCGAAGACCATTCAAAATCCATGCGCGATTTTCACAATTTGTTTGTGAAAAAGAGATTGATTACAGGCGTTGCGCAAAGGCGTCAAACCCTCATTGATTTTGCGGTAGGAAAAGGCGGTGATTTGCCGAAATGGATTTATGCTAAATTAGCGTTTGTATTTGGAATCGATGTTTCAAGAGATAATATTATGAATTCCATGGATGGTGCTTGTGCTCGATATTTGAAATCGCTAAAGGACAAGAACACGGAAACAAAGGCCATCTTTTTGCAAGGAAACAGTGGCGCCAACATACGTTCAGGAAAAGCATTTATCACAGACAAAGACCGCATGATTGCCCGCGCGTTGTTCGGAAATGGCCCTAAAGAGCGCGCCACGTTGAAAGACGGTGTATATCATCAATACGGAGTCGGTCAAGATGGATTCACTATCGCGTCTTGTCAATTTGCTCTCCATTATTTCTTTGAAAACAATGTGGTATTTCACGAATTCTTGAGAAACGTTTCCGAATGCACGGCTGCTGGTGGTTATTTCGTCGGAACCTGTTATGATGGCAAGACCGTATTTCAACGTCTGAAAAACAAACGAAAGGAAGAAAGTATTAGTATTACACGAGATGACCATAAAATCTATGAAATAACAAAAATGTATGAAGAGACCGGATTTCCAGACGATGAATTGTCATTAGGCTATATGATTCATGTATACCAGGATTCCATCAACAAGACATTTCCTGAATATTTAGTCAATTTCGATTATTTTGTGCGCATGATGGAAAATTACGGATTTGTCTTGATTACTACCGAGGAAGCCAGTAAAAATGGGTTACCTCATGGTTCTGGAATGTTTTCGGAATTGTTCAGTGAAATGGAAAGTGAAATAGAACAGAATCCTCGTCGCCGAAGTGATTATGGTCGCGCATTGTCCATGAATTCCGATGAAAAATGGGTGTCGTTTATGAATCGATATTTTGTATTTCGCAAAGTTCACAGCGTGGATGCTGAAAAGATATACAAACAATTTGTTTCGAAACAAATGATAGACGATATTGAAAAAGAACAGGCGGACGTTTTAGAAGCAAAGGCTGTTGAAAAACCGGTTGAAAAGACCGACGAAAAGACCCTTGAAAAGCCTGATAAAAAAACTAACAAACCAAAACCGCGCAAAATCGGGAAAAAAATCGTAGTAGAAGAATCCGAAGACCAGGAAGAAAAACCAGCAGAAAAACCAGCAGAAAAACCAGTAGAAAAACCAGCAGAAAAACCATCAGAAAAACCATCAGAAAAACCATCAGAAAAACCAGCAGAAAAACCATCAGAAAAACCGGTTGAAACACCCGCCGAAAAACCAAAAGTGGTGTACGGAAAGACATTTATCATAAAAAGACAAAAATAAGATAAAAGATAACATAACCATAGATTACATAGTTATGTTATAATCATAAATAACAATGCTTACACCGCGTCATCATGACTATATCCTTCCAAAAATTTAGTCAAAATTTCTGACTCCATATTATTTTCAAAGTTCTCACGGATGTCCTCTGCCAATGGTTTTCTATGATAAATCGATTCATAATCTTCAATAAACGACTCGATTCGTTTATGTTCAATGCGTATTTTTGCAGTCACTTCCATGGCTGCTCGTTTTAATGTTTCTTTCAATTCTGCCTTATGCTTTGTTTGTTTTTCAAGTTCTTCTTTGTGCAATCGCTCGGTTTCTTCTTTGCGAGACAGCTCCATCGATATTTCGTGCAATTTTTTTTGCATCAATTTTTCGCGTTGCATCATTTTCTCTTCCAATTCAGAATAAAAATCAACAGAAGGTGAATCCAACACCATGTCTTTACTTCTATCATACATGTCACCTTTCACCGTTTCAATGATATTACAAATATCGGGTTTTTTTAATGCATCAAAACGTTCTCGTTCTGGAGTTCCAGGTCTTCCTTGAAATGTAGATATAAATTCTTGCACAATCGGAACAGGAATAGACGGACTCGTTTCCATCATGCGGTCAAATTCTTGACGACTTATTTTCAAAAAACTCCCGCAATCCATACGTTCTAAAGGTGCCTTTGCAAGTTCAATACGAATATTACGCGAGAACTTATCCCAGGATATAGCCGCAACGCGATGGGATTCATTCAATTCTGAAATTTTCAAATATTGTTGCACCGTTGTCAAAATACCAATGAAAATATTGATGGCACCGATTACCATAGGCGCAAATGATTGATATGCAACTGGTAAACTGGCTTGAGCGAAAGATGCAGTTCCACTGATGGTAGAAAGTGTAATAGCTGGAATGGTAAACCACGCATGACGAACTGAATATTTTTGATGGGCTCGGGTGTTCAACCATTTGTAACATTGTGCTATATCACACCATTCTGCCATGATTTTTTCGTTTTCTTCCGTCCATTCTACTTTTTTCTCTATCATTTGTGATGATGTAACAGTTACCGATTCAGGGTCCTTTTTTTTCTCGGTGGGTTCGTTTTCCTTTTCAACAGCGTCTTTATTAGGCATTATATATGGTTGTATAGAAAATAAATAATAAGGGAGGGGAGGGGAGGGGCGGAGGGTCTTATCCGGATTTCTAACTTACAAAACAAACGCATATGATATTTTGATGAGGTTATACTGTTTCTTCGATTTTTTCTAATTCAATATTTTCGGTTTGAATGGCGGGGTCTTCTGATTTAGCATCCGCAGCGACGGTTATTTCTTCCGGTGTTGTTTCGGTGGGTGTTATTGATTCTACGATTGCAATGGCAATATCGTCGTTAATCATAATGTTCTCTATTTTTTCTATGATTTCTTCGCTGTCTTTTACAACTTTGTCAGAATCTTCTAAAATAGTAGTAATATTCATATTATCTGTAATTGCAAATACGCATTCTAAATCTACTGGCTCAATCGAATTACTTTGCGAAAATGGCTGGATATTTGTATTTGTAATATCTTCTTCCATTTCTTGCTGGAAATTGTTGATTTTTTGAATTAATTTCTGCAAATAAGTCTTGTGGGAATTGTGATAAAAAGACAGATAATTTACATATAAATGAATTTGTTCTCTTACAAGCATATTTTCATATTGCAAAGTATGAATGAAATTGGTTATCGATAACCCTACATTCGATGTTTGGGAATATCCGAAGGCGGACTTTTCCAATGAATTATGATAGGATTGTAATTCAAAGAGAATTTCCATAATGGAGTTATGAATTTCGGTGATTTCATTCATGGAATAAGGATAATAAGGTTCTAAATCTTTGTAGATAGAGAACTTTTTCGATTCTGTGATGGATTTTAGGGGGATATTTTTTTCACGCAATTGCAGTAACAATATATTGTATAATTTATAATAATCACCATACATGCGATTCACAATCAAAATGGAGGCTTTCGACAGGTTCTCGTATTCTGTGTTATGATTTTTGTATTGGAAAAAAAAGGCGTCCAAGCAGAACAAAAATATTTTTTTATTGTTGTTTTTCACTAAGTGTTGGTAGGTTTGTTTCACCTCGTTCAGTTTTTTGTTGATACCATTATTTGCTTCTACGATTGTTTTTTCTAAATCAATGATATTTTTGAAGTCAGACAAATGTTTTTCAAAATCAACGCTGTGCAAATATCCCATATATAAGGCGCATAGATAATAAAAACGTGGTTTTAGTCATTAAAAAAGGGGAGATTTTAGTTATAAATTACATTTTTTAAAATTTTTTTGTTTTGTTTTGCTTTTGCTTTGCTTTGTTTTACCAGACAAATGATAGCACTCTATTTGTAAATACAGTTTTGTTAATTTCTCTTTGTAAGTCGTCGAATTCTTTTTCACGTTCTCTTTCTTCAGGTGTTTTTAACAATTCAATGCACAATTGTGATACATCATTATCTTCGAAAAATGACGCCATGGTTGATTCGTCTGGTGAACTATCGATGATGTCTACTTTCCAGTCATCGCAATTATCGTTTAACCATTCAGGTTCATTTTCGTCGGCTGCTTCGGCAATATCGATTTTTGCGCCTTGTTCATATTCTTCCTCTTTGATAAGAGCTTGTTCTGTAATGGGTTGTTGTTGTTGTTGTTGCGATGCATCGACAACATAACCACGTTTCTCTCTCGGAATGAAATACTTGATTTCCCAGTAATTTCTCTCATCATATGGAATATGAGCTCTTCCATATTGGTTTAACTTGTGTAAAATATTTCGCGCCATTTCAGATTCAAATAATTGAATGGTCATAAATGCAAATGAATAACGATAATTCATTTCATTTACTCGAGTATGTAAATCAATGTATGTCACGACTCCAATATTCATTTCGTAAAATGATTGATTGATATGACTTTCAGAGATGTTGCATAAGATTCGAGGAATGAAAACATGGATGGTTGTCATTTTTGAGATTGTATTGTTGCTTTTTCAAGGGTTCAGGTTCAAATTTGCTTGCTTGCTTGCTTGCTTTTTACGGATACTTGCTTATTATTATTGCTTATTTATTTTAATGCTAAATAATGATTATCAAAAAAAGCCTTTCAATTTTATGCAAAAAATATGAATACAAAATTGAAAGGCTATTATGGTGAGAATAATATTGATAAAATATACTATTATACAACAGTGAAAATGAATTTTACTAAAACAAATCAAATCTATCTTGAAAATTTAACTTACTGGCAAATATTTGAATATATGACACTGTTTGCGCGGTGGATGCTGTCAGGATTGTATGAATGGATAATGCACGTCATCGACGTTATTCAAATATCCATGTTTGTGAATTATTACTGGTATCTATGCTCTGGTAAAGATACAGTTACCATGAATCTCTGGATACCACTAAGCTCCGATTTATTCTATGGCCCTTCGAAAACAATCCGTACTACCAAACAAAACAACTTTTCGTGGAAACACAAACAAAAAATAATAACAGACTTGTTTCATCAAAAGAAAATCGGGGTTTTCATGTTCAAAAGAGCCATAGGTGAATATGGAGAATATTATCATCAAGTAGTGGACGGTAATTCACGCCTGCTTACCATGTATGAGTTTTTCAATAATAAATTGACCTGGAATGGAAAACGATTCTCCAAATTATCTGGCGAGGACCGAATAATATTTAGCAATTACAAAATAGAAATCGAGTTTGTATAAAAATATAATTTTCAATAAACATAATATAAACAAAAAATAACGTATTATACAAATGCCTAAAAAATCCGCATCATCCAAAAAGAAACCACAAAAACCACAAACACCACAAAAATCGTCCCCTCAATCATTTGAAGCACCTTCTATTCCAGATAACTTTGCGAACTTGATTGTTGATTTCACAAGGGATTTATCTGTTACATTTCCCGAATTCTCAAATTCATGGCAACAGTGGACTACTTTAGAAATGCCTGAAGTAGAAATACGCCATCTTTTTGATTATTGTTTGTCCGTTTATCCACAGCGATTTTTTGATATATTGTATCAAAATGAAGATATTTTTAAAACAGATTCAGACATTGACGTCCATTTTTTACCGGGCATTGATTTCAAATTATTGTATAATTGCGAGAATGTAAGCGAGAACACACGCAAAGCTATATGGAAATATTTACAAGTTATTATGCTGGCTTCCATTAATTCAGTGAAAGACAAGACGGATTTCGGTGATACCATGAACTTGTTTGATGGCATTGATGCAGGTGATTTACAATTAAAACTCGCAGAAACCATTTCCAGTATTAGTGATTTTTTCAAGTCTTCTGGGCTTGGAGAGACACGAGCTACTGGTGAAAATGGCGATGAAGAATGGGAAACCGACGAAGAGGATAATGGCACTGCTGGTGGCACTGCTGGTGGCGAAACTGACCCTCTCAACGATTTTGCAAAAACATTTGATTTCGAAAAAATGGCAGGTAGTATGCCGAATGCAGAAGGATTACACGAGCATTTAAAAGGGTTGTTCGATGGTAAAATAGGTTCTTTAGCAAAGGAGATGGCCGAAGAAATATCCAAGGATTTCGAGAACATTTTAGGAAATGAAGGAGAAATAAATGATACTAGTGATATATTCAAAAAAATGATGAAGAATCCGAAAAAAATCATGGACCTCATGAAAACAGTCGGTGCAAAACTGAATGAAAAAATGGAGAAAGGCGATATTTCAAAAGACGAATTGATGAAAGAGGCCGCGGAGTGGATCGGAAAAATGAAGGAAATGGGTGGAGGCTCCGATCAGTTTTCCGAATTATTCAAAAACATGGCCAAGAATATGGGCGGTATGGGCAAAAACATGAAAATTGACCAGAATGCATTAGACCGTTTCACCAAAAATCAATCCACCAAGGAAAGATTACGTAATAAATTAGAGAAAAAGAAACAGGCAGCTGAAATGGCGAGACAACAGGCTATGGAACAAGCAAAGAAAAACGCCGAAAATGTAGTATTGCAACAAACTGCTCCGAATAATTACGTATTCCGGGTAAATGGTGAAGCAACCCAAGAAAAATCAACGAAACAATCCGTTCAAAACGAAGTAGACGAAATCATGGAAAAAATGGGATTAGAAGATGCCGTCGCCGAACCCGTCAAAAAAAAATCGAAATCGAAATCAAAAGGCAAAAAATAACAAAGCCAAAAAATAAATAGTAGTATTATATAAGATGATTTCAAAATATATCAATGTCCCTGTATTTATAGCGAGTCTAATTGTCGGATTATTAATAATATGGTTCACCATGCAAAACGATTTACGTAAAATATATGTATATCCTACTCCAGAAAATGTCGATGTATTACAATATAGAGACAAGGCCGGCAATTGTTTTTCATACAAACAAGTGGATACCGCATGCCCTAAAAGTGAATCAAAATTAGCAAAAATACCAGTCCAGGTTTAGTTTTTTTAGCGCTATAGATATATACACCCATGATGAATTTCCAACGATTGTTAAACAGTGATACTGGTAAAATTGTCATTTCTATTATATTAGGATTTGGTTTAGCAACGTTATTTAGAAAAGTATGCACTGATAAAACTTGCCTAACTTTTCATGGACCCGTCATTTCAGAAGCCGACGTTTACAAACACGATGAAAAATGTCAAAAATATCTTATGCAATCTACGAAATGCGATACTACAAAAAAAATCATCGATATAGAAAAGCGAACTGACGTCGCAAAACGTAATTTTTTGGGAATACTATAGACAGGCGAAGATTTCACATCTTCAAAGGTCTAAATTCGTTAAACTATACAATCTTTAGCATCAATATATTGTATAGTTCATTTTTCATGTCAACCATGTCAACGACACGTATATCAGATTTACCTGAGAACATAACTGTATCTATGCAACCCATGAACCAGCCTGGAATGGTGGGTGGAGGGTATCAAACCGGTATACCTCCGCAATTGAATTCAATGAATACTCGTCAGCCACCTGCCGATGATTTGAATCTCACCTATAGTCAAATGAATGTCCATCCAAACCCATATGGTAATCCTCAACAACCTCAAATCATGCCTATCCCTCAGGGACAGTTTCAACAACACATGCCGCAACAACAGCCACAATATCGGCTGCCATCCCGTGATATACCATTAGAAACTGATATGTATACGCAAGATGAATCTATTACACCGAATTACATACCACCTGTTCCGAAACTCACTGGGGATTATATTCGCGATTACGAAGACGACGATGAAATTCAACTGAAAAATTATAAACAAAAAAAACAAAAAGAAAAACTCATGGATCGATTGTTCACCGAGTTGCAAATACCATTTTTCATTGCCATCATGTTTTTTATATTTCAAATGCCTGTTGTAAACACGATGATTTTCAAACGTTTTTCATTTTTGTCCATTTATAGCGCTGATGGTAATTACAATTTTTATGGGCTCTTTTTGAAGAGTTTGATGTTCGGGTTTGCCTATTTTGGATTGACGAAAACCATTGATTATGTGAGTGACATATAGTGTTATAGGTTTTTTTTTATATTTTCAAATTTACATTATAGTATGTTGTATTTTGTTCTTAGCGCATTCATTGATTCGTTGAATTTTTCCCTTTGTTCATCGGTCATATTTCTCACTTCCATTTTTATGTTTTCTATTTTCATGCGTATTTCTTCTTCTTGTTTTTCTCGTTCGATTTTTTCTGCCTGTCGTTTATCTGCTAATTCTACCAAAAATGAATCTATATTTATATTGTATTGTTGGATGATTCTTTCTAATTCAGCCTTGGTTGAATTTTGTCTGCATGGACTGTATTGTCCAATGCTGCGAAAGTAGAGAGAAATCGCATCCAGCATATCATATCTAGATATTTTTGCAGGCATTATGGTGATGCAGTTGATTTATAATATAGAGCCTATTTTATAAATCATTTTGTATAAATCATTTTTTATTTATGGGTAGACGAGAACATTATTTGCGCTAAAATATATTCAAAAATCGCACTTTTTTCGTTTTTTGTTGGGTTCGTTTTTTTTGTGGTTTTTGTTGTTGTTGTTTTCTCATACTTTTAGAGGCAGCAGGGGATTTTTTTCCCGTTTTTTCGTGTGCATAGGAAGGACTGTATTTCAAAAACCACATATCATATTCATACGTTCCTCGCTTATCAGACAGTTCCTTGTATTTGGCAGTTTTTTCTGCACGCATGGATTCAATCGTGGATTGCTTACCATAACAATTCATAGTAAATCGTTTCAACAACCCTTTTTGATTCAATCGGTTTTCTTGTTCGACATCAAACAAAAACTGTGCCATACACAATATTCGTTCCTTGTTCAAATACGGTCGTTTCGTGTATATAAATGCTAAATAAAAGCTCAACATTGTATCGATGGTTGCAATACTGATTTCCTTTCCATTGATAAAAACCGTGTTGTAATTATGACATGCAACTGGCTTGTAAATAAATGCCAGGGTTTCTTTTCCTGCGCGAATTTCAATGCGTTCTGGTATAAGCTCTCCGATTGCCTCGTGCGATATTGATTTGATATATTTTACTCCATGTTCGCGTAATCGTTCTTGCAATACAAGCGCGCATTTTTCAGGGTCCTCATACAAAACATCAAAATCCGGTATTTTTTGAATCATATATCGACGATTTTTTGACATGTATCTAGAATACATGCTGCTTGCGTATCCACCGAAAAAAACGCATCCTTGCTCTATGAGAACATCTCTCACTAAAAAATACAGGGATTCGCGTTCTTCGATGGAATATGGCTTTTCAAAATCACGCTGAAAATCAATTGCATCACAGTTTATATCCGGGCTCAATGGGTAATTTTTATTCAAAAGCGTCAAACGTTTGATTACCTTTTCCCATCGTGAAATATCCCCTTCTGGCCGCGATAATTCTAAATACATCGACATGCGCAGAAAATTAGGGGGAGCATATTTTATACCACCGCGACTAAGTGCGTCTTTTTGAATAGAATCATATATCTCTTCTTCTAAATATGTTATATCCGCAACTGGGATGAAATTCACGAAAACTTTGAATGTACCATAGTGCATACCAGCCTTCGCTTCTACTTCATCAAACCCTTGCTCATAATAAATGTCGGCTAATTCTTTTGCGTCTTCTAATGCCGTTTTTGAAAAAAAATCGTAATCGGGTATTTCTAAATCTTTGTTGTAAAACTGATGATATTTCGGCAATATATTGTTGATGGCAGTTCCACCATAACATATTCGTTTTTTGCGAATCAAGAAATCTTCAACAATATGTATAATTTTTTTGACATCTTCACTATTTACGATTCTTTCGCCCTGTTTTTTTTCATTTTCATCAACAGCATGTCTTAAAATTGCTAATTCGCAATCTTCGAATGACATTGATTTTTCACATATTTGATTTTTCATTATTTATATATTAGAAAGACAAAAATCCGTATTTGATTTTTGATTTCTCATAATACTTAGAATTTATATACATATTTGCCATAGGAATAAATGCAGACTCTTGATCATCAAATATATTTTCATATAGCAACACCATACCATTATTGACATAGAATGGCATCTTCGTTATTTGAATACCGTAATCCATAATAACGGTGTATATATTCGGGATATCAAATGATTCGTTTATTTCTGGCATTAAAACTGTATAGTTTTTGATATTTGTAGTAGGGGGCATGTTGTAACTAATTACTTTGTATGGTTTTCTAAGTGGTTTTCTCGAAGATGCTACTTGACGATACGTTTTCAATCCTATAGATGAACCACCTACAACGCCATTCATGGTAAATGCAAAATCTTGATTTGCACTGGCAAAATTCTCATTATTGGTTATATTTATTAAAAATATGATTTTTCCCATCACGTCATTGAGTGGTGTAAACCCGTCAATCAAAATCGCGCGTCCGTTCGCATCTACGTATAATTTTTCTTTGAAAATCTGGTTTATTAATGATGTAATTGAACCATATATCAAATTAGTTGAATCCGGTATGATTCGTAATTCTATAAAGAGCGGGTCAGCTGGATTAGGTGGAATGGCTGAAAAAGCACTGGAAGCAATGATATCAAAAACCGATTTTAGAGGTATAATTGTATTTTCATCTATTGTATTCGCGTCTCTGCTATAACAAACATATGGTTCGGATCTCGGTCCATAATATACAGGAATATCTAAATATCGATAACCTCTTGAAAGAATTAATTGTATCATTTCCGTGCTCATAATAGAACCAGTCCACGGACTCGAATAAGATGATTTTATACATAATTCACGAAGAGGTAATCGTTGTATGGACGCTATCGTATTTTTAATCTTAACTTGTTCATATCGCGTTGACAATCCAGTAACTTCATTGGATGTCTGGGATGTCTGCAGTCCCTCAATTGCACGTGAATTTGACATGGCTAATATTTTTTGACGTTGATTCATCAATCTACCAAATACAAATATAAACAATATAATAATCAAAACTATCAACATTACCCTATAAAATTCCATATTGTTATTTGTCTTTGTATATATCTTGGATATAAAGTATTTCGGGTAAAAAATAATAATGAAAATAAACAAAATAGAATCATAATATATATTCTCATAAATGGCAGGTGGGTTATTAAACATCATATCCGTCGGTAATGGAAATGTTATATTAACAGGAACTCCCACGAAAACGTTTTTCAAATGTGTTTATTCTAAATATACGAACTTCGGTCTTCAAAAATTTCGAATTGATTATGACGGGTTACGCGACCTTCGTATAACTGAACCGTCTGTATTTACATTCAAAATACCTCGTTATGCTGAATTGTTAATGGACACGTATATAGTTGTTACATTACCTGATATATGGAGTCCTATTTATCAACCAGTTCCATCGACTGTCTCTGTGAATAATAACAACCAGTGGGCGCCGTATGATTTTCGCTGGATTAACGATTTAGGCACTCATATGATAAAAGAAATTACGATTACATGTGGATCATTGACATTGCAAAAATATTCCGGAGAATATTTAGCCGCTATGGTAGAGCGCGATTTTCACGGTGAAAAAAAACGACTATTCAATGCTATGACTGGAAATGTTCCGGAGCTAAATGACCCTGCAAATGCTTTCGGAAGACAAAATACATATCCATCTGCCTTTTATACTGACAGCACGGTGGGTGCCGAACCATCCATCCGCGGCAGAACCCTTTATATACCAATCAATACATGGTTTACACTGAATAGTCGATGCGCTTTTCCGCTGGTGTGTTTGCAATACAATGAGTTGATTGTTTCAGTGACATTCCGACCCGTTCAAGAATTATTTCGAGTGCGTGACGTAATGGATCCTACGAATAATTTCCCATATATGCAACCGGATTTTACACAGCAACAATTCGGCATGTATCGTTTTTTACAAACACCTCCATCAGTGAACTTATTCCCATCAAACTACCCAAACAAAACGCTGAACTGGAATGCGGACGTTCATTTATTATCTACCTATTGCTTTTTATCGAAGGAAGAGCGAGAATTGTTTGCCGCCCAAGAACAAGTATATTTAGTAAAAGATGTTTATGAATACAATTTTCAGAATATTACGGGTTCAAAAATCGCGGTTCTCCAATCAAACGGTATGATTGCAAATTGGATGTGGTTTATGCGTAGAAACGACGCGTATTTGCGTAATGAATGGTCAAATTATACGAATTGGCCATATTCGAGTTTACCGCAAAATGTGGACATAGCCCCTGATACTACTAGTTTTAATGACACGAGCAATAATATTATAATAAATAATGTGTCATATGGTCCGGGTAAAAACCCTCCTGCGACAGGAGAAGCATATGGTAAAAATACGGGGTTGTTTTATTCTGGCAATTTTTTCACGCAAAACAGAAAAGAAATTTTAGAAACGATGGGTATCCGCTTGAATGGCGATTATCGCGAAAATTTATTGACACGAGGGGTGTATGATTACGTTGAAAAATATGCGCGAACACAATCGTTCGCAAAAGAGGGTATTTATTGTTATAATTTTTGTTTGAACACGAGTCCATTCGAGTATCAACCGTCGGGTGCAATCAATATGAGTAAATTCAAAACAATCGAATTAGAAATAACGACTTATGTGCCGAGTGTAAAACAACAAGTGGACGAAAATTCATTCAATATTATATGTGATAATAGTGGAAATATAATCGGTGTTCGAAAACAAAACTGGCAATTGTATGATTATAATTATGATATGGTTTTGTATGAAGAACGATACAACGTATTAACATTTATGGGTGGAAATTGCGGAATGTTATATGCGAAATAATACCATTGATTGTATCCCATGGGCAAAATCGTTTTTTTGTTCTATATAACTATATAGTTATATAGTAGATATGGAAGAAAGAACAAAATTATTTAGCAATGATAGTTTGAAAAATAGATTACCCCTTGAATATGAGACTGATTTATTGTTGAAAAAAATGGAACGAATGCGTAAAGTAAAGAATAATTACAAAAACATTGACGTGCTCGATAATATATATGACACTGAACCTGGGTCATCCGGATTTTTCGATGGTATTCAACGTTTTTTCAAAAATATAAATGATATTCAGGAAGAACTTGCTCAAATAGAAGGATTTGACAACGACACTCATGAAGGCTTTGACAACGACAGTGAGGAAGGCTTTGACAACGACAGTGAGGAAGGCTTTGACAACGACAGTGAGGAAGGCTTTGACAACGATAGTCAGGAAGGCTTTGACAACGATAGTCAGGAAGGCTTTGACAACGACAGTGAGGAAGGCTTTGACAACGACAGTGAGGAAGGCTTTGACAACGACAGTGAGGAAGGCTTTGACAACAATGAATTTTATTCAAAAGAATATGAAGATAAATATACACCAAATGCCGTAGATAAAACAGCAAATATTGACACAACTAATCTAAGAAGACCAGATGGTGTAAGATACTATGGTCCAAGAGGTAGCATTACTAACCCGAGTAATGATAACATATTTAAAAAAATGGGTAGATGGTTTAAAGGAAGGTTGCAAAAAGATAGAGCAAGAGAAAATCGTATCAATCGGCGAAACCGAGAAAAACGCGATAGAATCAACCGACGAAGAAAAGAAAAACGTGACAGAATAAGGCGACGTCGCAGAGAAAGACGCGCAAGAATAAGGCGACGTCGCAGAGAAAGACTCGCAAGAATAAGGCGACGTCGCAGAGAAAGAAAATCGGTATCAAAAGGAAAAGATACACCATTTTCAGAACGATTAAAACGATTTATTAAACGTATTTTAACGTTCAATCCACAAAGATTTATACGTGACAACATAGCAAGACGTTTTTACAAATACACATCAGGTAATGACCCTAAAAACAACAGAGATATAGATATAATAACTAAGCAAATTATTATGTTGTTCTATGGATTCATTGCTGTATTTATTTCAGGAAATTGGTATTATATTATGTTTTATAAAGACGCAGCCGGAATTCCAAATTCAACTAAATTTAATGGTATGATTGATACTATTACAGAAAAGGGGGGTCCTATCTTCAGATATTTTCGTTTAGATTCACAATTACAACCTCTATGGCTAATCAATGTATTTTTTTGCAATGTTACCGAGTTTGTTATTACAACCGGATATGGATACGTTGAATTTTTTGCATATTATTTAACACTTATGTTTATTTTTAACCGAATTTTTCCAAGAACATATGATGTTATAAGGTCATCTTACAAAACCATTATTTCAAATAAACAATTATTATTCATATTATTCACATTTTTTATAATTTATTGCATAATTAAATATTCATCTGGCTTGTACAAGGCCTACCAAACATATAAAAATCCGAAAATAAAAAAATTACCCAAGACAAGTTCAACTATATTAAAAATTATTATCGTATTCAATCTGTTATTTGGTGTAAAAACAATCGTTTCCCCGCTATTGAAGGGTGCTGGAATTAAGTATGATGATAGTAAAGGCATGATTGGTAATGCATTAGGTCTGTTTAAATCCATAATGTATTTTCTTGCAGTTGGACCGATACTTTATATTATAATATTTTTTATTGCACTAGCTTTGAACATAATGATAATGCGTATTAGCGGTTTATTTGTTATTTTTTATTTGTATATATATTCCTATTTTGGAGCAATGTTGCGCGGCGATTCGAAAACGGCCTTATCTGATTTTTTCAAAAATATAGGCAAATATAATCCATGTGAATCATCATTATCAAATGCATTTACGCGCTTGATAACAAGTTTTATATCATTTTTGTATGAAAATTTGACATCATTTATAATTGTTTGTTTTTCTATATGGTCCATTCTGATTTACAGAAAAACAATATCAAATCAAAAATCAGCTGCTGCTTTGATTGGAACTAATATGGTAATTATTACTATTGCTATTGTTGCTGGTATCATTAATAGTTACAAAAACAAAAATAAAGTGAATTTACAAGACTACAATTATATCGAGCCATACAATAAATAATCCATCCGGGCGGGGTATACATTTCGTCTAAAAATGAAAATTATATAAATGTTCATTTTTTGGAAATCGGGACTCGCATGAAACTTACATTTCCACAAATACTTCCGGATCACTTTTATTTACTTTTCGATGATTATTCGCAGCAACGACAGCTTTGGTAGCAGAGTCATCAGATGTGCCAGCCGAAACAAGCATTTCCATTAATTTCAATTGTTCTTCTAATTCTTTATTACGTGCTTCCAGTTGCTGCAATCCTTGTGTTAAATTATTAATATGTTGTTGTTGTTGCTGTAAAATGTTGAGAACATCTTGCTGAGATAAACGCACCGGTTCTTTACCAGCTTGTTCTAACATAAGATATGCACCATTATCACTTGCAGCCATTTCATTACGTTTCTGTTCAATTTCTTTTATTTGTTTCAAAACGTCAGGCTTGTTCTTTGGGTCCCCTGGCTCATATTTCAACAACAAGTCGTCGATGTCTTTCATGAAAAAGTCCCGTATGGATTGTTCAAATGGCTGGCGAATAAACATGTCTACCGATTTTTCAGATTGTTTCAATACTGGCGATTCGCCGTATTCTAATAGTTTTCTTTTGTCGAAACTATTGTGCTCATGTGAAAATACCAGAATTGTTTTCAACGGATCTAATTGTGCAAATGGTATCGTATAATTTTTTAAAAATGCACGTTCTTCTGCCAATGCAGCGCCGTTTTCATATTGTGTGCTTTTAAGTAATTCTGCGCGAAATGCAAACGTAGCCGCCGTTGCATGATTCGGGCCGAATGGTCCACTCTGATACATTTTATGAATGTGTTTGAAATAAATATACATTTCCGAAGAACCTACACACATTGCATTGGGATTTGCCAATAATGTTTCTACTGCATGCGATACACGTTCAGGTGGGTAATAATCATCGTCGTCCATGTATACAATGATACTACCTTTTGCATGTTTGTGCATTACATTTCGCTTTTCCCCAAGCGTTATTTTTTTAGGAAGGGATATGTATTTTATTTGAGGTATGTTTGATGCGTTTATTAAATCGACGATTTTATCAGTTCCATCGTCTACTATGATCCATTCCATTCTATCTTTAGGATATGTTTGATTTCTGAAACAGTCAAGCATAATAGGTATGAATGGTCTGCGATTGAACGTCGGTGTGCATATACTTACAAATGGTTTCGAATCGCTAAATGTAACCGCAGGTTTTGTGGATTTTTGTGCCTTTCCTGATTTTGTTTTTTTTCCCATATTTATATTTATAATAACCAGTATTTATGTGTTTTATGTATTATAATACTTTTCAACTGATTAATTTGATTCATTGTCATCGCATTCTAAATCATCTATTGTCAAATTTTTGACGTTTCTGTCTAAATATCGATACATTCTTTTTATATCGAGCTTGTTCACATTTTCATTTTCAAATATTTTTTCTAATTCGTTCAACTTGTCATTTTGTTCATTTGCGCCATAAAACAATCGTAATTCTTGAAAAAAAGCGACTAAATCTTTTCGGTCCATGTCCATTGTTTGACACAATGAAAATATAAACAAGTAATTGTTGTATTCAGTCGAATATTTTGTCAATACTTTCGTGAACCGTATTTCGTTGTCATTTATTTTTTGTGTCGGGAAATATTCGTGATATAGTTTGTTATTATAAAACGTCTTCATGAGAGAACTCATTTCATTGAACTGCCATATTTGATTCTGAAATGTGATACGGTCAATGTAGTCCGCATAACATATGTTCTCTAAAATGCGTAAATAAAAGGGGAACGATTGGTTATTCGGTATTTTTTCTAAATAATCCACGATGTTTTCGTGCCATAGTAATGCTATGATGGTTCGGTCTGTTTCGTTTATCATTGTGGTGTGATGGTCTATATCAAAGGAACTGGTCAATAACGTTTTCGTTACTTGTTTCGCGTCATCATTGTATGATTTCGTTTGGAAAATATGCTGCATGGTCTCTAGTGTCAATAATTCGGGTTTTGTTTTATACATTTTTTCCACAAAAAACAGTTTGCGCATGTCCCCTTGAATATAGTCGATCGCGATGGGTTTCAGATGGGTGTCTATGTTTGGCATATTCAGTGATATAATACTGGATATTTGCGCGGGGGACGGTGATTTTAGTTCAAATGTATTACACACTTTGATGAGTTCTTTGATTTTTTTGTCTACGAAATAATTTCCGATACAAATAATCGGATTGAGTGTCATGTTCTCCGTTTTCTGTTTTTTCGTTTTCTTTTGGCGAATCAATTTGATAAGGGAATTGATACCACCCTTATCGCCATTGTTCATTCCGTCGATTTCGTCCATGATGATGGCGATTTTTCGGCGCGTTTTTGTCATCATGTGGAGAACATTTTGCGTCCCCATATTATCACTCGTAATCGTTTCGATTAATGATTTGTTACGGACATCGCCTGCGTCGTATTTTATAATATCATAATTTAGGTCTTGGAGGATTTGCGTGACAAAATGGGTTTTCCCACATCCTGGAGAACCGTAGACGTAAAACCCCTTCTTGTAATTGATATTCTTGCAGTTTTCATCAAAATTTAGCAATAAATTTTTGAGTTCCTTTGCAGTTTTATCTCTTTGCAATATTTCTAATATTTTTTCGGAGTGAATCATGATTATATTTTTGGGCGCATATTTTTATGTTTGTTATAACGCATAGTATTTTTATTTACATATACAACGGTGCGATGGGAGAAAAAGAAAAAATAAAAAAGTAGTGGGTTTTTATTTTTATCAAGTGAATTATTTGCCGAATGCACTGAAATCAGCAGTTATAGGCATGTAGTTAGCGCCTTTTTCTGGCAATGCACCATAATAGGAGTAATTATCGATAGGAGGGTTTCCTTTTGAGAAACCAGGTTGACCATATCCGGATTGACCATATCCGGATTGACCATATCCGGATTGACCATATCCAGGTTGTCCATAACCGGGCTGACCTTGCGCAGTGTCAATTAAATTATTTGCTACGCTGCCAGTCGTGCTAATAGCATTATTCACAATTCCAGCTGCTCCAGATGCAATTCCACCTACTGCGTTTCCTGCGCCTGTAGCAAGTCCACCGACTGCTTCACCGGCTCCAATGGCAGCTCCACCCAATGTTCCTCCGACGGCTGCCCCTGCACCTATTGCAGCTCCACCAACAGCTGTGCCGGCTCCTAATGCTGTGCCACCGACAGCTACACCTGCACCTAATGCCGTTCCACCGACTGCTGCGCCTACTCCCCCCACTCCTGTATTCGAACCTGTCCCATCACTTACCATAGTCCCTGAACCGCCTTGTCCGCCGCAGTTCGTGCATGTTCCTGTGCAATTAGGACAATTTGGACATTTAGGGCATACTGGTGGAACAATTTGCGTTTTCAAAATATAATTATCTGTATATTTATTTCCACCGCCTACTGAATTCCAATACCAATACCACTTATAATAATCGGATACTGCATTTCCACTTAGGTCTGACGTAGGTGCAGGGGGTGTAGAAGATGGTGTCGTTGTAGGAGCAGGTGGTGCTGGTGGAGGAGGTGGAGGACTTCCTGTATCTAACCCGTTTTCATTGAATCGAGCAGAATTGACTAAATCATATGAACCATTTGAATTTTTTTGCAACAATAGCAATAATGTGTTCGTTCCACTTGCAATATAAACAACTTGCGTAGCATTATTGATACTGCCATATGCAATCCATGCATTGTAATTAACCGATGTAATCGTATTGTTTAATCCTGCATTCTGTAATGGAGTATTTAATGTTACTATTACATTTTTAGAACGACCATATACAATGATTCCATTATCAGCATTAATAATCAAGTTTGCATTGGATGCATCAAATTTAATACCAGAAATCAATTGATATACTGGACGATTTGTTCCATAATAAGAATCGTTGACATACGTATTGTCGTCTGCGTGAGATGTAGTAGAAGATGGCGGTAGTGGTGGTAAAGATGTAGTCATATTATTATAAGCATAACGTGCTTCTAATACAGTAGATGAATTACCAGAAAATTTGTAAGTGCAGGTATTTCTTTCTCCGTTCCACTCATCTCCATGTTCATTGGTATAACCATATTGAATGATATGAACATAAGTATCCATGTTCCATGGCACATAAAACAACTGATATTTTCTATTGTTTGGAGTCTGTGTGGTATAAGACCAGTTTTTATAAGAACTTGTTACAGTAGCGATATTAGCTTCAGGAATTGCGCTTGATGTTGAAGTTGAATATGTTTTACGATAGTCATCGCGAGTTGAAATATATAAATTTGAGATGGATGAACCGGCGATGTCAACGTTTCCAGATAAATATAGACCACTTGCATTTACATTTCCTAAAAATCGAGAAGAATCGACCTCGATTACGTTTCCATTTTTGTTATCAAAAAACAAGTTATCATACATTTTTATAACTGACGTGTTACTGTATTGTGGAATCGTTACTTCCTTTGATGGTTCTACGTTTGCAGCATAACTTACAAATCCCTCGGATAATGGATATGCGCAATTTCTGCAAATAATTACGGACACCACTAAAATTAAGACAAGCAATAAAAATAATAATAATGGGGATAATTTCATTTATATATATTATATATATAATAGATGAAAATACTGCGGTAAAATTGAAATTAATCTGTTGGTCGAATCGAACAATCAATTCGCTAAATGCCTAAAAAACCAGTTGTCAACAATCTACATATACTATATGATTCAGGAAATCGTTATGAAATCGGAATCGATGAAGCCGGTAGGGGTCCTTTATTTGGACGGCTCTATGTAGCCGCGTGTGTTTTACCTAAAGAATCGGATTCTGGATTTCATCATGAATGGATGTGCGATTCAAAGAAAATCCATTCCCGTAAAAAAATGCAGGAACTGTCACAATACATCAAAACCCATGCATTAGCCTGGCACATTCATTACGTGGAAGCCGATGTTATCGACACTATCAATATCCGTCAAGCCGTCCTCATGGCCATGCACGAGTGTGCGAAACAAGTGATTCTGCAATTATCGTCCCGAGTGGACTCTGGGGAAACTCCGATAGACCCCGCCACGCCTTATATGCGTGAATACATGTTGTTTGTCGACGGTAATGATTTTACACCCCATATGATATTCAACGAGGCCACGCAAACCATGGAAGAAATTCCATTTGAAACCATAGAAGGCGGTGATAACAAATACACGTTCATTGCAGCGGCAAGTATACTCGCAAAAAATGAGCGAGACACCTATATAGAAGACTTATGTAACAGGTATTCTTGGTTGAATGAACGATACGGTCTCGCTAAAAACATGGGATACGGAACACAAATGCATCGTGACGGTATTCAAAAATGGGGTATTACACAATGGCATCGCAAATCTTACGGTATTTGTAAAACCGCTCCTATGTCGGCAATTATCGAGGAGGCACCATAATCATCATTTCGTCTATTTTTGTTTTTGCAATCGCCATGTATTGTGTCGAACTGTCCATCGTGCTATATCCAATCAACATGTTGTCGGCGTCTTGGAACACGAATCCTAAAGAATATTCGACCGGCTTTTTCTCGAACGTAAACCACGGCGTGTATTTTTTTACGGTAAACGTCGCAGCATCCAGACAAACAAACAAATGGTAGTAATATCGCCGGTTTTCATAACTAACAGTATGACACAAAAACCACAATTCCTTTTCACCCGTGGTTGGATTTTCAAATACTTGTCCATTCGTGGACCCGCGAACATGTTTGAAAAAATTCGGCATAGGGTGTTTGTATTTAGTGTTATAGTTATTGTCTTCGATGGTTCCTATCGTGAGTGGGTGCCATTCATAAATACAAAATAGTTGGTCGTCGGCTTCGAATAGGACCCAGTTCTTTTCGACGTCGCGTTGTTGTTCGTTGTCTCCCCGTTTTTTCAGAATGCGGGTATTCATGGTTGCGCCGGTAGTGGTGTCCAGTTCGCCGTGTTCAACTTGTATGTGATGATAATCCAGTCCGCGGTTTGCATTATACAATATGCGGGTTTTGCCATTGAGAAAACGAATGTCTTCTAGTCCCACGTAGACGTTGTCGAGGGTAGTGTCATATGCTATTTCTCGGGAGCTTTCGATGGACCATTCTTCGGTGGTTGTATCAACTATGGCTAAATGATTTATTGTATGGATCTTTTCTTTGTTGATATAATTTCCATTCTCGTCGATTTTGTAATTTACGTAGCGTATGTTTACAAAGATCCGGGTGCCGTCGACGGATTTAGATAGAGATGGAGTGGTTGATGAAAATCCATCCGGTAAATATGTTTTTGCGATGTTTTCTAATAATTGCATATTGTGTTGGGGGATTTGCGAACGTATGTCTGTGAGGGAAGGAGTATAAAATTTATAATTACTGAGAACGTTTTTCACGGTAGAGTCGTCCATGGATGGATGTGCGCAAACCTTCATACATACATTGGGAACAATGGTATTGCGCGGATTCACATAATAGGCGATGATGGAAAATTCGTAATCGAGTTTATAATCATATATGTCTTTTTGTAAAAACAAATAATCAATCGGACCCTTGGTTTTTCGCATTTCGTCTGCCAATTCGTAAAAAACATGGGCGAGTTTGTTTTTACCGATTGTGCGATAGTATTTTACGATTTCATACAAGTTCTCAATTCGATTCGGGAAAACTTCATAAGCATTCATCCACGAGTTGATTGCAAGCTCCATTTTGTTCATCCGTGCATAACCCATACCGATTTTATAGTGACTAAACCATATTTCTTCGTGCCAGCCGCCGAGTTTTGTTCGTTTTTCGTAGTTCTCGATTGCTTTTTCGTAATTTCCTAAATCGTAGTAACTATTGGCTAAATAAAAGGTATATCGGTCATTGTCGGGGTGGTCGATGAGCCCCTGTTCAAGTAATCGTATGTCACGTTCAAACTTGTCGGCTTTTGACCCACCGTCACCGATATCAACAATGAAAACCTGTGTTTTATCTAGTGCACATTCTCTTGAATATGGTGGCATTTTCACATATTCATGGGTTACTCCCCAATATGTGCACCCTCGATTGTTCTTTACGATGCGTGTGTTTTTATAATAAAAATTGTCATTTCCCTGAAAAATCGTATAGGAATCCGCGACGAGACCTCGTTTGAATTCTTCTGGCGTTAGTGTGGGTGACATCCAGAAAACCATATCGGCATCTAACAGCAAAATATAATCTGATAAAGGGGTGTTCTCGCATGCTTGTAGGGAAAATGTGCGATTGTATCCGAAATCGCGAAAGGGTTCGCGCACTATTTTTCCAGGGATGCCTTTTTCTTCGAAAAAACGGTGGATAATTTGTATTGTATCGTCTGTGCTACCCGTGTCGCATATACAATAGGAATCAATGACGCCGGAAACGGATTCGAGCAAGCGTCGGATGACTTTGCTCTCATTTTTTACAATCATGTTCAAACATAGGGTTGGTGGTGACGGTGGCGAAAATATATCAAAAATGATGTTGTTCATGTTGTTCATATCCTTGAACAATATAACAGAGTACTTTAAGTTGTTTTTAAGTAGGTTTTCTATGGGTTGTCGGCGAGGGAATACAAATATATTCGATTTTCTTTTCACATTCTATTGTATATACAAAATATGTCATTTACTCGATTTCATGATGACCCAGCCCGTATAAAATATGCATTACAAATAAGCACGTATTCTGGTAGATATGCATTAGACACGCCAGGCCCAGGTGTGAATTTACCCTACATTGAAGATCCTCATGTGAGAATTCAACAATGGGGCGCAAATAAAATGACGAATGATATTAATTTAGAGAACGATTTACGAGGACTTAGTCGAAAATTAAACCGCGACGATGTTGACGCTAACAATTACAAAACATATGCAGCACCTGGTTACAAAAAATCTTATCCTATTCAAAAAGATGTTCTCGTGGACGAATCTCGTGCTACTCATCCGGTTTGGTGTTATAGAGATTTAGAACAAGGCCGTTGGGAAACTCCTTTCCTGAATCCTCAAGCAAATGTGGAAAAACGATTTCAAAGCAACATTCAAACCCGTATATTGGAAAAAGATAATTTCACACCGATTATACCTGTATTAGGGGGAATCGGTTCGAATGATGAAATGCAATATTATTTGTCGGGGAGAACCATGTGTTTAGGTGGAAATTGCCCGAAAGAGCCATTGTCTATGTCATCCAGATGAGCGGTTATGTAAGCAACATAGTAAGTCCATGATTTAGGAGATCGGTATCCATAATAAATCAAAACTGCAATTATATTTATAATTATATATCATATAAATATAATATGGAATTAGCAATACCTTTAGTAGCATTAGGTTCTCTTTATGTTATTAATAATCAAAAAAAAACGAAATCATGCAAAAACAAGGAGGGATTTTCCAGTCGTGAATTGCTCCCAAATACCGATATACCCGACGCAAATTTTTCGCAACCGGAATACGAAGAAACCACTTACACTTCGAAATTATCATCAGTAAACAAATATGCTGGAGGAGCATATACCGACAAATATTTCAATCCCGAATCAGGTTCTCAATATGGACATGTTACTACTTCAGATTCAACCTATACATCATTGACGGGAGAAAACGTGACCCGAGACTATTTTCAACACAATAATATGGTTCCTTTTTTCGGAAGAACGGTTCGCAGTAGTTTCGTCGGTTCGAATGTAAATGAAAGTCTACTCGACAGTATGACCGGTTCTGGTTCTCAACAACGTTCAAAGGGAGAACAAGCCCCCCTTTTTGCTCCATCTGAAAATTATCAATGGGCATATGGCGCCCCGAATCAATCGGATTTCATGCAGTCCCGTGTCAATCCTAGTATGCGTATGGCAAACGTCAAACCATTTGCCGAAGAACGCGTTGCTCCTGGTTTAGGCCTCGGATACACGACCGAAGGTGCTGGCGGATTCAATTCGGGTATGATGGAGCGCGATTCATGGCGTGAAAAAACCGTAGACCAGTTACGTGTTGGTAACAAACAAAAGGCAAGTGGTTTGATGATGTTGGGACATGAAGGCCCTGCTATGAGTCGCATTACTAATTTAGGAAGTATTGGACAAATGGAGAAAAATCGCCCAGACAGACATTTTGAATCCGGACCAGAACGATATATGACAACCACAGGTGCAAGCAAAGGTCCCATGATGAATGCTATCCCTGTCGACCGTCATGTCAATCGTCCAGATACTACTGTATCATATATGGGTGGTGCAGGATACAACGTCGAATCCGCCTATGTTCCTGGCGAATATATGCCTTCTACGAATATTGATTTAGGCGCCGTTCCGATTGGTGGTGCAAATGCAGGTGGTCGTAATTATGCTCACGACGCTGAATATGGTATCAAATCATCGAAAGCATACATGAATAACCGTGTTGCGAACAAATCCGGCGAATATTTCGGTGTGATAGGTGGTGTTATAGGTGCTGCTATTGCACCTGTCATGGATGTTTTACGCCCATCTCGCAAAGAAAATACCATCGGCACATTACGTCCTTATCAGAACGCAAAATCCACTGCGGGTGGGCAATCCTATTTGTTCAATCCGAATGACCGTATGGCACCTACCATTCGCGAGACCACGGAGAATTCGAAATTCCATTTGAATATCAATGCAAATCAACGCGGTGGTGCTTATGTTGTTTCTGAACAACAAAGTATACAGAATAATCGTCAAACCACCGGGGATTTCTACTATGCAGGTGGCGCCAGTGCGGGAGAACGTGGAAGAGAAGCCAGACCCTATGACGCCGAATATCGTCAACGCAACAATGATATCAAATCCTCCACGATTGATGGCCGCATGGTTCCTGGAAATATGTCTCTGATGAACGGAGATATAAATATGCGTCAATCTGGTCGTGACGCCATGTTCAAAAACAATCGCCCAGTTGCTCCATCCATGCCATATCAATCCCCCAGTGTTGCAAACATGGGTCAATTGAACGGTAGTTCTGGGTTATATTCGAATATTCAAATGGACCGTACATCTCCCGAAATAATGAGTAGTTTGCAAGGAAACCCATATGCTTTGAATATGGCAGGTGGATTGTAATGGAGAACCAATTCGTGCAAAAACACCCAAAATGCAACAAAATTGAATACGAAATTGAATATGTATTCAATTGATAGTAAATCATATCAACAACAAGAAGACAATATTAAAACCCGAATGAGAACAAATTGAATATATCAAAATATCACAACCCATTACAAACCATTAAGAAAATTGAAGGTGTCCAATATGAACTTTTTGAATATCACTATAGTCGAGCTTAAACAAATTTGTAGGGCACACAAGATCAAAGGATTCACAAAAAAGACTAAAGAACAACTAATTAAAATGATTGAACAGAGAGAAGCGAGTATGCCTCCACCTATGGATAAGTCAGAGCGCGTTAAGCGTTTAAAAGAACATCTCTCTGCATCTCGCATTGATCACGAATACGGTATTATGCAGGCACCTACATTCAAAGATGCACATGTATACTGCATTGTTAATAAAATTTCTGGTCAAAAATATGGTGGTCTCCTGGAGATGTATTTCAGGATGAAATTCGGTTACCAAAAAAATAATGCAAAAGATTGCACTGGAGACTGCTCGAAAGATGGTAAGAACTCGGAGATTAAGGTTTCTCTGGGAGGTGGAAAACACTTAAAATTCAACTATGTCCAGATTAGACCAAATCATGATTGTGACTTTTACATACTTACTGCATTTTCCTTAACCGATGAAAATGTAGAAGAAGAAGGCGAGCTCTACATCTTCCGAGTCCCTAAAGAGGAAGTCAAAAAACTCGTTGTAGCTTATGGGGGATATGCCCATGGAACCAACAAGGAACATGGTGCTATTACCATTTCAAAAATGGAGAATGAAAATAATAACTGCGAATATGCTCTACGCCCAGTTATCAACAGTGAATGCTGGGAACAATTGATGCAATACAGAATTACTGAGTCTTCTCTTTAGACTCTCATATTTATACCACTGAAAAAAAACAACAAAAACAACAAAAACAACAAAAACAACAAAAACAACTTTTTTTTTCAGTGGTATAATATCAGTGTTAATGATGCGCTTCGTTGTATAATCTTACAAGTTCACCTTTACCGATAGAGTTTTGTCGTGCTGTATCAAGGCTTAATGTATAATCAAGTGCCGTAAATCGTTCAATTAACGTATTCTTGTTTATATTTGCCTTAATCCAGTGCCAGCTTTTCGGGCGTAATGTTTCAAGTCCACTATCAATAATTTCACCACATTTTCCACCATATGCACGAATGGCAAAATCGGCTCCCTTTGGTGGGGTTGGTTGTCCTTTTGCATCTTTTGGACCGAACCCCAAGAAATCCCAATCTTGATGAATTATTGATAATTCAACAATCGAGCGTTCTATCTCTCTTTTTTCCCATATTTGGAAACAACATTTTGCCATCATAGGAGGACTAAACGAGCAAGGTTCCATAGGGATTTCTTCGTCAAATACAAGATGGAAATTTGTATTTAGTTTATTATGAACACTGACGCGACGAAAGGTTCTTGGAATGATGAAAGCAATTACATGTGCCCATTTCGAAGCGTGATTGAAGAATTTTATAGCAAGGGAACATACTCTTCCAAATGGGGGATTCCCTACTACAAGAATCTTCCCAATATTATTTGGTGGTGCGTAAGTTAGAAAATCTTGCTTGATAATATCTTTGTGCTCTGGTGAAATGTCAATACCTATTTTCTTTTCCGTTGGAATCCTTGTCAGGAAACTTCCATTTCCTGCACTTGGTTCGATAACCAGTTCCCAATCACTCCAGTTGTAACGACAACCAATTGATGCTAAACATTTTTCGGACATTGCTGGAATTGTATAGAACTTATCCAATCCTTCATCGCGAACTGCATCTGCTGTTGTAGTTATTTGTGAAGAATGTGATGTGCTTTCAATGATATTGTGATGTGATATTTTTGTTTGTTTAGTTTCCATATTATGTGCACGTTGTTATTCGGTTATATTAACGTTAACTAAATCAATTTTTTGTTCATCCATAATGATTTTTCAGGAATTATAGCGTTACGTTTATACTCTCATCATCTTACATATCAGAATTGAACAATTTACTCATGGCAATTGCCTCACGATTCTCGGAAGGAGCCATGAACAACGATTTTAGTATATCACTATCTCGGAATCTCACACTATATGTCTGTTGTATATTGTTACGCCCAATTCGCCCCATCGCCTGGATGATTTTTTGTTGTGTCATGTTTTGCAAATCCTTTCCGACAAATCCATGACAAAACTGGTAATTCGTGCCATAGATATAATCCGACGATGCAATGATGACAAACAACTTCTGTTCATCTGCCAGTTTTTTCATGATTTCCATGTATTTTATATTCGTATGTTTATCGAACATACCAATACCTAACAACAGCAACATTTTCATATGAGTGTCGACATCGGTCATCATAATCTCTTTAACAACCGTTTCTATGATTCTGGGAACAAATGCATTTTTGATAGGGTTCTCGTTACGCGTCCAGAATTGTTGATGCTGAGTAGTATTCGGAACAAATACTTTGTCCATTTCAACGATGCCGAATTCTGCACGCACACTATTAATAGTGTTCATGATTGTTCGGACTTCGCCACTAAATTGTTCTTTTTCCATTTTTTTCGATTTTTCGATTTCGCTGCCTAATTTGTCTTCCAATGATTTTTCTAATATTTCGATTTTTTTTTGCAGACGATTATTGGATTCTATTTTTTCTAATAAATCGCTCATGATATGCGCGGGGATTTTCGTTTGTTCTATGAAAAACTCGCCCATGCGTTTGATATCTTCGGCGATATAAATCGTCGGACCATCTGTTAGCGTATGTGCATCCGTCGTTGTCAACATAATACCTTGATTTTCTGCGGCGTGTGTTTTAGGGGCACCACCTCCACCAGGATAGGCAACACTTTGTGTTCTCACAAGACTATTGTTTGACAGTGGTTTCGTCACTGGAGGTAGATTCAAACTCGCCATCTTTTGAAATTCCATTTCCAGTGGTTGCGTGGCGACTAAATGTCGGAAAGATGGACTTGCCCATAATTCAGGCGAAATCTGTTGCAAGCATTCTAAATAATAGAGTTTGATGGAGTGCATGGTTATATTCGAAATATCGCCATCAAAATAGGTTTCTATTTTGTATCTGTCTGTCAATGCATTTGTATGTTGATTTGCATAAATAATCAATCGCAGAATTTCTTGTAAATCGAAATAACGCAGCAGCGACTTGTTGTTTTCACAATGACGAACGCATTCCATGATGTCTTCGTGGGATTCAAACAACAAATGCGGAACGACTTTTTTGCCGCTATTGTCAAACAACGAAATTGTTTTTTTGCAATCATAGGATTCAATGGTATATATCTCGGCGTCTTCGAATTTGCATTTGAAATCCATGATGGATTCCGATATTTCGTGCTCTTTTGGGAGGGTCGCACAAGACAAGATCATTTTCGATATTTTGTTGTTCATCCAGTTTTGATGAATGGTCTCATGCAAATCGTGGTTCTCATAATCCATCGTTATAGTGGGTTCGTCCCAGTAAGTGACAATGCGGGATTCTTCGTTGAAGGCCAGCATGTATTGCATGGCCACTAAATACGATTTCACGTCGCATATAATCATTTCGACTTTGTCGCCCACGGAATTATCCACCTTGTAAATCCCCCCGCTTTTTGTATTACGCACATAATCGGTTGCTGCGAAATAATGGAGACGAATGTCCGACGCCGTTTCGCACCCGAATGCAAACGCGATTTTTTTCTCCACGGAAATCGCGGCTTTCGCTAAGGCGAGGCCCACGTGCCGGGCAACACATACGAAAATGACGCGGAAATTCTTCGTCAATCCCACTGGTGAAAGCGTTTTCCCAGTTCCAGTAGGAGCCATGTATAATACTAATTTCGGCGCAGATGGATTGTGATTCATGATGGAAAACAACTGTTTTTGATGCACATACAATGTCATATCGTCATATTTCAACAAATAGGGGTTTTGTTCGATGGTTTCTGGCGATGTTCTCACAATGTCTTGCAAATTCGTTTTCGTTTTCGCATATTCGATGACCTGGTTGACGAAATGTGTAATATGTTTGTTGATGTGGGATATCGACAACTTTTTGAATTGAATGAGGGTATACAAATAATATACATATGACTTTTCGGGGGTGGTGGTGGGGGGCGCCGATTTAGACGATTTCTGTTTCACCACGGATTCCGTTATTTTGTGGATAAGTTGTTCGCAGAAATCGATGAGCAAATATTCGAATATCAGGTGGCGAGTTTTTTCGACATTCATGTTTTCAATTCGGATAATGTCCGCCTTTTTCATCATTTTCAGTGTTTTTTGTTCGATTTTGTCTATTTTGAAAATGGTGTCGGCGAGCACCCCGCCTACGCACACCCGGTTTTTCACCATGTTTTCCAGGGAGGGCTGGAAATATTTAGCATACAAATACGATTCGTTGAAATTGTTCTTGTCCAGTTTCAAATATTGTATCATAGATAAATGCTGATTGACTCGAATATTGACATTGGTCGCACCTTCGTCGATGAGTTTCAAAACCGCTTTTTCTTGTTCCGACACGGGAACTTCAATACTGTTCCATTCCGTTTTCGTGAGTTTGTTCTGTGATAGATCCATTGTTTTAAGCTGATGGTACTAATGGATGGGGCGTGAATATTCAATTTTCCGGTGGATTCCGGTGATTTTCGGTGATTTTCGGTGATTTTCGGTGATTTTCGGTGATTTTCGGTGATTTTCGGTGATTTTCGGTGATTTTCGGTGTTTTCCGGTGGATTTTATCGAATAATGCGGAAAATGAAATAAACAAATTACTACAGAGATTCTAATAGAATTTTTATTTATCGAGAACATGTTGCCGAATTTATATACATGGTTTCATAAAAAACCGGCGCGGAAAATCGGGTTTGAAGACGTGAAATATGCTATTGCACATCACAATAGTTTTGTCTTGATTAATACTTTGCCCGTTTCCGAACAGAAATGTTTGATAAAAACCACGCTGGATTGGAATTTAGAAGAGCAAACCCTCAATGAAATGTTGACACACTATAACACAAATCGTCGACTAGTTATTTATGGCAGGAATTCAGTGGACCCCGCGGTGGAAAAAAAATATCATCAGCTTATGCAACTGGGATTTACCGAAGTATCCATGTATAGTGGGGGATTGTTCGAATGGATGCTATTGCAAGATATTTACGGGGATGCCGAATTTCCCACCACTTCGCGGGAATTGGATGTTCTCAAATACCGTCCACATAAAACATTTGATGTTCCTCGGTTAGGGTATTGAATGTATGAGAAAATGTAGAAAAAATTGATTCTGAAAGGGGGTGTGGGTAGTTGGTAATCATAACAACAACAACTATGACACCTAAATTGATCAGTATCGAAGGCAACATCGGCGCAGGAAAAACAACCCTGGTCGACCATTTTCAGAAATATTGTAGCGACATGGGTCGCACCGATATAGTTTTTCTACGAGAACCGGTTGATATATGGGACGAGGTTCGCGACCCGGTGGACGGCGAAACCATTTTGAAGAAATTTTATAACAATCCTGCTAAATATTCGTTTCCATTTCAAGTCATGGCTTTTATTAGCAGATTGTCGCTATTAGAACAAACCATCAAACAAAACCCTGGGTGTTCCGTGATTATTTGCGAAAGGTCCTTGTCGGCCGACCGTAATATTTTTGCGAAGATGTTACACGACGACACGCTGATTGATAATGTTTGTTTCCAGATATACAGCAAGATTTACAATGAATTTTCGGGGCGATTTGTTGTGGACGGTATCGTTTATATGGATTCTTCTCCAGAAAAATGCTTTGAACGCATTTCGAAACGAGGTCGCGATGGCGAAGGAAAAATCGAAATGGAATATTTAGAAAAATGCAAAAAATACCACGATGAATGGCTATTGAGTGATAATCGTAATAGTAAAACGAATATATTGCATTTGCGAACGGACGCGAATGCAACATACAAAAATAATGATGCGGGATGCAAATGGATAGAAGCATGTATGTTATTTATTGATATGTAGACCGGCGAACATTTCAAATAGAAATGCCATCACGAAAGTCTATTTGAAATTTCGTGGACAATACCTCAAGATTTGTGTTTGCGGGTTCTGGAAAAATGCTTCCGTTTTTTTATGGTTTTTTTTCCTCCAAGCATCCCCCTTAAAGGATTAAATTTTTTAATGTTATAATTTGATGGCGGTGGCGGAGGGATATTTGGATCTCTTAGGATTAAAGCAGTTGACGTTTCTTTTTTCATATCTACTAATTCAATTTCTTGACCAGGTATTGTTTTGTTAACATCGGTTATTTCATTATTTACATCAGCTATTTTTTTGTTTACATCAGTGTTTATCTTTAATATTTCTTCCCGAACCTTTTGAAACTCATGTTGTGTTTCTTTTGAAGTTTCTTTTTTAATTTTTTCATTTGATTCTTCCGAACTTTCCTTTTTTTGAAATTTTTCTAATTCTTTTGACGCATCGTCTAAAGTTATAGTGACTTTTTTTATTTTATTCATTATTTCAGTTTTTGCTTTTTTAGGTATTTCTTTTGTCGATGATATTTCCTTTTCTCTTTGTTCTAAAACTGTTTTCAATTGATTCACATATGTTATTTCTTTTTTGTAATCAATTTGCGATTCATTCGATATTGCATTAGTATCATTCATAATTTTCATGTCTTCGTATATTTTTTCATATAATTGCCTTATTTCATTATCTAATATTGTTAATGATTTTGCATCATTTTTGATTTTAATGCGCAACGATTCTAATTTGGAAACTACAAATAATCTTATATTGATAATATTTTGCGTAAATATATTTATTCTTTGGGTAGACGTATTGCTAGGAGTGTCATCTAGATATTTTTGATATTTATTTTGTTCTTTTGATATTAAATTTTTTAATTTATTCAATTTTTCCATTTATATTATCACTATATTTTTCTATATAATAAATAGTTATTGTATAGAGATATTTTCAAGCGTCTAAAAAAATTTGTAGGTGTATTTTCTAGCTTTCTTTGAACGTTTTTTCATGGTTTTTTTACCTCCTTTTTTCTTTTTTTCTAGCCTTGCTTTCTCTTTTTCTAGCTTTGCTTTATCATCTTCTAGCTTTGTTTTCTCTGCATCTGTAGTAGCTGTCCTAAGTTTTTCATCTATATCTTCTATCTGCTTCTCTATTCTCGTACTAGGTGACATCAATAAATTTGAGAAAAATCCATTACCACTTTCTTTTATTATTTCTTTTACTACATTTTCTTTTCCGTCAATCTGTTCGGAGGAGGCTTTGTCAAGAGCGGAACTTTGTATCAATTCTGCTTCTATAGTAGCTTGTAACTGTTTCAAATCCATCATCTTACTCTCTCTTTCTTTTTCCTTTTCCTTTATTTTTGTTTGAATTTCAGATATTTTTGCATCACTATCTTTACCTGCCGGTAACTTGCCAATTTCGCTTTGCAGTTTGCTTATTTCAATATTAATAGCATCAATTGCATTTTGTATTTTCATACTTTCTTCAGATTCTTTAGAATCTTTGTAAATATCATTGTATAGACCCATAATTTCCGCGTTTAACACACTAAGGGCTTTAGCATCACTGCCAATGTTATTTCTAATTTTTATCAATTTTGCAGCTAAATAACGTCTAATCATAGATACATTATCTGTAAATGCTTGTATTCTTGCTGTAGATGAACTTGCTTCTCCTGGATCAGGACGGTAATCTTTTAGATCTGTTGGAGGGGAAATATATGTCTCAATCCCTTTTCTAAGTTTAGAAAGAATTCCTTTTTTTTTAGATGCATCTGTAGTGTCATTTTTTTTAGTTGTACTTTCACTTGCACTCATTTATAAATTATATTGATATATTATTATAATATTTATTCATTTTTTTCCAAAACTACAGCCTTCAAATTATCTATTTCTTCTCCTAGTTTTCCTAAATATTCTTTTATAGATTCTTCTTGTGCGTTGTCTATTTTGTATTTTTTTTGCAATTTTTTTATTATTTCTTGAATCTTTTCTGTTTTGTTTTCACCTTTCAATTCCTCTAAATTGAAATCACCTAAGCCAAGCTTGTCGAGGATTTCATTATCCCCATTTTCATTATCCTTTATTGTATACGCAGTTATTTTCACATTGTTCATGCCATCATATACCGGTACAATCGTGCTAATTATTTTTGTATTTGATTCGGGCGATTGTTCGTCGGATTCGCTTGATTCAGGTGGTGTAACCGGGGATCCTTTGCTATCATAATAATTTACATGTTTAGTGCTAATAATGATATCTTTAAAACGCACCGATGCTTTTGGAAGAGTATATTCCAGCGTGGGTAGTCTAAATCCTTTGAATCCATACCCCTTGTCGTCTTTTCGCGCTTCTATTGTTTTTGTCAAGATATCAACCGCAATACCCACTAAACTCGTCATGGTTTGGGTTTCATTGTCAATCGTTTGTTTCAAAATATCGACTGCAATGTCGATTAAATTTTTCGTGGTTTCCGGGTTTATCCACGACATGTCTTCAGTGGCAGTATCTTCGACCTCGACGTTTGTATCACCATTATCATTTTCTAATTCCTCTAAAGGAGGGCGCCTTTCACTTATTGGATTAGTGTTGTCAATTGCGGGGTCTCGTTCAGTAAAAGCGTTTGCCAATATGTTATCAGTGGGAGTATTTACTGTTTCATCATCATCATCATCAATTCTAAGCATACTATCTAAAACGTATTTATATAATAATAATTTTTTATTTTTATTATTATAATGTCAAACGGTCCTAAACAAACAATGGCGATAGTCCTAAACCTACGCCTAAACCTAGACCGTTGCGGGCAGATTCACCTACAGTTGGTAGGAAAACGTCAAGGATACTGAAAGTAGCAGCAGCAGAAAGAGCTAAAATAACAATTTCTTCTAGGTTCAATGATTTCTTAGGGATGACAATACTGACGACAGCAATGACAAGACCCATTACTAAATATTTGATGATGCGTTTAATTAGTTCAGCTAAATCGAAACCCATGGGAGATTCTATATATATTTATCCAAGATAAAAATTTGACATGCTAAATTTCAAATGAGACGCCTAAATGGGTCTATCTATGAAATTTATTGAGAATGCCTAAATATATAAATATATAATCATCAAAAACACTTAAACATTGTTTTCCTAAATTATTATAGAATGTCATCCTTCGAACGAAAAATATTAGAGAACGGACAACCGAACCCTAAATACATTGATTTATGCGATGAAGACCATTCCATAGCCGGTCAAAAATTCGCATGTTTATCATTCGTTTCCCCTGAGAAAATCCTGAAAAAACGCGAGATCTTCTTGTTTGATCAATTCATCAAACAATGGGATTTCACTAAATCTCTTGCTAAATTCTTTGATTTCCTCCATTTCCTAGCCTACAAATACAATTTAAAAATCGATGATATTGTATCCGATTTCAACGAGTTTGCTAAAGAAGAGGACAGCAAGCTCAAGACAAATTCCACCGAAGACGATTACAAAAACTTCCTCGACAAAAAAGAGGACGAATTAACTGCACAATTCCAGCGCGAACATGCATTTCAAACTTCCACTCGTGGATTGAAAGTCCGCGGTGTATATCCAACACAAGAAGAAGCCGAGATTCGCTGCAAGAAACTGCGCGAACTCGACCCGAATCACGATATCTACGTAGGTCCAGTCGGTATGTGGATACCATGGGACCCAGATGCTTACAAAACCGGTCGTGTAGAATTCATGGAAGAGGAGCTCAATCAGCTACACAAAGAAAAAATGAAGAATGAGGAACGTGCTAAACAAGCATTCGAAACCCGTATCAAAGAAACCAAGAAGAAGGCCATCGAAGAAAACATCAAACTGGCCGAGAAAACCGGAAATGTATTAACACAAACCATGGACGAAGAGGGAAATCTAGTCGGTGTCAAAGAAACCGTTGATTTCGATAGTCGTGAAGTTGCAAATACAGAAACCACGAATATCCGCAATGAATTATTGAGGTCAACAGTCGAAACTGAAAAGGCAAGTACCCTCGAATAAAACAAAAAAGGGTAATAATCAGTTTTTATTTGATTCATATATTTGTATTATTGATATAATGAATTATCTCATTGATTGAATTGATTAATAAGATAGATGGTCGATTTGCCTGTGATTGGTTCAATAAATTGTACAATAATCGTAATAAAACTTGTTTGTTGAGAGATGGTGATGGTGAAATTGCCGATAAATGAATCACTGGTGAATAATAATTCAATGAACAATCTGATATTTCTTCAGAATCGGGTTCATCCGCTGACAATCTCATTCTTGGATATTTTTGTATAATAGATGGTATGTTCACATGAATGTGCCTGGGTTTTGGTTTTGGTAGAGGTTTTTGAGCAGGTACTCCTGGTACCATTGGTGTAGGTGCTAATGGTAAAACGTTGTCTTGATATTGCCCTTGGTAATTCCCTGGCGGAGAGGTGTTCATGGTAATATCGACTGCATTTGTCGTGGTGTTTATGGAAATACCCATTGCAAAATGGGTGCTGGCCTTCCATACGAGACATGTGAAATGTCCGGTTGCGTGGGAAAATCCGGGATTTTTGAAATCGTATAGGGTGATTTCGTCATACCATAAATCGATGGCTTTTTTTATTAGACCCATGACATCACTTCCATATCCTTGGAAATAGGCGAGGTTTTCACCGTATAAATTGTTTCCGCTATGCCTGAATTCATTTTTAGAAAGCAAATAATAAGACCATTGTTGCGAAAATTGTGCGATAGTTGTGTCCCATGTTAGGGGTGGTGCTTGATTTTTAGCACGATATGCATTGACGTAGTGGGTGATTTCGGTTATCTGGTCGCTTGTGAGAACGGGTTGTTGAATGGCGCTCATTATATAATTTAGAAAATTATATAAAGCATAGGTAGATATTTTTGTCTAAACGTTGGTGTGATGTGACTGCATATTGAATCAATGTTGTAGTAGTATTGGTGAAAATGGAAATTATTATTTATTTTGTATATTGTATTCTTTGTTTTCTAATCTTCTGTTTTTTTCGTGTTAATAATTTTGATTGTTTGCCTCCTCTAGAACGTTTATTCATTGTTGATGAAAATGATTCAGCAACCCTGTTTGCCAAGTTAAAACCTTTTTCACCAACTTTTACAGCAAAATCAGCAACTACATCTGCAGTGGCATCTGCAATCGATTTTTTCATTTCATTTTCTGTTACTTGCTGTTCTCTTCGTCTTGCTTCGTTTATTTCTTCTTTAATTAGCTCTATTTTTGCAGCAATACTATTAATCGTTTCATTATTTATGTTTTCTACTGTAATATTTTCAAAATATTGTGCAAAATCTTTGCTTAATTCAACTATCTCGTCCTTAGTTGTAATCTTAAAAATTGCAGTATATTTTTTCAAAATATCGTTTATACTTTCGATTTCGCGCTTTTTTTCCTCAACTTCATCGTCATACGCGGACTTTTTACATTTTAGATTTATTCTTGCTGTAAATTTGTTATTTGTATCTGATTTAAGTTTTCTGTTTGTAAAATCAAAATCTGCTCTACGAACAGTTACACTCGTGCGATCTACAAACGCAAATTCAATGTTAGCATGTTGTTTTGCATTAATTCCGGCTTCTCTGAAAAGGCGTTCAGCCTTGTCTACTATTTTCCTAACTTCATTATCATAACATGCAGTAAAATTGTTGTGCAATCTGGTTATGTCATTTTGTTTATGAACTATCGCAGTTATTAATTTATTGAGATCTGGTATATATTGTTTAGGTATAGAAGTATTGTATTTTTTGAATAGTTCTATACCTACACCAGCTAAAACAAGTGAAAAACCAAGTCCAATTGCTCCTGTAGCAAGAGTCTCTGTCACATTTTGTGTTATATTCGTAGGCTTTTGTGTATCTAGTACGGATTTTATATTTTTACAAACCTGATTATTTCCAGATGTTATTAATTCCTCAGTAACATCAGTTGCAATATTTGCTACAGTAGTTCCAATTACGCCATTCACGACTGCTTTTGATGCCGCTGTTTTTTCTTTTTGGTAAACAGATAAGGGTAATCCGATGTATTTTTTATTTGAATAATTATTCAAAATTGCACATAACTTCGAACATGTTTCATCCGATAAATATTTTCTATTTACCTTGCCATTAGCAATTATTTTACATATCAATTTTTCGACTAAAACTGCTTCAGATATATTAGTCATATCTTTCTTTATAGAGCAGTTATTTAATATATCGTGCATTGTCTCCTCCAATACTACATTCGCATCTGTAACGTATTGTTCAATTCTTTCAGCTGTAATGTTATCCATTGCTTGTAGCAGTTTTGTACACCCTAATGCAAAACCGCTAGCGATAATTTTAGCAGTACCTTTTGCGGTTGCCGCAAGAGATGCTTTACTTAAATCATTCATATATATATATATTACAAAAATAATTCTTCTATCAATAAGCGTTCATAAAAATAAAATTATATTCTAAATAATCTACCATTTTGTTTTCTTCACATTGATTGTTTGCCCCGTTTTCTTCTTTGATTTACTGGGGTCATACGCTTCATCTTCGTCATCCGAACCCATCGATTTCGATATTTCCCAGAATTCTTTCGAACCCAGTTTGAAGTCCGGTTTTTGTTCGGCTTTGTACCAGAAAATTTGGTCTTGGAGTTTGTTCGATTTCGCATTGTTGTTGATAACCAGGCATTCGTAATTCTCGGTAGTCTGGTCCATCACGGCACAAAATGCTTCTAAAGTAGGAAACATGGACGCATAATTTTCCCATATACGTTTGCGATTTGTCATATAAGGTTCTCTCAAAATAAAAACGTAATCAATGTTCGTGCGCAGATTCGGTGGAATACCTAACGGATATTGCATCGTAATAATCAACATCAGTTTCCAGTGACGACCGTTCATGAAAAGCAATCGCATCATTTTATCCCGCGTCCACGACTGATCATACAAACAATCGTCCAGGATAACGAATGCACGTGGGTCAATCGTAGAACGCTTGTACATTTCGACCTCGCGGTTTACTTGTTTTAAAACGGCACGCTGCCGTTTCAAAATATTCTCAATCAATACAGTGTTGTATTCTTCGTGAATAAACAATTTAGGAACAATGACAGCGTAAAATCCGTTACCGGCCTCTGTTCCCGAAATAACCGTCCCGATGGGTATATCTTGATGATAATAAAGCAAATCTCGAACCAAATAAGATTTACCAGTATCACGACGACCTATCATAACAATTACCGGACCCTTGTTTTCATCCGGTTTGAAAGTAATGGATTTCATATCAAATTTTCGAAGTTCAAGTGACATTCCCTAAATTTACAATAGCGACATATTTTTTATGCGGATGTAATACGTATATATTAGTTTGAATGATGCCCTTTTTATATTACGAACTAGATATACAAAGAACACCTATGACACATAATTTAGGAAAAACGAAATTCCAATTACATTACCATAAAGAAAAGGTGATTGATAATTTAGAAACGTTGAATTCGCAATATGAATATTCACCCAGTGATGAATCGTTCGGATACAAACCGTTTGCTATTCAAAATCTCCAAAATTACAATCCGATTTATTCCCTGTTTTTTGAAATGAATGAACAAAATTGCGATCGAGTATGTTTGAAACATCGTAATCGCATGATTGATTTAGATACCGTGATGGACACCTATAGTATAATGGTTGAACCGAAACCCACCTTTATCAAGTTCTCCCCCTTATTAGACCCTGTAAAATACATGATTGGTAAATATGACGTATCCAGCGATACATTGAGAACTTTGCCACAAGCGATTGGAAACAACGGCGATGTTTTTCCTAAATTAGTTGATTACAACAATGCGGCCTATATTGATTGTTTTTTCAGTTTTTTGACCAGTCAATTATTAGAACATCATGGTGTAATACATGGCCTTGATTATTATGGTTCTTACGTAGGTGTTCAAGATAAATATCGGATGAATGTGGCAGATGATATTGAATACATTAGTTCTTCCGATTATTTTCATGCGAACTTAGGAAAACATTTCTTGATTTCCGATAAAAACTATCTAGAATATTCCTCTGCGATAGCAGGTTCTCGCGCAAATAAACATAAATTGCATTTTTCTACATTGAAAGATGATATTGAACTGGGCGAAATTGATTTAGGTGAAGTCGAAATATTGGGTGATGAACCTACGTCCGAAGAGCATGAAGTCGTGTATGAAAAAGGTGAGAAAAACGTCGACGATGATTATTCTCCATCGGAGTCTTCCTCGGATAGTGATGTTGAATATAGTGACTCTGAACAGGAAGAATCTTCTTCAAACAATAGTGAAGAAAAATCCTCGGAATCCGGAAGTGAATCCTCGGAATCCGGAAGTGAATCAGAAGAAGAACGAGAATTATTCGCCTATATCCATAATTTTCCAGTGCAAATGATTTGCTTAGAAAAATGCAATGGAACATTCGACACTTTATTTGAAAGAGGTGCCATAGATGATACTACTGGTGCCGCTGCGCTTATGCAGATAATCATGATTTTGATCATTTATCAAAAAACATTTTCATTTACACACAATGACCTACATACCAATAACATTATGTATATCGATACCGATGTCGAATATTTATATTATATGTTCGAGGGAAAAACCTATCGTGTTCCCACCTATGGAAAAATCTACAAAATCATTGATTTCGGTCGCGGAATTTACAAATTCAATGGAAAGCAATTTTGCAGCGACAGTTTCGCTGAAGGTGGCGACGCAGCAACACAATATAACTTTGAACCCTACATGAACGAAAATAAACCCCGTTTAGAACCAAATCCATCCTTTGATTTATGCAGACTCGCATGTTCGATATATGATTTTGTTATTGACGACTATGAGAACCTCGATGAGATGGATGATTTGCAAAAACTAATATTATCTTGGTGTATTGACGATAATGGTAAGAACGTTTTGTATAAACGAAATGGAGAAGAGCGTTATCCTAATTTCAAATTGTATAAAATGATTGCGAGAACCGTTCATAACAGTATTCCTAAAGAACAACTCGCGCTTCCAATATTTAGTCAATTTTTAGTAGATTCATCGGATGCGGATAATATCGTCATGAACATCGATGACATACCTATTTACGTTTAATAAAAATACAAATCGAAATTTTTGTATTTTTATGCACTAGCAACACATGCTCCTTCTGGTGAACAAATATCGCCAGGTTTACTACAGTCACTATTTAATTTGCATTCGAGAGCTTCCTGTTTTACAGGAATCATACCACCCATGAACATCTGCGATACAAATTTACTAGTTAGTAGTAATACTAAACCGAAAACGACGGCATGAACGGCGGCAACAACCTTCGTGCTTCCCTTTCTTGGAAGTCTTAATAGAACATTAGGAGATAATACGAAAAACAAGATAGCGGCATATAAAGCAACAACGAAATTCATTGTATATTCTATGTTTATATTTTATTTCATATAGACATTCAAATATTGTTTACGAACACCCGTATTACACTTTTGCACATTTGTTCTCAACGCATAGCTCTCCTCCTTCACAATTACCATTTTCGACGCACTGGTCACCAGGTAAACCTTCTTTTATGACGCCACTCATCGACATTCGCCATACAAATCTACAAGTAAAGAATAATACTAACCCGAAAACGACTGCGTGAACTGCTGCAACTACCTTTGTGCTTCCTTTTGGAGGAATTCTTAGTAAAACATTTGGGGATAATATAAAAAACAAAATACTTGCATATAAAGCAACAACGAAATTCATTGTATATCGTATATAAATATTTTTCTAGGTTCATAATTGAAACATATTGTTGTTTACTAAATGTTCTTGCAACCGAGTTTTTACAAATGACATCACCTCATTCAAATGATTGTCCTCATTTCGGATGATTTCAACCGAATTATACCAGAATGTTATGTTCTCAATTTTTCGTAGACACCTCCTAAATCTTTGTAATTTTCTATGGATGCCGGGAGTTTTTTCGATTTTTTTTTGATGTCATTAAGTGTTTCAGCTAATTCTGTCATTATTATCAATAATTCTCATAACTTTTTATATCAATTAATTCCGAATTGAATACGGTATTGATTTCGTTTTTGATTGCGCTTCGCTTGTCGTTTTTTTTGTATATACTTCTAGCCAGTTCAATGAATTCACGGTCAAATTGTCTAAGACGTTCCTTTTCGCGTATTTTGTCTTCTATGTCCCATAATTCTGCATTGATAGTTCTCAATTGTTCAACGAGCCTTGTTTCAGAAGGAGGAAATGTAGTGATGTTCAGTATCACGTGTTGTAAATACACGATTTCTTTTTGAACACTTGCTTTTTTGGTGGGGTCAGTGATTTTTTGATTTTTGATGGTCAAAATCGTGAATTTGTCGTATAATTCACCTACTGAAACATGTATCATTATTCTTTGCATGGATGAATACTGATATTTGTGTTATAGGGTTTATATGCTTTTGATGGGGATTATTGAATCGATTTGAATATGTATTTGTAGGAATTCGTCGGTGCAAACCCGTTGAATGCGCTCGCTGCTGCAATCGTATATGCCCCGATTTTTTCAACATAGACGCATTCGCCTATGGCTAGGTCTGGTAACATGATGTTCTCGGTTATGACGTCGATGGAATCGCATGTTATACCGAATATTCGACTGCGTTCTAATTTACCATCGCGCTCATTGAATGGTAGAATAACCGGGTCATAGTGGTCATTTTGTATGCAATTGAAACTACCATAGACGCTCTCGTTCAAATAATACATGTTTATTTTTTCACCCGTTGTCTCATCCAGTATTTTTTTCTTCCCAATGACGTTGAGCACCAGAGTATGACTACCCTGTGCAAAATATCGGCCAGGTTCGGCAATGAATTCTATAACACCTTTTTCCATTTCCTCGGCGAAAAAATCGCGGATACCACGGTTGACCGCATGGGCGATGGTTTCGAATTTCACGTCGATATTGTCGGAACCTGGGAATCCACCGCCGATATCTATTAGGGAGACATTGATTCCTAGTTTGGTTGCCATGTCCGCTGCAATTCGGCATGTTTTCAGAGCATCGTAGAAAGAATCCGCTGACGAACATGCACTGCCTACGTGGAACGAAAATCCGATGACGTCGAGTTTGAGCGTTTTTGAAATCGTGAGCAATTCTTCCACCTCGTATAATTTGCATCCGAATTTTTTATTGAATCGACATTTGCTTTTACTGTCGTCCACGGCGATACGTAAAACGATTTTTGCGTAGGGGTGATATAGTTTGATTTTGTAGAGTTCGTTTTCATTGTCGGCGACAGTGAAATCCACGTCGTTCGAACGTGCGTATCGGATTTGCGATGACATTTTGCACGGGTTTGCGAAAATAATACGAGAGGGGTCTTTCGTGATTTCGATGATGGTGCGCATTTCATTTTCCGAGGCGCAATCGAAATTGACGCCTAAATAGGCGAGGACTTCTAAAATCACCGGATTCGGATTGCATTTCATCGCATAATAGGGTTTGACGTCGGGAAGCAGGCGCGTCCATTCATTGTAAGAATGGACGATTGCACCCAAGTCGACAATGTAGAAAGCACGTTCACTCTGATTGTCTTCTAAGAAATCGTTGATAATGTCATAGGTATCTCTATCGGAACCGTAGAGTTTGACGTTGTATTTTTGCAATAGAGCATTGTCGACGGTTTTGTATGTGCGGTTTTCTTGTTTTCGATCTTCTGTTGGGTCGTCCCCTTGAGGTGGTGGCGGATGAATTTTCGGCGCGTCGAGGATTTCGACGTCGGCAAGCAGATGTTCAATGCGTTCGTCGATAGAAAAATAGGAATCCTGTGACATAATAAACAATACTCAAATAGTGTTTATTATGTTTTACAAACAAACAAAATTGAAATTGTTTTGCATGGATGTGAATATGTCAAAACAAGAACAAATGAAAACCACGTCCATATTTATGACTGTTATTGCATCGATTTTGTTATTCATTGCCATAGTATTTATGATGTATGTATGTGGATATTTATGCAATGAATGTATGACACATCCTATCAAAATCGGTATTATGCAAACTAACACCGAACCGGAAATTAGGAATGAACCCGAAACTACCATTGCAAACGCGTTGTTTGTTGGTGAAAAAGTATAAAATTGAATAATTCATAAGAACAACAATACTATAACACAAATAAAAAATGGTTGATATAGCTACTATAATGGGATTTTTGATAATACTAGCATGTGGAATGATTGTTTTGCGATATTTGTGCAGTTTTGCATATGGATTGTTTTGTTATAATCCACCGAAACATTCGGAAGAACACGAAATCATTCAAGTAGTCACACCAGAAAATATAATGCATGTTTCAAACCATAGAATCATACGCGTTATCGTTACTGATGATAGTCATGATATAAACAATCAAAAACCGCTACCTATCGCAGCGATGGTGTGAGTGATTGATTATGACAAATATTTCGTTTTGAATTCTTCGGGGGTCATGATTGGGACGCCTTTTTTTTCCGCATCTTTCGTTTTATTGGATACATCTTCTTTTGTTTTTACAATCAGCGCAAACGTGGTGGTTTTGATAGAATCATCTAAGGTTGCTCCGTGTTTTGTAAGGGCATCGATGATTTCTTGGTCGCGGACTTTTGTCATCACAATTTGTTTGCCATAGAGTGGGTGGGATGTATCTAGTGCTATAGGTGTTGTTTTTGTTTTAGGGGTTTCATTGAGTTTGTATTCTAAATCACAGGCTTTCAAAAACGCTAAAAATGCTGGAATGTTTTCCACGAACAATGTGGCAGTTTTTTGTTCGATTCCTTGCACCGTTTTGACTTTTGCGATTTTTTCGGCGACTGGTTCCATGGAAACTAGAATGTCTGGATGCGCTGCCATAATCGGTCCCAGTTTGCGAGGTCCTAGACCTCTACCTAGGGTTCCCGAAGCGACCATGATCGTAAGGATTGGTGCCTCGCGAATTTTCGACGCAATGTTTTCCACATATTTAGGCGCCATGGATTTGAATCCCGCTTTTTTGAAATCGTCTTCTCCCATTTTCAAGATTTGCGGAATGGTCGTGTATCCGGCCTCCATGATTTTTTTCACGTTGCCGGCTTTCAATCCGTCGACTTCTAATTCGGTGAAAAAAGCCGTGACGTTTTTCTCTTGCACCGTTTTGTCTTCCGCTGCGTTTTCCAGTAGAATATCGACGTGGGTTTCATTCCATTTGTAGGCAACTGCGGGCATCTTCGCCTTTTCTGCTGGGGTAGTCACCGACAATATTTTAGGAATGACGTCACCTGACCGGATTAATTCTACTATAGCACCAATACCGATTTTGTTTTCCTCTATGAATTTTGCATTGTATCCAGTAGCATAGGTTATCGTGACACCTCCTAATCCGATGGGTTCAATTCTCACGCGCGGTTTCAAATAACCGTCTTTGCTGGCTTCCCATAAAACATCCACGACTTTTGCCTCTGCTTTCTGGTCGGATAATACCATTTTGAATGCGAATGCATGGTCTGGGTTACCGGATGTGCGAGGATGAATGGCGTCATCGGTGACAATGATTCCGTCGATTTCGTATTGATACTTTGTGCGTTTGTCTTTGAGGATTTCTGATAAAGAGTCGTTCGTGATTGTGTCATAGGTTTTGTTTTCGACGACTTCGAATCCTGTTTCGGCGAGGGTTTTCAATTGTTCGGATGGTTTTGCTTGTGGGAGGATGAGTTCGTATGTCACGAAATGGAGGTCTTTTGCTTTTTCGTCGGGGGTTTTTGCATTGACGATTCCGGAGACCAGGTTTCGCGGATTGGCGAATGTTTTTGCATATTTTTCGGCGAAAATGGATTTAGGAATAATGAATTCGCCTCTTGCGACGATGGGTGTGGATGGTTTAGGGAGATTGAGGATAGGGAGTAAATGGCTGATATCTTGACCTATTTTTCCGTCGCCTCTTGTGTATAATTTAGGGGTGGGTCCTTCGGTGGAATAGAGTCCACTCACTCCGTCTAATTTGCATGATGTTACATAGGGTCCCTTGTATTTGTTGCGCCAGGTTGCGAGGGCATTCGAGTCGGGTTTGATTTTGTCCATGGACCACATTTCATAGGGGAGTTTTACTTTGTTTTTGCCTTGAATGGGCGCTCCGATTTGTTGGATGGCTTCGTTCTTGGGGTATTTTGTTTGTGCGTATTCTTTTACGATGTCGTATTCATTGTCTGTCATGAGCGGTTCCGTTGTGTTATAGTATTTATCACTTGCGATAATGATCATATTTGCGAGTTGTTGTTGAGTAAGAGATTCTATTGCACTTATACCGGATTCTTTGAAATTACGAATATGATTTATGGTTTGTTCTATTTCTTGTGGTGCCATTTTAGTAGTGTTTTTTGGCGATTGTGTTATAGATTGTTTTTGTGGTTTTATATTTATGTCTTTTTTTGTTTTCGATTTTTTGGGGACCTTTTCCTTTTTCTTTTGGGAATATTTAGGAGATTTAGGGGATGGGGCCTTAGGAGCAGGGGGTGTAGGAACTTTAGGGGATGGAGATTTAGATTTAGGAGATTTTTTTTCATCGGCATCTTTTTCCTCTTTTGCTATAAGTTCTCGGCAATACTTTAGTGTGGATTTTTCTTTTGGGAATTTTTTACGAGTTGTAGGAGAACCTTTCGAAGCTTTTATTTTTACTTGTTTTTTCTTAGATTTAGGAGAAGTTTTCGGGGAAGGATTTTCCGCTGGGATTTCCGAAACTTCAGGCGAAATGTTTGCCGAAGGATTTTCCGCTGGGATTTCCGAAACTTCAGGCGAAATGTTTGAGGGAGGATTTTCCGTTGGGATTTCCGAAACTTCAGGCGAAGTGTTTGAGGAGGATTTCGGAATCACCGCCCTCCCATCGATTCTTTCCCTTGGTTCTCTATATTCCAATCCTAAAAAATCAAATATAGCACGTTCGTCCTGAATATTTAGCGAAAGTTTCTCTCCCTCCTTTTTCTTATCCACCATCTTCGATAACCCATGTTCATTCAATGAATAACCCATTTTCAATGCATGTCCGCGCATGGTTGCATTGAATCCTTTGCTTCCTGTGAAATACAATATTGCATAAGGATACTCCGTCGGATTGCTAAATAAAAAATCGACGCGTCTCGCAGGATGGTCTCCTAATTGTGTAATCACTAAACATTTCGTATTACCGCGAGACAACACCTCAATGATAAGTTTGCGTTCTAGTAGTTTGTCTACCCATTGTTTGAATACTCCGGGTGTTTTCGATGTAATAATAACATCTATATCACCAGATGTCGATTTTCCACGGCGATAACTTCCTACGATTTCATAATGGTCGTCGTCTGTTTTTATGCTTTCAAAGACTTCTTTGAAAACTTGATTGTATTCATCGATTTCTTCACGTGGTATTGGTTTCAAGATGTCTTCATAATATTTTAAGCCCATTTTTTGGACGTCATTGAGAACTTTGTCTTGTTGTTCTCGCAATTGTGCAATAGTTGTTATTCCTTGTTGAACTAACTCTTTTGCTTTTTTAGGACCCACTCCGTAAATATCCGATAATAAATTTTCTGGGTTGTTTTTTTCTCGTTCTAAAAGCTGCAAGGTTCCAGTGGATTCATACTCTTTTAATTTTTCCATGATGGTAGGACCAATACCTGGTTTGTTCATAAGGTCTTCCGGTTTTGTAATGTCTTGCTGAATGGATAATATTGTTTCTTGAGCGCGTTTGTATGTTCTCGAGCGAATATTATCGCCGCGTTTTTGCATGAGAGTAGACAATTTCTCCATCAATTCTGCATATTCTTCGTTTTTGCGCGGATTCGTCGTTTTTGTGGTAAGGGTTGCTTGTGAAATCATTTGATTTATCATAGCTGGCGCTTCTAACAATGTCTCTATGATACTTTTTGGTTTAGGTGGTTCTATTGATTCTGATTTAGGAGAACTTTCTGCAAGAGGAGGAGGTGGAGAGGTCTTTGGAGTGGTCTTTGGAGTGGTCTTTGGCGGTGTTTTTGGTTTCGCGGTTTTTTGAGCTTTCCGTGTATATTGTTTTCGGGGTTTGCCGTCTTTGTTTAGTTTCTTTTCACGTTGTATGTTTTTGATATTCGTATCTATGCTTTCCATTTGTATTATAGATATATTATAATACAATTAATCGATGTCTAAAAACCCGGTTCGTCTGTAAATATTTGTGTCGTTGCAGTATTCAAGGTGGCTGTCTCGGTTACAATATTGAAAAAATCACGGATTTGATTTTGAAAAGTAAAAAATACAAACGTCGCTGCGATGGATGATGCGAATACTATCAGTATATCACGAACAATCAATTTCAATGGTTTTTTATCCCCATTTTTGTCTAAATATTTTGTTTCCACAATTTTAATAATGGAAAATAAAACAACTGTTGCTATGGCGATAATGAAAACTTGTTCCATCGTATAATAGTATGATTTACAACTTTTTTATTGTTTTTACGCAGACATAATTGTCTATAATTCTTCAAAATCAATGATTGGGTCTTCTGTCGATATTTTTATCGTATCTTCGTCGCCGAGAACTTCGAATCCAGATAAATCGATGGGTTCCGTGTGAATGTGAATTCGTTCATTTTCGTCTTCTTCTTCTTCTTCTAATTTGCGTTGTAATGCACGGGATGTGCTGATTTCTTCCAGACGTTCAATGGTCTTAGGAGCATTTACCGTTTCTACGTTATTTGTATCTGTGTCTAAGACGGAATCATAATCATTGAATGACAATCGGGTAATAACGGGTTCGTTGTCTAAATTTTGAATGGATGGAACGAGGGCCGGTTTTTCATATTCTTCTGGGATTGTGTCCGATGTGATTGGTCCGTTCGTGTCTTCGGATGATGGCTGTTCGGCGACAGGGGTAGCAGGGGTTTCCGAAGTAGGTTCGTCTAAATTTTCGATGATGACTTCTTCGTCTTGTTCGATACTTTCATCCATATATGCGCGTATAATAGCTTCGGTAGGAATCGACTCGCGTATCGATGTCAATATGCATTCTTGTATTATCATTTCCAGTTCTCGATTGTTCTTTTGCATTTGCAATGGATTTATGTTTTTTTCAAAAAGATAAACATTCATATATACCTTGCGTGCAACATGTATATAGACCTTATGAATGAAATGGTCTAATTTAGGAATAGATATATCTATTTTTTTCTGTTTGTTTCCTACTCGAATGGATGTGAGAACTTTGAGTTGTATAATATGGACACATGTTATTAAATCTTCTAAATAATTGCATCCACTTCGTTCAATGATTCGCTTGCGTTCTTCTTCCACAATCACCGAATTCCATTTAGGAACCCTCGACAACAAATTTTGAAAGGTCATCAAATATTTACTCGCTTCGTCGTTATCAATACACATTTTCCAGGATTCACCGAAAATCGATTTGATTCCTTCTGCCACCAATGGCGTGAAAATACTGATTAAACGACTACACCATTCATTTCGCGATTCTTGCAGGTTTGATAATACAAAATCGTCCATAATACAAAATGGGGGTATTTTTTATAGAATACAATAACGCGTTTTTCTAAATGGTCTAAATCATAATCATCATATAAAACATCAACATCTTCTCGCATCGATATTCTTTGCGTATTTTGTGGAATTCCATCGTTATTTTCGAGCACTTTATGGGGTCTATGTTTTTTTCAATCCATTGTGCAACATCGACGCAAGAATATCCGTTTTCATACAAAATGCTCGCGAGTTCACTTATTTTTTGTGGAGAACTTTCCGTATTGGTCGTAAAATATTCGGTTATTTGAGCATGCAGACCAGGTGAACAAGCGGATGCGTTGTCTGAATTATATTTCTTCTCTAAAAAATGAGCATGTAAATTAACGATTTTCCCGTCTACCATATATTCGGGAACGTAGATTGCACAAAATCGCGATAGTATCGGATTCAATAATCGATTCATGTTCTCCACGATAATGAAAAAACGGGTATTGTGACTAAATAATTCGATGCAACGACGGAGGGCTGATTGCGCATCAATGGTCAAAAAGTCGGCATTAATCAATATAATCGATTTGAATGGCACGCCCGTTTGAATATTCGATTTCGCGAAAAATTTGAGTTCTTCGCGAATAAATTTGATGCCTTTACCGTGTGCGCAATTTACCACCATCATGTTCATTTTCATCTTGGATTTGTCATTTTCATATATTTTGTTCAAAAACTGATATAGTATTCTTCGTTTTCCCGTTCCCGATGAACCATAGATGATGATATTCGGAATTTTGTTGTTTGCGTGGAAATAATCCAGTTTCTTGTAAATGTTCTCATGATACTTTTCAAAATTTTCCATAAATGCCTAAATGTATATCTATAACACTACTATTTATGTAGGTTTTTGCGATTTGAATATTTTATCCATCCATCTTTTTTACCATGGTTAATTGTCTTGTGAATGCATATCGCTCATGATACATCGTTTTCCGATTTAAATTGCATTTCAAACATGCTATAATAACATTGTCACGATTATGTCCTTGGGAATTGTTAACACGGTCGAGTGTCCATTGATTCACTTCTCTGACTATTTCATAGAGAACGTGAACTTCCGTATTGCAATAAAAACAAATCATTTTTGACTCGCATAAAAGATGAATCACATCATCCATGTTGACGAATTTTTCGGTGTCATGTAATCCCTTGTGGATGTCTTGTGTCTTGTATCCTGCTATTTTTTTCTGCAATTCTTGTAAAATGCATTCTTGTAAAGGATTTTTCTCTAGGGGAGTCTTTTTTTCTAACACACTGATAACATCATACTGGTCTTTGTGGTCATATTCTGTTTTTGATTTTAGCATGGTTCCCCATTTTTTATTAGAAACCACGGTTCTCTGCTTTTTTTTATCGAGTATCTGGAAAATTACCTTTCTGTGGGTGGTGGTAGCAGAATGTTCTTCCATAAAGTGTTATAGATATTGTTTTTAGATAAAAACAATAAATAAAATGGATATAAAATTATAATTATAATTATAATATAAAGACAACCTGCAATTATAATGTTATCTTCTAATGAAACCTCTGCTAGTGGTGGCTCTGTAACCCAGAACATTGATTCCATCTTAGAAAATGAAAAACAGAAGAACAAAAGTGATTCCTGGAATAAGCTGGATAAAACCGTGAAAATCCAGAAACTCCATGCTTTTGCGGAAAAACATGGACGAGACAACGGCTATCCGGCAAAAGAAGTGAAAAATCTTAAAGTGTTTTTCGTGGATTGTCTAAACAAAGCAAAATTGCAGAAAACGAAGGATGTGGTTTACGAAAAAGACTCTGGTGAAATCACCGCGATTCCGGCTCTGTTTTTCAATAGCATCACCCACAATTTTACTTTGAAAATAATGGATTCAAAACGCGTTAGCACTTTGAAATCGTTGACACCGAAACGAATCACGGAAAAAAACAAAGAACCCGATGACGAAAATAATGGCGAAAACATCGATGAATGACTGTAAAATTGAAAAGTACGGAAACAATCTAAATATATAACACTAACAATAAAAAATGAGCGTTTGCACAAGTGAATCGGACAATCAACACTTCGATGAACCACTTATAGACACCTTCTCAGAAAGCGAAATCATGGACATCGAGGAAAATATCCTGGAATCTATCCACGAATATTTCGAAACAAACCTGGTGGAATATTCATCCCCCAACTTTTTCAAAAATTTGAAAACCGATATAAGTGAACCTTTGTTAGAAGAATGGGTGAATTTCGGATTATGCACTGACGACGATGGCGATGAAATCGAAATGATGGTGCAAACACAACTCGAAAAATATATGGAAGAAATACGATGTGGTATACCTCCTAGACAGACCACGTTTTCGAATTGTGGCGATTCCTCTGCAAATCATACTATTGCACAAAAAATCGGGAGACTTTTGTCGATTTCACAACCAGAACAACGGTCAAAAGAATGGTATGAACAACGTAACAATATGATAACCGCGAGCAATATCTATAAATTGTTAGGTTCGAAAGCACAATACAACAGTCTCATTTATGAAAAATGCAAACCAGTTGCGGAATCACATAGCACTTATGTAAATACGGAATCCTCGTTGCATTGGGGTGTGAAATACGAACCCGTTACGAAAATGATTTATGAAAAAATGTATTGTGTTGACATTACCGAATTCGGATGCATTCCTCATCCGACATATCCATTCATCGGCGCATCTCCGGATGGTATTATTACAGATTCTCGTCATTCGAGATATGGACACATGGTAGAAATCAAAAATATTGTGAATCGTGAAATAGATGGAATTCCGAAGGAAGAATACTGGGTCCAGATGCAAATACAGATGGAAAATTGCGACCTGGATTATTGCGATTTCGTGGAAACACGCATCAAAGAATATGCGTCAGAGGAAGAAGCGATGAACGACACCGACCGCGAATATAAAGGAATACTATTACACTTTATTCGCAAAATGTTGGTCGCAAATTCTGACGAAACCTATGATGGTTCACCATTTTATGTGTATATGCCTCTGGACGTGGAATTTTCAAAAACTGCGGTCGATGAATGGATTCTAACGAAGCGCAATGAATATAGAGAGGATTTTGTTCTGTTTAAATCGATTTACTGGTATTTAGATGAAATTTCGTGCGTCCTGGTTCCACGCAATCGTCCATGGTTTGAAACGGCACTTCCCGTATTTGCGAAGGCATGGGAAACCATTCAATTTGAACGCGTAAATGGATATGAACATAGGGCCTCTAATAAAAAGAAAAAAGTGGTTGTCGATTTGAATGGAGATGTTCATACAATACAAAACATGCCTATTGGAAGTGGAAAGGGTATATGTTTGATAAAAATGGATTATTAACAAATAATGTTGAGTGTTATAGCATATTTTTTATGTAGGGGGTCTTACATAAAAAAACCATGGATAATACTATACGCTGTCAAAATTATTTACCTATAGAACAAATATCACATGAATTATCAGTAACTGGTGTTTTTTGTATATAAGGTTCATCGCTTCGTCTGTAGCGTCGTTTATGTTCCTTCATTTTATCTAAATACCTGTCTACATCATCCTCTGAATCTTTGGAATCTTTGGAATCTTTGGAATCTTCCGAATCAGAAAGCTCGTAGAAATCTCGGTTCGGCGTGGATGTTATGATTTCGTCTAATTCTACACCATACAAATAGGTATCCATCGCGCGTAATTGAGGAATGTCTTCGTTGTTTAGTTCTTCGCCATGCGTGATAAAACCATGTCCGCGCTGATATTCATATACGTAGTCAGCACAATTCATACAATACCCTATGAACACGCCATTCCAGGAACCATAGAAATTACAATTCTCGCATTCGCCTGGACCAGTTTCAGGAACATGGCTCGTTGCCCACATTTTGGGAAATTGTTTAATATACAGTTCTCCTTGATAACTGTAATAGTCACCGTAGTCGATAATTTCGTTGTCATAGTCGGTGTCGTTCATCATTTTTGGGTGTTTATTGATAATCATGATTATGATAATCCCATCATTCAATTTTGTGTGATTTAGTTTCTAACAAAACGACATAAATATATCATATGTATGTATGATATATATACAACCATGAATATTACACAATTAGACGATGAAATGTATGTCACTAAACGTTCTGGTGAGCGCGAAATCGTCTCATTCGATAAAATATTACAACGCATCAAAAAATTAGGACAAGAAGCATCCATCAAAATCAATTATACCACTCTGGTCATGAAAGTCATCGACCAGTTGTATGACGGCATTTCCACGACGAAAATCGACGAATTGTCCGCTGAACAATGCGCATCCATGGCGTCCATTCATCCAGACTATAACATTCTTGCGGGTAGAATTGTCGTGTCGAATCATCGCAAAAACACATTGGATTCATTCAGTGATGTCATGGAGCGTTTGTATGAATACAAAGACAATCACCGTAAATCATCACCTCTGGTTTCACAAGAATTGTATGAGGTCGTGCAAAAATGGAAGGGCGAACTGGATGCCATGTGCGATTATGACCGCGATTATCTGATTGATTATTTCGGGTTCAAAACTCTGGAGCGAGCCTATTTGATGAAAATCAACAAGGAAACTGTGGAACGTGCGCAACACATGTGGCTGCGCGTGGCCATCGGTATTCACGGGGATAATCTGGACAAAATCAAAGAAACCTATGATTGTATGTCGCTCAAATATTTTACCCATGCTACGCCCACCCTTTTCAATGCAGGAACCCCGCACCCACAATTGTCGAGTTGCTATTTGATTGCCATGGAAAGCGATAGCATTAATGGCATCTATAACACGTTGAAAGATTGTGCTATGATATCGAAATGGGCGGGCGGTATCGGATTACATATTCATAATATCCGTGCTTCCGGGAGTCATATCCGTGGAACGAATGGCTCGTCAAATGGTATTGTCCCGATGTTGCGCGTGTTCAATAACACTGCAAAATATGTTGACCAATGTGTTGTTCCTGAAACAATTATATACACAACACAAGGTCCTAAACAAATACAACATTGTGTTATGAATGAAACCGAAATTTACAATTTACAAGGAGAAACTGAAATTATTCAAAATGTGCTTGAACATTCATACGACGGGGAAATATTAGAAATAGAAACCATGCATTCTATTCACCCATTAACTATAACACCAGAACATCCAGTATTTGTTCTACGTGGTCAAAAAAAAGGCCTTAATTACAAAGTAATAAAAAACAGACTAGACAAACAATTATGTAATTTTGAATGGATTGATGCAAAAGATATGGATGTAGATGATATGGTTGTATATCCAATTCCGTCTTTTTCAAAAGATATTGCGAATATTTCAACAGATGATTGTTATGTCTATGGAGTTATTTTAGGCGACGGGTCAATGTCAAATAAAACTGACACTTCTGGATATATTTCTATGCATACAATCAACAAAAAACATATTGCAGATTTTATCATTAATTATTTCAATGAGAGGTGTGTAGATTATACAATAACAGTGGATAACAATACTACTAGAATCAGATGGAATAGATGTATACATTTACCATTCAGATATAACGATTTCTATGATGAAAACAAAGAAAAACGAATGCTTGCAAAATGGTTGAATTTGCCCATTGAAAAATCAAAATATATACTGAAGGGATTATTAGATACAGACGGATGTGTAAAAGATGAATTGATGTTTGATAGCACCTCTTATAATTTAATTGAATGTGCGCGATTTCTGGCTATGAAAATGGGAGTATTAACCAGTGGATATATTAGAAACCGAATAGGCGAATCACATGAAACGGAACGTGGTATAATCGAAAACAAAAAAATTAGTTATGTATTACGTATTCCAAAAACAGCGGAAATTTGTGATTTGATGGATATGACCTATAATGATAAACAATTTTTTAAATTCTTGAGATATAATGATGTATTACTAAGTCGTGTTCAAAAAATAACAACACATTCCTATAATGGAATTTTATATGACTTGCAAATGGAAAAAGAACATAATTATGTGATTCATAATGGTGTGGTGCATAATGGCGGCGGTCGCCGCAACGGAAGTTTCGCTATATACCTCGAGCCATGGCACGCCGACGTCGAACTTTTCCTCCAGATGCGGAAAAATCACGGCGATGAAGAGCTCAAAGCCCGCGACCTCTTTTATGCTTTGTGGATACCCGATTTGTTCATGGAACGTGTCAAATCAGACAGTCATTGGACTCTCATGTGTCCCGATGAATGCCCTGGATTGTCCGATGTCTATGGCGAAGAATTCAACCGATTGTACAAATCATATGAAATATCGGGAAATGGCCGCAAAACCGTCAAAGCGCGCGAGCTGTGGTTTCAAATATTAGACGCACAAATGGAGACCGGCACCCCCTATTTATTGTATAAAGACGCTGCAAACAAAAAATCGAATCAAAAAAATATCGGCACCATAAAGTCGAGTAATTTATGCACCGAAATCATGGAATACTCAGACGACAAAGAGACCGCGGTGTGCAATTTAGCCAGTATTGCACTTCCTGCGTTCGTCGACAGAACGACCACCCCGCCATCATTCAATTATGAAAAACTGCACGAAATATCGAAAATCGTCACATACAATCTGAATCGTATTATCGATGTGAATTTCTATCCGACACCGAAAACCGAACTGAGTAACAAACGTCATCGCCCTATCGGTATCGGTGTTCAAGGACTCGCCGATGTATTCATGCAAATGGATTTACCATTCGAATCCGACGAATCGAAACAAATCAACAAGGATATTTTCGAAACCATTTATCATGCAGCATTAGAACAATCCTGCGAATTAGCCTGCACAGAAGGTCCATACGAAACATTCGAAGGGTCTCCAGCACAACGGGGCGAACTCCAGTTTGATATGTGGGGCGTGGTCCCTGACAGATACGATTGGCAAGCCCTCAAAAACAAAATCCAAATCCATGGATTGCGCAATTCTCTTTTATTAGCCCCGATGCCCACTGCGTCTACCTCGCAAATTCTCGGATACAACGAATGCATTGAACCGATTACAAGTAATATTTATAGTAGACGCACCATTGCCGGAGAATTCATTTTAGCCAACAAATATTTGATGCATGATTTGATAGCGCTCGATTTGTGGAACGAAAAAATGAAAAACAATATTATAGCAAATCATGGCAGTATTCAACACATCGACGCTATTCCACAACATATTCGCAATAAATACAAAACAGTCTGGGAAATCCCTATGCGAAATTTGATTGATATGTCCGCCGACCGTGGTGCATTTATCTGTCAAAGCCAGAGTTTGAATCTGTGGCTGGAAGACCCCAATTATTCGAATTTGACGTCGATGCATTTTTATGCATGGTCAAAAGGGCTGAAAACCGGCATTTATTATTTACGCCGCAGAGCGCGCCATCAAGCCCAACAATTCACGATTGAACCGGAAAAAAAAGAGGGCAGTGAACAGCATGACGAAATATGCGAAATGTGTTCATCGTAGGGCCCCTCTTTTTGAATTTTTATGGGTTTTGTGTTATAGATTATTTTTTATGCGATGTTGTTTGGTGCCGTTTCCTGGAGTTTCAAATAACATTTCAAACAAACTTCCACGTCGACTAAAGAATCGTGGAGTCCCTCTGGAACGAATCCGAAGAAATGTTGGTGTAGCTCGGACAATTTCGGCCATTTGTTGTAGGTAAACGGCTCGCCTTTTTTGTTGACAGCGTCCACGCGAATACCGCATAATTCGATACTGTTCATCATCGTACAATATCGAATCTTGTTTGTTTTTTTTTCATAGTCTTGATTCATGAGATTGCGTAAGTCGGCAGGTGCATCATGGCGTTCTAATTCTACGCCAACCATGATTGCATCGAATTTCAAATTATGAGCTATAACACAATCGCATCTAGCATAATCGAGATACATTGCATACAAAGCTTCTAAAATGGGAATTCCGTATTCATCGCATTTTTCGCGAGTAATACCGGTTAGCTCGGTGATTTCATCGGTAATCACGACGTCATGTGGTATTTTTATATATGCGTTGTATTTTTTTTCGATAGTGCGAGTTTCTGTGTTGTATACCATATAACTCAATTGCAAAATATGGGGAAATTGTTGATACGAATTTTTAGGTGGAAGACCATTTGTCTCTACATCGAATACTATTACACGTTTTGGAGCGATTGTTGTCATTGTTGATTATTAATGCTATATCAATAATTGTAAATAAGCCTTTCAATTTTGTAATAATGTTGTGTCTAGCAAATCAAATTAGAAACAAATTGCTTTATATGATAAAATGATAACATTTGTAACGTCGTATTTGTTTTATGAAAACCATCAACACATCAGTGACGAATTTTCCATCGAGAATTTGATTGCATTGTGTCGTTCGGATTTACCCTTGATTGTATTTGTATATGATGATTGCGAATATTGGATTCGCCAAAAATTGCTGGATAATCATATCGAAATTCCCATTTTGATTCCCATTCAAAAAACGAATTTAGAAATATGGCGATTGATTTATAAGCACGATGATATTACATTACCTCAAAATCGCAATCATGAAAAAGATACTCGAGAACATTTATGGAAAACTCATGTAGCAATAGAATTAGTAAACATGGCAATACAACAAAACCCTTTTGACACCAGGCATTTTGCATGGATACATTATTCTATGCCATATATTGCGCGAAATCCATTTATGTATAGATATTTGTGCGATTTGTGCAATATGAATTTGCGGGAGAACTTCTTAATTTTACCTGGGTGTATCAACAAAGCTATCGAATCCCCTTCACGGGATGACATTTGTTGGCGATTCAGCGGGGGGTTTCTTTTAGGGGACAGTGGGTCGATTTCCGAGTTTTATGACTTGTATTTAAGAGAATTCGACCGTTTTTTGAGAACCTATCGTAAACTTGTATGGGAAGTGAATTTTTACGCCTATTTAGAAGGATTTTGCCACGATGAGTGGAAAGTCATTTGGTATCCAGGAAATCACGATGATTCTATTATTGCAGAGATACCTCCCGAATGTTTTGTGCGATGTTTATCCGATTCGGGTAGTGCTAAACTGGTCGAGTATGCGAACATGCTTGAAATCCCGGGGTTTTATCCGACATCCGCCAGTTATTTGCAATATTATGATACGGCTGCTGAAAAAACCATGCATTATTTGAATATTCGATACGTGAATTATTGGTTGTATCCGAATGGGTATTACCGGTATCCTTCCACAGACCATGTGATTGAAAACAAAAACGTGCTATGTGAATTGGACGCCGATTTGATGCCTATTGCATCGAGTTACCGAATCATGGAGAACGCGCTGGATTTGCCCATTTTTGAGGAAGCTTATTCTCGAGGTTTAGAAGATTTGCGTCTCTATGAAATCGACGGAAAAATAAAATGTTCTGCGACGAATCTGAATCACGTGGATGGTAGTGGTCGCAGTCGCATTATTGTCGCGGATTATTGCGTGGATATTGGGTCGATTAAGAATGGTGTGATTGTTCAACCGCCTTGTGAAACGTGGTGTGAAAAAAACTGGATCCCGATTGTTTATCAGGGGGAAGAATGCTTTGTGTATAAATGGTCGCCATTTCAAATCGGGAAAATAGATGGTAGTGGGCTGGAGATTGTCTGTGAAATGGATTTGAAATGCCCATTATTTAGGCATGTAAGGGGGTCTTCTGTTTTTGCACATGAGGACCAAGGACGATGTTTAGGCGTTGTGCATTTCAGTGAAGAAGGGAGTCCGCGAAAATACTATCATATGCTCATTGAGATGGAGGAGGGTATACCAATACACTATTCGCAACCGTTTTGTTTTCAAACGCTGAGCGTCGAATTTTGCATCGGGTTTGCAGTGGATAGTTCGAGATATATATTCTGGATTTCGCGAATGGACCGTGACCCGGCAATGGTAATTGTTCCTAGGTGCGAAATTTTATGTAATAATAATGTATATTGATATATTGAAAAATGAGTGATAAAAGTACACTTAAAATGTTTACTGACGCAGTAAACGATACTACATTAGCACAGAATTTTAGCAATACAGGGAAGGAAGTGGAGGCAGGTATGAAAAAGCTGGGAAACCAAATTAAAGAAAACTTAAATGCGAAAGGAGAAAAAGTGCGCCAATATTTAAATACACCATATACTCCTACTGATTTTAGTCGTGATGCCAAGGCTGTAGCCGAAAAAGCAACTAATTCAGCCAAGAATGCCGCCATTGCGGTAGGTACTGTAGTCAATGATGCAGCCACGGGTGTAGCCAATAGACTTAAACCAAAAGAGATGGATACTACTACTGCACTTTATAGCCTATTATATGAAACTCCTCCTGGACAACGCCAAAGTATAACCACAGAAAAAATAATGGTCGCTGCAAACCAAGATGTTAACAATACAAAAAACCAAATCAGAGATTTAAAAATAATGGTTACAAGAGCACCCGCTGATGAAAAATCAGTTGTTCAAGCACAACTAAAGGAAGAAGAGCAAAAACTAAAAAATGCTGAAAAAAAACTTAAGGAATTAACAAGTATATACAAGAATACTCCGAATGATTTCGTCAACCAAGTATACGATTTGGATTATAATAAAACAAGCAGGCCGGTATCGAGTGCTATTGCGCGAACTGTAAAAAGACCATTTACATCAATTGGAAATATGTTCACATCAAGGAGTTCAAGTAATTCAGGCACACAAAAAAATAAAGTTGGTTCAACAGGACCAGGTAAAAAAATTACTATAACATTTATTCAAGACGACCGAAATCAATGTTTTATAAAAGATTATAATTTATGTAATGTAGACAACGTGCAAACTGAATTAATTGACGTCTATGATGATAAATTAATTATCGACGGAAACAACAAACCTGTAAAAAAGAATATTCAAAATATAGGTAAAAATCAACAAACTACATATGGATGCAATGGTCCAGTATCCTTCAAGGGCGAGGGCGATGGCAGCGAAATCGAGTTAAAGGGTGGGGGCGATGGCAGCGAAATCGACGATAGCAAAATAGATTACACCTCAAAAAGACGAAATTACAAAGACACCGACAACGTCACCGACAACGTCACCGACAACGTCACCGACAACGTCAACGACAACGTCACCGACAACGCAGACCTTGCTCGCATAGATGCTGTTGGAAAAGTTGATAAACAATGGGAACAGGCAAAACGGGAAGAGGCAGAACGGGAAGCGGCAGAACGGAAACAGGGACAACAGAAACAGGCACAACCGAAACAGGGACAATGGAAACCATGGATGCAGGGAAAATCAAATACTGGTAATACAATACCAGGCGGATATAACTCATCAAAATCTATTACAAGACGCAAAAATGCGAAACCTATGTCTAAACGATTATTACGGTATTCGCGTCGGTCTAGCACCTATAAAAAATTCTAGTCCCCCTTTTGTAAAAATCCTTTGAATATTTTTACAAAAAACTTTACACCCCGCCCGCCCCACATCTAAACCGTCGGAAAAAACTCCCAGTCCAGGTCCATACACACTTTTTTCCATATCATGTCTTGTTCCAGTTGTTTTTCGCGGTCTTTCATCATCGGGATATACGGCAAATATTGCACTTGGTCCAGCAAAACGCACAACTGATAAAGCGTATATGTATAATTGAAAAAATTCGTGCGATTCGGTGGACAATGCACCGCCCACGGTTTCTGTATTTCAATGAACAATACGCACAATGTCTCATGGAGTTCTTCGTTCATGATAGGAGGTTTGATACCAAATTGCGAATTGATGTATTGTATGTGCTCAAAGTATTTATTGAATCCGAGCTTACGTAATATATCGCGCATTTTGTCGTAATTAATAAGTGACATATCCGTAATACGTTCTTTTTTGATGCGCGCACGGATGGCCTCGATGACTTCCTCCGGTATTTGCGTGGTCTCTTTTGCTTGAAATTGCGATAAAATCTCTTTGAAATGATTCAACCTTATATACGCAGTGTAAGAAACCTCGCTGGGAGGTTCTTTGCTGGAGGGTTTTGAATTATCAATAATATAGGTAATAAACCGCCCACATGCTTGATTGTTGCAAATCAGGATACCTTCTTCGTCTTGTGGAATCAGTTCTCCTTTTTTACATGTTGCGCATATATCAGAAGGGACGACGAAATCTTGTATATTGAGAACACTGTTATTGATGTTTTTCCAATACTTGTGATACGTGTTTTTTGATTGGGAATATTTCGAACTTTGCGGATTGGAAGATTCCATGCTTGGCGATTTTATCTTGAAAAAACTGTTGAGAACATTGGTGTTCTGGTTGTTGTTTCCAGCGGAAACCTGCTTTTTTTGCTCGAAATAGTCGAAAATATGCTTTGAATTTTCGAGGAGATACTTTTTTTTCTCTGAACATTTTTGATTGATTTCTCTTGTCAATTTATGAATTTGATCCTTTAATTCCATGTATTTGTCAATATCATTGTCAGGCAATCGCCGTATTTGTGATTTCAATTCTTCTTTGGTTTTTGTCAGGGATGGTATTATTTCGGTTTCTAAATCGTGAAAATAATTCAACATCTCTGTATGTTTTTCATCAATTGTATATTTAGTCGATAGTTTATTCATTGGTATTTTTTGGTATATATTTTTATGTAGTTTTAAAATGAATTTACTTTCTACTCGATATATATAATGGAATACACCGCAGAAAAAGGATGTAGAACAGCACAGTCTGATGGACATCATGATTTTGACAAAACAAAAAAACTAACAAAGCTAACAAATACCGAAATAACGTCAATTATAAATGATTATATTCCACAAAATTCAAAGTATAAAGATTGTGGCATGTCTGAAGACGAATTTTTCAAAGAATATATATTAGATTCAAATGATCGTAAAATGTTAATCAATTCAATATTAAGTCCAGACGACAATACATCTGAAATAACAGATATAAATAATAAATTTAAATCAGATATTAAGAATAAATATATAGTGTTTTCAGTAAAAAGGAGTTCGATTGATGAGAAATATAAAATATATCATCCACCGAATAACTCAAAAAACAACAAATCATTCATAGAAGAAATATTAAAAAGAGTAAAAATAACCAATGATATTTTTTTTATTGGAGATACAAGTGATCCAAATATAATGGATGATTTAGCAAGCGTGCAAGATACAAATTTTTATTGGGTTCAAAATGCACAAACATTATATGATCCTGCAGGTAAAACTGCATATCATACAAATGCGGGTATAGATTATGGTTTTCGCAATCCAAACAGTAAATTCACTTTTTGTTGGGAAAAATATGATTCTGGATGCACTATATATCCACACTGGAATGAGGATAAATCAAATCAAGCTGTAGAACGTGAAACAATCAATGAAGACAATCAAGAAATAATGTTTTATACAAATCGTGATATTTACATGGCCATTGAAAAAAAAGACATTAACAAAAAAAATGATGACTATCAAAATCACGATTCTGGTATTTTGATTACATATCCTAAAACAAAGGGATTATATGCATATGCAAATTCCAATTTAGCTGAAATTAATTCCAGTTTGTTGAATGATGATAATTATGTAAAAAAGTCCGAAATGTTGAAAAATTTAATTGCGAATTTAATACAAAACAAAGAGAGTGCTGTCTGGAAAAAATTACAGGAAAAAAATTGGACAAATAAAATGTTAGCAAAACGATTGGGTGATTCAGGTCAATCATTGTCATGTCTTCGTAAGAAAATTAAACTACAAAGATTTGAAAAAAAGGACAAACCAGATAAAATCGTAGATTTTGAATCCAATAACTTTTTGGCATTTACTTCATTTGATAAATTAGCCATTGCTTTTTCCATTCTATACGGAACTCCGATTATTATTCAATCTATCAGAGAAGAACAGGGTGGAATTCAAGGCAAATCAAGTGGGTTTATTGTGTATATTCGTAAAGATTTATTGGATCCAGTGAAGAGTATTCATACTAACTATACTACCGACGTGCTTGCTCAAAATATTCAAAAATTCAAAGATATTGATATGAATTTATTACAATTGCAAAATGTAAAAACAAATATGGATCGTTTCACTGGGTTTTTACAACAAATTGTTGCCAATAACGATAATGGCTATTCTTCACTGATGACGGTTTATATGAAATACATAAATGTTTTTTATCTTTTAAAAATAATCCAACTCAAAGAAATTGATTTTAACAAGCAAATAATTACAAAAAAGTTAGTCGATATTTTAAATTTTTCGGTAAATAGCTTGAATAAGATTATGATTGAAATTAAAATTAAAAATGAAGAAATGGCTATAGATGCAATTACAGATAAAGATATAGATACATGTTTTTTAACGGATACTAAATTTATCCAGAATAAAATATTATCAAAAATTAATTCGTATATTGATGAAGGACAACCACTACATAAATATGCGAAAGATATAAATTCAATTATCAGTGACCTAAATGGCAATTTGAGTAGTTTATTTGAATCGTATGAAAAACAAATTGATGTAATGATAAAAATAAATGAGATTCTTCAAACGATTCCAGATAGATATTCTGAAACTACAATCCGTGAAATGAAAATTCACAAAGATAATTATTCACCATATAATGTTTTATGCTATGGCAGAGATTCCACCGCGCGAAAGCTAGATGAAAAACTAGATAGCGAACTGCAAAATAAATTTGGAAAATATCAAATTGAATCGATATTTCGTTCGTTTGATTATAACTCCTATGGAAAAAAGGCATATTCTCATTTTGTAAAACAAATACAAAATTGTATAACATATATTAAAACATGTAAAGCTACCGAAGGTAGTTTTGCAACAACTCTCGCAACAATATTTGAAGAAGAATTGGATAAAATTGGGTTCTTTATGATTCCAGAAGAAGAGGAAACTAATATAAAGGCGAGTGAAGTCGAAATTGATAAACCCATTGTGAATGTTGAAAAAAAAGATGAAAAGACGTCGCCTGGTATGTCAGTGAAAACAAAATCTGCACAAAAATTACAACAACCTAAATCAACATATAGGCTACGTTCACTTGTCCCTGCACAAAAATCACAACAACCTAAATCAACATATAGGCTACGTTCACTTGTCCCTGCACAAAAATTACAACCTGAATCACCATATAGTTTACGTTCACGTGAAAAAAGGGGAGGAGCTGGAAGTGAAAATCTTAACGAGTTTATTACAAAAATATTTTCACTAACTCCTCAAGATATATCAATAATTCAGCAAAGTATTGATGAAAAAAACATAAATATGAAATTTCCAAAATTTAACACGATTGATAACTTTTACAGGTCTTTGTATGATTTTGAAATCTTTCTGAAAGGATTTATGAGAATACTTGTTATGATTAAAACCGACGAAGTCGCAATAAGATCAAACAAATTAGATAATACATTACCCTTCTTTACTTTCAACAATAACAACCTGATAATGAAAAATATATTTAATTATTTATATTCTATAGATGAAAACAGTATAGATAAATATTTATCTACCTCTAACACAGAATTAAAAGAGTATGTAGCTGAATACGCAAACAATAAAATATCAATATGTTACAACAATGTTGCCGAAAAATTATTCTCCAGTAATAAATTTACCATTCAAAGAAACGGAAAAAATATAAATATCAACGAAGCAATATATCAATATATAAATTATGAAGATGAACGATTGACTCCTGAAAAAAAACAACAATTGAATGAGATATTTGGTGAACGCAACGGCGCACCCGGGCTGATTGTATTCCCATTTCCGAAAGAAATACAACAAGTATTCAATATTCTCATCGATATGAACAAATTACAATATATAAAAATAGTATTGAATGGAATAATGTCGTATGATATTGCAAATTTTAAGAATCTGAAAGATCTCATTGAATCGCGAAGTCTACCACAAAAACCATCCATTTTTTCATCTATGGCGACAGGTATTGCAGCTGCACCTGTATCTTACAAAAACATTTATCAAAAACCTGTTGCACGTGTTTTCGGAGGAAAAACAATCAAAAAAAAATCAAAAAATAATAAAAAAACAAATCGTAAAACTCGCAAAAAATGTGTATAAGAGTATGTTATATAATGGTTTCGGGCGATTTCGACCAAAAAGAATATCAGAAAATGGTTTTCATCATGAACGCCCTCAACGATGGCTGGTCCGTGAGAAAAAACCAGGACACCTATATTTTCAAAAAAAAGCACGAGAACAAAGTCGAAATATTTCAAGAAGATTATTTAGCCACTTTTATTGTCAACAACATGTGTCTAAATAATCCCGTCGTCAAAAAATAAACTATAACATATTGTCGTGAATATATGTTATAGTATGCTTGCGCGGAGTTATTTGCCGGTGCTTCCGAACCCTCCGGTTCCCCGGTTTGTCTCTTCATGGGATTCGACGACAGCAACATCACTGAATCTCTCGATACGTGTCAATATCATTTGTGCTATACGGTCTCCGCTTTTGATCGAGTAGGTTGCATCGAGCGAATTATTGATAAAACACACGAAGATTTCGCCTCGATAGTCGTAATCCACCACACCCGCACCCACGTCGATACTGTTTTTCACAGACAGCCCTGAACGGGGTGCAATCCTCAAATAATAATTTTGCGCGTTTTCGAAATCGTCGCTTAACCAGGAAACCGAGATTCCGGTTCCCACCAGACGGCGCGATTGTGGCGGCACGTCGATATCGACATTTGACATGAGGTCCATACCAGCGGCGTATTCGGAGCCGTATCGTGGGAGTTGAGCATTTTCGGCGAGTTTTTTGACGAGGAGCTTCATTGTGGTAGTTGGTGGGATGCGTTTATGTTGTTTTTTATATGCAATAACAATTTGTTCCATATGTATCTTATTATATGCATAATTGTTTTTCCTAAATATTCTACCACATACCGCAATCTTATAAACATCTATAACACGACATAATTGAAATTATATGTAATAATATCTGCATATATCACGTAATGAATTCAAAATTTTTTATTTTATGCAGTCGCATAATTATTGCTAAATATTTACATCCGACTGTAATTATTTAGCAATGTTAGAAATTATTTTCTTTTTATGTTATATACCCAAGAATCAATGGGAGGTGCCCTTATGCAACTAGTCGCCTACGGCGCACAAGACGTTTTCCTTACTGGAACCCCTGAAATCACCTTCTGGAAGGTCTCTTACAGAAGACACACTAACTTTGCCATGGAATCCATTGAGCAAACCTTCAATGGTCAAGCCGACTTCGGCCGCAAAGTTACCTGCACTATCTCCAGAAATGGTGATCTTTGCTACAGAACCTACTTACAAGTCACTCTTCCTGAAATCAACCAAAACATGAAAAATAGTTCAGGAGGAGCTGTATATGCTCGTTGGTTAGATTTCATCGGCGAGCAACTTGTTGCTCAAGTTGAAGTTGAGATTGGTGGTCAACGCATTGACCGTCAATATGGTGACTGGATGCACATCTGGAACCAGGTTACCATGTCATCCGAGCAACAACGCGGTTACTTCAAGATGATTGGTAACACCACTCAACTTACCTACATCACTGATCCTGCCTTCGCCAACGTTTCTGGTCCATGCGCTGCTTCTGGTGGTCCATCCCAAGTATGTGCCCCAAGAAACGCCCTTCCAGAAACCACCCTTTACGTTCCTCTTCTATTCTGGTTCTGCAGAAACCCAGGTCTTGCACTACCATTAATTGCCTTACAATACCACGAAGTCAAGATCAACATCGATTTCAGACCAATTGGTGAATGCTTATGGGCTGTTAGTTCTTTAAATGCTACCACTGGAACTACTTCCGTTTCAACTGCTTACCAATCATCCCTTGTCGCTGCATCCCTTTACGTCGACTACGTGTTCCTTGACACTGATGAACGCAGAAAAATGGCCCAAAACCCACATGAGTATCTTATTGAACAAGTCCAATTTACTGGAGATGAGTCAGTCGGTTCCTCAAGTAACAAGTTGAAGCTTAACTTCAACCACCCTTGCAAGGAGCTTGTCTGGGTTGTCCAACCTGATGCCAACGTCGATTATTGCTCATCCCTTGAAGGTGGCTCTGTCTTATACAAGACCTTAGGTGCTCAACCATTCAACTACACTGATGCCATTGATGCTCTTCCAAACTCCATCCACGCCTTCGGTGGTATTGCTGAAACTTCTGGTTCTAATGCATTCATCACTACCTCTGGTCTATTCCAAATGGCTGGTGCTGGTGACGTTACAACTGGAGCTAATGCATGGCCAGAATATGCTGGTAATGCAATTGATTCCGGTGTCTCTGATGCCGGCACCTTCGTTCTTGCTGAAACCGCCCTTGACATGCACTGTTGGGGTGAGAACCCAGTCGTCACTGCTAAGTTACAACTTAACGGTCAAGACAGATTCTCTGAGCGTGAAGGCTCCTACTTCGACGTTGTTCAACCATTCCAACACCACACCCGTGCCCCAGACACTGGTATCAACGTCTATTCTTTTGCACTAAGACCTGAAGAACACCAACCATCAGGCACGTGCAACTTCTCCAGAATTGACAATGCTACTCTTCAGCTTGTCCTTTCATCTGCCACTGTCAGTGGAACCGCCACTGCCAAGGTCAGAGTATATGCAGTAAATTACAACGTCCTAAGAGTCATGAGTGGTATGGCTGGCGTAAGTTTTAGTAATTAGTTACTATGACATGCGCAGAAAAACAACACGCCGCAAACAAACAGGCAATGTTTGTGGATAACTTCGGTTTGACCCCTGTATTAATGGTCAGTTGTTAGTAAGGTATATAAAACCTTGCAAGATTACTTGTTGTTCGGGAAACCCCTTAGAGCTTTAACTACGAAGTGAGTGTAGGAAACTTACTCATGGCCGAGAATGGAACTCGGGTATCGTAATAATGTTAAAGATTGGGCAATCCGCATGGTTATAACCTAAAGATGATATGCTAGTCTATGGTTAGCCGTCAGAGACTGAACGGTAGTCGCTCGATGATGAAGGTCTAAGCAACCAGAGTCGGGTTAAGATACAGTCCATCCCCCTAGGGAAACTTAGGGGTAGTCGAGAGCCTATTCCAACTAAATTTTTTGCATTTTGTTATATAATATTTCATATGCAAAAAACTCTTATCTATAAAAATAAAAAATCAAATCTATAAAAAATAAAATTATCAAACCCATAAAAAGTAAAAACATCAAACCTACAAAAAATAATATACTATTTTATATTATTTTATACAAACTTGCTTTTTTATTAGAAAAAAAATTTTATTATTGACAAATATTATGAAAAATTGCTTATGCATCAACATAAGCAAGATGATACTATCGAGTCCCTTTGATTACATGCAATAATATTGTGATTATTATTTTATTCTCTATTTTTAGCTAATTCTAATGCGCGCATTTTTTTATATTCTTCGTCATTGTATTTATCAATGAGTTTATTTTGTTGATTTTGTTTTCGAAATTCTCTTTCTTCTGCGATTTGTATTTTTGATTTTTTATTGGAACGTCCAATAATGTTTTCGCATGTTTCATTTTCAATAGATATATCCATTTTTTTGTTGTCATAAATCATTTTCAATTTATTCATGAAATCATCAATATTATAATCTTTTTTCATATAATTACATTCTCCACAACAAGTTTGTAAATTAGATATAATATATCCGATACTGTTATCAATTCTATCAATACCATTTGAATGAGTTTCACTATTTTTTTTCCCACATAAATAACATGGATTGGATATTATATTGTGAAATTCGGTTTCATTTATTTCAAAATCAATCTGTTTTTTATTTGCACGACTTTTATAGCCATTATATGATGTCTTTTTATGGTTACTAAAAGAATTTGGATAAAATTTTCCACATACAATATTATTGTGTGATAAAATATGCGTTATCCGTTTCAAAAATGTTTGTTCGGATAATGAACCTTTTATGTAATTACACATTTTGCAACATGATACACAATTATTAAGTTCATATCCTAATGTTTGTTCTTTTCTGTCTATACCATTGAATCCGATTTGTTGAATCATATTACAATAATAACATTCTTTTTCAGTGAGCAATACATATTCCTCAAATGAAATCGAAAAATCTAATTGTTTGAGATTCGCAGTTCTTTTGTATATATTATAATTTTGGTTTTTATCGGTTTTTTTATTTTCATTTGCTTGTATCATTTTATCTTGATTATTTTCGCGCCATTTTTTAGCCATTTCTGCATTTTGTTTCAAATATTCAGTTATTCCTACTTTTGCAATTTTACGTTGCCGATAATTCATCGATTTTAATGCAACTTTTTCATAATTATTTTCATTCCATGTTTTTTTCACAAGCTTACGTTCGGGTTTTGCATCGTTTTTTCTAGCAACTGCATTGCGATGTGTTTTATCTCGATTTGCATCGTTTTTTTTATTTTGTTCTCGGCATAATTTACATGTTTTTGTTTCATTTCCCTTAACGCCTATAAAATTAGCGATTTCGTGTATTTTTTTACAAGTCGAACATTGTTTGGTTTTAGATTCCTCCATTTATATACTATTGTGTATATTTTATTTTATATACTTTTATATAAAAGTATATAATTATATTTGAATAAATTATTCTTCCGATTTATTATTCAATTTTTCCTTTTTTTTTAAATAGGCTCTGTGTGCATATTCTTTTATTTTTTCAGGATTTGTTTCTTTCAATTTTTTTTTATTTTCATTTGCTTTTTTGATAATAATTTCTTTGTTTTTTTCATAATAATTTTTGTGATTATTTCCATTTGTATACTTTTTTAATTTTTCTTCTAAATCAACTATTTTTTCTTTGAGTTGTATTATTTCTTCTTCATATGAATTCATTTGTATACTATATGATTTTTATTTTATATTTTTTGAATAAAATATAAATGTTTCTGAAAAAATCCACTTAAAAGTTCTCCACCAAACCACCCTATACATGACAACATATACATCCTCCACCACACAAAATGATTTATTAATGAAAAACCTCATGGAATTTTACAAAAACCGCGAGAACATCGACAAAATGATGTCCATCATCAACGGCGAATCCAAGATCTCCCTAAGAATCGTAGACTGGTTCGTCACCAATTTCGCAAAAAAATACTACACAGTGTATGATTTACCCATTCAACGCACAACCGGAACAATCGATATTACACGATTCAAAGTATACAATGACTACAAACTCAAACTCAAAGCCTATGCAAAGAAAAAATTCGACCCTTTTTGTAGATGGGAACGCATATCCATACCCTACGACGAAGAAAAATACATGGAGACCACCATCGGCCAACTCAATTTTTTCAAATGGGCCATCGAGAACAATATCATCGATTACATCCGCACCCATTATGCCGATATTGAGCAAGACATGAATTCGCGCAACAGCACATCAAAGCGAAAACCCTCCCTCGAAAACAACGAAGAAATCAAAAACGACAAAACCCGCAAAAAGAGGGAAGAATTATCCGTTTCTGCATGCAAATGTATCAAAAAAGAAAACGTCAAAATTATAGTGAAATTCACTTGATAATATCCATGGATAATAATATAAACATTAGCCACCGTTAATGTTTATATGTATGAATAATTTGTTCAATGCCACTATTAAAATACCATGCAGAATCGAGAAAAATGGAACTATAACACCCTTTCAAGAACGGTATACCATCGAATTCGACAGAATAGTTGAATTACCGCCCATCAATACAACGGAATATTCTGAAATGATTGCTCAATTGTTCAATCCAATGACAGAAACCGAAACTTCGACAGAAACTTCGCCAGATAGTTCTCAAGAAAATTATCCAGACAGCTGTGACGAAGCTCCCGAAAAAACCTCTCCTCCTTCCACGGAAAAAACAATCACCCTATCAAAAGAAGAAATCATAACCCAAAAACGAAAACCATCGCTAAATATATCATTCAAACGCCGCAAAAACCGAAGTTCTCATAATTTTTCCGTAAAACGACAAGCGTCGTCTATAAATTGAGCTATTATTCGCGAAGAGGGCGTTGATTTGGTTCGACTTTCAACGGTGCAGGAACCATCAACGGAATTCGGTCTATCACAGAGAGCGATTTCAAACTATATAATTCACCTTTCACAGGTTCTTCGCGTGTAACTAAATTCGTCGAACCGATTCCACGTAACATGGATTCAATATCGCACGAATTCTTCGCAAAATTTTCGCGGTGAACATTGCCTCCTAATAATCCATCCCCTGGTAAATACGTATTTACAGGACGACCATAGTGCGCTGCAGTGTTATAATTAAGATTTTGAGCATATGTCCATTGCTCTAATTCATAATTACCCGGGGTATTTTTTGATGATGTAGATGCCATTATTTTATATATATTTATATATTTTTATCGGTCGGATTTATTCAGATGTGTATCTATAGCTTCCTTCAGTTTCGCTTGCAATGGATGCGTAGTTTCATCAAATCCCAGATTTGTCATGTATTCTCGGAAAAGGGGATAGAAATCGCACAAATAATCGTATGAAAACAATATTGCTAAACCTAGGGATGCGTCTTCCGACAATAAATACCCCGCCGCCACGGATTTATACAAATCCATGAATATCGGTAGGTCGTTCGTATTTTCCCAGACGAAATCAAAGACGTATTGCATGTATGGTTCGTTATCTACGTTGTAGAAACATAGCGCTTCTAATATTGTCCGGTATTCCATGTCATTTGAATACTGAATTGATTTTATACGGAAATCGATGGGAAAATCATAACATGGATGTTCTCGAGGCAATGTCGGTAAAAACGGTGCTTCTGAAGACATCTTTAGAAATAAAATAACATAAACTATTTATGTTATTTATGCGCAATTATTTTTTCGAATCGTAGCCATAAGCCATAGCACGAGTATTTGCACCACCGCGAACCCAGCCATTCAATGCTGCCTCTTCTACTGTATAAGACGGGTTAGAAACACGTTCGGTCATCATGGCATCGGTAGGATACATGGCATACTCCATGAATGACTGTTCCATGATGGTAGATACACTCTTTTGATGATTTACGATTTCGCCTTGTTGCAATTGAGATTCGAGGTCTGGATTGCCAGGACCTCTTCCTAAATAGGGAACGGTAGCGAATGGGCGTTGCATCAATTGAACTTTATCTAAAGGGCGCTCTTGTTCTACGTTTAATTGTAGAAGAGATTCGTAGTCTACTACACCCCCACCGACGCCACTACCGCCATTTACACCATTGAATGTGACGGAAGGTTGCATGGTTGCAAATTTTACATGGGAATCGGACACAGCATCATTGAAAAAATTCGATAGGGTGTAATTTGCCATTCTGGTGTTATACATATTCTTTTGTGTGTTATCGGTGTAATCAAAGCCAATGCGGCCCATATTGTTAAACATATAAGACATTTTCTTGTATAATATACTATTACACAAGAATTTTTAACCATTGCCTAAAAATGTCGCCAGTTTACATATTTACGTGTCTGGATAAATTGCGAGCACAGGCCATTGGATTACCTTCTTTGCATGAGACCATACCACCATAACAAAAATCGGCGAAAGCAGCCTGGTCATTCGGAATTGTGGTAGACGGATTCGAATAAAAAGGTTGGAGGGATTGTTCGAATACATATTCATTTCCTAAATCTTTGAATAATTTGGATGCAATATCTGGTTGCGATGGATTCATATTTTGCACTAATTGTTTTGCTTCTTTCAAAATATTTGCATTAATATCGGGCTTGTTTATAGGTGGGGCCGGTTTTTTCTCAGTGTTATAATCATAATCATTCATTAAAACGTTGCTAAATGGATTGTCGGCAGCAGGTTTCATGAAGATATTGTCTGATATTGGGATATTATTTTGTCTTAAAAGGTCCCGGGCTGGACTTTCGAATGACTCAGTTATTCCATTTTCTTCTAAATATTGTTTGTGGGCGTTGATATCATCTTTTTCTATCGAATTATGATAGTTCAAATAATAAATAGAGACCAGTGTAATAGCCGAAATAATCACCATTCGCACGCTTTTCGTAAATAAAAACCCGACTATAGTTAATAAGATAACCAGGCGACTCACAGCGTTTAGTTTTTGAGAATAACACATGGATTCAGTTGGGAACAATTCGAATACATAACTAGGGTCAAGGAGAACATTCGGGTTTTCGCTCCAGAAAACCGGTTGTCTATTGTCTGCATTTGATTTTTCCATCTTGTAACTATCACTTGTGCATCTGGATGGTTCATTACTATTATCCATTTCGTATGATGACATTATTATATATATTCTATATATTTATAATTTTGTTACGACTAATCGGGGAACATTTTGATGAACATTTGGGCGGAAATCACACTATTGCATTTTCTTGATACATTTATCGTCAATAGTAAACGTTTCATCCTCTGATGAATGTGGAACAATTTTCAAGATGCATTTCGATTTTTCGCCATAAAGGGGTTCAGTGCATCCTTTTTCGCCTTTTTTCCTTAATTCTTCTTGTTCTCTTTTCAATTCTTCTAAAGATTTAGCGCAACGAGAACGGAAATGTTCATACCGTTCTCGAACGTCTGAATAGGATAACCCCGATTTTTTGTTCAACATTTTATTAATAAGCTCATGCAAACGGTATATATAGAGTGAAAACGTGGCGCGACTCTCCATATGTTTCCACAATAACGGCAATTTTTTGAAATTCCTTTTCAAATTTTTTCGGCATTTTCCGCAAGGTAATACGTATTGCAAATTGAGAACAAACTCGCGATAATGGCGCTTGTCGTCACATGAAGGTGCTATAGGATAATTGAAACTCATTGTGTGTAGCATGTGCCACGTACTCGGTCCCCAAACCGTGGTTAACATTCCATCATTACTCGAATAATGTTTTCGCGTAAATGTTCTCTGTTTTGACGAATTACGTTTCGACACGGTTTTCATATTGTATTTTCTATAATAGTATGATAAAAAGTATTTTGCTAAATAATTTTAGCAAATTACCAAATTCGGAAAAATCCTCGTAGATTATTTATTTGTATAGTATATAATATGTCGTCTATTATTCAACTGATATACAATCGTTATTTGCGCAGAGTTTCTTACATAATTCTGGTAATCATATTATTAGTTGTATTTGTATTACTCGGTGTATATGGATACAAAAAATACTACGAATCCAATCAAAAGACAAAACCATTTGATGATGTAGCAAACGCGAATACTCGCGGAAAACCAGCCGAAGTTCTCTTTTTCTTTGCAAACTGGTGTCCTCATTGTAAAAATGCGAAACCAGAATGGTATAAATTCAAAGAGGAATATGAGGGAAAAAAAATAAATGGTTGGCAAATACAATGTATTGAAATTGATTGCACCGATGAGAATAACGAGACGTCCAACAAATTAATTGCTGAATACAAAGTCGAATCCTACCCTACTATTATTATGGTAGTCGGTGATAACAAAATTAATTTCGACTCCAGAGTAACTTCATCTGCTCTTGGTCAATTAGTTGTTTCAGGAACTCAATAATTCCGTCGTTTCCAAGTGTTCTCTACGATATTTTTCCCATAGTTCAACCCCGGAAATAATTAATGCAAGTCGTTGTTCATAAGAAGAAGATGCACTAATAATATCATATATCGTTGCCATGACATTATCAATGATTACTTCATGTTTGATAGTATATGTGGGCATATGTTCACAAGATGCCCTATCATACATTCTATTTAGTAAAATCGAAATATGGTGAAATAAATTCGATTCCCCAGTAACTTGATTAATTGATTTATCCAATTTAGCCATATTTATTCCTAAAACAGAATCCATGTTCTCCTCGCCAATACTATTGATGCATAACGACAAAGGATAATTCATGATCGTTCCGCCATCCACGTAACATTTACCGTCTTTCAAAACAGGCGAAAACAAAAGGGGTAAACTCGCCGAACAATAAACAGCATCTATTACACTCCATTCAGGATGAGTTTTGTGTGAAAAATCGATCAATTCATATTCATTCAATTCGGTAGACGTTATATGAATTTCGATGTTTGTTTTTTGATAAAATTCTAACAAGGTAGTGGTGGTATCTAAATCTTTTCCTTTCAATAATGGGACTAACAATTCTTCGATTATTTTTCTGTCGAAAATGCCTCTATTATCATACGCATACAAGAGCGATTTGATATCAAATTTAAATACATTTTGCCATGGACGCTTCAAAATGTATTCATCCAAATCATCCCACGGGTATTTCAATGCAATAAAAATAGCAATGATTGCGCCGACAGAAGTGCCATAGATAGTTTTTATATTATTGATATTCCAAAAACCGGCATTATGACTTTCCCGTAAAAATCCATAGATGCATACCCCTGATGCACCTCCTCCTGCAATGACAATATGTTCGATAGTAGTAGAATCCATTTTTATACAACAATAGAAAAATATCCTTATGTTTTTTTCCGAAAATATTTATATATGATAATAATAATAACAACATGGCATTTTTGTATGTGAACGATGAAGATAATGTAGGGAAAATAAACATCGATGATTTATATGAAAAAAATCAGCGCCGGGATTTAAAACAGTTGTCGATTTTTAACAAATTGTTGAATCGCATTCACAAACGAATCACGACGACGGGTCGCACGAAAACAAACGAGAAACATATTTGGTTTACTGTTCCCGAATATATATTCGGAGAACCTGTGTATGATAAATCCGAATGCATTGCCTATTTAGTGACAAAATTGGAAGACAATGGATTTCATGTTCGATATATGCACCCGAATACGCTCTTTGTATCATGGGTGCATTGGGTTCCTGCATATGTTCGCAATGAAATCAAGAAGAAAACGGGGAACGTGGTCGACCACTTCGGTAATTTAGTGCGAAAAAAAGAGGATGGTGATGATGAGGAAGCCATGGATTCGAAACTAATGAATGATAAATCTATGACACAAAAAGAGCAGAAACAATATACACCGATTGACCAGTATAAACCTTCTGGTAATCTTGTGTATAAACCGGAACATTTTCAAAAAATAGAGAAAAAGGTTTCGTTTGTATAAAAATGCAAAATATCTGTTTTGCATTTTTAGAGTAGTCAATGTTTTTTTCTTGTATGGTTGTTTTTTTTAGGTAAGTATTTACGATTTCTACTGCCTTTGCCTCTGTTTTGTTTCCCCCCTTGAATCGGTTGTTCGCTATCTTTTTTTTTCTTGTTGTCTAACGTGTCTTTATCGACTTTATTGCATTCTAATAATGTGTACATTCCTCCTATTATATTTTTTTCGCTATAAAGTTTGTTTATTTCGGCGGTAAACAATTTGACAAAGTTTTGAAGGTCGACATCTCGTATTACATGTTTATTATTTTGCTTTGCGTCGGGCGTAGTGCCAATAATAGATGCGATAGTTGTTTTTATGGAGTCTCGTATCGATTCTGATTGCAAACATTGCGCGAACAATGGCCCTATTATACTATTCATTCCAGTAATTGCACTGGTTGATTGCGTTAATAGTTTGTCTATTTGTCTAAGATACATTTGTCTTCCTTCTGGCTTTTCTAAATGATACGTAGCAGCAGTTATTATTTTCTGGTGCAATTCATCAACAAATCGAGGCTCTTCTGCGTCCGCCGCATCTGTAGTGTTTGCTTCATTAACTTGATTTGTCAAGTTTTGATCAATCATTTTTGCAATGAGTAAATCTAAACTTTCCAGAATGGTCTTTGCAACTTCGGCTATATTTCCTAATAAATTTACATTCGGTAGCTTTATTTCTGGGCTCATAGGTGGCATAGGTGGCATAGGTGGCATACCTGATGTTTCTCCTGTTGCATCGGTTTTTTCGTCGGTTTTTTCGTCGGTTTTTTCGTCGGGTTTTTCGTCGGGTTTTTCGTCGGGTTTTTCATCTCCATCTCCACCTATTTTACCGTCATTCTTAGCATCATTAGCAACCTCAGCATCAGCCTTAGCAACCTCAGCATCAGCCTTAGCAACATTAGCACCCTCATCAGTATCAGGAAGAGGAGAAGCAGTACCATCATTCGCAACAACCGCATCTTCACCACTTTTTGTTGAATCAGGTTCATAATCTTTCATATCATTGAACGAAATATAATCATAAATATTTCTCTCACTAGCATCTTGATTTTTTATATAACTAGAATTCAAATAAGTAGTCAAATAACTACTTATACCAGGACCATGTATTGTCAATATGTCATGCATCATTTTCATTCGAACATAGTCTTTTTCAAATAGTTCATTGAATGGTCCCATCATTTTATTCATAATTTCACGTTCAATGTTTTTTTGCATCCTTTCTTTATTTATTTTTTCAATCATTTCTGTCATAAGTTTATTTACGAGAACTATTATTTGAAGCTTTACGACAGTCGCTGCATCTCCAGGTTCCGCGTCACGAACGGTTTCGCATATTTTATCTAAAGTAGCAGCAGATACCGATTTCCATGTGCTATCCGGAATAGAAGATAAAATCATTTTTATAAATGGTTGCGCAACATTCACGTCTTTCAATGCATCATTAATCCCTTCCACTCCAGCTTTAGCGTCATCGAATTGTTTCGACACGGCAGCCAATTCGTTTTTACCTTTTTCCGTAGCGTTTTTTAGAGCATCATCTGCACCTGTTATTGCAACAAGATTTTTTGTTAACATATTTGCCATTTTCTTATTCGCTTTTCTATATTTTCGTGATATTATTTTTATACAAAATTGAACTTTTTGTACAGATGTTCAAACAATGACAATAAGCAATGATTCAGTATTCAGACAAATATATAACTATCAAGGTGAAACGACCGAAGGATTCGATTCAACCACTTGAACCAACGAAGGATGTGAATCCACAGGGCGGATTAAATTCCAGACCCCCATTACAATTCGCGCTAAATAATACAACATCATCCACCAAAAAAAACAAAAAAACCCTATCCCAAAAAGAAAAGTCGAAATTGTGGGAAATATTTGACACCGACGTAAAAACCGCAGAGACGCCGCCAATCGAATGCGTTTATCAACCCCGTGAAATAGACCTATGTTCACTATGTAGTTCGACACTCATGATAACCGAAGATGGATTTCCGACATGCACAAATCCAGGGTGTTCCGTGATATACACAAATACGCTCGATTATTCTCCTGAATGGCGATTTTATGGCGCTGACGATAAAAACGCAAACGACCCTACAAGATGTGGTAATCCAATTAATCCGCTACTTGTTGAATCATCGTTCGGATGCAAGGTCATGTCAACCTCCAATATTTCCTACGAAATGAAGAAAATTCGCAAATGGACGGAATGGCAATCCATGCCCCACAAAGAAAAATCCCTCTACAATGAATTCCAATTCATAACCATTATGGCTCAAAATGCCGGCATTCCTAAAATACTCATCGACGAAGCCATTACGATACACAAAGACATATCAGAACAAAAGATGTTTCGTGGTCTGAATCGCGACGGTATAAAAGCCGCTTCGATATACATAGCATGTCGTCTAAATGGTTGCCCTAGAACATCCCATGAAATTGCCGAGATTTTTCAATTAGACAAAACCAGTGCAACCAGTGGATGTTCAATGGCGGTTAATATTCTGCAAAACATAGAACGAAGTGTGGATTCTTCACAACACACCGATTTACATATGACTAAACCAAGTTTATTTATCGAACGATATTGCAGTAAACTCAATATGAACCCCGAATTAACCATGCTATGTAAATTCATTGCAAACAAACTAGAAAAAAACAACTATATTACTGACAATGCACCCCACGCAGTTGCCGCAGGAATAGTATATTTCATTTCGTATCATTGCAATTTGAATTTTTCAAAAAATAATATAAAACAAATTTCGGGAGTGAGCGACGTAACCATCAACAAATGTTTCAAAAAAATGGATAATATAAAAGATATGATTATTCCTAAATGTATTCTCGATAAATATTCTTGAACCTAGCCTAGCCATATACTTCAATGAATTTATAGGAAACGCCGATTTCTTCCTTATTTTCCCATAATCCTGAAATTTTAATTATATATTTTTTTGCCATGTTTTTGCCGTTATTTTTAGATTCCCCGCGAAAATTTGAAAAATAACTGGTTTCCTTGTATATTTTGAAATATCCATTGAATAATTGTTGTGTTAATGATAAATTCGTTTTTTTATTACTGGCGTTGTTGATTTTTTTGTAATAATTAATGAGAATGTTCTCAATTTCAGAAATTTTCTTTATCAATAGCAAATTGTTTTGTATATGTGAGTTGAAATGTATAATCTGTTTGTTGTATTGATTCGTTACAGAACATTCATTTATTGTCAAAGGTAATTCTAGGAATAACCCATTCATGGTAAAATATTCATCTGAAATAATGATTTTCGAAAAAAATCCATCAATGATAATATTATTCGCTTTTTCTAAAAAAAATGCATTTTCAACAGTAAAATCATTATTGTCTAATATAATATTCATATCTAGTATAATATGAATATTACCATTTATATGGTTTAGGGATGCAAACATTTCATCGATAATGTAACATATTTGAATAGTTTTTTTTGCGGCGATTGTTATACATAAGACCAAATTTCGTATCATATGGTGCAGCACCATTTTTAAGATCATGTAATTTATATAGCCGAGGGTTGGGATAATATTCGGTTGAAAAATGACTTATATTCACAAAACCAGTTGTTTCATCTATTTTGTATGTTAAATTTGATATAGAATTTATGCCTTCTTTTGTGTTATTAACATATCTACCAAATTCGCCTTCATTTACTTCACGTATATTTGTGTTATTCAAATGAATTATAATGGGATTTCCTATTTTGAAAAAATTATTTCTGTCAATTGTATATTGCGCCTTTGCAACGCGTTGTTGAAGCATATTGTCTTCATATCCCCAAGCCCAAAAATTAGGAAAACCGTTGATTCTTTCAAAATCACTTGCTTTTATGGATACTATTCCACCCAGAGTATAAGTAAATCCGAAAAAATGTTTAACAATTCCACTGGTAGTTTCATAATTAAATATATTTTTATGAGTAGGCATCGAATCTACATCATTGAATACGAGTGTAATATTTTGATAATCATTCGGATATTTGTCTTTTACCATTAAAAACCCTATGTTTTTCATTGCACCTCGATTAAACACTCGATTATCGCACTGGTGAATATAATAAATAGAATAGTAATCGGAAGGAAAATCTTCTAATATTGTTTTCATATGGTTTTTAAAAAATTTTAAATGTTCTTCTCTGTCTCTGTATGGAACTATAAATATTATTTTAGGAATCGAGCCTTGTGAATAATTTTTAATAACGGGTTCCTCGACGGGTTCCTCGACGGGTTCCTCGACGGGTTCCTCAACGGGTTCCTCGACGGGTTCCTCAACGGGTTCCTCAACGGGTTCCTCAACGGGTTCCTCAACGGGTTCCTCAACGGGTTCCTCAACGGGTTCCTCAACGGGTTTCTCGACGGGTTCCTCAACGGGTTCCTCAACGGGTTCCTCAACGGGTTTCTCGACGGGTTCCTCAACGAGTTTCTCGACGAGTTTCTCAACGGGTCCCTCGACGGGTTCCTCAACGGGTTCCTCAATTTTTCCCAGTATATCTTCTTGTGTTGATTGTATTGACGTATAATCAAGCAATTCTGGTATTATATTTATAAAATTACTTTCTGAACTTGCGATAATGTATGCATCTTTCATTTGTTGATTCCATGATTCTAACACATCAATTGTTTTTGAATTTATCCAAAATAATTTCGCATTTTCTTCATCAAGTATGTTATCAATGTTTTCTAACATGTTTTCGGCTTCATCGACTACAACTGGTTCGGCTTCATCGACTACAACTGGCTCGGCTTCATCGACTACAACTGACTTGACTTCATCGACTACAACTGGTTCGGCTTCATCGACTACAACTGGTTCGGCTTCATCGACTACAACTGGCTCGGCTTCATCGGCCGCAACTGACTCGGCTTCATCGACTACAACTGGTTCGGCTTCATCGGCCGCAACTGACTCGGCTTCATCGACTACAACTGGTTCGGCTTCATCGACTACAACTGGCTCGGCTTCATCGACTACAACTGACTTGACTTCATCGACTACAACTGGTTCGGCTTCATCGACTACAACTGGCTCGGCTTCATCGACTACAACTGACTTGACTTCATCGACTACAACTGGTTCGGCTTCATCGACTACAACTGGTTCGGCTTCATC
>Ga0214921_10000361_pt1 | contig 86342 bp, 75 predicted proteins | sample LL1505_MetaG_FD_177992 | JGI IMG/M metagenome (GOLD analysis project Ga0214921, IMG submission 177992) | Freshwater microbial communities from Lake Lanier, Atlanta, Georgia, United States - LL-1505 | ecosystem: Environmental > Aquatic > Freshwater > Lake | place: USA: Georgia | collected... | reverse complement strand
TCCTCAATCTTGGCGTGAGACAAGGGGAATCGAGTGCGATGAAAAAAAATGTGAAATTAATAATTTTGATAAAAAAATTTTAGTTCTTTTGGGTCGCAATAAATTGTCAGAAATTTGTTTAGAAAATTTTGACATAATAGTTAATTTAACTTCTAAATATAAACTTCCAGAGTGTTTTTCTAAAGATAAAATTATAATTGATAATGCAGATTTCTATCAAAAAGGTGGGCATTTTTTATATTTCGATAAAGATCAAATCAGAATTGAAACTGCCAGAAAAGATTGAAACTGCCAGAAAAGCCAAAAAAAATTAAGAAAAAATTAAGAAAAAATTAATAAAAAATCAGAATCTTTTAAAGAATTGTAAATATTGAGAAGAGAGATGGTGACCCCTACGGAATTCGAATCCGTATTGCCACCGTGAAAGGGTGGCGTCCTAACCGTTAGACGAAGGGGCCAAAGAAAATATTTAAAAGATTTTAAAACAGGTTTTACTGCGAAAAATGAGCGCTGCATGCTATAAATCACTTTTCAAAAAGCAAGTAGTATTGTTAATATATTTTAAGGATCTCTTGATAACTCAAAATTCTACTCTTGCAATCTAAAGCTTAAGAAATTAAAAATACTCCACCTGATTTTCTTCAGGTATAATTTTCACAATAGTTAGCGCTTTTGGTGTTTGCTTCTTTCTTTATTTATAGAGATTTGAAGCAGATTTCTGCTGCTGTTGATTAAATAACCAAAATTAAAAATTAAAATGTCAAATACAGAACTTCCAAAATTTACCATTAAACAGCTTCTTGAAGCTGGTGTTCACTTCGGTCACAAGACCATGCGTCGTAATCCAAAAATGACAAAATACATTCACACCAGCAGTAACGGTGTTAGTATTATTGATCTTAACAAAACTGCAAACTTGCTTTTTAAAGCACTTACAACAGTTAAAGACATTGCTAAAAATAATGGTCGTATTTTATTTGTTGCAACTAAAAAACAAGCGGCTGAACCAGTTGCTGAAGCAGCTAAAAGATGTGGTCAATATTATGTAAATTTCAGATGGTTAGGCGGAATGCTTACTAACTGGAAAACAGTTTCTCAATCAATCAAAACTTTGAAAAAAATCACTGAACAGCTTTCTGATCCTGAAAGTGATTTAAATAAAAAAGAAAAATTGGTTCTTGAAAGACAAAGACAAAAATTAGAGCATGCTCTTGGCGGAATTAAAGACATGGGCGGATATCCTGATCTAGTTTTTGTTATTGATACTTACAAAGAATCTTTAGCAATTGCAGAAGCTAAAAAACTTGGCGTTCCAATCATGGCAATCCTTGACAGCAACTGTAATCCAGATGGCATTACTTTGCCAATTCCTGGAAATGATGACTCTGCAAAAGCAATCAAACTTTACTGTCGTTTAATTTCTGATGCTGCAATCGCTGGTATCAAAGAAAATATGGCGATTTCTGGTGTTGATATGAGCAAATTTGATGGTGAAGAGTTACCTGATATTGCTGGATATAAAACTGCAATTGCTGAAAAATCTGAAAAAAAATCTGAAAAAGATGGTAGAGATTTTAAGGGCAAAAAAGACTTTAAAGGAAAAAAAGACTTTTCTAGAAAACCAGAAAGAAAATTTGAAGCTACTTCTACTTCTGAAGTAAAAGCAGAAAAAACTCCTGCAACAAAAAAACCTGCACTTAAAAAACCTGCAGCAAAATAAAATATCTCATAACTCATGCGGCTTAATGTCGCATGAGTTTTAGTTTAAAACAAAATAATCAATGTTATGGCAGATCTAAAATTAATTAAAAGACTTCGTGAAGCTACAAGTTGTGGCATCGCAGATTGTAATAAAGCTTTAGCGGAATGTGGAGATGATTTTGAAAAATCAGTTGATTGGCTTAGGAAAAAAGGTCTTTCTTCTGCGGTTAAAAAAGGCGGTAGAGTAACTTCAGAAGGTGCGGTTGCTGTTTATATTGATGGCAAAAAAGCATCAATAGCAGAAGTAAATTCTGAAACTGATTTCGTTGCTCGTAACCAAAAATTCCAAGATTTTGTTAATGCAGTTACTAAATTAGCAATCAATTTTGGTGATGATGTTGAAAAACTTAAAGAATCAGATTTTAACAATTCTGGCCACTGCGTAGACACTGAATTGAAAAATCAAATTGGTGTTATAGGTGAAAATATTAATATCAGAAGAATCTCTTCTTTATCAGTTCAAGAAGGTGCTGTAATTAGCTATGTTCACAATGCAATTGCTCCTAATGTTGGTAAAATTGCGGTATTGATTTCTCTTGAATCTGCTGCAGAAAAATCAAAATTAGAAGATTTAGGAAAACAAATTTCTATGCATATTGCTGCAACAAAGCCTGAATCCCTTGCAATTGAATCTGTTGATCCAGAAAGACTAAAAAGAGAAGTTGAAGTTTTAAAAGAACAAGCTCGCGCTTCTGGCAAACCTGAAAGTATCATTGAAAAAATGATTGAAGGAAGAATTAGAAAATATTACGAAGAAGTTGTTCTTCTTGAACAAGTTTTTGTAATGGATGACAAAATGAAAATTAAAGATGTAGTGGCTGCGTTTAGTAAAGAAAACTCTGCAACTAAAATCACTGGATTTAAATTATTCATTCTAGGCGAGGGTATTGAAAAGAAAGAAAATGACTTCGCTAAAGAAGTCGCTGAAATGACAAAATAATTAAAGGTCTCCTTCGGGAGACCTTTTTTTTGTGAGTTATCAAATTTTAGAAAATTAAATCAAAATCCTACTTTATGCCAAACGCAACAAATCTAAAATTTAAACGAATTCTCTTTAAAGTTTCTGGAGAAGCAATGATGGGAACTAAAGAATTTGGTCATGATTTAGAGGCGATTAAAAAAATCTGTGATCAGATAATAGCAGCTCATGAGCTTGGTTGTAAAATTGCTTTGGTTGTAGGTGGTGGTAATATTTTTAGAGGAATTTCTGTTGCAGCAACTGGCATGGAAAGAGCTAGTGCCGATTATATGGGAATGTTGGCAACTTGCATTAATGGCTTGGCTTTACAAAATGCTCTTGAAAAGCGCGGCATGGAAACTCGTATGCAATCTGCAATTCAGATGGATAGTATTTGTGAGCCTTATGTAAAAAGAAAAGCTGCGCGTCATTTAGAAAAAAATCGCATTGTAATTTTTGCTGCTGGAACTGGTAATCCATTTTTTACCACAGATACTGCTGCAGTGCTTCGCGCTATTGAAGTTAAATGTGATGTTGTTCTAAAAGGCACACAAGTTGATGGAGTCTACTCTGCTGATCCTAAGCTTGACAAAAATGCTGTTCGTTATGAAAAGATGAAATATATTGATGTTTTAAAACAAGATCTAAAAGTTATGGATCAAACTGCAATTACTTTAGCAAAAGACAATAAATTGCCAATAATAGTTTTTTCAATTAAAGGCGACAATGCTTTATGCGATGTGGTTCAAGGCAAAGGAAAATTCACAATTATTAACTAATATTTAAATTTTATGATTAATCAGTTAGTCGAAAAAACGCGCGGTAAAATGGAAGACACTATGACATCTCTAAAAAGAGATCTTGATAGTATTTCAACTGGAAGAGCTAGTCCAAATCTTCTTGATACAATAAGAGCTGAAGTTTACGGCAGCATGATGCCACTTTCACAGCTTGCTACTGTTGGTGTTTCCGATTCTGCAACTTTAACGGTTCAAGTTTGGGACGGTCATAATACTAAAGCAGTAGAAAAGGCAATCACAAATTCTAATCTTGGTTTTAACCCAATGGTTGATGGCAATAATATCAGAATCATGATTCCTAAGCTTAGTGAAGAAAGAAGAAAGGATTTAGTTAAGTTGGCTAAGAAATATGGCGAAGACAAAAAAGTTGCAGTACGCAATGTAAGGCGCGATTCTTTAGATGATTTTAAGAAAAAAGAAAAGGAGCTTGCGGCTTCTAAGGATCAAATTCATTCTTTTGGAGACATTGTGCAAAAAATCACTGATGAATTTGTGAAGAAAATTGATGACGCGGTTGTTGTAAAAGAAAAAGACTTGATGAAAGTTTAACCTCACCTTATTGTCACTGCCCGCGGTGGCGGGAATCCAGAACTTACTTTGAGTTAGAAGTTGATTCCCGCCTACGCGGGCAGTGACAATGGGTTTAATAATTTTTACCAGAAATGTTTTTTTTAAAAAAATCTCAAATCAAAAATTCTGATCTTAAAATCCCAGAGCATATTGCCATCATCATGGATGGCAATTCTCGTTGGGCTCAAGCTAAAAAATTACCTCTCAAAGTTGGACATAAAACTGGTTCAGAAAATGTTAGAAAAATAGCCGAAAATTGTATTGAGCTTGGTGTAAAAAATCTTACTATTTATGCTTTTTCTTCTGAAAATTGGGATCGCCCTAAGGAGGAAGTAGAATATTTGATGAAATTATTGGAAGATTATTTGGAAAAAGAAACCAAACCTTTAATGGAAAAAGATATTAAAATTGTTATTTCGGGAAATTTAGATAGGCTTTCGCAGTCAGTAAGATCAAGTATCAAATCTATTGAAGATTTTACCAAAAATAATAAGTCTTTATTGCTTAATGTAGCATTTAGCTATGGCTCAAGGCAGGAAATTGTTAATGCAGCAAAAAATATAGCACTTGCAGTTAGTGAGGGCAAAATTACTATTGATGAAATTGATGAACGGGTTTTTGTAGAAAATCTTTATCGACCAGAAATGCCAGATCCAGATCTTTTAATTAGAACTGCTGGAGATTTAAGAATTAGTAATTTTTTATTGTGGCAATTAGCTTATAGTGAGCTTTATTTTACTGAAGTTTTTTGGCCAGATTTTAATAAAAGTCATTTAATAAAGGCAATTCAAGATTTTAACCAAAGGGAGAGAAGATATGGAAAAAGATAAAATTATGAAAAATTTAGATAATGCTAAAGATCATCTGAGCGAATACTCGTCTTTTTTAACTAAAATGTTTGGAAAGTTAGGTAAAAAAATTGCCGATGCACCTTTTCCTCAAGATCTTAAAAAAAGAGTTATTAGTGCGGGAATATTGATTCCAATTGCAATTTATGCGATTTGTTTTTCTCAGACTTTATTCTTTTGTATTGCTGTTGTTTTAACAATTTTAATGACTGCTGAATGGTTAGAATTAACTAAAACTGCTGAGAATCAGAAAAAATGGCGTTTGATAGGTTTGTTGTATATTGCCATTCCAATTTGCTGTGTGATTAAAATTAGAATGATAAGTTCTGATATTTTGCTTTGGATGTTTGCGGTAATTTGGGCGACTGATATTTTTGCTTTTTTCTCAGGAAAAACTTTTGGTGGGCCAAAGTTAGCTCCAAAAATTAGTCCAAATAAAACTTGGTCTGGCCTTGCTGGTGGGGTTTTAGCTAGTATGTTTATTGGATTGTTAAGTTCTGCAATGTTTGAAGGTGGAATTTTATTTTTCATTTTTATTAGTGCTATTTTGGCTTTGATTGAACAAGCAGGAGATTTACTTGAATCAAGATTCAAAAGAATTTTTGGAGTTAAAGATTCGGGAAGTATAATTCCAGGGCATGGTGGAGTGCTTGATAGACTTGACGGCATGATGTCAGTTGCTCCTGTAGTTTTATTATTTATTGTAATTTTTTCTAAAAGTTTTGCTTCTTAAATATGGTTTGTAGGGATAGAAATCTGATTGATCTAAATAACGATTTTTTTGAAGTTGCTGGTCATAAATTTAAGTCACGCCTTTTGGTAGGAACTGGAAAATATAAAGACTTTGCTGAAACCGCTGCTGCAATTAATGAAAGCGGTGCTGAAATAGTTACTGTGGCGGTGCGTCGTGTTAATATTGAGAAAAAGGGTGAGCCAATGTTGCAAGATTTTCTTGATCCCAAAAAATATACTTATTTACCAAATACTGCTGGGTGTTTTACTGCTGATGATGCAGTTCGTACTTTGCGTTTAGCGCGTGCGGCGGGGGGATGGAATTTGGTGAAGTTGGAAGTTTTAAATGACGATCAAACTCTTTATCCGAAAGTTATTGAAACTATTAAAGCTTCGGAATTATTGATTAAAGATGGTTTTGATGTGATGGTTTATACCTCTGATGATCCAATTATTGCTAGAGAGTTAGAAGATATTGGATGCTGCGCAATCATGCCTTTAGCGGCGCCAATTGGTTCTGGTTTAGGAATTCAAAATCGTTTAAATATCGAATTAATTTTAGAACAAATTAAAGTTCCAGTTTTGGTTGATGCTGGAGTTGGAACTGCAAGTGATGCGGCAATTGCAATGGAAATGGGTTGCGATGGAATTTTGATGAATACTGCAATTGCTAAGGCGCAAAATCCTATTTTGATGGCAAGAGCTATGAGATTGGCAATTGAGAGTGGTAGAGCGGCTTTTCTGGCTGGTAGAATGGAGAGGAAGAAATATGGTGTGGCTTCTAGTCCTTTGATGGGTAAGGTTTCTGGGTAGTTTTTTAGTTTGAGTGTGTGACGACTACCTAATACCAATTATCACAATTAAATATACATTTGAGCTTTATCTTTTTGGTCTAAAATTTAGAAAAAAAACCTTCTGTATATCCTGATACAGGAGGTTTTTCTTCTAAATTTTATCCTCAAAAATCTTTCGCTCAAATGTATATTTAATTGTAATAATTGGTATAAGGCTGGTCGGGTTTTGTAAACCCGACTTTGTTATTTGCTAAAAATTTTAAACTTTCTAACTTTTATAATTTTAATAAAAATAAGTTGGTATTGCAAATGCCGACTAGCACTGGCAGTCACAAGTACAAATTTTATTTAAACAAAATATTTTAAAAATGAATCAACATAATTTCCATTCATCAATAATCCGCGCTTATGACATTCGCGGTATTTATGGTAAAACTCTTAATGATAATGATGCTTTTTTTGTAGCAAAATCATTCGCCTCTTTTCTTAAAAAAAACGGTAAGAATAAAATTTCAGTGGCTTGTGATGGTCGCTTAAGTTCCCCTGCTTTAAAAGCTGAGTTAATTAGAGGTTTGGTGGAATCTGGATTGGAAGTTATTGATGTTGGTTTGGGGCCAACTCCGATGCTTTATTTTTCAGTTTATCATTTGGAAATGGATGCTGGAATTATGGTTACTGGGTCGCATAATCCAAAAGATCATAATGGTTTTAAAATTATGCTTAAAGAAAGACCATTTTATGGTGAGGATATTTTAGGTTTGGCAAAAATTGCTGCTGAAGGAGATTTTGTTACAGGGCAAGGTTCGATTGAAGAAGAAGATATAAAAGAAGAATATGTCGACAGAATGTTGTCAGATTGTATTTTGGCAGAAAGCGAAAGTCATTTATTAGATGAAGTTGATTCATTTAAGCCGCAAAAAGATTTAAGAATCGCTTGGGATAATGGTAATGGTGCGGCTGGAGACATCATGATTCGCCTTTCCGAAAGGATTGCTGCAGAGCATATTCTACTTTACAGCGACATTGACGGCACTTTTCCTAATCATCATCCAGATCCAACGGTTCCAGAAAATCTTGTAGCTTTGAAAAAAGTTGTGATTGAACAAGCTTGCGATATTGGAATTGCTTTCGATGGTGATGGCGACCGTATTGGCGTGATGGATAATAAGGGTGAAATTTTATGGGGCGATCAATTGATGGTTTTCTACGCTCGTGAAATTTTAAGAGCAAAAAGAGGTTCGACAATTATTGCTGATGTAAAGGCTAGCAGCGTTTTATTTAATGAGATTGCTAAAGCTGGTGGTAAGCCTTTAATGTGGAAGACTGGTCATTCTTTAGTGAAAGCTAAAATGAAAGAAACCAAAGCTCCTTTGGCTGGCGAAATGAGTGGTCATATTTTCTTTGCTGATAAATATTATGGTTTTGATGATGCGCTTTATGCGGCAATTAGAATTATCAATATTGTGGCTTGTTCAAAAGATCCGCTATCTTTGATGAGAAAAACTATGCCACAAACTCATTCAACTCCTGAAATTAGAATTGAATGTAGCGAAGAAAGAAAATTTGCCATTGTGGCAGAGTTAAAGGCTAATTTGAAAAATAATAATATTGTTTTTAATGATATTGATGGAATTCGTGTTTCTGAAAATGGTGGCTGGTGGTTGATTAGAGCTTCTAATACTCAACCAGTTTTAGTGGCGCGTTGTGAGGCGAAGACCAAGAAAGAATTGCATGAGCTTAAAAAGAGTGTGAAAGCTCAATTGCAATTTTGTCAGGTGGAAATTCCTAAGGAATTGAGATAATTTAAAAAAACACCAAATGAAAATCATCGGACTTACTGGAGGCATTGCTTCAGGAAAAAATTTTATCGCAGAGATTTTTGTTAAGCATGGTGCCGTTATATTTGATGCTGATGCAGAAGTCCATAAGTTGCTAGAATCAGACAAATCAACAATCAAAGAGATTAGAAACTCTTTTCCAGAAAGTTTTATTGAACAGAAAATTAATCGTAAAATTTTAAGAAAAATTGTTTTTTCTAATTCAGAAAAATTGGAAATGTTAGAAAAAATTCTTCATCCTAAAGTTAGAAAAAAGTATCAGAATTTTTTAGATGAATCTAAGAAGGAAGGAAGAAGGTTAATAATGTTAAATATTCCTCTTTTGCTAGAAAAAAAAGGATATGAATGCGATAAAATCATTGCTGTTATTTCTACAAAATCAATTCAAAGAAAGCGTTTTCTAGCGCGAACTAAAGAATCTTATCCAGAAACCTTCGCTGAAGAAAAAGAAAATCTTATAAAACAATTTGAAAAAATTTTTCTGAAACAAACTACTAATAAGGATAGAAAAAAAGTTGCACATTTCGTTATTGATAATACTAAATCAAAGGATTTTGCTATTTCTCAGGTGAAGAATTTAATTAAGCTTCTTGAGAAATAGGAGGGGTATAGCTTAGCGTCATGTTGAGCATAGCGAAACATCTCATGAGGTTGGATGAGATCCTTCACTTCGTTCAGGATGACAATGATGGTGAGTGTTGCCATGTCGTGCGATGTGGGTATAGATAATTTTCTGAATATATCAAAATTAACAAATTGGATAATCTAGTGAGATTAAATTTTTATTTAAAAAATAAATTAGCTTTTTCATTAATTGAACTTTCAATAGTGATATTGGTAATTGGCGTTCTTATAGCTGGCGTTGTTACTGGAAGTAGAATGATGACAAAGGCAAAAATAGCGATGGCTGCAAATCAAACAAAGTCATCTGTAGTTCCTGGCCTAAAAGATCTTATTTTTTGGATTGAAACTTCTTCAACTGGATCTGTTATTGGGTCAAATGCTGCAGATTCTGCGCCATTTGATGGAGATACTGTTTCAAAATGGAATGATATAAATCCTCAATCTATGTCAAAAATAAATCCAGTGCCACTGGCTGGTGGTGAAAGTCCGACATATAAAGAAAATGGCATTAACGGTTTACCAAGTATTCTTTTTGATGCTGTGGATGATCGTTTAGTTGCTTCTGGTATTTCTGTTACCAAGAGTAATAGTTTTTTTGCTGTATTCAATTCGAGTCCGACAAAAACATCTCGTCGTGATATTGTGGCAATCGCAAGTAATGTTGGTCACGGTATTGTTCTTGAGCTAAATCATGGTCAAGTCAGAAGCTTGTATAGAACTCCAATGGGAAATATTATTGGTACTGGTGATGATTTTAACTCATACGCTATTTTAGAGAATAAAAATTATATTATTTCTAGTGTCAGAAATTATGATACGCTTTCCCAAAAAGTTTGGTTGAATAATTCTATTATTATTAATGCTGCAGCTACTTTAGGAGATTTTGATGATCCAAGGCAATGTGTAACAGTTGGTAATTTAAATTGCGTTGGTGGTGGAACTGTTAGACCTCTCAATGGACAAATTTCTGAAATAATAATCTACAACCGCGCTTTGAAGCAAGATGAGATTGATGATGTTGAGGCTTATCTTAGTAAGAAATATAGCATTAGTTTGAGCTAAATTAAAATTTATTCCTCGTCAATTATTTTATCGAATTTTGGTCTTTTTTGTCCTTCTGGATATTCTAGTACGCCTTTTCTGCCGCATGAAGTGAGGGTGAAGAGAATTATTAGAGATAGGTAGATAATTGTTTTTATTTTCATTTTGATTATTTCAAAAATTTCTTCGCTTTAGCAATTTCTTCCTTAACTCTAACTTGTGAAGTGCCGCCAAAGCTAGTTCTACTGGCAACTGAACTTTCCACAGTTAAAACTGCAAAAATCTCTTTAGTAATTTTCTTTTCAACTTTTTGCATTTCAGCAAGTTTTAATTCATGTAAATCTACACCTTTATTTTCAGCCATTTTCACGATTTGACCTGTAACATGGTGTGCATCACGAAATGGCATTTTAAGATTTTTAACCAACCAATCAGCTAAATCAGTGGCAGTAGAAAAGCCGCTTCCCGCCATTTTAAACATATTTTCTTTATTAACTTTCATGTCAGAAACCATTCCTGACATTGCTTGCAGGCAGAGTTTAATATTTTTAGCAGCGTCGAAAACTGGCTCTTTATCTTCTTGCATATCTTTAGAATAAGTCAAAGTAAGACCTTTTAACACGACAAGCAGTGAAATAAGTGAGCCAAAAATTCTACCAGTTTTAGCGCGAACTAATTCAGCAGCATCGGGATTTTTCTTTTGTGGCATGATTGAGCTGCCAGAAGTAAAGGCGTCAGAAAGTTTTACAAATTCAAAACCCTTGCTCATCCAAATAACAATTTCTTCGGCAATTCTGGAAAGATGTGTGGCTGTAAGTGAAAGGCAGAATAAAAATTCCACAGCAAAATCACGATCAGAAACTGTATCCATGGAATTAGAAGTTGGGCGATCAAAACCCAGTTCTTTGGCAGTTAAGTGACGATTAATTGGAAAAGAAGTTCCAGCCATTGCGCAAGCACCAAGCGGGCATTCATTCATTCTTTGACGAAGATCATCAAGGCGAGAAATATCGCGTTTGAACATTTCAAAATAAGCCAACATGTGATGTGAAAAAAGTACAGGCTGACCAACTTGTAAATGAGTGAATCCCGGTAAAATTACGCCAAGATTTTTTTCTGCTTTTTCAACTAAGTTTTTTTCAAGTTGATTAAGTAAAAATTTAATTTCATCAATTTCATCGCGCACAAAAAGACGAAAATCTGTGGCAACTTGATCGTTGCGAGATCTTGCTGTGTGAAGCTTGCCAGCCACATCGCCAATAATTTCTTTCAAGCGAGATTCAATATTCATGTGAATATCTTCAAGCTCAATTTTGAATTTAAATTTGTCGCTTTCAATTTCAGCTTCAATTTTATTTAAGCCATCAGTAATTTTTTTTGCTTCAACTTTAGTTAAAATTCCAACTTCACAAAGCATTTTAGCATGAGCCTTGGATCCTTTAATATCTTGTTTGTAAAGCTTATAATCAAATGAAATTGATTGATTTATTTCTTGCATAATTTCTGAAGGCTTAGCATCAAATCTGCCGCCCCACATTTTATTGGAAGAATTTTTCTTTTCTTTGGTCATTTTAGAGTTTTATTGGGAATCTTGAAATAGATTGAAAACAGTCTTTTAGAATTTAGGCGTAGAAAATTAGAAAAAAAGTTTTTTAATCCATCATTATAATTCATTAACAATTTACTGAAATTACATGGATAGCTGGGAAATTAACGCCAATCGAATCTTTGACCGTCGTAACTTAAGTTTTTTTAGAAAATGGTGGCTGGATATTGATAAAATTAACTTCTTGATAGTTTTGGCAATCATGGCTTTTGGATTAATGATGACTGCTAGTTCAAGCCCTGCAATTGCCAATAGAATTGATGTTGATAAATTTTTTTTCCTTAAAAAACAGGTGGTTTTTTCAACGATTGCAGTGTTTTTGTTGATTGCAATTTCGTTCTTAAATAAAGAAAGAATTAAAATATTCTCATTATTGGGTTTAGCCTGTGTAATTGGGCTTCTGGTCTTAGTTTTGATTTTTGGAGCAGAGGCAAAAGGTGCAAAAAGATGGATTTCTCTTGGCGGATTTACATTGCAGCCATCAGAATTTGCTAAGGCTTTTTTTGTCATTTCCAATGCTTATATTCTACAGAGATATAATGCCAAAAAATGGTACATAAAATATGGAAATTCTTTTGCTCTATTCTTCATAATAGCAGTTTTATTGTTGTTGCAGCCAGATTTTGGCATGACTTTAACTTTTGCCGCTTTGTGGTTGGTGCAGATTTTTCTTTACGGCTTACCAATTCCATTAATTACTGCGCTTGGATTTATGGGCGTTATTTTCGGAATTGGCGCTTACATTGTTTTCCCGCATGTTGAAAACCGTATTAATCGCTTCTTAGATGCTGATGGAAAAAATTATCAGGTTGAGAGGTCTTTAGATGCCTTCGTTAATGGCTCTTTCTTTGGTACTGGACCTGGAAATGGCGTGGTAAAACAATTCATTCCCGATGCTCATACAGATTTTATTTTTGCTGTTATTGGTGAGGAATATGGAATTTTTGCCTGTTCTTTTTTGATTTTGATTTTTGTTTATTTGATTACCAGAGTAATAAAGCGCGCTTACAACGAAGATAATTTATTTGTTTATTTGGCTTTATGTGGCTTAGTTATGCAATTCACCATGCAGGCAATTGTTAATATTGGTGTTAGTTTAAAATTATTACCAACCAAAGGAATGACTTTGCCTTTCATCAGTTACGGCGGTTCTTCAATGCTTTCTACGGCAATTTGTTTTGGATTGATATTGGCCTTTACTAAGCGCAAATATCATGAGAATGTTGATTATGGGAATTTGAAATTGATCTAATTCATGAATAATAAAAAACCATCAAAACAAGATCAGATATTTCAAGATGCAGTGGCGTTACATCAATCAGGTCAACTTGATTTAGCGGAAGTTCAATATAAAAAATTACTAAACTTCTTACCCAATAATACATTAATATTAAATAATTTAGCTGGAATTGCCTTTCAAAGAGGTGATTTAGAAGGTGGTATAAAAATTATCAATCAGTCGCTAAGTTTTTTTCCAAACCAGCCTGATGCATTGAATAATAGAGGTAATGCATTTAGGGGGTTAAAGCAATTTGACAAGGCATTGACAAGTTATGATCGAGCTATTGCAATAAAATCTGATCATGTATATGCACATTACAATCGTGGAAATGTACTTAGAGATCTTAGACGATTAAATGAGGCTTTAGTGAGTTATAATTACGCCATCATGCTAAAACCTGATTATGCGGATGCTCATTACAATTGCGGGAATGTGCTTCAAGATCTTAAAAGATTGGATGAAGCAGTGATGAGTTATGATCGAGCTATTGCGTTTAAGATAAATCATGCGGAAGTGTATCATAATCGTGGAGTGCATTAAAAGAACTTAGAAGGTTTGATGAGGCATTAAAAAGTTATGAAAGTGCCATTGCTCTTAATTCTAACATAGATTTTATTTTAGGTGATTCATTAATTACCAAAATGCAGCTTTGTATTTGGGATAATTTTAAACAAATTCTTGATGAGCTGACTAGTAAAGTTAGGAATGATGAAAAAGTGCTCTCCCCATTTGACATGCTGGCTCTTACGGACGATCTTGAGATTCAAAGAAAAGTTGCTGAAATTTTTGTTAAAGAAACATATGGATTAAGCAATGCTCTTCCACCTTTAATGCCTCACCAAAAACACCGTAGAATTCGCATAGCCTATTTTTCCTCAGATTTCAGAATTCACCCAGTATCATTTCTAACAGCGGGTTTGTATGAGTCTCATAACAGAGATAAGTTTGAAATTTATGCTTTCTCAATTAGTCCTATTGCGGAAGATGAAATGACTAGTCGTATCAAAGCGGGGGTTGATCATTTTTATAATGTTAGTGCCATGTATGATAAAGATGTTGTAATGTTGGCAAGAAGTTTGGAAATAGATATTGCGGTAGATTTGGGAGGATATACTCAATATGCTAGAGTGCCAATATTCGCCATAAGAGTAGCGCCAATACAAATAAGCTATATTGGTTATTTGGGAACTATGGCGGCAAGCTATTTTGATTACATAATAGCGGATAAAACGATAATTCCTAATGAGAATCAAAAATATTATTCCAAAAAAATTATTTATTTACCAAGTTATCAAGTAAATGATTCAAAAACATCTCTCCCAACCAATATAATTACTAGAAAAGAACTAGGGCTTCCTGAGGTCGGATTTGTATTTTGCTGCTTTAATAACAATTGCAAAATAACCCCTTATGTTTTTGATAGCTGGGCAAGAATACTTGAGAAAGTTGAGAATAGTGTGTTATTCATCTATGCAGAAAATGAATCGGTAAAATCTAATTTAAAAAAAGAAATTACCATTAGAGGTTTAGATTCTAACAGATTAGTTTTTGGAAAACGCTTATCTGTGCAGGATTATTTGGCAAGATATTGTGTTGCTGATCTTTTTCTTGATACCCTACCTTATAATGCTGGAACCACGGCAAGTGACGCGCTTCGTATGGGGTTGCCAGTTCTTACGCTAATAGGAAAATCTTTTGCTGGTAGAATGGCGGCAAGTCTTCTTAACAACCTAAACTTACCAGAGCTAATCACCAACACTGAAGAAGAGTATGAAAAAAAAGCGATTGAATTAGCAATAAATCCAGAAAAGATAAAGGCTATTAAAGATAAATTAAGAGACAATTTGACGACATCTTCTCTCTACAATACAGAGCTATTTGCTAGAAATATTGAAGCCGCTTATGAGATTGTCTATGATAGGTCTCAAAGAGGCTGGAATTAAATCATGTTTATGTGGAGTAGCTTATACCATTTTAACCTGAAAACACCCATTTTCTTCTGCAAAATTCTGGCATAAATTGCTCGGCAAGCATAAGCTGTATCACTTGATACAGCTTATGCTTTTCGTCGCAATTTCTGCTCATAATTTTTTTGAAGAAAATGGGTGTTTTCAGGTTGAATTGGTATTATTTAATGATATTTTAAAGTTAAAATGGTGTAAAAAATATTACAAAGTTGAAGAGATAAAAAATTTTACTAAATCATCACCATTTTCATTAACAAAATTAATCTCAACTTTTTCATTTCCTCTAATAAAAACAAGTTTTTCTAATTTCTTTTCTTTAAGCTTCCAACCAAGTTGAGGCAAGGTCTTATAATAAAAGTTTTTTACTTTTTCTAAGTCTATTTCGCTTTTATAATTTGTGGCAGAAATGCTTCCAGAGCTTGAATCAAATCCTAAAATTTCTTCATTAACTTGAGTTAGGCTTTTAAGAAGCGGAATATCTTCGCTGCCATTTACAAAGCCATTTACTGCAGTTTCTTCTGTATTGTTTTTGACTTCTGATAATGTCTGATTTTCTAAAAAAGCACAGGAAGAAAATAAAAAAGTAGTGAAAATTAAAGTAAGAATTTTTTTCATAGTTATTAAAATCGAATTTGTTGCATGAGATCCTTCGCTACGCTCAGGATAGGTGGCGTCATGTTGAACAAAGTGAAGCATCTGATGAGTTGCACAAGATTCTTCGCCTTCGCTTCAGGATGACAACTATAATATACTAAGCTAATCTTGCATATTTTTAACTAAGAAGTTTTGAGAAAAAATTACGACAAATAATATAAGCTGTATCAGGTGATGCAGCGTTATTCTTCGAGTAAATTTTTACCAAAAATTCGAAGTTAGAAATATGCAAGATTAGCTTAGTATACTATAGGGTTACTTCTGGCATTTAGGACAATAAAAGCTGGAACGACCATTCTGTTTTATCTTTCTGATTAAATTTTTACAAAGCAAACATTTTCCTTCCAAATCTTTAGAATTTTTTTCATTAGCTCGGCCGTAAACTTTGAAACTATTCTGAAAATTTCCTAAATCTCCTTTAGAGTCAACATAATCACTAATTGAAGAGCCTCCTAAATCTATGGCTGTAGCGATGGTTTTTTTGATTGAAACAATTAAGAATTTTATTTCTTTTTCACTTAAATAATTGGCATTTTTTAGAGGAGAAATTTTGGCGTCGAAAAGTGATTCATTGATGTAAATGTTGCCAACTCCAACTACAATTTCATTATCCATCATGGTGGTTTTAATATTCATCTTTTTGGAAGATAATTTTTCTTTAAGATATTTGAAATTGAACTCATCTGAAAGTGGTTCTGGTCCAAGCTTTGCAAGCATTTTGTGAGTTTTTAAATTTTTGGTTTCTATTAAATCTACAAAACCAAAACGCCTTGTATCATTGAATATTAACCAAGAATCATCATCGAATTTACAGGAGAAATGATCATGTTTTAATTCTTGAAATTTATCTGCAATTGTAATGCGTCCACTCATTCCCAAATGAATTATCAGGCTATGAGAGTTGCTAAAATCAATAATCAAATAACGCGCTTTGCGATCAATTTTGGTGATTTTGGCATTGACTAACTTTGTTAAATCTTCAGTTGATTTTATGCGCAAATTCTTGTTTGATCTGAAAACTGTTTTTACTTTTTTACCAACTAAGCCGCTAAGTCCGCGACGAATGGTCTCAACTTCTGGAAGTTCTGGCATTTTGTTTGATGTGAATAGGTTGCAGCCTCGTTATTCCCAAGAAGGCGGGAATCCAGTTTGTAGCAAATAAGACTGGATTCCCAACTTTGCGGGAATGACAAAATAAATTAACTAGATTGATAAATTAAATTCCAAACATGACTAATCAAGTAGAAGAATATACTTACAAACTAAATTTACCCGAAAGTGCTGAAAATGACAATCGGGTTTTAATGCATAGCTGTTGTGCGCCTTGCGCTGGCGACTTAATGCAGCGCATGCAGGAATCTGGAATTGATCAAACTATTTTCTTTTACAATCCTAATATTCATCCAAAAAAAGAATATGAAATTCGCAAAAATGAAAATAAGCGTTTTGCTGATAAATTAAAAATTCCCTTCATTGATGTTGATTACGATGTGCAAGATTGGTTTAGGCGCGCCAAGGGTTTAGAATGGGAGCCAGAAAGAGGTTTACGCTGCACCAAATGTTTTGATATGCGCTTTGAAAGAACGGCACTTTATGCTTTTGAAAATGGCTTTAAAACCATTACTTCATCTCTTGGTATTTCTCGCTGGAAAGATATGGACCAAATTAATGATTGTGGAATTCGTGCGGCAAAAAATTATGATGGAGTAGATTATTGGACTTACAATTGGCGTAAGGCTGGCGGGTCTGCAAGAATGTATGAAATTGCTAAAAAAGAAGAATTTTACAAACAGGAATATTGTGGCTGTATTTTTTCTTTGCGAGATAATAACTTGTGGCGTGTGCAAAAGGGTAGAGAAGAGATTAAAATTGGTGAAGAGTTTTACAAAGAAGTTGAGATTGATAGGATTTTGACTAAAAACCCGTCGTAAGACTTTAGATAATTCATAGCTTTTTAATTTATCTTTTCTTTAATATAAAAATTCCAACTAAATAGCGGTTTTGGTAAAAATAAATCCATTTCCAAAACTACAAATAAATATAAAATTTATGAAAAAAACTAACTTCTTTAATCACCATTTAATTGAAACTGGAGAAAATTATTTTGAGCATCTTTTATTTGCTTTCATAGTTTCGATGTGGCTTTTTCTGACCAGTATCGCATTATTATGTCATGCAATTTTACCTTTTATTTTTACAGTTACCACCAGTGGCAATATTAGAAAAATTAACGAAGTGATGCAGAAAAGAGCCCAAAAATTGATTAATAAAATAAATAGTAAGCAAGAGGAGTAATTTCGTAAATAAATGAAAATAATTGCCATCGTAGGTTTTGGTTTCTGTGGCAAGCTAGCCTTTGCCAATATAGTAAAATCTCTCAATAAAAAAGATAAAATTCTGATTTTTGATAAAGCGCAAGGTGATTTCAAGAGCGCTGCTTTCTCTCCTTTTTCTCCGCATTATATTCTTAATGTGCCTGTCGCAAATATGAGTGCTTTTAGTGACGATGCTGCTTACGAAGAATCTTTCGAAAATTTTTTAAAAAATAATCATTCTGAAATTTGGAAAAGTAGCGGAAAATTCGGATTTGTCGCGCGTCAGATTTATGGTGAATATCTTGAGGAAATTGTCCAAAAAGCTCAAGAAAATGCTAAAAAAAATGGTGTAAATTTTGAATTTGTGAATCAAGAAGTGATGGCAATTTCTGATGAATTTTTAATTACTACAAAAAATAATATTCAATTTCAGGCTACGGAAGTTCTTTTGGCTACTAGCTTTAAACAGGTGCAATTGCCTTTTGAAATAGAGTCAAAAAAATTCATTAAAGCTTTATGGAATGAAGATGCTTTAGAGTTTCATCAAAAAATTCTTACCAATGAAACAATTTGTTTAATTGGCTCTGGTCTTACAACTGTTGATGTCATAGTTGGCTTGAAGAAGAAAAACTTTTCTGGAAAAATTATTATTATTTCTCGTCGTGGCAATCTTCCTAAAAAACATTTGATTAAATCATCTGAGAAAAGCTCTTATTTTATTGATGCCGAAGATGCAAAAAAGGGTGTATTATTTTTATGCTTGAAGATTCGTAATTTTCTAAAATCAAATTCACAATTTGATTTACGAAATATTATTAATTCTATTAGATCAACTACAGACAAGCTTTGGCATAATTTAGATGAGAAAAATAAAAAACTATTTTTCCGTTTAATGCCTTATTGGAATATTTTTCGACATCGCGCGCCAATTTCTTCAATAGAGTTGATTGAGGAAATGATTGCTGCTGGTCAAATTGAAATTGTAGAAGGTGGTGTGAAAAAATGTCAGAAATTGGGAGATAAAATTTCTGTTCAAACTAAATTTGCAGAGTTTGAGGTTGATTATTTGGTGAATTGTTTGGGTTTTGAATTTAATGCTAGGAAATATCCTTTATTGAATCAGATGATTGAATTAGGGCTTTTGCAGCAAGATTTTATGATGGTTCGTTCTAATAATGATAAAGTTCATTTGCTTGGTGGTTTGAATATTGGTAGGGATTTTGAATGTACTGCGGTGCCTGATTTGAGGGTGAATGTGGAGATGGTGGTTAGGGATGTTGTTGGAAGTTCTTAATTTTTTAAATTGATTGTGTAACAAATACCTCCCCTAACCACTCCTTATCAAGGAGGGGGAGAAAATAGCCTAAACGGCTATTTTCGTCCAACAACTCGGCTTCGGTGCTTAAGCATCCCCCTCCTTATTAAGGAGGGGTTAGGGGAGGTATTCGTCACAAGCTCGTTCCTAAATACTATTTCTTAACAAACTTCACCACCACCTTATCATCCTGCTTAGAAATCTCTGGCTCCACATTCTCATCCCTCTTGGGAATTGAAAAAGAATAATAAAAATTAGAAGCATAAGATTGCTTATTTTTATTATCAGATTCTTTCTTTTTTTCAGCAGAAAAAGTCAAAAGATCATTTTTAATACTTACCACAATATCTTCTTTTTTAAAGCCAGCAAAATTCAATTCATAATAGTAATTTTTATCATCTTCTTTCTTAGAAACTGAAGCTCTGGTGGCATTGTTACTTTTTTTGACTTCTTCAAAAGTTTGAGACATTTGTCTTTGATGATTAGCGAAAATATCATTCATTCTATTTTGCATTTCTCTCATTTCAGCAAAAACGCCATAATCATTAAAAAATGGATCGCCATGAAGTAAGTTAAATATTTGATTATTTGGAAAGGCTTCCACATATTGCTGTGGATCATCTTTGCTTTTTGCTAAAACAGTTCCGCAAATACCAATCAATGTAAAGGCTACGGCAATAAAAATTTTTGAGGAGAAAATGGTTTTGCAATGTGGTTTGGCATTTTTAAAACAGAGTTTAAATTTCTCTATTTTAATATCTTTTTGTTGGTTGGAATTTTTTAGTTCAGAAGTGTCATTTTTCATATTTAAATTAAAAAGATGAACTTGGTATTAGCTATTAAGGCAGATAACAAGAGAATTGATAATTATAATATTAATTTTATCCGTACGGATAAAATTAGAAAAAAATCTTAAAAACTGCTTAGGTTATTAAAGACTTAATTTTTCAATATGTTTATTGATGAAAAAAATTTCAAGGTCAGGGATCAAAAAAATGATCAAAGGAAGGATGAAGTAAATAAAAAATGAGATTTTGGAGCGGGCGAAGGGGATCGAACCCTCGACCCCAACCTTGGCAAGGTTGTGCTCTACCGCTGAGCTACGCCCGCTTATACTAAATTTAAATGAGATTAAACTTTTGTCTAAGAAACTCCGAAATCATCATCTTGAAACATAAAAACAACCAAAAATTGTAAGAATTTTATGGTTAATTTAAACTAATTTCTTTGGGGAAAAACATTCAAGATGAAATGCAATTTAGAAAGGTAAAAATAATTTGCAATCAATGATTATTGTAATTAGATTCAACTTCATCTTTGCAGCTTTTATTTTCAATAGTTCAAACCATCTTAATATGTTTTTTTCAAAGAAATTTTCTACAATTCTTGCTCTATTCATTTTACTTGCCACAACTTCTTGCGTTGAAACGGTTGTAGTTGGTTCATTAGCAACTGGCACAGTTATGGTGCGTGATAAAAGTTTCGTTAATACCAGAAAAGATATTGTTATTTCTACTAAAGTTGCTTCGGAATTTTTAGGAAATGGCTTAAAAAATTATGGCAATTCAGTTGATGTAACGGTTAATGAGGGAAGAGTTTTATTGACTGGAATTGTTAGAAATTCTGAAAAGGCTAAATTGGCTTCAGAATTGGCTTGGAAAGTTGCGGGTGTAAAAGAAGTTATTGATGAAATTCAGGTGAAATATGAAAAAAAAGTGCGTTTCAAAGATTACACAACTGCTTTTTCTGATTACACAATCACAACCGCAATTGAAAGCAAAATGCTTTTTGACAAAAAAATTCTTACTTTAAATTATCAAACTACAACTGTGGCTGGAACTTTTTATATCCTTGGCGTTGCTCAAGATGAAATTGAAAAAAATAAGGTGCTATCTTTAGCTGCAAAAGTTCGTGGTGTAAAAAAAGTTGTTGATCATATTATTTTAGCAGATGACAGTAGAAGAAATTAAAGATGGAAATAATGAAGTTGTTACTTTTGGCTGTCGTTTAAATTCCTACGAAAGTGAAGCTATTAAAGAAGCTTTAAAAAAATCTGATCAAAAAAATCTTATTGTTTTTAACAGTTGCGCAGTTACTTCTCAGGCAGAAAGGCAGTTGCGACAAGCTGTTAGACAGGCGCGCAAAAAAAATCCTCAAGCAAAAATTGTAGTTACAGGTTGTGCGGCGCAAATTGATCCGCAAAAATATGCCAAGATGGTGGAAGTTGATTTGGTTTTGGGAAATGTTGAAAAGTCTAATCCGGAGAACTATTCAAAAATAGGCAAGACTTCGTCAACAACTCAAGAGATATTTAGCTTGGCTCAATATGACATTACCTCCAACCGTCATCCTGAGCGTAGCAAAGGATCTCATGATGATATTGCTCACAAAGATAGAATTTTTCTTGAAACTAAAAAATCTACTGCACTTTTTTTAACCGAAAATGAAACTGCAAAAATTGTAGTTAATGATATCATGTCAGTTAAAGACACCGCACCACAATTGGTTTCATATTTTGAAAATAGAACCAGAGCATTTTTAGAAATTCAAAATGGCTGTAATCATCGTTGTACATTTTGTATAATTCCTTTTGGTCGCGGCAATAGCCGTTCGGTGGCTTTTGGTGAAATTGTGACGCAGGTAAAAAAAATGGTGGCTGCGGGTCATAAAGAAGTGGTTTTGACGGGTGTTGATATTTCAGGATATGGTGAGGATTTGTTGTTGCCAATTAGTCTTTCGCAAATGATTAAAAGATTGTTAAAATTAGTTCCTGAACTTCCAAGATTGCGTCTTTCTTCAATTGATGTGGCTGAAATTGATGATGGAATTATTGATTTAATTGCAAATGAACCGCGCTTCATGCCTTATTTGCATTTAAGCGTGCAGTCTGGAGATAATATAATTCTAAAGCGCATGAAACGCCGCCACAATCGTGAGCAAGTTTTAGAATTTTGCGCCAATATGCGTAAATTAAGGCCAGAAATTACTTTTGGCTCTGACATTATTGCTGGATTTCCAACGGAAACCGATGAAATGTTTTTAAATAGCGTGAACTTAATTAAAGAAGCGGGAATTATTTTTAATCACATTTTCCCCTATTCAAAACGCGAAGGCACGCCAGCCGCCAAAATGCCAGCAGTTAATGGTAAGGTTATTAAAGAAAGAGCAAAAATTTTGCGTGAAACAAGTGAAGCGGAATTGCAGAAATTTTTGCAAAAACAAATTGGTAAAAAATTGAGCGTGATTATGGAAAATGGCGATTTTTCTAAGTCAGAGAATTTTTTGGATGTGAAGATTTTTAACAGACCTGACGATGTGAAATCTGGTGATATTCTGGAAGTTAATATTTCTGCTGTTGAGGAGAATTTTTTACTTGGGGAGTTATAAAAATGTTAAAAACAAATAGACTAAATTTACGACCATTTACTTTTGAAGACTTAAACTTGCTTTATCAGCTTCATGCCAATCCAGAAGTTGCCAAAACTACAATTGATGGAATTCAATCTCTTGAAACGGTCAAAAAACATTTAGAAAGTTTCATCTTTCATCAAGAAAAATTTGGACACTCTCAATGGGTGGTTTTTGAAAATGATGGCGGTAAATTTATTGGTCGTGGCGGTCTTACCACCAGATCTTTAAACAAAGAAGTTGGTGAACAAACAGAGGTTAGATTTGCTTTTTTGCCAGAATTTTGGGGCAAGGGATATGCTTCTGAAATCACGGAGGCATTAGTAAAACTTGCTTTTGAGAATTTAAAATTAGAAATTCTTGTTGCTGCAAATGGCTTAACTAATGAAAAATCAGCTCGAGTTTTAATAAAAAATGGTTTTAAATATATTAAAGATATTGTGCCAGAAGGCTATGGCAGTAACGATAAAATCAGATATTACACTATTACAAAATTTCTAAAATTAACTAAATAAAATGACAATCTCACAAAAATCTTACTTAGAATCAAAATCTTGGCCATTCGAAGAAGCGCGCCGTATTTTGGAAAAAGTTGGTGGAAAAACTCCAGCCAAAGGATATGTGCTTTTTGAAACTGGCTATGGCCCATCTGGATTGCCACATATTGGAACTTTTGGTGAAGTGGTTCGCACTTCTTTTGTGCGCCATGCTTTTTCTTGCATCGCGCCAGAAATTCCAACTAAAATGTTTTGTGTTTCTGATGATATTGATGGTTTACGCAAAGTTCCAGATAATGTGCCAAATCAAGAAATGGTGCGTGCCAGTTTAGGTTTGCCGCTTACTTCCACTCCAGATCCTTTTGGAACTCATGAATCTTACGGACATAACATGAATGCTCGCCTTAGAGCTTTCCTTGATTCTTTTGGCTTTGAATATGATTTCATCAGCGCCACTGACAAATATAAATCAGGGGTATTTGATTCTACAATGCTGCGCGTGCTTGAAAAATATGAAGAATTGATGGATTTGATGTTGCCAACTTTGGGTGGAGAGCGTCAAGAAACTTACAGCCCCTTCATGCCAATTGATCCTGAAACTGGTATTGTTATTGATAAAGGCGTAAAAGGTGTGAATAAAGAAAAAGGCACAGTCATTTACATCAACTACAAAGGAGAAGAAAAAGAAATTCCCGTAACTGGTGGTAATTGTAAATTACAATGGAAGATTGATTTTGGAGCGCGCTGGTACACTTTGGATGTGGATTATGAAATTTACGGAAAAGATCATCAACCAAATGAAAAAATTTATCGTAGAGTTTGTGAAATCTTAGGTGGCAAGCCGCCAGTAAATTTCACTTATGAAATGTTTTTATCTGATACTGGTGAAAAAATTTCTAAATCGAAAGGTAACGGAATTTCAGTGGAAGATTGGTTGAAATATGCGCCAGCTGAATCTATGTCGCTTTTCATGTATCAAAAACCAAAAACTGCTAAAAGGCTTTATTTTGATGTGATTCCAAAGGCGATGGATGAATATTTAACTTTTGCTCAAAGTTATGAAAAACAAGATGAATTGTTGAAGCTTGATAACCCAGCTTTTCACATTCATCAAGGCAAAATTCCAGCAATTAATTTTAATCTAAATTATTCTTTATTGTTAAATTTAGCAAGTGCCTGCAACCCTGAAAATGACTCGGTTCTTTGGGGTTTTATTTCTAAATATCAATCAGGTTTAACTAAAGAAAATTCGCCGCTTTTAGCAAAAATGGTTACTAACGCCATTAATTATTACGATGATTTTATTAAGAAAAATAAAAAATACCGCGAAGCCACTGAAGCAGAGGCTTTGGCGTTAAAAGAATTGAGAGAAGTAATAAAAAATGTACCACAAGAGCAAATTCATGATGGACAAGTGTTACAAAATATAGTATTCTCTGTTGGCAAGAACCACGCATATAATTCTGGCGCGCAAGGCGTCGCCGGGGGGAAAAACATGCGTGATTGGTTTTTAGCTCTTTACCAAATTTTGCTTGGACAAGATCAAGGTCCAAGAATGGGCTCTTTCATTGCTCTTTTTGGTATTGAGAATTTCTTAAAATTATTGGATAGCAAATTGTGAAACCAAAAAATACCAGCGACCAAAATCGTAATTTAGCTTCTGACGAAGAGATTAGTACTAAATATTTAAAAGATTTTTGTGCTGATTTATCTGAAAATTTTAAAGTTCGTGATTATGGAAAAGGGCTTACTGAAGAGCAAAAAAATGTTTTAGTGTCTTTTCCGGAAGATCTAAAAAAACTTCTGAAAGAAATAGAAAAAATTGAAAAAGAAGAGTCAGAAGATGTAGAAGAAAAGGTTGGCGAAGAAGATCCAGAGATTGATTCTTTAGATAGTAAGAAAAAAGCCTCGGCGAAATCTGCTAAAAAAATACAAAAGAAAGCTGAAAATCAAGATAAGTTAAAAGCAATTGCTGGCGATTTATTCATTGCCTCTTGCGCTTCAACCAAGCCAATCAAAGACTCTTTAGAATTTCACAAAAAATGCCAACTTGGTGTTGAAGAGTTAAATAAATTTAACAAAAATGGCGTTAATCCATTAGTAGCAATTCTTGCTTCGGGTAAAGATTCCAAAGAATTAGACAGTTTTTTAAAGACTCAAGGCGTTAATATTAATGCTAAATCAGAACCATCAGGCAATAGTGCAGCTCATTTTGCGGCGATGTTGGGCATTAAGTCTGAAATCATGACAACTCTGATTGAAAATGGTGTGAATCTTAACGCTAAGAATAACTTTGGAGCAACGGCTTTTGATATTGCTGCTTTGAAGGGCGATGAAAAAATGACAGAGTTTTTGCTAAAAAATGGTGCTAAATCTGGTATTTTGACAGAGGTAAAAGCAGAAAAAAATAAGTCACAAGAGTCAGAAGGTGGACTTGTTGGTAGAAAGAAAAAGTTTGTAGAAATGGTTGGTGATGAGTCTCGAAGTCAGGCTTCGGAAATTACAATGCCATCGCAAGAAAGACCAGTTCAAAAAGAAGATCAAGAAGTAAGAAGAGAAATAGAAAAACAAGAAAGAGCTCGCCAAGAAGCGGAAAATGCTGAAAGACGCAGAATTGCAGAAATGGCTGAAATTGATATTGCTTTTAAGTTGCATCAAGAACATTTGACAAAAACCACTAAGAATCTTCTTGAAAAGAAAGCTGGGGAAGAAAAATTATTGCAAGAAGCTTTGGAATTGAAGGTTAAACAAGAGCAAGATTTAAAAACAGATCTTCAAGTTAAAGAAAAATCTTTGGAAAAATCATCTCAACCAGAAGATCCTCTTGAGAAAATTACTGGCGTTAAGGGTGTTAAGATTTCAGAAGTTAATATTAATAAAATGCTTCATGAATCAGCAGAGAAGGGGTTTTTGCATGTATCTAAAGTTTTGATGGAATGGGGTGCCGACCCTCATCATAAAGAGAGTGGTAAGACTGTTTTAGAAGCTGCTGTTTCAAGTGGCAATGAATCTTTAGCTTTAATTGTAAGATCTAAAACTAATGAAATAGATTTTCAAACGCCTTTAAAAGCTTCGCAAGAAAGTGTGAAAACGCCAAAAGTTGCTGCAATTGATAGAGATGTTCCTAATCCAAGCTGTGAAAAAGTAATATGCGCTGTTCAGGTTGTTAATGTTGAAGCGTCGCGCGGTATTTTGTAGCAGTAAGTAATTAGCATAATTGGCATAATAAAAAAGTGGGGAGCTAATAATTTAGCTCCCCACTTTTTTATTATGCCATCAATCCATATTCCTGCCTTCGCGGGAATGACAATGGTGTTTGGTTATAATGAGAGTCAGATAGTTTATTTAGTATAAAACTTACTCCCCACTTTTATTCTCATCTCTTACGCTTGGCTTTACGTGCACAGGATTCTGAGTTTCGCTAATTAAACCAGCTCTTTTCACAGTCTCTGGCTCTCTAATTTCTTCTGATCCAGCTTTTCCTTCTCCACCGCTATTGGTTGGTAGTTTTCCAGGTTTAGGTGGTTTAGCAGGTGGTGCTAGTGGATTAACAGGCGGTGACTTGGGTAACGTAGAGGAGCTGCTATTTCGATCCTCCATTAGAACCAGCATTAGATGTTGAGCTATGTGACATTGAGGTACCAGAGGTTGATGATCCATCTGTTTTCACAGAATCATCTTTTGCTGCTTTACCTAAGGTATCTTCATTAATTGCATCATCTCTAGCTACAGAAGATTCTCCTGCTACTTTTGTTGCTGCAGGATCTTCTTGATCTGCAAGATCGGAGTCTTGTTGCTGAGATGAGTTTTTAGGTTTTTGAAATATTGGGTTTTGAGTACTATTAGTTGAAGCTTGGGCAGGTGCGGATGATTTAACTATATGATCATTAATTTCGTTATCTTTTTTCTCTTTTGTCTTAGCATCTCTTGTAGATTTTAGTTTTCCAAGATCTTTTGCATCTTGTGAAAAATCTTTGATTTTTTGGTTTTTCTCTTTTCTTGCTTCCTTCATTTTTTTAGATCCCAATCCAGAAGCGGCTAATGCAGATTTTGCTTTATCGACAAAACTACTCTTTGGTAGGCTGTTTATTTTAGATTGATTATCTTCTATCTTACTTTTTAATGCATCGTCATATGCTTGGTCGCTTTTGCCACCTAGTCCATGTTTTTGCTCAAGATCACTTCTTTCCTTATTTTCAATGTGAGCTTTATTATCACTTACTAAATCTTCTTTATTTAGATCTTTACCCTTTTTGCCATCCATATCTCTATCGGTAATATGTCGCTGAATCCAGCTTCTACCGCTATCAACTTTATTTGCTGCTCTTTGTATTCCAGCAGTTGCATAAGGGTTATTGGTTTTTGCGTCATTTTTCTCATTAGCTTTTGCAGTTTGGTTTTTTTGCATTCTATCATTAATCATTTTCTTTTCTGCATCAGTTCTGGCAAAGCTTGTGCCGTAAGTCACTTTTGGAATGCCTTTTTCGCCTTTAGTATCCGCATATTCTTTTTCTAATTCTTTTTCTGCTTTTCTGTAATCTCCTGCTCCCATAGCGCTTCTGACGCTTTGATACCCACCTTTAGCAGAGCTGCCTAAAAATTTTATACCTTGACCAGCACTTGTGAATGGAGATCCGATGACGCCTTTTGCTTTTCCAAGCAAACTTCTTTCTGTTTTAATTCCTCCATCTTTAACATCTTTTGCAAACGCTTCTCTTTGACCCTCGCTCATTCTTTTCCCTTTCATAGCACTTTTAGCTGTCTTATCAGAGAATGTGGTAGAGGCTTTTTCTTCATCAAGAGATTTTCTAAGAGTTCCTCCACCTGTAACAGCTTGTCTAGCGGTATGGAATGCAAAAAAGAATGCGTTAGATCCTTCGTAAGTAAAGCCTTTGCTGGATTTAAGTTTATCTACAGCCTTCTCATCTAAACCTAATTCCTTACCTTTGCTATACATGGCTTTATTCTTGACATCTTCTAATAGAGTTCTTTGCTCTTCTTGGCTCTTTCCTATAAGTTCAGATGCGCTATTTTTCTTAAAGTCTTCAACTGCATTATTTCCAGCATCTCTTAATATGCCTTTATTAGCAGAATCTTTTGAATGTTGTTCTTGTTTTTTCTTTCTATCAGAAGAGGCTTTATCTCCAGAATCAAAGAATTTCTGATCAAGTCGATCAACTTGTTTGCCAATACTTCCTTTGTAAATATCGCTATATCTTTCATTAGTATAATCATGCATTCCTTTAGCCACTTCTTTAACACCAGATCCCATAGCACTTGCTTTCAAGCCACCACCAATACTAGCAGCTAAGTCAGTCATAAAGCCAATAAATTTTTCCATCAAAGACGCTATTACCCAAATGAATAAAATAGAGAATAATGAGGGTATACCATCTTGACCACTTACGCTGCCAGCTTGAGAATTTGCGCCAGAGCTGACAGAAGGAATTGTCCAGAAAGACATTAAATCAATATTCGTGACCAATATTTTTATAGTCCAAACCACATCCCAACATACTTTATAGCCAAGAGACATCTTTAGTACTTCATACATCATCATATTGAAGAAGGCTAAAGTGGTAAGTAGGAATATTTGTTGCAGTGAGAATGTTATTAACTGCTTCAGCCAGTTATCAAACATATCTTTAGTTTGACCAAAGAGTGTGAAGATTAAGAATAAAGGTCCCAAGATGAATAAAATTGAAATGAACACTTGGGAAGTTAGATAAAGAAGAACAGCGTTACAAACTGCGTAAACATAAAGCATGAAGCTTAAATAAATGATCCATAAATATACGAAACCAAAAATACTGGCGAAAAGTAGGGCTGAGACTTTCTTCTGAACTGCATCAGAGAAGAACAGGCCAAAAACCTTATCAACGCTGCCAAAGAGAATTGATTTATCGTAATAATCATTATTTGTAATGGCATTGGCAATTTCAGGAGAGTTATCGAAAGATGATGCCATCATAAAGGCAAGATAATCAGTGCCGTTTTTAAAGAAATTCACTACAAATTCATTAAACCAATACCAGCCAGTAGGGCTAACGAAAAGGTAAATTAAGCCAATTTTTATGACACGATTTACAAGTTCAGTATGGGTGATTTCATTAACCCCCATTAAAGTTCCTACGCCGTAAAAAGTTAACATCACAACTAAACATATAGACAGAATTGCCTGATATCTGCCATCGGCAATTAATAGCCTGTAAATTCTTTCTGCTTGCCCCGGAGTGCTGCCGTCAGAAGCTCCATCCATAACTTCAACAACGGGGGTAACAACATTTCCGATGATGTTAGAAATATTGCTGCCTTCTGGTTTTTTTGATTTAATTGTAACATAATATTTGCCGCTGTTATTGGCGTATTTATTGGCGCAGTAGAATTCTTTTGTACATAGAGTTCGATTATTGCTGGTATCGTCACTTGTAAGAATGCTGGATGGAATTTCGCCATGAACACAAATTGCACCTTGAGAGACAGCTACGCTAGAGTTATAAGCTGGATTATTTAATATTATGCCGCGACCAACTGATGTTGCTGGGGTTGGATTTGGATTTGGTATGTCGCAATTTGTTGTTTCAGGATCTATAATTTTAAATGTTAATCTTAGATTTTTTTCATCTATTGCTGTTTTGTTATGGCAGTAAAAGCTATTGCCAGGTAAGGTAGTTGGGTCTAGGCAGTCATCTGTGCCGCCGGATTCAGTTAGTCTAGATAAAGTTCCAGAGCTTAAGAAGTTATAATTACTGTTACTTTTTGGAGTTGTAGAAACTGGGTTTGACAATGTGTCATATTCTACAAGTAAAGGATTCAAGGCTGTTGGGTTGCTATTGATGCAAACTCCACTGCCATCGCATAATCTTGCTGAAAGCATCTCACCATTTCTAAATTCAAGCATGCCAGAAAGGCTCATCATGAAGCCATTAGATCCAGAATAATTATCTCCTTGAGAAGTATTGTCGGCATAATTTGCCTTCATGTTCAAGAAATTATCACCGTCTAAAAGTAAAAATCTTAATCTTCCTTCTTTAGAAAAGATTAGAGGTGATGAGGGTTGATAAATTTTATTGTTTGCATGTGCTGCATCAACTTTGCCGGTATCGGAGAATGATTTAAAGTTGCCATATGATCCATTGAATGATGCTAATTCTTTGGCGCCTTTTGCAACAGAGGTGGTGGATAATTGGGTGCTGGTAAAGCCGGTGCTGCTTGGAATGTTGGATATTTTACCTTCATAAGCTTCTAAGTCGTAGCATTGATCTAGGGTTTTGGATATTTTTGCGGATTTTAATATGTTATCGAGCATCTTGCTATTGCAACTATCGCATCCTAATTCTGGAGATGTGCATGTTCCAACCGTTGGTCCAGCGCTACAGCCAGTTTTTGCAAAAGAAGTAGGATTGCTAGAATTATTAGTGGCATTAACGCAATTGATAAAGGTGTTCTGGCATGAGGCTGAACAATAACTTGAAGAGGTGCTATCAGCAGAACAACTTGCTTCAGCTGCCAAACATCCATTTAATGCTCCGGTTTTATAATCGGGGCTACAAGCTGGATTATCTGTCAAACTTGCGCTGGAACCTCTGCATAATAAAGCAGGGCGTGGCTTAATTCTCATCGCCATACCAATTCCGCAATTCATCTTAGCTGGGGCGGAATTTATCCAATTTCTATCCCAGCTTTCAGGAGAAAGGCGAATTTTTTGTCCTTTTCTAACAAAAAATTCGTCAGACCAATTATTTTCGTTGTATGTTGAAGATTGTGATCTTACCGATAAAGAAAGAAGAGGATTGTTAGAAGAGAGTGGATCATATTCATAAAAATCGGCTGTATAATTTACATCTGCATTTCTATGGCTACCTTTAGGATTAATAATGCTGCCTTTAAGATTACAGGTAGATAAGCCATCACCATTTAACATTGTGAAAGATACAAAGCCAGATTGGGTAATTTCAATGTCTTTATATCTAATGAATTTAACTTTTATGCTATTGCCGCAATTTTGACTAGGACTAGAGGAGTTAGTAGTAGAAATCGCTCCAACAACAAGATTTTGATTTGGCTCTAAAGCTAATTCGTAAGAGCTCCAACTGCTGGAAAGTGTTATATTATTCGCTGTATATAACCTTGGTACATAGCTTTCTAAAACATTTCCGCCGGTATCTTTAACTGAAACGCTTATTGGAATGTTGCAACTGGTATCAGCTGATTGAAAAGATACTTTATAAGAAAAAGAGGTGCTGTTTAAAATTTCTTTACCAGATGCAGCCTCGCCTAAAAACATACCATTTTCAGCAATTCCCTCAGGTGGATTTGCTGGATCGGAAAAAGGATCGGTAGAATTTTTAATAATTCCGTCACTATCCCATCTTATCATTCCACCATATTGTCCAAGTGTGTAAGATCCAGTAGTAGAGCTAATTGGAAAAACTTGTTTTGTTAAACTATTGGAAGCGGAAGTATAGCCAATTGAAGTGTAATCTTTATTACTACAGTCTGCTCCATTAGGAGCTGTATAAGTACATTGCCAAGCTTCAGGATCTGGAAGTAAAGGAACCGCCTTAGTACCTTCTTTTTCGGAGGATTTTGTTGTATCAAAGCTATAGCCAGATGGAGCTGGAACTACATATACTACAGCTCTTCTAGCCCCATTATATATTTTTGCATCAGTATCACCAGCGCTTACAAAAGAAGAAGAACCTCCACCTATATCAGCTGTGCCATTATTCCATATACCACTAAATTTTATATTTAAAGATTGTCCATTTTTAACATCAAAAAATTTATCTTCCCAATTGTAGTCTTTAAAATTAGGTAAGTGAGCTGTAGCTGGAACATAAGCAGTTGGATATGTAACTTGATCTCCAAGAGTCACTGAACCAGATGCTATAACGGTAATTTCTGTGTTAGGTCTAATAGTGACGCCATAATTTTGAGAAGTATCTCTTCCGGCGGTGGCTAACCAATTTGGTTCTGCGCTGGAACTGTGAGAGTTATTTTGAATTTGGCATTTTTGTATGGCGTCAGAGATACATAAAGTTCTGTGGGTGATATCAGAAAAGCCGCTACATCCCAAAGATCCAGTATTGCTTTGAAGATCGCCCTTCGGATCTGTAACTTTTACTGAGCCACTGGTTAAATAAGAGATCAATCCAGAACCTTGTCCCGGATCGGTTATATCTAAAGAATAATCATAAACACATGATTCCGCAGATCCATTAGCATTAACGGTAAGAGTTTGATATTCATATTCACCAAAATCATCAGCTTCAATACAGCCTTGATCGGTACATGAGGAGAAAGATAAAAATAAGAATAAAGCAGCTAACTTATAGGCAAAGTTTTGAAATGAGGTTTTTGTGGTGAATTTTTGATTAAGTTTTTTTAGAAACTTTTCTATCAAGATTGATGGTAATTAACTTTAATCTGAGTAAAAATTGTAAGTGGTGAGTATGGTATAAAATATCAAGAATTAATCAAGTGTATATTTAAAGAAATTAAGGTGGGTGTTAACCAACTATAGACAAGTTCGGTAAATTATCCTCCCCCTGAGGGAGAATCGAAGAGCGAAGCGATTCGAGGAGGGGTTAAACATTTTGTTCTTTAAATTTTGACCCCTCCTCGATTCGCCTAAAGGCTTATCGATCCTCCCTCAAGGGGAGGATAATTTAGACCGGGTCTATAGTTGATTAATAGTCCAAAATTAAGGTGAGTGTTAATTTGTATAATTAGTCAACGGTTGATAAAGTTTCTTCAATATTATCCCTAATCAACAAAGCCACTCTTTGAGTCTCTTGTAATTTTTTATTAGAAAAATTATTCAAAATATTAACGCCACTTTCCAATTTTCTAGCATAATTATCATCAAATAAATTTTGATGAAATCTGCGATGTTTTTTGGTTGAAATATTTTTTTCGTCAAAAATATAAAGTGGCTTTCCGGTAGATGCGCATTCAGAAATCATTGAAACTGAATCTCCCGTAACAATAAAAAAGTTGCTGTAACCAACTATCGCCAAATAAGGATTGTTATCTTTAACCTTTTCCCAATCAAAAAATTTAAAATCACAATTAAGATTTGACTCTATAGCTATAGTAATTTCTTCACTTGTTCTGCGGCTATTCAAAATCAATAAAGTTGCATCCATATTTTTAGCAATAGTGCTGGCAATTTTAGCTAATTTTTCTGCAGAGTTTTTATCAAATTCAGTTTTATTAGAAGATCCACCAACCAAAAGAGCGATTTTAGTTTGATCAATATTTTTAAATTCAGAAGAAAACTTCTCTTTTTCAGAATCTATGGTTTTTTTATTAGTTTTTGTTAAAGATCCAATTGTTGTAATAAGATTAGGAAATGCTGTAGGGTCAATATTATCATGCTTTGGTAAAATCACAAAATCAAACTTCTTAAAATTCAAATTAGGATTCATTATTTGAATAATTTTAGTCAAATTTCCAGATTTTTTTCGCAAATAAAGTGCAATTGGTGCTGATTTTCTGCCAGCAGAAATGATGATTTTCGGTAAATAGTTAAAATCTTGAAGAGATTTTTGTGATTGAGGGGAGAGGCGCAATAAAGAGTTGCTCAATAAAAAATTTGGCAATGCTGAGAAGATACTGTAAGTCAGATCTATTATTCTATATTCAATACCGAGTTCTTCAGCCAGTCCAACGCTTTGCAAGAATGTTCCAGGGCGGTTATCGGCTAAAATCCAAATTTCATTCTTAATTTCTGTCATTAGAATTTTATGAAATTTTTAATTTATCTTTCAATCTGTCAGCAACTGATTTTGGAACAAATTTAGTAATTTCACCATCAAGCTTAGCAATTTCTTTAACTAATTTAGAGGCTATGAATTGTGTATTTTCAGAGGCTGGTAAAAAGATTGTCTGAATTTCTGGATCAAGTTTTGCGTTCATGCCAAACATTTGAAATTCATATTCAAAATCAGATACGGCGCGCAATCCACGAATAATTATGGTAGATTCTTTTTTGCGAGCATAATTAATTAATAGACCTTCGAAATCTTCAACGATAACTTTTTTCTTTTCTTTATTAAAAATTTTAACTTCCTCTTCAACCATCTCAACTCTTTGAGCAAGGTTAAATAAAGGATTTTTTGAACTATCTTTAGCAACGGCAATAATTAAATTATCAAATAATTGCGAAGCTCTTTTGATAATATCAATATGACCAAATGTGATTGGGTCAAAAGTTCCTGGATAAATTGCGACTCTTTTCATAGACTTTTTTAAGAAGTTGAGGATTGTTATAAGGCTTTATCCCTGCTATAAATTTAAATTCAAGAGACTTCATGAAAATATCAATAATTTCAATTGGAAAATTTGAAAATAGTCCGCATAAGCAGGTTTTTGAGACTTACATTAAAAGGTTAAAATGGAAAGTTGAACTTAAAGAATTAGATTTGAAAAATTCACAAAATCTTTCTGTAACAAAAATTAAAGAAGGTGAAGGAGCTTTAATTCTAAAGGTTTTAAAGCCTTCTTCAAAATTAATTGTATTGGATGAAGATGGAAAGCAGTTTAGCAGTGTTGCTTTTGCAAAAATGATTTCTGATTTTGCTGTGGTGGGAGATTCTAATTTGAGTTTTGTAATAGGTGGTTCAGATGGTTTGTCGGAAGAAGTATTGCAAAAATCTAATTTAAAAATTTCTTTTGGAAAAATGACTTTTCCACATTTAATGGTAAGGGCAATTTTAGCTGAGCAATTATATCGCGCCCAATCAATTATAGCAGGACATCCTTATCATCGTGAGGGGAAATAAATTAAAACCAAACGCGTTAAATCTACCGCCCCTAACCCCTCCTTATCAAGGAGGGGAATGCTCTTTTTCCACTCCTTGATAAGGAGGGGAGTGCTCTTTTTCTACTCCTTGATAAGGAGTTGAATGTTCTTCGTCCCCCTCCTTGATAAGGAGGGGTTAGGGGCGGTAGATTTAACGCATTCGGTGCTTAATTTATTGGGAGTGGGTAGTGCTCGTCTAAAATCTTATTATTTTTTATCATCTTTACGATCTTCCACCAAATCACTAACGCTCAACCATCTGCTGTGAGCGCGAGATCTTCTACTACTAATTCTTTCTCTGGCCGACAAGCTGCGTTCTCTAATGTCAATTTTATCGCGCCATTTTAGAGGTCCATCTTTATTTAGTGATAAAGCTTCATTAAGAGTTGGTTGTCTTTTTTTCAAAGCTTCTCTTTTTTCTAAAGCCTTTTTTCTCATAGCGTCAACAGCTTGTTGACGATTTTTGTCGTGCAATCTTTTATGATGCATTATGATATTATCCACAAACCAACGACGCCTTCTATTGGCAATTTTTCTTCTACCTGCGCGGGAAAGACCGGCTATTTTACCTTTTCTAACATGACTATGAAGATTTCTTAATATAGCTTTTTCAAGAACATGTTCAGCTAATCCATGAATAAGACTAGGATGCGCGCCAATAAAACTGGTGGCATTCAGGCTCATGGAGGTTAATGAATTTGGTAAGATAAGAGAAAGCACAATTAGTTTTTGTTTAAAAGAAAAAGAGGTTTGAGGTTATTTTTGGTAATTTTTGTTATTTGTGCAAATGGTTTTTTAAACTATTTGCTGAACCCTATTTACCAATACAAAAGCTTGAGAAAATTACATCTAAAATATTCTCAATATCAACTTTACCAGTAATTTTACCTATTTCACGAGCCGTCATTCTTAAGTCTTCTGCGGCTAATTCGATATTTTTATCTAAAGAAAACTCTTCTAAAAAACCTACGGCATTTTTAAGAGAAATTCGATATCTTTCTTGGGTAATTAATGCAGAACTTTGCCCAGAAAAATTATTTGGTAAAATATTTATAATTTTTTCTTCAAGTCTTTGAAAAAGGTTAGAAGTGTTAATTCTATTGGTCAAAGAGATTGCTATTGGATTTAAATTATTAACCCAGTCTGGCATTTTTTCGCACAAATCAATTTTATTAAGAATAATAATAGTATTTTTATCAATTAAATTTTGATCTTCTTCGCGCAAAATTGGATTATTGGCATCTAAAACGAAAATTTTTAAATCAGCATCTTCAGCTTTTTGTAATGCTCTTTTAATTCCCTCTTTTTCAATTGAATCTTGAGTTTGACGAAGACCAGCGGTATCGGCAATTTTAACTGCTATACCAGCAATTGATAAATGGGTTTCAACAACATCTCTGGTAGTTCCAGCAATTTCTGAAACAATTGCCACTTCACTTTTAGCTAAAAAATTTATCAAACTTGATTTTCCGACATTTGGTGCACCAATGATAGCAAGGCTTAAACCATCTTTAATTTTTTGTCCAATTTTTTCATCACTTAAATGATTTTGAATTTCGCTGCTTAATTTTTTTACATCAAATTCAACTTTATCAATAATATTCTGCGGTAAATCATCTTCAGGAAAATCAATATAAGCTTCTAAATGAGCAGAAATTTGAATTAAGCGAAAACGCCAATCTTCGTAAATTTTGCCAAGTTCACCTTGTAGTTGTTTAAGAGCTTGTTTGTGTTGTGACGCAGTTTCAGATTCTATTAAATCAGGAATTGCTTCAGCTTGCACCAAATCAATTTTGCCATTTAAAAATGCTCTTTTAGAAAATTCTCCCGCTTCGGCTAATCTTACGCCATCAATTTCTGATAAGATTTGAAAGATTTTTTTAGCAATGAAAGGCGAGGCGTGAATGCTTATTTCAGCAACATCTTCGCCAGTAAAGCTATTTGGTGATTGAAAAAAAGTGATTAAAGATTCATCAATTAATTCGCCAGTTTTGATATCGGAAATTTTTTGAAAAGATGCTTTCTGATGTTGAGGAGATCCTTTGAATCCAAGTCTTTCTAAGCATTGAATTACATTAGATCCAGAGATTCTGATCACAGAAACTGCGCCAAAGCTACCGGTTATAGAAGAAAATATTGTGAACATTACAGAGTTGCTTGATGTGCTTCTATTTTAGAAGAGATGTTAGCGTTATAAACGGTATTTTTAGGCATTATATTATTGTTATTTTTATATTCTGCTTCAGAAGTAAAAGATTTTTTAAGATCTGCGGCGTTGTAAAACATTCTTTGTTTGTATACCATATCTAATATGTCTTCATAAATTTCTGTAGCTTCTTCTTTGGTTTTGCCATTTTCTAAAAGGCTTTTGTAAAAAGGAATTTTTGCATAAGGATCATCAATCTTAGGTCCTTCTTTATATATTTTGTATCTTTGGTTCTTGATCATGAAATAAAAATCTAAAATAATCTCTAAGAACCTGTCCTAAGGAAAAAGTGGCGTCAATTGCAGCCCTTCAGTTTCATCAAAACCACAAATCAGATTCATGTTTTGCACAGCTTGACCAGAAGCACCTTTGCACAAATTATCAATTACTGAAACTAAAATTACTTTATTTTCGGTGCGAGCTTTGCGCGCAGTCATTACGCAAAAATTTGTACCAACAACATCTTTAATATTTGGCTCACCTTCAATAACGCGAACAAAAGGTTCATCAGCATATTTGGTGTTTAGGCAATTCTTAATATCTTCAAGTGAAAATTTAGGATTAATTTTGGCATAAATTGTTGAAATAATTCCGCGATTTATTGGTAATAAATGTGGAGTAAAATCAATTTCAATTATTGATTTAGAAGCCTTGCCAAGCTCTTGCTCAATTTCACCAATATGACGATGTTTGCCAATTGAATAGGCTTTTACTGATTCATTAACTTCACAAAATAAATTTCCTTGTTTTACCAAACGACCAGCGCCACTGGTGCCAGATTTAGAATCAATAATAATATCATTTTTTTCGATTAAATTATTTTCTAAAAGTGGAATTAATGGAAGTAGGGCAGAAGTTGGATAACATCCCGGACAGGCGATTAAATTTGATTTTTTAATTTTGCTGCGATGAATTTCGGTTAATCCATAAACCGCTTGAGGCTGTAAGTTGGCAGCGATATGTTCGTGATCATACCATTTTTGATAATCAGCAACATTTTCTAAACGAAAATCAGCAGAAAGATCGATGATTTTTAGATGAGAATTTTTCTCATCAGCCAAAAGTTTTTTAAAAGTTTCTTGGCTGGTAGTATGTGGCAAGCAGCCAAAAACTACATCAATTTTACTAAAATCAATTTCTTCTAATTTTTTTAAATCAGGAAGATTGTAATGAATGAGATGCGGATAAAGTTGTTCAATTTTTTGTCCAGCATTAGAGTTGGCGACTAAAGCGGTGATTTCTACTTTTGAATGATTAAGTAAAATACGAATAAGCTCTGCGCCAGTATAGCCAGATGCTCCGATTATTGCGATTTTTATTTTTTCCATTTTTTGAACTTTATTTATGAGGATGACTTTTTCTGTAATCCTTGGGTTTTTGAAACTTACCTTGCCAAATGCCAATTTTACTAATTCTGGCATATTTTTCTAGTTCTCTCATAATCTCATCGCTTTGATTAAAATTGTAAATCAAAGCCATGCCATTTCTAATAATTTCTTGATTGATTGAGATTTTATCAATTTCACATTTTGCCAAAAAGCGATTATACACATCTTTTTGGCTGTAAAAACAAGTAATTTGCTTTTTGTCAATTAAATCAACTAAAAATTTTTGAGAATTTTTTCCGCAATTATATTCTTTATCTGACTTATCAAAGCATGTTTGACTGTATTCTGGGGCATCAATTCCAAAAAGTCTTACTTCTTTTATTTCTAATCCATCATCAACTTTTAGTGAATCTCCGTCAATTACATTGGCTTTGCCGTGAAGTTCTTTGTCAAATTCATAAGTGTAATTTTGTTTCGGTTTAAAGTTATTTTGCTTTGAGGAGGCAACTGTAAAAATAAGAATACAAAAAATTCCCACAAAAGTTACGGCGGAAATTTTTTGTAATTTTTCTTTCATTAACTTCTTACTAAATTGTGATAAGCATCCATTAAATCAAGTGTCATTTGGCTTGCATGAGGGTAGGAATATTTATCTTCAATAGAGCTAACTCGAGTAAGTTCGGCGGCACTTCCTGTTAAGAATACATCAACCGCGTCATCTAATTCTTCTGGCCTTATATATCTTTCAACAACCACAATTCCCATATCTTGAGCTAGCTGAATAACGGTTTGGCGGGTAATGCCGTTTAAGAAACAATCAGGAAGTGGAGTATGTAATTCGCCATTTTTCATTACTAAAAACAAATTGGCGCCAGTTGCTTCAGCTAAAAGACCGCGATAATCAAGCATTAAAGCGTCGTTATAGCCCTCATTTTCAGCTTCATGTTTAGAAATTGTGCAAATTGTGTAAAGACCAGCAGCTTTGGCAGAAACTGGTGCGGTTTCTGGAGAGGGTCTTCTGTAGCGGGCGAATTTTAATTTTAATCCTGTTTTGCGAGCTTCTTCAGAATAATAAGGAGGCCATGGCCAGCAAGCTACAGCAACATGAATTTTATTGCCCTGTGCTGAAATTGCCATTTTTTCAGAACCGCGCCAAGCAAAAGCCCGCATGTAGCCATCAACAATATTTTGTTTAGAAGAAAGTTCTTTTTTAATTTTATCTAATTCTTCAATTGAATAAGGAATTTTAAAACCCAGTAATTCAGCCGATTTATGTAAGCGAGTTGAATGTTCAGTACATTTAAAAATTTTTTTATTATAAATTTTTTCACCTTCAAAAACACAAGAAGCGTAATGTAAGCCATGATTTAGAACATGAACTTTAGCATCTTTCCAAGGTGTAAATTCTCCATTGCACCAAATATATCCGTCGCGTTGATCAAAAGAAATTAGGTCGCTCATTTTAGTTTTATTTTGATTTTTTAAGAATGATAAAGTTATCTTGATTATTGTAAATTATTGTTGCTCGCGAAATAGTCAATTGCGCAACCAAAATAAATTTAGTAATTATCTCATTACGCAAAACTGTTATCCTGAGCGAAGCGAAGGATCTCTTTAGAAGGAGCTTTTACCTCAAGAGATCTTTCGCTTCGCTTGTGACGACAGTTGTGTTGCAGGGCATAATTATCATAAATCACTAAAATTAAATTCCATGAAAATTTCTCTTATCATCACGGCTTTTAACGCTGAAAAATACTTAGCCAAAGCCATTGAGTCATTTTTGGAGCAAAATTACCAAAATAAAGAGCTATTAATCATCGATGGTATTTCAACTGATAAAACCCATGAAATTATCGTTGAATATTGTAAAAAATTTCCACAATTAATTAAATGGATTCAAGAAAAAGATTCAGGAATTTCTCAGGCTAGAAATATTGCTTTAAACTATGTAAATGGTGATCTTGTTGGTTTTTTAGGAGCTGATGATTTTTTACATAAAGACTTTTTTTCTGAAATGTCTTATTACATTAAAATTAATGCAAATTTTGATGTAATTCATTTTAACAGCTACTGCGTTGGAGATGTTTGTGGATTTGATTTAAGTGTAAAAACTCCAGTTACCAAAAGAAACCTTATAAAGCATTGCCCAATTGGATCTGGGGAATCTTTTTATTATCGCAAAGAAGTTTTTGATCAAATAAAATTTAATGAAAAAAACAGATATTCGATGGATTATGAGTTGAATATGGCTCTGGTTTCAGCCAAAAAACCAAATGGTAAAAAATATTTATTTTATCCAGTAAATATTACAGCGGTATTTAATGTTCACACAGGGGAGAATATTTCTTCTGCAAATAGCCTTAAACAAAGGTTAGAAACTATTTCAGTGCAGTTAAAATATGCTAAAAATTTCCAAGAAAAATTAAGAATTTTATGGCGTGGTAAAAAACAAATTGTGAATAATTATTCTAAATTTTGTGAAATTATTTTATAAAAATTTGAATAAATTATTCAAAATATTCTAAAGAAAATAATCTGAATGAAGCTTATTAATTTTTTAAAAATGTCGCTTCTTCCAATATTGGTGGCTTTTGAGATATATCTTTATAACTGCTATATTGGTAGTCATGGAGTATATTTATATGACTTCGCAATACCGTATAATATGGGTTGGTTGATATTTAATGGATGGATTCCATTTGTTGATTTTAAGATGCCTTTGATGCCATTAAGCGGAATTCTCACATCGCTAAGCTTTTCTTTATTCGGAGTTTCTTATTATTCGGCTGTTAAACTTGCTGGAATTGTCTGTGCCATGTGCACTGTCTATATGGGATTTAAACTTCAAAAGCATATTGGATATTACTTAGGATATATAGCGGCATTTTTGATAGTTTTATCAACCATTCCGGTTCATGGGACATTTTATTACAATCATCTAAATATGTTATTGTTCTCAATATATTTGATATTGATGACCGATTATATTTTGGAATATAAATCTTTTTTAGGGAAAAAAGAGACTATTTCCTCGCTGCTAATATATTTTGTAATAGCCTTAATTTTATCTAATAAACTGCACATCGGTATATTGTCTGGACTTTTATTTGTAGGTCTTGAAGTGAGTTTTTTGTTAAGGGGAAAAATCAGATTAAAAGATGTTGCGCTGAATTTATTTATTAGAATTTTGCCTTTAACTATTTTGGTAGTTTCGATGTTGATTTGGGTTAATTTCAACATTCTTGATCTTGTCGATAATCTTTTCAAAAGTGCACATTTTTTCTCTTCCAGCTATGTGGATATATTTATGGCAAGAATGGGATCTGGAACTACTGATACAGTTTTTTCTTCTGTTAAAATTAATATTTATTTAACAACTTTAATATCAGTAGGATTAGTTTGTTATCATATAAAATTTTGTAAAAAAAATATTTTAGCAACTAGGTTGCTATATGTTATTGTTTTTTCATTATTGGTTCAAATTTTATCTTTCGCTCCATCAGCTGAAGCTCCCACAATTGATGTGCCATTCATTATGGTGTTTCTAATCATGATATATATTTACTTCACAAAAACGCTAAATGCAGAAAATTTTGTAGAGATAGAAAAGATTAAATTTTTCAGCGCAATTGTTATAGGTGCGGTTTTTATAACATGCGCGACATTTATGGTGCATTATTCACAGAGCTATTTAAGAAAATCTTTTAATGAGGCTAAAGATGAATTTAGTTTGGCAGCATTAGTTCCTAAAAATGAATATATTTCAGAAGTGGAATTTTTCAGTGGAGTTAAAATTAACCATTTTCAACAAAAGAATTTCGATTATTTGAATAATATTTTAAAAAAATATTCTTCTAGTAGAATTTTCTTTGGGCCAGAGCTTGAAATGTTTTATTCAGCATCAAAAAGATTTCAGCCACCTAAATGGCCTATTTGGATACATTCCAATGTTTCCTATGATAACAATAAAGAAGAGGACATGAGAGAAATTGTTATTAATCAAAATTATGATTTAATAATTCTTTCAAAAGGACGCTATGTTTTTACCAATTTTTTAAATGATTATATTTTAGAAAATTATTCAGAAATTCCGCAAAAAGATTCGGAGATGTGGATTAGGGTTTTTGTAAGAAAATCTTTATAGCTTCATTTATTTCTTAAGAATGTTGCTAATTATGAAGTCGAAATCCTTGCGATCATATCTATGGTCAATTGGCAGAGGGATTAGATTATTTGATAAATAATTTTCATAAGAATTTTTATCGACATTTTTAATCACTTCTTTCCACCAATGTGGAATGTAAATTTTATTCTTGAGTAATTTTTCTCTAAGCTTGTCATTCTTGATTAGAAATGGATAAACCATCGGTACATCGCTTTTAGAAATTTCAATTTTCATCTCATTAATTTTGCCTAATTTTTTGTGAATATAGGAGAAGTTTCTTTTTCTGATTTCGGAAATCTCTTTATAATCAATCGAATGCAGAATTTTATCAGTTAAAATTGACATTTTCTTCATTCCTGAATTAGTAATTTCATCTTCATTTGAGAGATTATTTTGATAGGCAGCATTTGATCCAAGCTCAATTCTTTTAAATAAAGGCAGCATTCTTTGATAAGAAGTATCTGGTTCTAATTTTAAATTGAGTTTCTTTGAGCAATTTAAATATGCGCCATCAGTAACCCAAAAGAATTTTCTTGGTGAATAAACCACATCGCAATTTTTGATTTTATGAAAAAAAGCTTGGGTACTATCAATGATAACATTTTTATAATCAGAAATAACCTGCAAGACTTTGGAATCATTGGTTCCAAAATAATTGGGATAAATAAAGGCAGAATCTTTTTTAAGAGCGGATGGTTTGATTTTTGGAGTTAAATCTTCGTTTAAATAGTAAAATTCATAATCAACTTCCAGCGCATCATAAACAGTGTGGCAGATGTAATAAGGCAAAAAAACCTTTTTGTAACCGTGAGCTTTTATGATATAATTTATAGCTTGTCGGGCGCAGTTTAGCTTAATAGAATTCTTGTGATATTCGGCTTTTTGTTTTAAATTAAATTCAATGAATCCAAAATATTCTTTTTCTATCATATTTATTTTCTAAAAATGGAAATTCCCAAAATAATTGCTCATCGTATTAATAGTATTTCTCAGCTAAAACTTGTGCCAAAAAATTTTGGAATTGAGTTAGATATAAGGTATCACGAAGATGATTTAATAATGCATCACGACCCATTTTCTCATCATAAATTGAAAATGCCAGAAAAACAAATGTCAGAAAAATTTGTTGATTTTCTTGAGCATTATCAATGTGAAGGGCCAATGATTCTTAATCTTAAAACTGAAGGTGTGGAAGAAAAATGTATTGAATTAATGAGTCAGTTTAAAATTAAAAACTGGTTTTTTCTTGATATGTCAATGCCATTTTTTGTGAAATATGCTAAATGTGCGGCAAATGCTTCTATTAATGGTTTTGGGCCAGAAAATTTAGCGGTTAGATTTTCTGAAGAAGAGCCAATTGAATATGCTTTGAGTTTTGCTAAAAAAGTTGCTTGGGTTTGGGTAGATTGTTTTACTAAAATGCCACTTGATGATGAATCTTACAAAAAGTTAAAGAACGCCGGATATAAGATTTGTCTAGTTTCTCCCGAGTTACAAAAATATCCAATTGAAAGAATTGCTGAATTTAAAAAACAGCTTGAAGGTAAAAAAATAGATGCTGTTTGCACTAAACATCCTGATTTGTGGCGCTATTAACTTCTTGTCACTACTTCTTTTTTCTCGTTGTCATCCCCGCGAAGGGCGGGGATCCAGAGTGATATTGTGAGGACTGGATCCCCGCCTTCGCGGGGATGACAAGAGTAGTAAAAAGGTATTAACTAAAATTGTAATTCATGACAAAAATTTTATTTCCTAAAATCGATTTAAGTTCTGTAAAAGGCGTGATGATTGATCTTGATAATACACTTTATCTTTACGAGCCTTGTCACAACTTTGCTTTGAAATCTTGTTATGAGAAATTTTTTACTCAAAAATTTTCTTTTGATGATTTTGCCTCTCTTTATAAAAAACATCGTGATGAAGTTACTGTAAGTTTAAGCCCACAAGGAGCTTGTCGTTCTAGGCTTTTTGCCTTTCAACATTTGCTTGAGGAAATAAAGGAAAGTGAATCTTACGAAAAAGCTCTTATGTTAGACCAGCTTTATTGGGTTAATTTTATTGGTGTGATGAAATTGGAAGAAGATGCTAAAAATTTTCTTGAAATTTGTAAGTTAAAATCTTTACCAATATGTGTGGTAACTGATATGTTGGCTGAAACTCAAATAAAGAAATTGCAAAAATTACAACTTACCAAATATATTGATTATCTGGTAACTTCAGAGGAAGTTGGTAAAGAAAAGCCAAGTTCTGAAATTTTTGAAGCGGCGTTAAGGAAAATGAATTTGCAAAAACATCAAGTTATTATGATTGGTGATGATTTAAAAAAAGATGTAGAAGGTGCTAAAAATAATGGAATTCAATCTTATCAAATAAAAATTCATGCTTAGAAAACAGTTCTTAAGATTTATCACGGTTGGCTTATTATCAACCGCCGTAAGCTATTCAGCCTTTTATATTGCGTTGCGTTATTTTTCTATTAATTATCTGATTGCGGCTTGTGTTGGTTTTGTGGTGGGGGTTTTTGTGGGGTTTTCTTTCAATAAGAATTGGACATTTGGTTCTACTGAAGATCGTTCAAAAAAAATGATTGTTAGATATTTCTCAGTTTACATTGCGTCGCTTTTAATAAGTTTGGTTTTTTTACGAATTACTGTGGAATGGCTTGGGCTTTCGCCAGAATTAGCTAATTTTTTGGCAATTGGTATTACAACTTGTACTAATTTTATCGGAACTAAATTTTTTGTTTTTAAAAAATGATCAAATTTTTGAGCAAAAAAATATTAGGTAAAAAAGTTCTATCAGAAATTTTTGATTCAAAACTTTTTTGGTTTGGACTGGCTTTCAAAGTGGTTCTAGCAAGTCTTTTTGCTTCAAAGTTTTTAACTGATTTATTTTTACCATTCATAAATTTTTACAGTAATAGCGGCTTTTTAAATCCTTATGAGCAGTTTTTTATTGCGGGAAAAGTAGACGCCTTTCCTTATCCAGCTTTAATGTTGTGGCTGGTTGGTTTGCCATATTATTCATTGCTTTTCATTATAAATAATTCTGCTGATTTTGCGCCGTTCTTAAGTATTTTTGCTTTAAGAATTTCTGTTCTAATCGCAGATTTTGCAATTTTATTAATCTTCGCCAGATGGCTTAAATACAGTTCGCAGAAGCTGTTAATTTTCTATTGGCTTTCTCCTGTTTTAATTTACATAAATTATATTCATGGTCAGTTAGATTGCATTCCAATCGCAATTTTATTGGCTTCTCTTTATTTTCTCTTCAAAGAAAAATTTATTATAGCATCTATTATATTGGCTGCGGCGGTTGCTTGTAAGACTAATATTATTTTGGCAGTTCCATTCTTTTTTATCTTCCTTTTTGCTAAAAAAGTACGATTTGAGAAATTATCTTTTTGTGCTTTAGTTTTTCTCTCAACATTCTTGCTGATAAATTCACCATATATCGCTTCAGAAGGCTTCTTAAATATGGTGTTTCTAAATAGTAAACAAAATCAAATTTTTGATGTTTTCTACAGCTTTACTCCTGATAAATTATTCTATTTTATTCCTGCTATTTATTTTGTTTTATTGATTAAAGCAGCAATGATTAAGGGTTATAATCGTGATATTTTTATCATGTTTTTAGGCTTTAGTTTTGGAGCTTTAAATTTATTCATTCCACCAATGCAAGGTTGGTATTATTGGGTAATTCCATTTTTTGCTTATTTTTATATTAAACAAAAAAACTCTCCAACTTTCTTGTTTTTCACATTACAGGCAGCTTATTTTTTCTATTTCCTCACGGTCAAAAATTCTGATTATTTAGAAATTTTCCAACTAATTTCACCAGAAATAGCACTAAAATCTAATCTATATAATTTCTTGGCAGCAGAGGAATTAAATGCTGATAAATTGGTTAATCTTGGCTTCACAATTTTACAGGTTTCTCTATTGTTAAATTGCTTCTGGATTTATCGCAGTGGAGTTACTAGCTATTTAAAACATAAATTAGTTTCTAAGCCTTATTTGATTGGTATTTCTGGTGATTCTGGCGTTGGAAAAACCACTTTAGTTTCTTCTCTTTTAGATGTTTTTGGTCAAAAAAATATCACCGCAATTTGTGGTGATGATATGCACAAATGGGAAAGGGGTCATCAAAAATGGCAAGAATTTACCCATCTAAACCCAAGCGCTAACAAGCTTCACGGTGAAGTTTTATTTTTACGAGCATTAAAAAATGGTCAAAAAATTTCTCGCAAAATTTACGATCATGATAATGGAAAATTTACTGAACCAAAAAATATTGCAGCAAATAAAATTGTGATTTTTGAAGGTTTACATAGTTTTTATGTTGAAGCGGTACGCAATCTTTTTGATGTCAGAATTTTTGTTAAGCCAGAAAAACAACTGCGGTTACATTGGAAAATAATTCGTGATCAAATTAAGCGCGGATATAGTAAAGATAAGGTTTTAGAGCAGTTAAAACAAAGAGAAGAAGATTCAGAAAAATTCATTTCATCGCAAGAAAAATATGCTGATGTGAAAATTGAATTACTGCCATCTGGGGAGATAAAAAATATTGGTGATAAAGACGAAGAAATTACATTAAATCTCAAAATTTCTTTTGGGAATAATGTTGATATTGAATCATTTGTTGATGTTATTTCAAAAATAGATTCTCTGAAAATTGAATATGGTTTTGATAAAAATGATGCGCAATTTATTATTATGTCTGGAAGTGTTTCAGCTAGTGAAATCAAGCATTGCAGCGATATTTTACTTAGCCAATATTTTGAAGAAATAAATCTTAATGAGCCAAAATATTCTAATGATTTAGTGGGATTGGTACAAATTTTCTTGGCATTTTATATAATTCAAACTGAGTTAAGTGATGAAGCAAAAAATAGCTGATTTGGTTTATCTGTCGCAAAAAATTGGTCAGCGTCTTGATTATGTTCAAGGTGGTGGCGGGAATATTTCGGTAAAAATTTCAGAAAATTTAATGGCAATTAAAGCTTCTGGCTATGAGCTAAAGAATTTAACTTATGAAGATGGTTTCGCCTTTGTTAATCAAAAGCAGGTGAATCAAGGAATATCTGATTTTTCTAATAATAAAAATGGTGATGACGGTAAATTTTCTGTAATAATTAAAGCTGCAACAAAGTCTTTAGAGAATTATCCAAACCTTCGTCCTTCAATGGAAACGGGCTTTCATTCCCTTTTGCCTTTCACTTATGTGGTGCATAGCCATAGTCTTTATGCGGGAATTTTGAATTGTTCTAAGCAAGGTGAGGAAATTGCCAAAAAACTTTTCCCTGATATGTTATGGATTGGATATGAAAATCCCGGTTGGCAAGTTACGGAGGCAATTTATTTGGCGATTAAAAAAAATAAAAAATTCGCACAAATTATTTTTTTACAAAATCATGGTTTGATTGTTGCTTCTAATGATGTGAATCAAGGGCTTGAACTACATGAAATGGTGACTAAAGAAATTCAAAATTTTCTACAGATTCCTGAATTTAAACTTTCTGAAATTCAGAATTTTTCTACAAGCTTTATGAGACAAAATGTTTTATTTCCTGATCAAATTGTTTTTGGAATTTCTGAAGAATTTGATGAAAGTGAAGTGCCAAATAAAATTAAGGGGCATATTTTTGCTGCATATTCTTATATTCTAAGAAGCCTTGCTCAATCTGCTTTAGAGCCGGTTTTTATTGCTCAAAAAAATATCGATTTTGTTACTAATATGGAAAGTGAAAAATATCGCAAAGAGGTAGCAAAAAAATGAAAGTAATAATTCCCATGTCAGGTCTGGGCTCGCGTTTTATTGCTGCGGGCTATGACGATCCTAAGCCTTTAATTAAAGTTCATGGCAAGCCTATTATTGAATGGGTGGTGCAGATGTTTTCGCCAGAAGATCAATTTATTTTTATTTGCCGAGATGAGCATATTGAGAATACTAATTTGGCTGCGGAACTAAAAAGAATAAAGCCAGATGCTGAAATTATTTCAATTAAAAATCACAAAAGAGGTCCTGTTTATGCGGTGGCGCAAATTTTTGATAAAATTGATAATTCTGAACCAATTTTGATCAGCTATTGTGATTACTATATGCGCTGGGATTATGATGGTTTCAAAAAAGCAGTTTTAAAACCAGAAATTGATGGTTCGGTTCCTTGTTATCATGGCTTTCATCCTAATTTATTGCCGAAGAATAATTTTTACGCTGGATGTTTGTTAGATGATAAAAATTTTCTTTTAGAAATTCGTGAAAAATTTTCTTTTACTGAAGATAAAACTAAGGGATTTCACTCTCCTGGAGTTTACTTTTTTAAGAATGGGGAAGTGCTGAAGAAATATTTTCAAATGGCTTTGGATCAAGATTTAAGCTTGAATGGTGAATATTATGTGAGTTTGGTTTATCAGTTGATGTTGAAGGATAATCTGAAAATTTATGTTCACGATAAAATCGATTATTTCTGCCAATGGGGTACGCCAGAGGATTTAAAAGAATATGAGTTTTGGATGGAGCAGGTGAAGAACTTTGGTTAATTCAGCATCATTGTGGATTGCGGATGAAAAATCTCTAAGAAGCGCTACGCACTTCTAAGAGATTTTATCTCCGCAATGACGGTGATGGTTTAGTACCTCTTCATCCCTTTCGTCATTGCGGAGCTAGAATTTCTTAGAATTGCGAAGCGATTCTTAGAAATTCTTCATCCCTTTCGTCATTGCGGAGCTAGAATTTCTTAGAATTGCGAAGCGATTCTTAGAAATTCTTCATCCCTTTCGTCATTGCGGAGCTAGAATTTCTTAGAATTGCGAAGCGATTCTTAGAAATTCTTCATCCGCAATCCATTTTAACCATAAACACACCACAAAATGCCATATGTCTACATTCTATCTAACAAAAAACACGGAACCATTTATATTGGTGTTACAAATAATTTAGTTAGAAGAATCCATGAGCACAAAGAAAAAATCATAAAAAGTTTTTCTCAAAAATATGATTTAACAAAGTTGGTTTATTATGAAGTTTTTGATTCAATAGTTGATGCTATTGCAAGAGAGAAAAACCTAAAGAACTGGAAGAGAGAATGGAAGGTGGAGTTGATAGAGAAGATGAATCCAGAATGGGAAGATTTATATTATAAGATAGTTTGAGGATTTATATCTGTTATATAAACATGTCTCAAACATGGATTGCGGATGAAGAATTTCTAAGAATCGCTTCGCAATTATAAGAAATTCTAGCTCCGCAATGACGGAGTAATTTATTATTATCGTTTTATATTCCAAGAAATTCTAGCTCCGCAATGACACGGCACCTAACGCAGTACTTAACCATCACCGTTATTGACGGAGATGAAATTATTTAGAGGTGACGCAGATCTACGCTATCGTCATTGCGGAGATAAAATCTCTTAGAAGTGCGTAGCGCTTCTTAGAGATTTTTCATCCGCAATCTATAATTACGAACATTAAAAATTTAATCTATGAATATTTTAATCCCCATGGCGGGTGCGGGAAGCCGCTTTAGTAAAGAAGGATACAAAGAACATAAACCTGTTATTTTAGTAACTGACAGGCGAAATGGTCAAAAAATTCCTATGGTGGTTGCGGCAACTAAAGATTTGCCTGAGGCTCAAGAAAAAAATAGCAAAATCATCTATGTTGATCGTGATTTTCATAAAGAAGATGGTGTTGAAGAAAAGATCAAAGAGTTTTTCCCATCATCAAAATTCATCACGATTAATGAATTAACAGAAGGTCAAGCAAGCACTTGTTTACTGGCTAAAGAGTTTATTGATAATGAAGAAGAATTATTAATTGCTGGTTGTGATAATGGTATTGTTTTTGATAAAAAGAAATTCGCTGAAGCAAAAAAATTAGCTGATGTTTTAATTTTTACATTCAGAAATAATGAAGCAGTTTTAGAAAATCCTAAAGGTTATGGTTGGGTTGATGCTGATGAGTCTGGTGTTGTAAATGGCGTTTCGGTAAAGATTCCAATCAGTGATAAACCAATGAAAGATCATGCAATTGTTTCAGCTTTTTGGTTTAAACAAGGCAAAGATTTTGTTAAAGCAGCTGAAGAAATGATTGCTCAAAATGATCGCATAAATGGCGAATTTTATGCCGATCAGGTGATGAAATATTGCTTAAAATTTGGCTTAAAAGTTAAGGTATTTGAAGTTGATAAATACCTATGTTGGGGCACTCCGCAAGAATATGAAAATTATGAAAAAACCATTAGCTATTGGCGTGGTTTTTACGAAGAGGAATTTGCTAAAAAACTCTCAATTGCTGTTCCTTGTTACAATGAAGTAAAAAATGTTCCGCTAATTATTGAAGCTTTTAAAAAAGCGGTTGGAAACCGTAAAAATATCGAAGTAATTTTGGTAAATAATGGCTCAACTGATGATTCAGCTAATGTTTTTAAAAATGAATTATCCAAAGAACAAAACAGTATTTTTAAATTAGTAAATGTAGAAAAAAACCAAGGTTATGGTTTTGGAATTTTATCTGGTCTTGAAGCTGCAAGTGGTGATGTTCTGGCATGGACTCACGCCGACATGCAAACTGATCCAGCCGATGTGATTAAGGGATTTGATTTATATTTAAAAGAAAATAACGAAGAAATTTTTATCAAAGGAAAACGCAAAAACCGCGCTGCTCTTGAATTCATCTTCACTTTTGGTATGCAAATAATTGCCAGCATCACCCTTAAAACTTACTTAGACGACATCAACGCCCAACCAAAAATCTTCTCTAAAAATTTCTACCAAAAATTCATCAAAAACCAAGCTCCGCATGATTTTTCTTTAGATCTTTTTGTGCTTTATGTTGCTAAAAAAAATAATCTAAGAATTAAAGAAATAGAAGTAAATTTTGCCAAAAGAATGTTCGGAGAAGCTAAGGGAGGAGGGTCTTGGAAAACCAGAATCAAGCTGATAAAAAGAACTCTTTCTTATATTTTTGAGCTTAAAAAAAGTCTTATTAAATCAAATTTCTAATATGGAATTTTTAAATAAAACAAAATCAATACCGTTTTGCTTTTGTTCAAACTTACTAAGCTTATTAAAAGCTTTCCCAAAGAAAGTTGTGTTAATGACAATTTGGCAAAAATTGTTATTAATTATTTCTGCTTTATTTTTTATTATTCTTTTTATTGAGAATTTTATTTTTTCTAGTTCTTTTGCCTTGTTGCATATTAGAGAAATTGATGACACTGCTTTTCAAGCAAGTATAAGAGTGTTTCATCAAGATATTTCTGCATTTAGACTAGATAGGTTTATAAAGCTTAACGATTACGGTTATGGTTGGATTTTTTGGGTAATTGTTGGTTTGATCACATATCCCTTTTACCTTCTGGCATTAGTTACAGATTTCTATGTTCCTTTGATAGCGATTCCTCGCGATATTTCTTTGTTATTCACCATTGGTACGGTATTTTTTGTTTATAAATCTCTCTCAGTTTATAGTAAAAATGAGTTTTTGAAATTTATTGCCATATTGCTTTTATTATCTTTTCCAGCTTTTGGCTATTTTGCATTGCGTTTTGGAACGGTTTCACAAGTAATGTTTTTTTCATCTTTAACTTTCTATCTGGCGATTAAAAAAGATAGCTATGATAAAAATGACTTAAAGAAAATTGCTTTAGCCGCCGCTGCCTGCGTTGGAACGAAATTAAACGGCGCATTAATTTTGCCTTTAATTGGCATTATTATGGCTGATAGATTGCAATGGAATGTAACTAAGGATAATGCAAAAAAAGCGGGATATTTTTTACTAAATTTGATATTTTTTGCGATACTTTTTAGTAATCCATCTTTGTTTTTAAGCCCATTTAAGCCAGATTATTTATCATCTTATCTTGATTCAATAAAAAATAATTCTCATTTAAGTTTGCAGAATAACTTCTCTCAAACATTGCAAGATGTTGTTGAAATTGGATATTTGAATTTTTGTGGGGCAGCGTTGGCGATTGGTTTTTTTATTCTAAATATTTTCAGCAACAATCGTCATAAAAAAGATTTTATATTCATCGCCTTATGGTTAGTTATTTCTGTTTCTTTGTTGTCTAAGGTGATGTCGATGGGAAGTTTGTATATCATTAACTATACTACAGTTGTGATGTATTTATTAGTTTTTTCAATTTTATATTTGGAGAGATGGGGAAGAGCTGGGAGTGCTGTCGCAATAATGCTTTTAATGCTTAGTTTATTTGTGAATCATAAAAATATTACCTCTGGATTTTATTCGAGTTTTAAATATTTTCAAATGAATCAAGATCCCGATATTGTTGCAAAGATTGAAGCTAAAAAAGTTATGCAGAATTTAATTCTCGATCCAAAAAATAATTTAGAAAAACCAATTAATGTTTTAATGGATTTTAGAGCTATTTTTCCTTATGCAAACTTGGAGAGAAACAATGTTAATGTGCAATTCTCTTTTGATAATTTGCAGGTTTTTCAAAATCATGTCAAAGGTGGGTTTGATTATGTATCATTGAATAAAGATTCTCCATTTTTTTTATCAGATTCAGAATTTGCTGAATTTATTAAAAAGGAAAATAATGAAATATTAATAATAAATCAGGTTGAGAGTAGAAAAATTGTTCAAAATCTAATAAAAAATGGTAAGATTGAAAATAACGAATATAATCTTGTATTCGACAGTAATAATATAATTCTCTTTGAGAAAAAATAATGAAATTAGAATCAATAATTCTTGCTGGAGATAATAAGGGTTTAAGCTCAATTTATCTTGGTGTTCAAAAATATGTGAAGAAAATTTATATTAACACTAACACGCCGCAGGCAATTGATAAAAGACCAGAAGATGAATTTATAAATAGTTTTTTTGATGTTGATGAGAAGCTGGTTTTATGTTCGGCTTATGCGCCTTTAATTCCTAAAGAAGACATAGCTAAAAAAGATTTTCTTAATATTCATTATGCATTACTTCCTCGCTTTCGTGGCATGCATCCAATTGTTTGGGGAATTTTAAATGATGAGAAGGAATTGGGGTTTACTATGCATAAAATAGATGAATTTATGGATAGTGGTCCAGTTATTTTTCAATATAAAACTAAGAATGATGGGGTTTCTAGTTCGGTTTTTTATATGGAACATTGTCACCAAAAAGTAGAAGAATTGATTGGGCAGGCTATTCTGGACTATGTTAATAAAAAACTGCTACCAACTGAGCAAAATCATGCAAAAGCAGCTTGGGGAGTTAGAAGAAATTTAGCTGATTGTAAGCTGGATTTTTCTTTTTCTAATCATCAAATTCATAATTTTTTTAGAAGCTTAGTTAAGCCATATCCTTTACCTTTTATTGAATTTAAAGGTCAAAAATATTTTATCGAAAAATATCAAATTCATGAAGAAAATATTGCTGCCTTAACTTTGGGAAGGGTTGTTAATATTGATGATAAAGGCATTTGGATTAAAGTTAAAGAGGGTTATTTGAATGTTCAAAAACTTAGCGATGAAAGTGGTCAAGAAGTTGATATGAAGATGATTTTTAGAATTGGGAGCAGACTTGATGCTTAGAGTTGAAAAATATAATCCAGAAAAAAAAGAAGCGTGGAATCGCTTAATTAAATCTTCGAAGAATGGTACATTTTTGTTTGATCGCAATTACATGGATTATCACAGCGATAGATTTGAAGATTTCTCTCTAATGTTTTTTGAAAATCAGAATTTAATTGCTGTTTTACCAGCTAATATAAAAGATGGAGCTGTCTATTCGCATCAGGGTTTGACTTATGGTGGCATGATTTACGATGACAATATGAAATCTGCTGAGATGTTGCAGATTTTTAATATGATGCTGGATTTTCTAAAGTTGCACAACATTCAGAAGCTAGTCTACAAAGCTATTCCACATATTTATCACAAAATGCCAGCCGAAGAAGATCTTTATGCTTTGTTTAGAGTTGGTGCAAAATTATATCGTAGAGATTTATCAACAACAATTCACCAGCCAACAAAGATGCGTTTTGAGCGCGGCAGAAGAAGATGTGTTGAAGATGCTAAAAAATCAGGACTTGTCATAAAGAGAAGTTGTGATTTTGAGAGAATGTACGAAATTATGAAAGATATTTTAGAAAAAAAATATGCTGTAAAGCCAGTTCACAGCGCTGCTGAAATGAAGTTTTTACATGACAGATTTCCAGAAAATATTCATCTTTATGGTTGTTACAAAGATGAAGAAATGATTTCAGGATCATTAATTTTTATTACAGAAAAAACCGTTCATGCTCAATATGTTTATGCTTCAGACGAAGGAAGAAGAAAGGGCGCAAATGACCTAATGTATGATTTTCTGATTAATGAAAAATTCTGTGATTTTGAATATTTTGATTTTGGAATTTCAACAGAAAATGGTGGTTTATTTCTTAATGAAAATTTAGTGCAGCAAAAAGAAATGTTTGGCGGAAGGGCGGTTTGTTATGATTTTTATGAATTAAATTTAATATAAAATGGCGAAAATTTTATTTAGTACAATCGGGTTTGGAATTAAGGAGCTTTATTGTTATTATGATCAATTTACCAAGGCTTTAGAAGAGGCTGGTAATGAGGTTTTGGTGATGACTAGTGATAGAATCATTAGGAATGGTTGGTCTTCTAATAATCATTTTTCTGATGTTAATGAAGTGAAGCTTGATGAATATATCAAGAATTTTGCACCTGATTTAGTGATAGCTGCGAATAATGTGTTATATAATCATGTGCCTAAAATTGTTGATTGCCCAATTGTAGTTTTTGGAGCTGATAAGGCGGTGGGCTTTGCTGATAAAGAAGATCTTAGAAAAAATGCCAATCGTTATCACTTTATTTACGAAACGCCTGATTGCGGAAAACAAATTGAAGATCTCTTTTCTCCTAAATCTTCAAGAATGATTATGATGCCAACTGCTACTAACATTAGAGCGGAAAGCTTGGAGCAAAGTACTAATATTTCTTTTATTGGAACTAATTTCAATTTTACTCATAAATTTAAAGAGCATTTTTTAAAAGAAAGTGATCAGAAATTAACTGAAAAATTTAGACAATTTTACGATCTTTATAAAAATAATTCTCGAGATGGAATTGTTGGTAACTTAGATAAGTTAGGTTTTAACCAAGATGTTGTGGGGAAAATTGGTGATTTAGATTTGCTAAATATCATGTCGGGAAACAAGAGGGTGCAAACTTTGGCAGCAATTGTAGATCTTGGTTTGGAAGTATATGGTCATGATAATTGGATTGATGTTGTCGATTTCTCATTTGAGTTGATGTTGGCTTATAGAAGGGAAAAAATTGTTACCGCTAAGCAGAATCAAGATCTTTATAACAGAAGTAAAATTGCTATTAATTTAAGTCATGAACAGGCGTTGGATAATTTTTCATGGCGAGTGAGAGACATCATGGCTTCCAATGCTTGCTTGGTTTCTGATCATCGAAAAAATCTGGAAGTTTATTTTGGAAAATATGTTAAAATTCCAACATTTAATAATGCTTTCGAGGCTAGAGATTTATGTCAAAAATTGCTTAAAGATGAGTTGTGGAGAAGTGAGATTGTAAAAGGATGCCAGTTGGCTATTGAAGAAGAGCATCGTTTTTCTTATAGATTGCGTGATATGGAACAGGCTTTGGGGGTAAAGTTATTGAATGATGGAAGAGATGGATCGATAACATTTTTGAATCCAGATGATTTTATTATTAAACCAAGTTTTGTTAAGGTTATTTTATCAGAGAATGGTCCAATTAGAGTTATTAATAGAGTTAGGGTAAATCTGAGTAGAGCTGTAAAAAATAAGAAAAAGATGAAGATAAAAAAGAGGCGTAAGAAGCTGTGATCTATAATAGATTATGAAACAACTTTAGGATAACTCCCTAAGAAGGAATCAGAGCGCGTTTTATCTACCGCCCCTAACCCCTCCTTATCAAGGAGGGGGATTCTTAAGCACCGAATTCGGAGTTAAGTTCCCCTCCTTGATAAGGAGGGGTTAGGGGCGGTAGATAACGCAAATTCGGTCTTACAATTAATAACTCAAAAACTTTCCAGCAAAGACAGTTGCAGATTTTTTAAATTTTTAAGAAGGATTTTAAAATCTTTTTACTAAATGGTTCGTTGCATTTTTCTAATAAAACCCCAAGAGGGTTTTGAGTTATGATTTTTTTATATTCATTAAAATCAAATCCAAAATTTTTATTTAAAATTTCTTCAGCACCGTCTTTTTGTAAAGTTTCGTAAAGTAAACTTACGGCAAACTGTGTGTGATAATGATTTGGGCTGTTTTTATAGGCTTCTTTGAAGATTAAATAATCGATTATTATTTTTTCCTCTTCTTTTGAGAAGAATTGCAACGAAGCTCCAGAACTATCTGGAAAGATTTTTATAAAATCATTTAATGAAGAAATTTTTAAAAAATTTTTAAGGACTTTTTCATTGTCAAAAAGCAGTCTTATTCTTGTGTCTTTTGTATTGCTGCTTAAATTTTCATTATTATTTCTTTCACGATATTTCAGAAGTTTTTCATGGATGATGTGAATTTCGTAACCTTGAAGGCATAATCTAATCCATAGATCTAAATCATGAGCCTGCGTGATAATTTTATTGAAATTACCAGTTTCTTTTAAAGCAGAAGTTTTAGCTAACAGGCTTGGAGCTGCGATGCAATTGCCGTGATGAAAGAAATATTTTAGCCATTCAAAGCGGCTACGATTTTCTTTTTCAAATATTTTGGTGTACTTTTTGGTCTTCTTTTTATTAGTTACGCCATTTTCATCAATTACTTCCATGCCGCTAAATACCGCGCCATAATTGGAATTTTGTTCTAAGAAATTTATCTGCTTTTCTAATTTGGTTTTTTCCATAATATCATCAGAAGCAATCAAGGCGATATATTTTTCTTGAGCGTTTTGAATGCAGATATTGCTGGTTTGGCAAACTCCTTGATTTTTTTCTGAAACGATTAATCTAATTCTGGAATCGGTGAATTTTTTAATTATTTCTAAAGTGTTATCGGTAGAAGAATCGTCAACTATTAGAATTTCAAAATCTTGGAAAGTTTGATCCAGCGCGCTTTGAATGGTCTCGCCAATATATTTGGCGTGATTATATGAAGGTATGGCAATTGTGACTAGAGGATTGGTCATTTTAAAATTTATTTAAAATTTCCACTACCTTTGCAACATCATCTTTTTGATGAAAATATGAAAGTGGTAAGCTTAAAGTTGTATTGTGAATTTTTTCTGAAATTGGATAATTTTCATTTTTAATTATATCTTGCATAGCCTTTTGTTTGTGTGGTGCAACTGGATAGTGAATTTCAGTTTTTACATTATTATCTAACAAATATTGGCGTAATTGATCGCGCTTTTCATGTCTGATATTGAAGATATGAAAAACATCATAATTACCTCTAGAAGCTTTGATTGGCTTAATAAAATCATCTTTTAAATTATCAAAATAGATTTTTGCTAATTTATTTTTATGAGCATTTATCTCATTTAATTTCTTTAATTTTACCGAAAGAAAACCCGCCTGAATCTCATCAAGTCTTGAATTGTAACCAACGATATCATTGTAATATTTTACTTCTGATCCGTAATTTCTAAGTTTTCTGATTTTTTTATTTAAGCTGGCATCATCTGTGTTTATTGCTCCGCCATCTCCCAGAGCGCCTAAATTTTTTGTTGGATAAAAACTGAAAGCACCAAAATCTCCAAAACTTCCAGCAATTTTATTATTATATTTAGCGCCGTGAGCTTGGGCGGTATCTTCAATTAATTTTAAATTATGGGTTTTGCATAAATCTAAAATTGGATTCATGTCGCAACATTTGCCATAAAGGTTTACAACAATGATGGCACGAGTTTTTTTGGTAATTTTTTCAGCAATTTTTGTTGGGTCAATATTGTAAGTTGCAATGTCAGGTTCAACTAAAACTGGTTTGAAACCATTTTGTAAAACCGCTAAAATTGTAGCAATGTAAGTATTGGCAGGAACAATAATTTCGCTGCCTTTTTCAAATTCAAAGGCTCTAAGCGCTAAAATTAAAGCATCAAGACCGGAAGCCACGCCAATTGAGTGTTTAGAAGAGCAATAATCAGCAAATTCTGATTCAAATTTTTCTACATTCTTACCTAAAATATACCAACCACTTTCAAGGGTTTTGGCAAAAGATTTTCGATAATCTGCAAAAAAAGGCTGATTTAATTTAGAGAGATTTTCAAACTCAATCATGTTTTTGTGTTTCTTTATATTTTAAGAATTCTTCATAATTTCTAATATAATCTTCTTCATCGTAAAAATCGTCAGCTAAAACCATTAAGACGCAATCTGGGCTGAAATCAAATAAATCTCGCCAAATTATTTGATCAAAAACTATGCCAATATTTGGTTGGCCAAGAGTGGTAATTTCTTCTTTTTCGCCATTATTAAGACGAACTTTGCAGCTACCAGAAACCGCAACATATATTTGTTTTAATTTCTTGTGAGCATGTTGTCCACGAATAACATCGGCGGCGTTTTTGAAGATGTAGTAAACTCTTTTAATATCAAATGGAATATTCTTGTTAGATTCCAGTGAAATCAAAGAGCCGAGCTCATCTTGATGGGTTTCAAATTTTAAAAATTTTATCATTTTTTAATTAAGATAGGTTCTAAAGCTTTAATTTTGTAGCCTTGATTGATACAAAGGCTGCCAAAAACTCTTTCCATAGCATAAGCAAGTTTACCGTTTAAAATTGGCTCAAAATCATTTAGGCGCATTCCTTTTTCAACTAATCTGCTTAAAATTTTAGGACGAATTACAAACATAGTTCCTTTAAAAAAAATATTGTCTGCATCAACTTCAAGCTTTTCACATAAATCTATAAAAACTTGTTTATCTTCATATTCTGCAAAACATAAATCTTCATATCCCCCAACCATGCCAGTTTTTTTGTCACAAAATTCATATAAAACTGTCGTGGCTTGTTTAGGGCTTCCAATCAATGTTTTAACCAATCTTTGACGCCATTCTTTTTGTTCTGCCCCTGTATGAAGAGATTTTTTGGAATGAATTTTAATTAAAGCATCATAAGCATTTAGGTTAATATTATTAATTACTTCAACGAACGCTCCAATGTCAGTGCGTTGATTTGGAAGTGTGAAGATTTTGGCATTTGGAAAAGTTTGAAAGATTTTTTTTATGTCAGAAGCGGGTCTTTCAACTAAAGTTATGTAAAGGTCGAAAGGGATGGGAATATTTTTTAGATTTTCGATAAATTCATCAAGTAAATCAATGTAATATAGATGTAGATGAACTGCTACTTTTAAATCAGCTATTGCTTTTAGGTGCTTTTTATAAAAAAAATGCGCACTTAAAAGCTTGAGTTTTCGGTAAAGTTTTGAAGATTTTAAGTTTGAATTTTGCATTGCACTAAATAATTAATTCGCAATAAGGCTTTCTAGGTAATTTCTGTAAGGAGAATCCTTTTTATATTTTAAAACCAATAATTGAAATTTTTCTTTATCGATAAATTCTTTTCTAAGCGCCATTTCTTCTAAGCATGCAATTTTAAGACCTTGGCGCTTTTCAATGGTGTGAATGAATTGTGATGCTTCTAAAAGAGAGTCTGGTGTGCCAGCGTCAAGCCAAGCAAAGCCTCTTCTTAATTTTACAACTCCCAATCTATTTTGTGAAAGATAAGCATTATTCACATCAGTAATTTCAAGTTCGCCGCGAGCGGAGGGTTTGATATTTTTTGAAATTTCAATAACGCTATTATCGTAAATATAAATTCCCGTAACTGCCCAATTTGATTTTGGTTTTAGAGGTTTTTCTTCAATTGAAGTTGCGATATTTTCATCATTTTTGCTGAAATCAACAACGCCATATCTTTCAGGGTCAGAGACATGATAGGCGAAAACAAATCCGCCAATTTCTTTTTTCTCTAATTGGTCAATTTTATCTTGCAGATTTAATCTGCTAATTTCTGATCCGTAGAAGATATTATCTCCTAGAATTAGACAAACATTGCTGTCGCCAATGAATTTTTCGCCAATTAGGAATGCTTCGGCAATTCCTTTTGGCTGATCTTGAATTGCGTAAGAAAGTTTGATGCCGTAATCAGAGCCGTTTCCTAAGAATTTTTCGATATTTGGGGTGTCTTGTGGAGTTGAAATTATTAGAATTTCTTTAATGCCAAGACTCATAAGAGAGGCAAGGGGGTAACAAATCATTGGCTTGTCGTAAACTGGCAATAATTGTTTGCTGATGATGTTTGTAAGTGGTGCAAGTCTTGTGCCTGAACCACCTGCTAGGATTATTCCTTTCATGTTTTTAGTTATTTTTAGTAATTATTGCAAATTGTCATTCCAGACTACAATTTGTCATTCCCACGAAGGCGGGAATCCAGTCTTATACTAACACTGGATTCCCGCCTTCGCGGGAATGACAAACTAGCAGGAATGACAAATTAAAGTAAGAGACGCAATTTTAGGATAAATACCAATTTATCGTTTCAGTAATTCTTTCTTCAAAAGATTTTGCAGTAACAAAGCCAAGCTCATTTCTAGCTTTGCTGTCATCAATCGCATATCTTTTATCATGACCAAGCCTGTCTTCAACAAAGGCTATTTGGTCATTGTAAGATTTGCCATCTTTTCTTGGTTTAATTTTATCTAAAATATTGCAGATGGTTTTAGCGAGATTGATATTTTCTTTTTCACAATTGCCGCCAAAACAATAGCTGTCACCAATTTTGCCTTTGGTTAAGGCTAAATAAATTCCGTCGCAATGGTCATCAACAAAAATCCAATCACGAATATTTCTGCCATTGCCATAAATTGGAATTATTTTGTCAGTAGTGGCATTGCGAATAATTGTTGGAATTAATTTTTCACCATTTTGTCTTGGGCCGTAATTATTTGAACAATTTGTGGTGATGCAGGGCAGGCCGTAAGTTTCAAACCAAGCGCGAACCAAGTGGTCGGAAGCAGCTTTTGAGGCTGAATAAGGGGAGTTTGGTTTGTAAAGGCTTTCTTCGGTGAATTTTGGATCGTCTAAATTTAAAGAACCAAAAACTTCATCAGTGGAAATATGTAAAAAACGGAAATTATTTTTTTTATCAGTTGGAAGTTTTTTCCAATGGTTAAGAGATTCAGATAATAAGTTAAAAGTTCCTTTAACATTAGTGTCGACGAAAACTTCAGGCGATGAAATTGAATTATCAACATGAGATTCGGCGGCAAAATTTACCAAAAAATCAATTTCATTTTCGGATAATAAATTGGCTATTAGAGCTTTATCTAAAATATCGCCTTTGACGAATTTGAAATTTTTATTGAAATTTTTATTCTGGGAAATTTCTGATAAATTTTCTAAATTTCCCGCGTAAGTTAATTTGTCGATGACAATTACTTTGTGACCTAGTTTTATCATTTTGATGGCGAAACAGCTGCCGATAAAGCCTGCTGCACCTGTTATTAGAATGTTTTTCATTTGTTGTGGTTTGTTAAAATTAGTTTTGAGTTTGTAATTGTGAATTATACCAATTCCCATCTTTAATTAACTTTTTAGGCGAAATATTTTTGAGGATAAAATTTAGAAGAAAAGCCGCATGTACATAGATGTACATAAGGTTTTTATTCTAAATTTTAGACCAAAAAGATGAAGCATAAAAAGTTAATTAAAGATGGGAATTGGTATTAGCTATAGATTTAACATGAATCACCTCCCCTTGAGGGAGGGTCGATGAACAAGCATAGCTTGTGAATCGGGGAGGGGTAATCTCGTCAAAAACTCAATCTTTTTATCCCTCCTCGAAGCTGCTAAAGCAGCTTCAATCCTCCCTCAAGGGGAGGATGATTAGACCGAATTTGTTTATAGTTCTGCAAATTCAGATTCATATCACTCTCCCATAATAAGCGTTCTTTCTTGTTTATCTTCATTAAAATCTTCAACTATCAACTCAGTACCGCTGGCAATAGTTGTCATGCTGGTTATTCTTCCCATATGTAGATCGTCATTATCATAAAATTCTATTACCAAACCTTCTCTTACTAAATTTCCAGAAGGTATTTCGATTATAGAATTTCTTTCTTGATCAATGCCCTCCCAAGCTAAGGATTGACTTTGATTCAAGCATAATTCTAAAGATAATAAAGTTAAAAATAATAAAATTTTTGGTGGAAATTTTAAGTTCTTCATAAGAAACAAGTTGACTTTTGATGAAAATGACTGTTTATTGCCGCCCCTTCACAACAAATCAAGTAAAAATTACTTTTTTATTTATTTTTCTACAAAGTTTTTTTAAACTTTTCCTTCGTCGGGGCGTAGCGCAGTCTGGTAGCGCATCTGGTTTGGGACCAGAGGGTCGGGAGTTCGAATCTCTCCGCCCCGACCATTTTTTTGGCATTTATTTGCCACTTCATGTTAAGTGCAATATCTGATTATGCAGATCAATATTTCAGATATTCCAATCACTTTAATTCAGAAAAAAATCAAATCCATTCGTTTAGTAGTTTATCCTTCAAGAGAAGTGAGAGTAAGTGCGCCTCTGCGAATGAGTCTATCTGAAATTACTAAATTTATTAGTTCAAAAATAAATTGGGTTAAAGAAAAACGAGAAAAATTTATTGGTCACAATTATCAGAAAAAAATTCCTCAAAAATATTTAGCGGGAGAAAAGCATTATTTTTTTGGTGAAGAATATGTGTTGGAAATTCTTGAAGAAAAATCTTCTTCAGCTGTTATTTTAAAGGATAAAACTATTTTTCTAAAAATTAAAAAAGGTTCAACAATCAATCTTAGAAAAAAAGTTATTGAGAGTTGGTATCGCAAAGAATTAAAGAAAATAATTCCAAAATATATTGCTGAATTTGAACCAAAAATGCAGGTTAGAGTTGAAGAGTTTGGTGTGAAAAAAATGAAAACTAGATGGGGAACTTGTAACCCTACAGCTCAAAGAATCTGGCTTAATTTGGAGTTAGCAAAAAAGCCAATTAGTTGTTTGGAATATATTGTGGTGCATGAAATGGTGCATTTGTTGGAACGCAACCACAGTAAAAAGTTTTTTGCTCACATGGATGAATTTTTACCACATTGGAAGCAATGTAAGCACACTTTAAATAGTGGTGGTGGTTGTTAAATCTGATTCCACCTCTTCTTTTGCTGCGAGTTCCGTTTCTTCTTCTGAAGGTTTTTTATGACCTTCACCTCCAATTTCGCTGTGAAGAATTACATCTCTAATTATTTCAGAATGAATATCTCTGAAAGAATCGATTGTGCTATCAATCTCGCTATTGTTGATTCCAGTTGCAAGCATGGCTGCTTTGGTAAGTTGTAATCCAGTTTCAAGATTTTTAGAAACCACTAAACTTGCTCCAACTTTTTTAAATCTTTCGGCATTATTAATATTTTCTGATTTAGCTATTATTGAAACATTGGGAAAGTTTTCATGAATGAAGCGAGTGATTTTTAAACAAGCAATTTCATCTTCCATTGCCACAATAACTGATTCAGATCTTTCAATTCCAAGATGGCGCAGAATGTCAATATTCATGGCATCGCCGTAATAAATATTGTAGCCGTTATTTTTTTCTATGCGCACTAAGCGATGATTATTATCGATGATTAGGTAATTAAGACCTCTTTTGCGTAAAATATAAGAAACAATGCGACCAACTTTAGTGAAGCCGATAACGATGATATGTTTAGAAATGTCACCAACTTCTCTTTTAATTTTATTGTCATGAAGTACAGCTTTAACATAAAGACGACTTTTAATTTGGCGACCAATACTTGCAAGTAAAGGTGTCAGAGCCATTGTTAATGTGACTACGGTCATAAGAAACTGCGAGACATCAGGTTCCATGAACTTCTGTTGAACTGCCATTACAAATACTACAAAAGCAAATTCACCACCTTGTGATAAAAGCAATCCAGCGTGAATTGAAGGCGCCAGCGGGAAGCGGAAAATTTTACACAAAAGTATGATGATAGCGGCTTTTGCTACGATTAAGGCTACGGAAGCTGCAACAATCATAGGGAAGCTTTGAACCAGTAAATCAAAGTCGAAAGACATGCCAATTGTCATGAAGAATAGACCCATCAAAAGTGATTTTAGGGAGAGAATTTCTTCTTCAACGCGATATTTATATTCTGTTTCTGCAACCATTAAACCAGCAATGAAGGCGCCAAGTGCAAAAGATAATCCCATGTAATTGCTTAAATAAGCTGATCCTAAAATTACAATTAAGGTGAAGCTTAAAAATAAAACATCATTTTTTGATTCAGCAATAACGCGATAAACTGGTCTTAGTAATGATCGACCAACAACAAAAATAATAACCATGGCGATGATTGCGTCCATGAATGCTGTACCAAGAGCTGGAAGTAAGTTGGTATTTTCTTTTGCCAAAATAGGAAGTAATACCAAAATTGGAATTACTGCTAAATCTTGCATCAGTAAAATTGAAAAAGACAAACGACCAACGCGAGTTGTTTCCTCGCTATTTTCGGCAATTACTTGCAATACAATTGCAGTGGAAGAAAGAGAAAGTGCGCTACCAATAATTATAGAGGCTTCTGGGGTTAAGGCAAAAAATCTGTAGCAAACATATGAAACAAGACCCGAAGTAAGTATAACCTGCAAACTACCAAATCCCAAAACATATTTTCGCATCGCCATTAAGCGGCCAAAAGTTAATTCTAATCCGATGGCAAAAAGCAGAAAAACAATACCAAGTTCAGCAATGGATTTTGTAGTTTCTCCACTGGTTAAAACGCCAAATCCAAAAGGGCCAATTGCTGCACCAGCAACCAAATAACCAAGAGCGGGACTTAAGCCAAATTGTCTAAAAATAACTACGATTGCAACAGAGGCAAATAATAGAATTAAAATATCGCGTAGATAGCTGATGTCGTGCATTTTTATTAAAAATAATTTTAGGGGAATTTGCAAAAAGAATTTTTTAAATTGCAATTGAGATTTTGGGTTTATAAACTGCGTCTTTCTTACACGCAAGCAACTTTTCACGCGATTCAATAAATAATAAATAAATGACAATTTTATCAGATAAATCTATTGCCGCATTGGCAAAGAATCAAAACATGATTGAGCCATTCGTTGAACAACAAGTTAAATTTGACGAAAAAGGAGAAAAAATAATTTCTTATGGAAATTCTTCTTATGGTTATGATGCTAGAGTTTCTAATGAATTCAAAATTTTTACTAATATCGATTCAGCAATTGTTGATCCAAAAAACTTTTCTGATAATAGTTTTGTAAATCGTACTACAGATGTTTGTATCATTCCTCCAAATAGCTTTGCTCTTGCGCGCACGGTGGAATATTTTCGTATCCCAAAAGATGTTTTGGTGGTTTGTGTTGGTAAATCTACTTATGCCAGATGTGGTATTATTGTTAATGTAACGCCATTAGAACCCGGTTGGGAAGGTCATGTTACTTTAGAATTTTCTAATACCACGCCGCTTCCTGCTAAGATTTATGCTTTTGAAGGAGCTTGTCAGTTTTTGTTTTTTAAAGGTGATGTGCCTTGTGAAATTTCTTATGATAAAAGGAATGGAAAATATATGGGTCAGGTTGGGGTTACGCTGCCAAAGGTTTGATTCTTGTCATCATCTCTTCTCTTTGTCATTCCCGTGAAGGCGGGAATCCAGCTTTTAGTAAAGTTAGTACTGGATTCCCGCCTTCGCGGGAATGACAAGGAAACATGGGAATGGCAAGGAAAGGTAGGAATGACAAATGCGTTTATTCAAAAAATATGATTAAAAATTTATTACTAATTTTATTTCTCTTCAGCACTTTAAGTCAAAACTCTTTAGCGCAAGATGCTCAACAGGGTCAAAAATTATCAGTCTTTAATCCAAGAAAAATAACCCCAACAAGATTTTTTGCGGCAGATATTTCAATGCCAGAAACTTTTGTTACCAGTAATAATTTAGCTAAAAAAGTTGGTTCATTTTATCGTGCTTTTGGTGAAATAATTTTTTTACAAGGTGCAGTTGCAGATTCTTTTGGAGTTCCAATTGAAGGTGCGGTAATTGAAGTTTGGCAAACTAATGCGGCAGGAAAATATCACACTTTGCTTGAGCCTGATAGTGAATATGTTGATGAATATTTTAACATGTCGGGTCGCGCAATTACGGATAATCTTGGTAATTATCACTTTATTACAATTATGCCCGGAGCAAACCCCGGTAGAGCGCCACATATTAACATGAATATTTATCATCAAAAATTTGGCAAAATTGAAGCTGAAATGTATTTTGAAGATCATCCTTACAATGCTACTGATTATCAATATTTGGCTTATGATGAAGATGAAAGAAAGCTTTTAACGGCAAAGGTTGTTAATTCAGATATTTTAAATCCAAATTCCATTAAGCTTTGTACATTTGATATTACAATGCGTGGTACACATCAATATAAAAGTTTTTAGTTATGAAAAGTCAAAGACAGCTACAAATTGGAGAAAATATTAAAAGGAATATCTCGGAGATTTTTTTGAGAGATGATATTTTGACAGTTCCTGGAAGTTACATAACCGTGCTTGAAGCAGATGTTAGCCCTGATGCTAAGAATGTAAAAGTTTACATTGATATTTTTGGTAATGAACCAATTCACGGTAAAATTGTGAAAAAATTAAATGAGATGGCGCCGCATTTTCGCCATCAATTGGCGAAGAGAATTGTGTCGCGCGTGGTGCCTGAAATTGTGTTTATTTTAGATAGAACGCAGGATAAGGCTTTGAGTTTGGAGGCGTTGATTGCACAAGAGGCGAAGAATTTTAGTGAAGTGAAGGAAAAGCCTAAGAGGGGTGGTAAGAAGAAAAGTTAATGCGAGTTTTTCTTATCTACCGCCCCCCGCCCCTCCTTATCAAGGAGGGGAGAATTTAAAATATCCTCCTTATCAAGGAGGGGAGAATTTAAAATATCCTCCTTATCAAGGAGGGTAACTGCTCTGAGTTTGGGTTTAGTCTCCTTTGATAAAGGAGGCAACTGCTCTGAGTTCGGTTTAGTCCCCCTCCTTGATAAGGAGGGGTTAGGGGCGGTAGACAAGGCGTATTGGGTCTAAAATCAAAGTCTAAAAAATCAAAAGCCAAAATAATGAAATCAAAAAAGAAAATCTCCATCTTTGGCTCAACTGGTTCAATTGGAAAAAACACCATTGAGGTAATAAAAAACTCCCCAGAAAATTTTGAGGTTATTGCTTTAGTTGCTGGCAATGATGTCAAAACTCTTATCTCTCAAGCCTTACAAATAAAACCCTCTTTCGTTGTAATTGAAAATAAAACTAATTTTTCAGAATTAAAATCAGCATTATCTTCCTTAAAAAATTGCCAAATTTTATGCGGCAAAGAAGAGATTTTGAATGTAGCAAAAATCAAATGTGATTTATTCATTTCAGCAATTGTTGGCGCTGCGGGAATGTTGCCAACTTTGGCGGCAATTGAAGCGGGCTCTGACATTGCTTTAGCTAATAAAGAATCTTTAGTTTGCGCAGGAAGTTTTTTAGTCGCAGCTGCGAAGAAAAGTGGTGCCAAAATTATTCCAGTAGATTCAGAGCATAATGCCATTTTTCAAATTTTTGAAAATGAAAATTTGGAAGCAATTGATTCAATCACACTTACTGCTTCAGGCGGTCCATTTTTTAATAAAGATTTAGATTTCTCAAAAATTACTGTTGAACAAGCATTAAAACATCCAAACTGGTCGATGGGTGCGAAGATCTCAATTGATTCAGCAACCATGATGAATAAAGGCTTGGAAGTAATTGAAGCCTTTCATCTTTTTCCAATAAAAAAAGAACAGATTAAAATTGTAGTTCATCCGCAATCAATAATTCACGGCTTGGTTGATTATTCTGATGGCTCAACTTTGGCAATGCTGAGCAATCCAGACATGAAAGTTCCAATTTCTTACGCCTTGGCTTACCCGAAAAGAATGAAAATTAAACATGATAAAATGGATTTGGCAAAGTTACAGAATCTAAGTTTTTTTGAGCCAGATGAAAAAAAATTTCCTGCTTTAAAAATTTGTCGTGAGGTGATGGAGATTGATGGTTCTGCACCAGCAGTTTTAAATGCCGCAAATGAAGTTGCTGTGTCAAGATTTTTAAAAGGTGAAATTTCTTTTGATAAAATTAGTGAAATTGTTGAAAAAACTTTAAACAAGATTTCTCATAAAAAAATTGATTCAATTGCTGATGTTATTGATTTTGACCGAGAAGCAAGAATTTTGGCTAAGGATTTTTAATTTTAAAATTCGGATTAGTACGCTTTGTGGTTGACAATAAAATTGTTTAGCTTTAATGTCTTTTTCAGACATTAACCAACTGCAATTTTATGAACATTTTAGAATTAGTAAACAAGTTTCCAACCCAAGAAAGCTGCATTAAGCACCTTGAGCAAGTAAGATGGGATGACAAGCCAAAATGTGTTTATTGCGGAAGCGAAAACACTAATCCACTTGTTGCAGAAATTCGCCATCATTGCAACGGCTGCCGCAAATCTTTTAGCGTGACTGTTGGAACTATTTTTCATAACAGCCATGTTGAATTGCAAAAATGGTTTTTGGTCATGTCTCTTATGCTCAATGCTCGCAAGGGTTTGTCAGCTTATCAAATCTCAAGAGATTTGGGAATGAGACGACCAACAGTTTGGTCGATGATGCACCGAATCAGAAACGCTATGGCGACAAATCAAGCTGAGCTTTTGAGTGGCGTTGTTGAAATGGATGAAACCTACATTGGCGGAAAACCGAGAAGAAGAAACAAAGATAAAGACGATAACGATAATTTCCCGACAAGCAAAAGAGGTCGTGGAACTGATAAAGAATGTGTTATTGGAATGATCGAGAGAGGTGGAAAAGTTAGAACTGAACACCATTCAAAAAAGGACAATAAGAAATTGAACTTTAAGTCTTTGCGTGATATTGTAATGAAAAATGTTGACATGTTTTCGACAACTTTAATGACTGATGATTTTAAGGGATATAAGCCTTTCAAGGGCATTATTCCTCATCACACAGTCAATCACAGTCGCAAAGAATATGTTAATGGAATTGCTCATACCAACACTATCGAAAGTTTTTGGGCGATTTTTAAAAGAGGAATTAAAGGGCAATTTCACTTTGTTAGCCAGAAATATTTGTCTATGTATTTAGATGAATTTTGCTGGAGATTTAACAATAAAGAAAATGAATTTATGTTTGATAAACTATTAATTAATGCGGCTAGATAATGAAGTACAAGGAATTTATACTAGAAAAGTATAGGGCTGTAAATCAACCTATAACTATCAAAGTTGATGAAAACAAACTTTTTTGCATAATAGGCGAGAATGAGTGCGGAAAAAGTACAATACTGCAAGGTATTTATGCTTTTGATTATTCTAATGATGCTATGACTCAAGGAGTTCATTTAAAAGATGTGGGGAATTTGTATAATATTGGGGATAATAATATAGCAAAAATAAAGGCAACCATAAGCATTAAGGATTCTAAAACACAAATTAATGAAATAATAAAGAGGCTCAATCCTAATGCTGAAGAGGTTGTTTCTGATTTACTAAACATAACCAGAACTATTAATGGGAAAACTTTTTACTCAGTTCAAGAACTGAAGAACGAAACTGAAGAAGTGCAAAATTCAGTCTCTAAAGAGATTATTAATCACTTACCAAAGATTATCTATTTTGATGATTTTACAGACCCTTTACCTAACAAAATAAATTTGAAAGATGAGCAGTTTAGAACTTGGATTAATGTAGTTGATCTGCTAATACAAAGCATTGATAACGACAGCAATCTGACAATACAAAGTTTGCTTGATGGTAATAGTAGCGATAATTTGGTAAAATCAATTTGCGCTTCTATGTCAAGCAAGTTAAATACTACCATAGTTGAACAATGGAAGGAGATAAGATTAGAGAAAGATGGTGTTAATTTTAAGATAGAGGTACAATTTGATAGGAGTAAGAATGCCTTAGAATTCAAACTAATTGAAAAGGTTAATAATAAAGATGATAGATACTTTGATATAAGACAGAGAAGCAAAGGATTTTACTGGTTCTTTAATTTTGTAATGAGAACAGAATTCAATCCTAAGGGTAGTTTTGGAAATGAAAAAGGGGCAATTTTTCTATTTGATGAGCCTGGAGCCTACCTCCATGTATCTATGCAAAATAGTCTATGTAAAAAGCTAAAATTATTGTCTGACGATAATGTGGTTGTGTATTGCACCCACTCTCCTGAGTTAATAGATTATGAAAATATAGATAAAACTTGGATATGCTATAGAGATATGTCTAATAATGGCAATATCCTATTAAAGATAGCGGAAGATTTTTACAAACTCAAAAATTTAGACAAAAATAGAAAACAAATAATAATTGAGCCTCTAATCAATAAATCAATTATACATGATCTCTACAATCTAAAAAAAGATGGTGAAGAAAAATTTAAAGGAACTAAGGAAATGTTAAGAAAAGCTGGAAGTGCTTTGTATGAAGAATTTAAGGATATTGCCACCACCACTGCTGCAAAAACTATAAAAGAATTTAGTCAATAAATTTCAATCAACCTTAAAGCGTACTAATCCGTTAAAATTTTAGCAAACAAAGGTCTGGTTTACAAAACCAGACCAGCAGTGGCAAATCCATCGAAACAATTTTTAAGATTGCCTTTTTTCAAACAAAACTTATCTTCTATCTTCCTCAAAATTTCAACAATCTAAGACTAAAATATGGAATTAATCCAGCTAATCCTACAAAACTTCTTTTCCTTCATCTTCATAATCTCAATCATCGTTTTCATCCATGAATTCGGTCATTTTTATGTGGCGCGTCTTTGTGGTGTGAAGATTGACGAGTTCGCTTTGGGTTTTGGTAAAGAACTTATTGGTTTTAATGATAAAAAAGGCACGCGTTGGAAATTCTGCTTAATTCCTCTTGGTGGATATGTAAAAATGTACGGCGATAAAAATGGCGCTTCAATGCCAGATTTAGAAGCAGCAAAAAACATGCCAGAAGAAGAAAAGAAAAAATCTTTTATCTTTAAAAATGTTTATCAACGCATTGCAATTGTAGGTGCAGGGCCAATTGCCAATTTCTTATTAGCCATCACAATTTTCACATTTTTATTTCAAGTAAACGGCGTTAGCACTGTTTTACCAGTGATTAGCGAAGTTGTAGAAAATAGTGCGGCTGCCGAAGCTGGCTTGCAAAAAGGCGACAAAGTTTTGTCAGTTGATGCTAAAGAAATTGCTGATTTTGAAGAAATTAGAGAAATTGTTTCGCAAAGTGCTGATAAAAAATTGCAGCTTAAAATTCTTAGAAACGAAGAAGTTATTAATGTTGAAATAACTCCAAAATTCAAAGTCAGTAAAGACTTATTTGGCGATGAAATAAAAGTTGGCATGCTTGGCGTTGCATCATCAGCAGTTTCTTATCAAGAATTAAATTTTGGGCAAAGTTTCATTCACGCTAATAAAGAAACTTACCGCGTATCCATCGCAATTTTTAAAGCAATTGGTGAATTAGTTACTGGAAGAAGAAGTCTTGAAGAACTTGGCGGTCCAATCAAAATCGCCACTTACACTGGCAAAACTGTTGATATGGGAATTGTGGCAGTATTGTGGTTCATGGCGATGATTTCGGTGAATTTAGGTGTAATGAATTTACTGCCAGTTCCTGTGCTTGATGGTGGGCATTTATTCTATTATTTATGCGAAGTAATTTTTAGAAAACCTTTGCCACAAAAAGCTCAACAAGTTGGTTTTCAACTTGGGTTTAGTTTGGTGATAGCATTGATGTTATTGACAACATTTAATGATGTTAGGGGTTTGTTTAATTAGCAGATCATTTGCTTTGTGGTGGCGCGTCTCCCGTCATTCTTCCTATTAATCTTTTTTGAAATATTGGCATAACTTCTTTACTAGGATCAACTTCCTCAACTTTCTTTTGATGCACAGTGCTAAGATTATCTATTGCAACTATTTGCCCAGGTGAAATTTCAATGCTAATAAGAGGTTTTATGGCATCAAAAGATTCATTTAAATATAAAATAGCCTCTTGAAACTTAGGGTTTTTAGATGAGAAGATTCCTTGACATGAAAAGTTTATCTTTCCTGTTTTTTGATCAAGAATTTTTGCTTGTTGAAAAACTTGTACTTCATCAAAAGGATTCTCAATGTAGCAATATTCATTCAAGGCTTGAAGTAAATCACCTTTACCATTCTTTTTGAATTGATCAGATATCTGGTCAAAAGTTAATAATTCTGTTCTTGTTCCAGAATTATTGTTAAACATTCCCATAAGAAGTATTTTTTCTACAGGATCTCCTGTTTGCCAACCATCATTATGCCATCTTAGGTTTTCTGAGATTTGAGATAAATTGCTGCTTGATGGCGAAGCAAAAATATATCCAACTAAACTACCATCTGTGCATGGATCTGGATTTAATCCAAGAGATAGTGCGTAAGCAGAAAAAATTGCATCTGTAGACATTAATTTTTTTTGTAAAGATTTATTACCTTGAAGTTCTTCATTAGTCTTTGGAACTTCCAAAGGCAATATTTCTGGTTGAATTATTCCACTCAACAGCACCACTGCATTTTTTTCTACTTTTGCCGCTTCTAATGTTCTTGAGAGTTCTGGATCTTCTTTTTTAATTATTTTTTCAAGATGCTGACTCCACTTGGTGGCTAATTTTTTATTGATTGGTTTTGGAGTATGATTTGGATTGTCATAGTGCGTAGTTACATCTTCAAAAAGTTGCTCTGCAATTGGTCTTTTTATTTCAATTTCTCTTATGCTACTAAAGTTACTAAGGTTTCCAGCTAAAATTTTGGAGAATGTTGGTAATACTTTTCTTATTGGGCGCATAAGGTATTTATTAATGAAAAATAATTATGAAATTAAAGATTTTAGAACTTGCTTTCCATTTCCTTTATCAATCATCTCAACTGCCAATTCCACTCCATCTTCAATTTTTAAAACTTTCCCCACAACCTTAAAAGCAAAAGCTGCATTTAAAATTACAATATCGCGATAGGCAGATTTTTCTCCCTCCAAAAGCGCAATAAGCCTTTGAGCATTATATTTAGCATCCTGACCTTTCAAAGCCTCAATTCCAACTTTCTTAAAACCAAATTTTTCTGGATTAATAATTTCTTCTTCAAAAAATTTGCCATTCTCAAAACGCAAAAGATAAGAATCGGCGCAAAGCGTAATTTCATCCATGCCGTCAAAACCGTGGACGATGTAAATTCTTTTTCCTTTGTCATCTTGAATCTCTTTCTCATCCTGATTATACCTTTTGTCATTCTGATTTTCCATTCTGTCATCCTGAGCGAAGCGAAGGATCTCATGAGATGTTTCGCTGCTTTCAACATAACAACTGGAGGCAACTTCCAACATATTCCTCATACTATCCTTCCTCGAAGTCCCAATCAGCTGAAACTTAGTATTCGCTGGATTTAAAAGCGGCCCTAAAAAATTAAAAATCGTTGGCTGATTAAATTCTGCAGCAAAACTCTTTCTAATTTCCGCCAAATTTTTTAGCGATTCATGAAAAAACGGCGCAAATAAAAAACATAATTTTTTCTCATTCAAATTTTTTTCAATTTCAGAAATATCAGAAGAAATTTTCATACCCAATTCAGAAAAAATATCAGCCGAACCCGACAAAGAAGAAACCGCCTTATTGCCATGTTTAGCCACAGGAATTCCCGCAGCAGCAACCACAAAACAAACAGCAGTTGAAATATTTAAAGTGTGAAGTTTATCGCCGCCAGTTCCACAAACATCAATTGAATTTTCTGGTGCAGAAATTTTTACCATGCGTTTTTTTAAAGCCACAACTGCGCCAATAAAGCTTTCTTTGCTGTAAACTTCTTTGTTTAATGAAATAAGGATTTCTCTTGTTTGGGCAGCAGAAATTTTCTGATCTAAAATGTCAGAGAATATTTTTTCGAATTGTTGTGAAGAGATTTTTTGTAGGTTCATTTAATTTTTTATGCTCGGTTTAAAAACTTCCTAAAAAATTCTCAATAATTTGATGACCATGTTCTGAAGCAATTGATTCTGGATGAAATTGCACGCCAAAAATTTTCAACTTCTCATCGGCAATGCCCATAATTATTCCATCTTGAGTTGTAGCGGTAATTTCAAGATTTTTGGGACAAGTTTCTTTTTCAATAATTAGCGAATGATAACGAGTGGCTTTAAAAGGTGAGGGCAGACCTTTAAAAAGATTTTTGCCCTGATGAAAAATTTCGCTAATTTTTCCATGCATTGGATAAGTTTTTACCACATTACCACCAAAGGCTTGACCAATTGCTTGATGCCCCAAACATACACCTAAAATTGGATATGCACCTTTAAATTTTTCAATCACTTCCAAACAAATCCCTGCTTCATTTGGTGTACAAGGCCCTGGGGATAAAATAATTGCTGATGGATTTAAATCTTTAATTTCCTGAATGGAGATTTTGTCGTTTCTTTTTACTAAAACTTCTTCCTTTTTAGCTTTTGTGCCAGCTTCAATTAAGTAATGGTAAAGGTTGTAAGTGAAGCTGTCGTAATTGTCGATTAATAGGATCATTGTTTTTAAATTATTTAACCCGTCGGTTGAGCGTAGTCGAAACCAATGGAAGGTTCCAGCCTTTAATTTAAAGACGCGGCAAGAACCTCCCTATGGTGTCGACTACGCTCAACCGACGGGTTGGTTTTAAATATTCTTATATTCCTCAAGTGTATAGTCATCAACCTGCACAGAATCTAAAACCGCCTCAAAAGTCTTACGCAATAAATGCATTTCCTCAAAAGAAATCACCGATTTTTCTTGAGCTAAATTAAGACAATCTTCAATCCTTCCTTTTGGCAAAATTTTATTTCTAATAGCTTCTTTAACTTTATCAGAAGCTTCTTTTGATTCTTCAACAAGTCTCATAGCATTTTCCAATCTTCCTAAAGCTTCATTTTCGTCATGAGGAACAAAAATTCCTTCAGTTAAAGAATCGCGGAATTTACCATTTTTGATAAAATCTTTTACAACTTTATGACTAAGATTATCATTAGCTAAACTTCCTAAACGATTGAAGCGACTCCAAGTTGTAAAAGGTAACATGATCCAAAAAGATGGAGATAAAAACTTAGCAACAGAATTTTTTGAACCACCAAAAAGATTTTGATAAAGCCCATCAAAAGCAATTTGCATATCATTCAAAAGTTTTTTCATGGCATAATGAACAACAGGAACATCAGACTTTTTGCGACCATCGGCCTCAAATTTTCTCAGCACACAAGTTGCCATATACATTGCCGATAAAATATCTCCAAAACGACCATTAAGTTTTTCTTTGCGTTTTAAATTGCCGCCAAACCTTGCCATGGCAATGTCAGCAAGCAAAGCAAAAGTGGCAGAAGCCCAAGAAATTTTGCATTCATACTTACCAATAAGCCCTTCTTTTGTGGAAATTCCCAAATAACCACGAGTTAGAGATAGGGTAACTGAACGAGTAAGATTTCTGATCAAATGTTTTATATGTCCAAAAAATGCTTTATCAAAAGCTTTTAAATCACCTTCTTCCAAAGCCACAATTTCTTTGTAAGCAAAAGGGTGACACATTATGGCTCCTTGTCCAAAGTGAATCAAACTGCGCGTCATGATATTTGCACCTTCAACTGTAATTGAAATTGGCGTTGAAAAATAAGGGTTTGCCAAAAGATTTCTTGGACCACGAATAATTCCGCTGCCACCAACAATATCCATGCCATCATTAATATTTTGACGGAAAATTTCAGTAGCATGATATTTAGCAATTGCGGTAATTACTGCTGGTTTAGAACCAGAATCAACCGCAGCAGCAGTAAAGCTGCGCATAGCTTCTGAAATATAAGTTCTACCTACAATTCTTGCTAAAACTTCTTCCACACCTTCAAATTTTCCAATTGGCAAACCAAATTGTTGTCTAATGCTTGAGTAAGCGCTGGTAACACGGGCAACAAGTTTTGAACCGCCGCAACTGGTTGATGGTAAAGAAATTCCTCTTCCAGCTGCTAAACATTCCATCAACATTTTCCAGCCTTTTCCAAGACCTGTTTGTCCACCAATTACAGCATCTAATCCAACTACAACACTATCGCCATTTAGAGGAGAATTCACAAATGGCGTTGCCAAAGGATCATGTCTTCTGCCTTGCCTTACACCCGGAGTATTGCTTGGAATTAAAGCGCAAGTAATACCAATATCTTCTTTATCAAATAAAATTTTATCAGGATCACGAAGCTGAAAAGCCACGCCAATTAAAGTGGCATAAGCGCCAAGAGTTATGTAGCGTTTATTCCAATTTAACCGAATTTTGGTTTCGCCATACATGTCTTTAAATAAAACGCCTTCAGAAATAATTGAAGTCGCATCGCTTCCTGCTGTTGTTTCAGTAAGTGCGAAGCATGGTAAATCACGGCCATCAGCAAGGCGGGGTAAATAATGATCGCGTTGTTCTTTATTGCCATAATGTAAAAGTAATTCTGCGGGCCCTAAAGAGTTAGGAACCATAACGCTAATTGCTAAAGTTACCGAACGGGAAGCTAATTTTTGAATTACGCAACTATGGGCATAAGCTGAAAATTCAAGCCCGCCATATTCCTTAGGAATAATCATGCCAAAGAATTTTTTATCTCTCAAAAACTGCCAAACATTTTGTGGCAAGTCTCTTTCTATTTGAACTTGATAGTCAGAACAAATTTTACAAAGTTCTTCAACTTCATTATTTAAGAAGCTTTCTTCTTCACGAGTAAGTTTTGGATATTTTTGAGAGAAGATCCATTTGAAATTCGGTTTTCCAGAAAATAATTCACCATCAACCCAAATTGTACCAGAGGTAAGGGCGATTTTTTCGGTTTCAGAAATTTTTGGTAAAAGACCAAGTTTGGTAATTAATAGAATTATTGGTCTGGTGATGAATGTTTGTCTCATCAAAGGAATTGTGAAAAACGCTACAGCAAAAGTGTAGGTATTCCAGAAAGCTTGACCAAAGTCGCAAGTTAGAAGATATAAGGTTAGAACAACTAAATGAGAATAAATTGAGAAACCTCGATAGGCATAAAATATCAGTAATACCAATGTTATCAAGCCAACATTTGGAATTTGAGTTAGTAGATCAATAACTTTATCAAGAATTGCAACTGGGTCAAAATTTGTCATAATTAATATTTGAATTATTATTAGTTTATTACTCTCTTGTCATCCTGAGTGAAGTGAAGGATTTCCTTCAATCTCATAAGATATTTCGATTACGCTCAAACATGACAACTTTTTTTACAAGATTCACGCACAATATAAAAAACTCTTATTCTTTATTAGCCACCAACTCACAAGCTGCCTTCACCAATCCCCTAATACAACCAATATAAAATGCCCTCTGAGTAGCAGAAACCGCCCCTCTAGCATCTAACAAATTCAACAAATGACTTGCCTTTAAAGCATGCTCATAAGCGGGAATAGGTAAATTTTTTTGTGATAAGAATTCTGACTGATTTTTAGCATCTTCAAAATGACGAAACAACTCATTTGTATCAGAATGCTCTAAAATAAATTCAGAATTCTCAATTTCGCTTTGTTTAAAAATATCCCCATAAGTAATTTTATCATTACCTTCGCCACCATTCCAATTAATATCAAAAATATTATCAACGCCCTGAATATGTATGGCAAGACGCTCTAAACCATAAGTAATTTCTCCAGGAATTATTTCACATTCAATGCCACCAACTTGTTGCATGTAAGTAAATTGAGTAACTTCCATACCATTAAACCAAACTTCCCAACCAAGTCCAGAAGCTCCAACAGAAGGATTTTCCCAATCATCTTCAACAAATCTAATATCATTAGCTTTGGTATCAATTCCAATCAAATCAAGGCTTTGCATGTAAAGCTCTTTAAGATTATGTGGTGCTGGTTTTAACAAAGTTTGAAATTGGTAATAATGGCTAAGACGATTAGGATTCTTGGCATATCTAGCATCAGTGGGTCTTCTACAGCCTTGAGCATAAGCAACTTTCCAAGGTTTTTTCCCTAAAGCTCTTAAAACAGTGGCAGGGTGCAAAGTGCCAGCACCAACTTCAATATCAAGCGGCTGTAAGATAGCACAACCTTGATCTGACCAGAATTTTTGTAATCTAAAAATAATTTCTTGAAATGATGTCATGTTGAATTGTAAAAATTTATATAAACCGAATGTGCATCGTCTACCGCCCCTAACCCCTCCTTATCAAGGAGGGGGACTAAAAGCATTCTCTCCTTATCAAGGAGGGGATGCTTTAGCAACGAACTTGGAGCAGTTCCCCTCCTTGATAAGGAGGGGTTAGGGGCGGTAGATAAACGCGTTCAGTTACTACTCTTAAACACTAAAAGAAGACCCACAACCACAACTAGCCTTAGCATTAGGATTAATCACTTTAAAATAAGACGCTCCCAATTCTCTAACAAACTCAATCTCACATCCATCTAAAAATTGTAAAGAAGTTTCGTCAGTTAAAGCCAATATTTCAGAACCTTCTTCATAAATTTTAATATCTTCTTCTTCCAATTTATTGTCTAAATCAAATAAATATTGAAAACCACTACAGCCTCCACCAGAAACTCCAACGCGCAAAAACTTTCCTTGATTAGATTCTTTTTGTCTAATCTCTTTAACTCTTTCAATTGCTGACTTGGTAAGTGTTATTGACATTATTTTTTAGATTGATTTCTTTTATTTAATTCCTGCAAAATTTCATCAAGTTCAATATTTTGTGAAGCAAGTAAAACCAAAGTGTGATAAAATAAATCACTAACTTCTCCAATTAAATCTTGGCGAGTTTCTTTATTATTTTTTTGCTCATTCATAAAAGCTGCAATCACAACTTCCACAGCTTCTTCACCAACTTTTCGAGTAATTTTTTCAGCGCCACCTTTAGCAATTTCATAGGTGTAGGAATTTTTTTCTTTAGCGGCAATTTTATTTTTGATCAAAGAAAATAGCTCATCAAGACTAAGTGTTTTAGACATTTTTTAACGAAAAAATTTTAAGTAAGAAGATTTAAAATTTAGTAATCAAAGGCTTAAATGCAAGTGACAAAGCTTTTATTAAATAATATTATTTTTTGTTTGAAGTGTGTATAAATCACCCGTCTCAATCGCTGACGCGATTGATCCACCCTCTTTTTCAAAGAGGGCTAAAAGCGCGGCAAGCCCTCTTTGAAAAAGAGGGTGGATGGCTGCGAAGCAGACAGACGGGTGATTTAAAAAGCTAAAAAAGTTTGAGCATTTAAGTTTTAATGGCATTAGCTACTTGACAAAAATCTCTCCAACTTTACTCTACAGCCCCCTTGCTGGATTAAACTCCACCAAAATTCATAAAAATAAATTAAAACTAACAATGGCTATCGAAACTACTCTATCAATCATCAAACCTGACGCTACAGAAAGAAATCTTACTGGTGCAATCAATTCTAAATTTGAATCTGCAGGCCTTAAAATTGTTGCTCAAAAAAGATTGCAACTTTCTGAAAAAACCGCTGGCGAATTTTACGCAGTTCACAAAGAAAGACCATTTTACAATGATTTAGTAAAATTCATGACTTCTGGTCCAGTTGTGGTTCAAGCTTTAAAAGGTGAAAATGCTGTTGCAAAAAACCGTGAAATCATGGGCGCCACAAACCCAGCTAATGCTGATGCTGGAACCATCCGCAAAGAATTCGCTCTTTCAATTGAAGCTAATTCAGTTCACGGTTCTGACAGTTTAGAAAATGCTAAAAACGAAATCGCATTTTTCTTTGCTGGTTATGAGATTGTTGAATAAATATTCATTTTATTAAGGTTATAAATGGGGCATGCTTTTATTTAAAGCTGCCCCATTTTAGTTTATAGCTATTATTTTCTTAAATTATTGTAAAAGGTGATTGACAGTTTTGCAAATTTCGATATAATGCCAGAACTATTTCTATTGGAGTTCATTGAATATAAGGTGAAGTCGAGTGTCATTCTAAAATTTTATCAGTATAAATCATGAGTAAAGATAGAGTTAATCCTAATCATTGGTATGATACTGATGACATTATTGCTGTTAATCAGGCAAAAAATAATCGTGATAAATACCACTATCTTACGCTTCCACATATTATGCCAGATGGGAGTACAAGTGATGTAGAAACTGGTATTTTGTCTAAAGGTAGCTTGAGTATAGAAGAACTTACTCAAGATAAATATAAATCAAACAGAATAAATGCTACACATACTATAGTTGAGGTTGTTGCGGTTTTAAAGGATGATGCTAAGGATGTAAAAAAAAGATTTGAAAGAGAATTGGAATATTTGAATGAGTTAGAAAAAAAAGCGGAAGATGTTTATCCTATAAAATTTTTGTTTCCATACAATCTTGGTGGTCAGCATTGGACGGCTGGGGAAATTGAGGTTAGGATAGAAGATGATGAAGTTAAGGTTGAGAAGGGATATTATGATCCTTATGGTAAATATAAAAAATTAGAAGGAGCTGCAAATACTCAAATTGAGGGTGCTTTTCGGGAACATTATGGTGCATGTGATTTTTCTTTTGATACAACTAAAAGTGGTAGGGTGGCAAAAATTCAAGAAGATGATTCAACTTGTGGCTCATATAGCGCTTCTGCAGTACATAATTTAAAAACTAAGCCATTAAAAAATATTTGGGATGGTATTCCAAAATCAGCTGCTGCACTAAGGCAGGAAGATGTTGATCTAGTGCGTGCGCATAATCCAGATAAGTTAGAAAATTTTTTAAAAAAAGTAACGGTAAAAGATGCTGAACCAAAAAAAGATGAGGTAAAATTTGCTAATCCTATAATATCGGAAGATGAGAAAAAGTGTAATGCAGAAGTTAGAGAAAAACTCGTTCGTTTAAAAAAATCACCTACTCCTGCGGATAGAGAAAATATGCTGTGGGGTATAAAGGATAGCGTAGGGAGATACAATGGCGCTGTAAAAGCTTTTGATCGTGGACTTACTCAACAGGATAGTGCGGAGTTTTTAACGCCACTTCTTAGCTCTTTATATGGAGATGATAAATATCCTTTAATAAATGTTTCAGAGAACGCTCCAGCTATAAATCCAGAAAAATATAAAAAAAAGCAAGCCACTGGTAATTTTACTTCAATGATGACTATTGAAATTGAAGGCCGTAGAAAATTTAATGAAGCTCTTTTAGACGTACAAGCTCCTAAAAAGATGGGAAAAGATGAGGCCTTATCTTTTGAACCGCTAGGTGGGGGTGGTGATAAAAAGATTGAAGCAAAACAAAAAGTTACAATATCTGTTAGAGATTCAAATGTAAAAGAAATAGCGTTGCAATTAAAACGATTTGGTTTTGATGGAAATAGGATAAGGAAGATAAATAAGGATGTCGAATTAAACAATATTGAAATTCCTGTATATGGAAGTAAGAAAAAAATAACATTTGAACCGACTGCCATAATTTACCATGTGGGTAAAGATCCTAATTCTGGGCATTATATTACTTATGCGAAAGAGATAAATCCAGAGGGTAAGGCGCAATGGTATGAATATAATGATTCAGTAAAAAGGCCTATCGGGAAAGATGACATTATATATGAAGATACTAAAGGTAATGAGGTTGGGGAAGGAAGGAAGAATGAAAAAGGAGTTAAGAAGATTCCATTAATTGAATTTCGCAAGAAAAAAGCCTATGTAGTGAAATATTCTGCTCAAGATGAGCGTGGTAATGTTGAGCTTCCAAATTCTTCTGATCAAATGGTTGGAACTACCAATCCCAACAATGCATGTTATGCAATTGCAGCTGTAGCTTTTGCGGGATCTTTTGTGTCGTTTAAAGAACATGATAAACATCCTCCGAAGCCTAAAGGTAAAAAAGATAAAGAGGCAGAAAAAAAAGCCAAAGAAGAAGCGGATAAAAAAGCCAAAGAAGAGCAAGAAAGAAAAGCTAAAGAAGAGTCAGACAAAAAATCTAATTCGGAACCAAAAGGAAAGAAAAAGCCTATCGAAGCTGATTCTGAGGAAAAGAAGCTAACTTTTTCAATTCTCAAGAAAGAAGGGTCGCCTTCTTTAGAAAAAACTACAGCTGATAAGCCTAATCCTCAAATAAAGAAAGTAAGGTTTAAAGAAGATTCTTTTGACCAAGGTTCAGAAAGACAAGAGGGTCGTAGTTCTGAGCAACATAAAGGTCTGGATTCAAGAAAATTAGCAGGAGATTCTGGTAAAAAACCCACAGATAATTCAAGAGATTCTCATTCCAGCAATTCAAGAGATTCTAATTCAGATCAATCATTCTCTAAGCAAAGAAGATCAATTACAACGAGTGAAGAGCAAGTTGTTGAAGAGTTGAGAAATTGTATTACTTATAATTTAAATAAAGTTTTTGAAGAAAAATCTCCAGAAGCTCCAGAAACTATAAAACTCATTACAAAAAAAAGTGCAGAAGTCGAATCACAAATAAGTGATAAGGTGAAAAAGATAAAGCCAGTGGAATATGTGGAAGAAGGTAAGGAAGATCACAAAAAATTCCGTCAATATGTAGAGAAGAAGTACGAAGGCTTTCACATAGAAAGCCTTGAACAATATTCTTCTAATTCTATTAGTATAAAAACTCTAGAGCTTGTTGAGAAAGAGATTCAGAACCAAGGCAAAGTTTTTGATAACAAGCTTGCAAGAGCTTTAAATAATCTAAGAAAGGTTCCTGAACATTTAGGTAAAGATGAAGTTGATGTAGAGAATACATGGAAGAGTTTAACTACTTTGGATAGAAGGGTTTTGGTGGATTACCATAATATCAGCAAAGGTTCTGATATTGATTTTATGTCTCTATACGAAGAGGCGAAAGATGGTGAAAAAGCAGAGTTAACGGTTGATTCAAAAAACTATGTTTTTAATCCAAAAAAAATTGAAGATATGAAGAATATTTTAAGTAATGCTGCTGCTGATATTCCGAAGAATTTGGTGACAAATCCAGTGGTGGAGAAGTTGATTGATAGTAAGGATCGTAGTAGATAGCGTTTAAAAATACCAAAATGGAATTTAGTAATTCAAAAAAATCTAAAAATGCCAATAAGAATAAATAATCCTGCTATAACAGAAAAGGAAAAAAGTGTTAATCATTTGATAAAATATCAAGTTGGTAAAATAAGAAAATTAAATAGCACTGGATCGGACGAGAAAGTTGTAGCTGAAGAAGTAAGAAAGCTACATATATTGGTTTCAGAAAATAATTTTTCTGTAAGAGATTTAAGATTTGGAAGTATTCAGGAAGACGCTGATGAATTTATTGGTGTTTTTCTTAATTGCTTAAATGACGAGAGAGGTCCATTTTTTGAATCTTCTCTGATTACTCCAACCAATGAAGAGAAAAGAAAGCGATTGAAAGCTAATTCGCTTAGCGGACAAAATACTTCGGTTATCAAAGTTCCTTTAGGTAAAAATTTAAAAATTTCTGAGTTATTTAAAACTTATCAAGAAGAAGAAACTGTTGATAAAGATAACTGGTATGAATTTTCAATGGATGGCGGCGAAAAACAAAAGTTACCAACTTCTAAAAAACTGTCTGTTTTTGTTCAGGATGATAAAAAAGAGATTTATTTACAGTTAAAAAGATTTGAGGTGAAGAAGGATGTTAGTGGCAATATTATTTATGATGAAAGTGGACGCCCAACCATGAATAAAATTTCCTCTGATATTGATGTAGATAATATTCAGATACCGGTTGTTGAAGGTTTAGGATTTACAGAAAAAACCTATTCTGTGTATGATGATAAAAAGAAAGAAAGTGTAAAGTGCGAGTATCAGGAGTGTGAAGAAATTGATGCGTCGAAATGTAAAAAAGCTACATATGAACCAACAGCTTTTGTTATTCACAGTGGATCTACTTTGCATGGTGGGCATTATTATTCCTATGTGAAAGAGAGAGAATATAATGGGTCAGGCAGCTGGTATTGCTATAACGATAGCTCGAGAAGTAAAGTTGAAGAAGCTGAAGCAAAAAAAGCTATGAAGCAAGCTTACATCGTAAAATATTCACCTAGAGGTGTTGACAATAAAGTTGATCTTCCACGGGCTTATGATGGTAGGGCATGGTCTAAGAATTTAGGTAACACATGTTGGGCAAATTCTTCTATTGCGATTGTGGCTAGGTCTAAGTCTAGTAAGAAATATGAAAATATAGTTCTTGATGATAAGAGTAAAAAGTTATACGAGACCATAACTGAATGTAAACACGACCATGTTTTGAGGTCAGGAAATGAAGCTGGTGTTAAGGCAAAAATCAATTTTTTAAAAAATGATATTTTGGATCAGAAAGTTGATGTGGTGGTTAATGCTGGTAATGCAAAGCTTGATATGGGAACTAGTGCGGGTGGTTTGAGCGGTGCATTTCATAAAGATATTGGAGTTGCAGCTTTGGTAAAAGCTTTGACTGAATTAAACAGTGGTGTTACTGACGCCGGAAATAACTTAGAAAAAGGAAAAGTTGCCGTAGTAACAGTTGATGAAATAAACAATATTAATCCTCAATCAAAAATTAAAAAAAACGCGCAATATATTATACATGCTGTTGGACCCAATTGTGGTTCGGAGGAAGGGTATCATAAAAATAAAAAAGTCATGGATGAAGCTTTAGAGAAGGCTTATTCAGCATCTTTTGATAAAGCTTTGGAGCTTAGAGCTAGAACAATCGCAATACCAGCTTTATCGGTTGGATTATTTCATTTTCCAAAAGATGAGGCAGCTAAAATTATTGCCAAAGTTTTGCATAAATATGAAGATAAGTTTGAAGCAATAAGTTTTTGCTGCACTGGCCCTGAAGCGGATATTGTTGATAAGGTTAGTAAAATATATAAAGAAGATCCTTCGAAAGATAAAGAGGCAGAAAAAAAACCCAAAGAAGAAGCGGATAAAAAAGCCCAAGAAGAAGCAAAAAAGAGAAAATCCAAAGAAGAATCGGACAAAGAACCTAAACCAGATCTAAAAAGAAATAAAAAGACATCTACTGAGGAAAAAGATCCAGGATCTTCATTAAAAAGAAAATCTGATTCTGAGGAAAAGAAGCTAACTTCTTCAATTCTCAAGAAAGAAGGGTCGCCTTCTTTAGAAAAAACTACAGCTGATAAGCCTAATCCTCAAATAAAGAAAGTAAGGTTTAAAAAAGCTTCTTCTGACCAAGGTTCAGAAAGACAAGAGGGTCGTGGTTCTGAGCAACATAAAGGTCTGGATTCAAGAAACTTAGCAGGAGATTCTGGTAAAAAACCCACAGATAATTCAAGAGATTCTCATTCCAGCAATTCAAGAGATTCTAATTCAGATCAATCATTCTCTAAGCAAAGAAGATCAATTACAACGAGTGAAGAGCGAGTTGTTGAAGAGTTGAGAAATTGTATTACTGATAATTTAAATAAAGTTTTTAAAGAAAAATCTCCAGAAGCTCCAGAAACTATAAAACTCATTACAAAGAAAAGTGCAGAAGTCGAATCACAAATAAGTGATGAGGTGAAAAATATAAAGCCAGTGGAATATGTGGAAAAAGGTAAGGAAAATCACGAAGAATTCAGTCAATATGTAAATAATAAGTACAAAGACGTTCAAATAAAAAGCCTTAAACAATATTCTCCTAATCCTCCTACTATAGAGACTTTAGAGCTTGTTGAGAAAGAGATTCAGAACCAAGGCAAAGTTTTTGATAGCAAGCTAGCAAGAGCTTTAAATAATCTAAGAAAGGTTCCTGAACATTTAGGTAAAGATGAAGTTGATGTAGAGAATACATGGAAGAGTTTAACT
>Ga0214921_10000360_pt1 | contig 86432 bp, 83 predicted proteins | sample LL1505_MetaG_FD_177992 | JGI IMG/M metagenome (GOLD analysis project Ga0214921, IMG submission 177992) | Freshwater microbial communities from Lake Lanier, Atlanta, Georgia, United States - LL-1505 | ecosystem: Environmental > Aquatic > Freshwater > Lake | place: USA: Georgia | collected... | reverse complement strand
CGTTGAGCATCAGAACCTGGAACATTTGAGGTGGTTTGGTCCGTTGGGTGCGTCTTTCTAGGACGACTGAATTGCCGTCATCGCGGTCTGGAAGCTGAACTTTCGGGGTCGGATTCTTGGTTGCCATTGGTTCATTCTATCGGGGGAAAATCCGAAAAATCCGGATTTGCATAGGGTTTTGGCACTGCGGAAGGCTTAGGTAGGAAATTATGGGTGGGGTTTGCTTTACAGTGAAGCTATGAGACGACTTTTATCGATTGCCTTTTTCTTATTTTGGTGCGTAGTTTCTGGTGCACAAGACCAACCACAGATGCAATTACCCCGAATAAAATTGCAATTAGGTATGTACCAAATCGAATCCCAAGTCGCCCAAACGCCAGAGCAACGCAGCATTGGCCTGATGTTTCGCAGCGAGATGCCGGCACATGAAGGCATGTTGTTCGTGTTCGAGCAACCCAGCACCCAGTGCTTTTGGATGAAAAACACCTTGCTACCACTGACTGCCGCTTTTGTGGCGGATGACGGAACCATCGTCAACTTGGCCGATATGAAGCCCCAATCCACAGATTCCCATTGCTCGGCCAAACCCGTGCGGTTTGTGCTGGAAATGCACCAAGGTTGGTTTGCTAAAAAGGGGTTTAAAGCTGGAAATAAGCTGGTAGGCTCACCCTTTAAACCTTAAGAACCGTTGGTGGCAGCAGGTTTTTCATGCGCTCAGCTAGAATGAAATTATTCATTTAACTGAGGAAATGACATGATAGGCAATATTTTGAAATCTTTGCTCTACACAGTGATAGCGGGTTTTGTCCTTCTCATCATCATTGTGTTGCTGGCTGGACAGCCAACTGTGTATGACCACGCATGGGGTGCATTCATCATGCGCTGGTTGCATGTGGTGTCTGGCGTGATGTGGATCGGTCTGCTTTGGTATTTCAACTTTGTACAAATACCCTCCATGCCAAAAATTCCTGATGAACAAAAGCCAGCCATAGGTAAAGTAATTGCCCCTGCTGCCTTGTTCTGGTTCCGTTATGCGGCATTGGCGACAGTTGCCACCGGCGTACTGGTGGCTTGGATGAATGGCTACATCGGACAAGCACTTACCCTTAACCCGCCTTTCATAGCTATCGGTATTGGTATGTGGATTGCCCTAGTTATGGCTTTCAATGTTTGGTTCATCATTTGGCCGAATCAACAGAAAGCCCTTGGAATGGTAGAAGTTACCCCAGAAGACAAAGCCGCCGCTGCTAAAACCGCTATGCAGACATCACGCATCAATACCATGCTGTCTATCCCCATGCTTTTCATGATGGTGGCTCAACAAAACGGTGGACTTTGATAAAAAATAAGACTGCCAATTTATTTAGGGTGTTCTTATCAAAAGCACTGGTTTTACCGGTGCTTTTTTATTGTTTGGTGCCTACAACCGAAAGATCAACTAGGCCATCTGACAAAGTTGCTTGAACAGATTGGCCAGCTTTTGTTTGGTTCACAGAGCTTATAGCATCACCTTTTTCGTCGCTTAGCCAGGCAAATCCTCTTTCAAGTACCAACCTAGGGTTTAGTAACCCTAACCGAAGCTGTGAGCGTTGGACCCGTTGCTGGCTGTTTTGAAAGGTTTGCCCCAAAGCGCGCTCAAGGTGCGCCTTTTTGTTGAGTAAGTCGTGCTGGCATGCTTGGGTAATTGAAGCCATACGTTGGTGCATCGACTGTTTAATACGGGTCACCCTTAATAACTGTTTAGTTATAGCCTGGGATGGCCTGCCGATACGAGATTGCGCAAGATCAAGCCTTTGAGCGCTCTTGTCGATCTGGCGCTGCAATAGGTTTTGCATAAGTTCTTGAAAGCCCGTCACCTGGTGGGCTAAATCAGCCTGCGAAATCGCGCACAACTCCGCGGCCGCGGTAGGTGTGGGGGCCCGTAAATCAGCACAAAAATCGGCGATGGTGAAGTCGGTTTCATGCCCCACCCCGCTGATCACTGGGACCGAACAGGCCACGATGGCACGAGCGAGCTGTTCGTCGTTGAAAGCCCATAGGTCTTCTAAAGAGCCACCCCCTCGCACCAGCAAAATAACGTCGATTTCGGGCTTTGCACTTAAGGCTTGAAGTGCTTGCAACAAGGAAGCTGGTGCATCCGCGCCCTGCACCAAAGCGGGCGATAGAACCACAGGAATGTGCGGCACCCGTCTTTGCAATGCGGTTGCCACATCATGAAGCGCCGCTGCGCCCAATGACGTCACGATACCGATGGCGCGGGGTCGTTCAGGAATCGGACGTTTTCTGTCTGCATTGAAAAGCCCCTCAGCTTCCAGTTGGGCTTTGAGTTTGAGAAATTGCTCAAACCAAGTTCCTTGGCCGGTGGTGCGCATACTCTCCACTACCAGTTGCAATTCACCTCTAGGCTCATACACACCTAAACGGCCAAAGACTTCGACGCTTTGACCATCCTTGGGCGCAAAGTTCAACATTTGGGCTGAGCGCTTGAACATGGCACAGCGCAACTGTCCCTGTGGGTCTTTCAAGGTGAAATAGCAGTGCCCGCTACTTGCACGGGTAAAGCCAGAAATCTCGCCCCGAACAGCAATGGGATTGAAGCGAGCCTCTATGGCGTCAGCAATGGCGCGGCATAAAACGCCAACGCCCCAAATGCGGGGCGTCAATTCTGCGGTTTCAAGTGAATTCATTGTGGGACATAATTAAAACAACGCGATTTACTTGGAGTTTTCATTGCTAGCGATCATACAAGCGGCTGGTTGGCCGATATGGCCCTTACTGGCCTGTTCTGTAGTGGCTTTGGCTCTGGTCATCGAACGTTTTTTCAGCTTGCGTAGGCAGTTAATAGCCCCCGATGGCCTTCTTGAACAAGCCATTACCGCATCACAAAAGTCATTACCCAGCGCCGACGTAACAGCCCAATTACGCGAGCATTCCGCCTTAGGAAAAGTTTTGGCAAGCGGTTGGCAAACCTTATTCGCACATCCCACTATCAGCGACTCAGATTTGCGCTCCAGTATGGAGATCGCTGGGCGTGAAGTTGCACATTCGCTAGAAAAGCACTTGGTGACTTTAGGCACCATAGCTTCTGCCGCCCCCCTACTCGGCTTGCTTGGAACGGTGATTGGCATGATCGATATTTTTGGCTCGCAAGCACCTGGCACTACCAACCCCGCGCAACTTGCCCAAGGCATTTCCATGGCGCTCTACAACACTGCCTTTGGCTTGATCGTGGCGATTCCTGCTCTGATGTTCTGGCGGTATTTCAAAGGTAAAGTAGACGCCTATTTGTTGGAACTAGAAACCACCTCAGAGCAGTTTTTGCGCCATTTGATGGTCTTGCGTGGCTCGATCAAACGCTGAGGTGAACGCATGAAATTTCGCCGCTCCACCGCTTCTGAGCCTGAAATCAACCTGATCCCCTTTATCGATGTGTTGTTGGTAGTGCTCATCTTTTTGATGCTTTCCACCACCTACAGCAAATTCACCGAGATGGAATTGAATTTACCCGTCGCCAATGCCGCACCTCAAAAAGAGCGCCCCAAGGAAATCGTTGTGTCTGTCAGTGCGGATGGCCAATTCAGCGTGAACCATGTGGTGGTCAATGGGCGTGATGTGCAAAGTATCAGCAATGCTTTAGCGCAGGCCACGCAGACCGTAAATGATCCCATGGTGGTGGTTAGCGCTGACGCGCAGTCCACCCACCAATCGGTGATGATGGTGATGGAGGCTGCACGCCGTAACCAACTCAACCAGTTGACGTTTGCAGCCCAAGCACCTGGCGGTCAGGCCAAGTAACGCTTGGCAAGCCTGACCTCACCTATGCCAGACTTTCGCCTTGCGCTTGAACAGGCATGGCTTAAAAAGGGACTGATATCCCGTGTTTTATGGCCCGTAAGCCTCATCTATGGCTTGCTGTTTGGGCTCAGGAAATTACTTTACCGTTTAGGCGTTTTCCGTTACCAACAATTACCAGTTCCTGTCATCGTGGTGGGCAATGTGTATGTTGGAGGGGTTGGCAAAACCCCTTTGGTCATTGCCTTGGTGCAGCAATTAACTGCAAGCGGTTTAAATGTTGGCGTTTTGTCTCGCGGATATGGTCGCTCCGGCGAGGGCTCTCTATCGGTCACACCACAAAGTTTGGCGACGGAAGTCGGTGATGAGCCGTTGCTGATTGCGCGGGCTTGCCAGGTTCCTGTGTTTGTTGGGAAAAACAGATTTGAAGCGGGCCTCGAATTACTGGCGCAAAACCCACAAACGCAATTGATCGTGTGCGACGACGGCTTGCAGCACTTAGGGTTGGTGAACGATTTGGCGCTTTGCGTTTTTGACGAGCGCGGGCTTGGTAATGGATGGCTTTTGCCTGCTGGACCCTTACGCGAAGCCTGGCCAGTTCATAGTTCAGGTTATTCACACGTCATTACTGTGTTGACCTCAAACTACGCGAGACACAACCCTCAAACGAACCAACAGCAAGAACAACCTCAATCGCTAAAACAGCTAACCGTTGACTTTGTGGTACCCCGCGTGCTAGCCGACTTTGCCCATCAAGCTGATGGCACGATCCAAACTCTTTCAAGTTTTCGAGGTCAAAAGATGCAAGCCTTGGCTGGTATTGGCAAACCGGAAGCCTTTTTCGATATGCTGACCGCGCAAGGCATCGGTTTATCTGTTACCCAAGCCTTGGCAGACCATGAAGACATGCATTCGGTTCGAATTGAACCTGCAATGGGTGCCGTTTTATGTACCGAAAAAGATGCCGTCAAACTCTGGAACTACCTGCCAACAGCCTGGGCGGTTCCACTCGTGACGGAAATTCCTGAAGAGTTATTCAACAGCATCTTGGCGCATATTGGTCCAAAGTTATCATCTGGCTATGGACATCAAACTACTTGAATTACTGGTCTGCCCTGTGACCAAAGGCCCCCTGGACTACAAACGCGAAACCCAAGAACTGGTTTCGCGCAGCGCACGATTGGCCTACCCTATCCGCGACGGCATCCCTGTTTTATTAGAAAACGAAGCGCGTGCATTGACAGACCAAGAGCTTGAGGCTTCTTGAGCTTTTTTTAACCACATCCCCATGACTTTCACTGTCTTGATTCCCGCGAGGATGGCGTCTTCTCGGCTTCCCGACAAACCTTTGGCTGATTTGGCGGGTATCCCCATGGTTGTGCGTGTTGCGCATCAGGCCCATGCTTCCACAGCAAGCCGCGTGGTGGTGGCGACGGATGACGAGCGAGTAAGGTCTGCCTGCGCGTTGCATGGCGTAGAAGCCATCATGACGCGCTCAGACCACATCAGCGGGAGCGATCGCTTAGCAGAGGCTTGTGAAATCTTGCAACTTCAAGAACAAGATATTGTTGTCAATGTGCAGGGTGATGAGCCTTTGATCTCCCCTGAATCCATCGATGCGGTGGCGCAATTGCTGGCTAAGCGCGACGACTGCAGTATGAGCACTTTGGCCCATGCCATAGACAATGTCGAAGAATTTGCAAGCCCCCACGTAGTCAAAGTCGTGCTCGACGCACGCGACACGGCTTTGTATTTCAGTCGTGCTCCCATCCCTTGGTGGCGCGACGGATTTAGTGAGGGAATCAGCAAGTTACCCAGTCCCGCTCCGCTTCGCCATGTGGGTTTGTATGCCTACCGCGTTCAGTTTTTGCAGTTGTTTCCTCAACTTCAACCAGCTCCGCTAGAAATGCGGGAGTCACTGGAGCAACTACGCGCACTTTGGCACGGCTATCGCATTGCTGTCCATATCTCTGAAGAAGCGCCAGGACCCGGAATCGATACACCCGAAGATTTAGCCCGTGTCAGACGCTTTTACGAGGGCAAGCCGTAAGACTTTCTAGGGTCATGCCGTGCTATTCTCGGAAACAGACTAAAAATGATTTGATCCGAGGAAAAAAGCATGAGACTCATCTTGTTAGGCGCGCCCGGCGCTGGCAAAGGCACGCAAGCAACATTCATTTGCCAAAAGTACGGAATCCCGCAAATTTCTACGGGTGATATGCTCCGCGCAGCTGTGAAAACTGGTTCTCCAATGGGCTTAGCTGCCAAAAAAGTTATGGATTCCGGCGGATTGGTCAGCGATGAGATCATCATCGGGCTAGTCAAAGAACGTATCGCCCAGGACGATTGCGCCAAGGGATTTCTGTTTGACGGTTTCCCCAGAACCATTCCGCAAGCCGACGCGATGAAAAATTCTGGCGTGGTGCTTGACTATGTTTTGGAAATAGACGTCCCCTTTGACGCCATCATTGACCGTATGAGTGGTCGCCGTGTACACGTCGCTAGCGGCCGCACTTACCACGTGACTTTCAATCCACCTAAGGTTTCCGGCGTGGACGACGTCACCGGCGAAGCATTGATTCAGCGCGATGACGACAAAGAGGAAACAGTCAAAAAGCGCTTAGACGTCTACAGTGCTCAAACCCGCCCCTTGGTGGATTACTACTCAGGATGGGCCCAGAAAGATCCCGCTACTGCCCCTCACTACCGTCGTATCAGCGGTACGGGGACGGTCGATGAAATAAAAAATCGCGCCTTTGAGGCTTTGTCGAAATAAAGCCCGACTACTGATTAAACCTTTAAAAGTCTTTTTACAAGACGGCTAACTAGTTTTCGCTGCGCGCTAACAACCCAAGCATCATTGCCACACGTCCTTGCACAGGGCTTAGTTTGTCCAAGGAAGGAATGTTTGGGTGTTTAGCTGGATCCGACACCCCGTAAGCACAGCGTGAAGTTCTCGCCAACCATAGCCCAGCTTTTTGAGCTTCCATCAGTGCTAGCTCAAGACCGTGACTCAAAGTACCGCTGCCTGTGCCGGCAACAACTATTCCAGCAACCTTTGAATTTTGATTGGCATTGGCACTGGAAATGTCATTGGAGTTGGGTTGAGAGCCAGGCTTTAATAGTTCATTAGCATCAAGCAAGTTTCTGACTAACTGCCCGTCCTGCCCCGCGTGGTTAAAAATTAACTCTACCCTTGGCCAATGTCCAGTTTTTAAAACTTTCTCAACAGTTGGTAATGGCCAATCTATTTGTCCAATAGGTGAGTGTTCTGCGAGAGCCTTTTCCGAATGCGACGCAAAGGCCTTAGCCCGGTCACTGAAGATTTTCTGCACCCCAATTCCAAAGTGCACTTCGCCCGCACACACAAGGTGCACTCCGTTATCTTGATTCTTCAACACCCAATCGAACGCGTCTTGTAGGTTTTTGGAGCCATCACTTTGGGGCACATTGGCAGGAAACATTGCGCAAGTCATAGCGACTGGCTTTGTAGGTTGCAAAACCGCTTGCAAGAAAAAGGCGGTTTCTTCCAAAGTATCTGTGCCATGCGTCACGATCAGGCCTACCACATCGTTTTGGCTAAGCCAGAAGTGACATCTCTCGAGCAACGCCTGCCAGTGGCTAAATTGCATGTCCTTGCTATCGATATTGCAAACCTGTTCTTGAATCAGCGCGACACCGTGTGCGACTAGGTTTTGGGTTAACTGATTGACTCCGAGTTGGCCAGACACGTAATTGTTAGGCTTGGATATATCCTCCGCGACACCTGCAATCGTGCCGCCTGTGGCCAAAAACACAACTTTTTGATCTTTTTTTACATCCATCTCTTGCCAAACTCAAATAACTGGTTAAAAATACAGTTACTGGATGCCTAAACAGGCATTGCAACCAAACCCCATTGTGCATGGAGAAGTAACGATGTCAGATTTACCGAAACTCACCGCCAGGCAGCAGCAAATTCTGGAGCTCATCCAATCGGCTATCGCCAACACGGGCTCGCCTCCCACACGCGCTGAAATCGCTAATGAGCTCGGCTTCAAATCTGCCAATGCGGCTGAAGAGCATTTGCAAGCCTTGGCCCGCAAAGGCGCTATCGAGTTGGTCAGTGGCACTTCGCGTGGGATACGTCTCAAATCACACAACCGTGCACATTCCGCCTCAGGTTTTACCGAGCAGTTGTCAGAAAAAATGAGCCAGTTTCAACAAAGCCTGCTCTTGCCTTTGATTGGCCGAGTCGCCGCTGGTTCACCCATTTTGGCGCAAGAACACATCGACCAAAGCTACCTCATCCAGAGCAGCTTGTTTGACCGTAAAGCTGACTACCTTTTGCGTGTACGCGGCATGTCCATGCGAGACGCCGGAATCATGGATGGCGACTTGTTAGCCGTTCAATCCACCCGCGAGGCGAAAAACGGCCAAATTGTGGTGGCACGCTTGGGCGATGACGTCACTGTGAAAAGGTTTGAACGTAAATCAGACCGCATTGAGTTGCACGCCGAAAACCCAGACTTTAAAACCATCATCGTGCAAAACGACGAATCTTTTGAAATCGAAGGCTTGGCTGTTGGCCTTATTCGTAATAATTTTCTGATGTAAAGAGAGCACCCCATGAACATCGCCTTGTTTAGCGCTTACCGCTTACTTAACCCCCTCAACTCTGCCGTTCGCAGTTTTATGCCTGCGCCAACCATGCAAAGTTCGCCTGCCTTTGGAACAAACATCCCTCTTCGCGTTGCACGCGTCATGGAAGCCCAACAAAACCGCCAAAGCGCTGGTCGTATGGTGATATCTGGCCGCATGGCTGATGTGTGCGCTGAACTCGACCGATTAGCAGAGTTCGAAAACAGACACTAAGCCCTTGCCCCTGGGTAGCAAGGCACAATTGGGGGATGAACATCATCATCCTTGACGACTACCAAGACGTCGTCAGAAAACTCAATTGCTCCAATAAATTAGAAGCCTATCCGGCCAAGGTTTTCACCAACACGATTAAAGGTGTTGGTCAGTTGTCAGTCCGACTCAAAGACGCTGAAATCTTGGTGTTGATCCGTGAACGCACGCACATCACGCGCCAACTGATTGAAAAACTGCCTAAGCTCAAAATGATTTCGCAAACTGGCAAGATCGGTAGCCACGTGGATGTCACCGCGTGCACAGAACGCGGCATTGTGGTGGCGGAAGGCGCCGGCTCTCCCGTTGCCCCTGCAGAAATGACATGGGCCCTGATCATGGCTGCTATGCGCCGCCTACCCCAATACATCAACAACCTCAAACACGGTGCTTGGCAACAATCGGGTTTGAAATCTAGCGCCATGCCTACCAACTTTGCCTTAGGCCAAGTTTTGAAAGGAAAAACCTTGGGCATTTGGGGTTACGGAAAAATTGGTCAGCTATTGGCGGGTTATGGCAAAGCTTTTGGAATGCGGGTGTTGCTTTGGGGAAGCGAAGCATCGCGTGCCCTAGCTGTGCAACATGGGTTCGGAGCAGCAGCAACCCGAGAGGAGTTTTTTAGCCAATCCGACATCTTGAGCTTGCACCTTCGTTTGAATGACAGCACCCGAGGCATCGTCACGTTAGCAGACCTTCAAGTCATGAAAACTACGGCATTGCTTGTGAACACATCGCGCGCCGAACTATTGGCTCCAGACGCATTGCTCGCTGGGCTCAACCGAGGTCGACCCGGTATGGCGGCCATAGACGTATTCGAGAGCGAACCCATCTTGCAAGGCCATGCCTTATTGCGTTTAGAAAACTGCATTTGCACCCCGCATATTGGCTATGTAGAACAAGAAAGTTACGAGCTGTACTTTGGAACTGCGTTTGACAACGTGGTCAATTTCATCAAAGGTACCCCAACCAATATCGTCAACCCCGGCGCATTACAAGTTCGCAGATAAAAAGAGATGCATCGTCTCTCGCCTGCGCTTTTGTGGTGCCTTTTGTTTGGCAACGCCGTCATTGGGTTCGGCGTTCTGATGGTCCCTGGCGCACTGAACGACATTAGCCATAACTTGGGCGTCAGCATTTCAGCTGCCGGCGGATTAATCACCGCGGGCTCTATTTTGATGTGCTTAAGCGCCCCAGTATTTGCATCTGTGCTTGGAACCTATGACAGGCGTAAGTTGTTGGCGCTGGTCATGCTTTGGTACGGGGTCATGCATGCGGTTTGCTTGGTCATGCCTGATTACGAGCATATTTTGTGGTTTCGGGTCATCGCCATGTTGGCCCCAGCCATCTTTACCCCCCAAGCGGCAGCGTGTATTGGCCAATTGGCCGAACCCCAGGCGCGTGGCCGCGCTATCACTTTTATTTTTTTAGGTTGGTCGATTTCCTCTGTCTTTGGAATGCCCATTGCGGCTTGGTTGAGTGAGGTCTACGGTTGGCGAAGCGTATTTGCTTTGTTGTCAGTTTTGTCATTGATCAGTGCGGCATGGGTATGGGGGGTTCTTCCTGACAAAATCGCGCCGCCTGTTATGACGCTCGCCGCATGGCGCGAAACATTCAACAGCAAACCCTTGGTGCTGACGCTGCTTGTCACCGTGATCAGCGCAAGCGGCCAGTTTTTTTTGACAGCCTACTTTGCGCCCTATTTCAAACTCACGCTTTTAACCACGCCGGATGAACTGAGTTTGTTGCTGGGCTGGTTTGGTGCCTGCGGCCTATTTGGAAATGTGATGTTGTCACGTCACGTGGACCGTTTTGGCGCTGACAAGGCAGTTACTTTTAGTTTGTTACTTATCTCGATCAGCATGGTCTGCTGGACGTTTGGCAGTAATTTCTACTCGGCACTTTTAGTCATGACGCCATGGGGTTTGGGGATGTTTGCCTGCAACTCTGCGCAACAAGCGCGTTTGGTCCATATCGAACCCAAACTTTCTGCTGGTTCCGTAGCGCTCAACACCTCTTCTATATATTTGGGCCAAGCGGTAGGTTCAGCAGGTGGCGGGTGGTTAATCGCCCATGGACGCATGGACCAGTTGCATTGGTTTGCCTTTGGTGGCGTCTTGTTGGCGATAGCAACCAGCCTGTTGGCTGCGCATGCCACACGTCGTTTTAGGAAATTTCTTTAAACCCAAAACTGGCCTTGTTCTCGGTTATCGGACAAGAAGGGCTCAGCGATAATTCCGTTATGAAACCTATTTTTCAAACAGTTGGCGTTGTTGGGACTGGCGCTATGGGTCAAGGGATCGCCCAAATCGCAGCCCAGGCCGGCAGTCTTGTCAAACTCTATGACGTGCAATCGGAGGCCGTAGCCAAAGCTTCCAAAAATATTCAACAGCAATGGGACAAACTGCTGGAAAAAAACCGCTTTACCGCAGAGCAGGTCACGCAATTCAAAGCCAATCTTCAAAGTGCCGAGCAGTTAAACGACTTGAATGACTGCGATTTGGTGATTGAAGCCATTGTTGAACGCTTAGACGTCAAGAAGTCTTTCTTTGCTGAACTCGAACAATTAGTGGGCCCTAGCGCAATGCTGGTCACCAATACATCCTCCCTTTCAGTCACAGCAATCGCTGCAGCCCTCAAGCGCCCAGAGCAATTCGCGGGGTATCACTTCTTCAACCCCGTTCCTCTGATGAAAGTAGTGGAAGTCATTGCCGGTCTCAAAACCAGCCCCGGCGTTTGCTCGGCATTGAGCGACTATGCCAAGCAAATGGGCCACAAAGCGGTTAATGCCCAAGACACACCGGGTTTCATCGTGAACCATGCGGGGCGCGGTTACGGCACGGAAGCGCTGCGTATTGTGTCTGAAGGCATTGCAGATTTCGCCACTATTGACCGCATTTTGAAAGACCAAGCTGGTTTCAAACTCGGGCCCTTTGAGCTTATGGACCTAACTGCCCTGGATGTCTCGCATCCAGTCATGGAATCCATTTACCAGCAGTACTACGAAGAGCCTCGCTACCGTCCAAGTGTTATCACCGCACAAAGATTAGCTGGTGGTGTGCTCGGCAAAAAAGTTTCTGATGGTTTCTACAAGTACGAGAACGGGGTAGCGCAAATCCCCGCTGAACTACCCATCCCCGAAGTCCACGAAATGCCGCCAGTTTGGGTATCAACCCGCGCGGTAAGACGTGCTGAACTGCTGCAACTTCTCAAGAACTTGGGCGCCAAGATAGAAACAGGTGCCTCTCCTTCTGCGCAAGCCCTGTCCATCGTGGCGCCACTGGGCTTTGATGTCACTACCGTTGCAATAGTCGAGCGTCTAGATCCTGCGCGCACGATCGGCATTGATTTTTTAATCGACGACAAGTTGACCAAGCGCCGCGTGCTTGCCACCAACCCCGCGACACGTGTTGATATGCGCGAAGCAGCGCACTCATTGTTTGCACGCGACGGTAAAGCCGTTAGCGTTATCCGCGACAGTGGCGGGTTTGTGACCCAGCGGGTCGTTGCCAATATCGTTAATATTGCCTGCGATATTTGCCAGCAAGGCATTTGCAGCCCCCAAGATTTAGAGACTGCAGTGACTTTAGGTTTGGGATATCCGATGGGCCCTTTGGCTATGGGAGATTTGTATGGACCCACAGAAATTCTGGAAGTGCTTTTCAATGTGCAAACCGTTTATGGTGACCCACGCTATCGCCCTAGCCCATGGCTGCGCCGTCGCGGCGCCATTGGTTTGAGTTTGACCCACGTCGAGCAATAAATGATTGGGCAACTCAAAAGTGCAGTGCACGGCCAAACACTGGTTTTGACCATCTCCAACCCAACGCTTCGCAATGCCTTAGGTCCTGAAATCTATACCGCTGGCATCGAAGCTTTGAATGCCGCCGAAAGCAATCCTGAAATACGTAGCGTCATCATCACGGGTGAAGGCGCACACTTTTGTGCAGGCGGAAATCTGCAACGCTTATTGGCTAACCGTGAACAACCCAAGGAAGTTCAAGCGCAAAGCATTGATGGGTTGCATACCTGGATGGAGGCTATTCACACCTTTCCCAAACCCGTCATTGCTGCGGTCGAAGGCGCTGCCGCGGGTGCAGGTTTCTCCTTAGTGTTGATGTGCGATCTGGTTGTAGCTGCAAGGGACAGTATTTTTGTCATGGCTTACAGCAGTATTGCTTTGTCTCCTGATGGAGGCGGTAGTTGGAATTTGTCTCACACCTTACCTCGCCAATTAGCCGCAGAACTCATGCTGTTGGGCGAGCGAATTAGCGCTGAACGCCTGCATGCTCTAGGTAGCGTGAACCGTCTGGTGGAATCGGGAACCGCTTTGACACAGGCACTAGATTTGACTGAACAAATCAATGCGCGTGCGCCCAATGCCATGCAAAGCATCAAAGAGTTGATCAATGATGCAGCGACCCAGAGCCTCCATATCCAATTAACCCAAGAACGCGACCACTTTGTAAAAAACTTACACCACGCTAACGCGGGGGTTGGTATTTCCGCCTTTTTGAACAAAGAAAAACCCATTTATAAATAAGCCCACCCCCGTATTTACGCTAGGGTCGCTTCGTACAAGCGGTCTCCCCCGCGACAATTTATCAATTTGAGGTCACACACAAGACAGGCTATGGAAGAACCCATTCTTACTATCGACGAACGCGAGTCAATCAACGCTGGCCGTTGGTTCTCATCCCTTTCACCTTCACTTAGACACGACATTCTTAGATGCGCTTACGTCAAACGATGCAAAGACGGCGATTTGATCGCGGCGCGTGGAGACCCGCCCGAAGAGTGGATGGCGTGCGCCAAAGGTGCAGTGCGGGTGAGTTCGACATCGCTGTCTGGCAAGCAAATTACTTTCACCTACGTGGAACCAGGCATCTGGTTTGGCGACGTGGCTATCTTGGACGGCGATCGCCGAACCCACGATGTTTACGCGCATGGCGAGACAACAATTTTGTGCGTTGCAAAAGCCGACTTTCAAAAAATACTCAGCCAACACGTCGAGTTTTACGAGGCCATGTTGCGCTTACAAGCCAGGCGCATTCGCCAATTGTTTGGCTTAGTGGAAGATCTCAACACCCTGCCTCTGCGTTCGCGCTTGGCCAAGCAGTTATTGCATCTCGTGCGCAGTTACGGAGTACCTTCGCTCTCAAACGGCGAGGAAATTCGTATCGGTCTGCATTTAGCGCAAGAAGAACTGGCTCAGCTGTTGGGAGCGTCGCGCCAACGTGTCAACCAAGAGCTCAAAGCCATGGAGCGCGAAGACGCGATTCGGATCGAGCCAGGTGGCTTGGTCATTCGCAACCGCGATGCTCTTTTGCGTATCAGCGAAGCCGACCATTGAAAGGCATCTTTTAAATGAGTCGCTACGAGAACTTCGAAGGCACTAAGGCAGTTAGTGGCGCGCACCAGTTTGATGAATCAGCTTTCCAAGCTTGGCTGAGCCAACATTTGCCTGGTTTCAAAGGCCCGTTGACCGTAGAAATGTTCAAAGGCGGGCAATCCAATCCCACCTACAAACTCGTTACACCGTCGCAAAGTTATGTGATGCGTGCCAAGCCTGGGCCTGTTGCCAAACTGTTGCCTTCTGCGCATGCGGTCGAGCGTGAATTTAAAGTCATGCAAGGCTTGCAAAACACCAATGTGCCCGTCGCCAAAATGCATGTGTTGTGTGAAGACGAGTCTGTCATTGGTCGTGCGTTCTATGTGATGGAGTTTGTCCAAGGCCGTGTTTTATGGGATCAGACTTTGCCTGACTTGAGCAATGCGCAACGTGCTGGTATTTACGACGAAATGAACCGAGTCATTTCAGCGCTTCACACAGTCGCGTACAAAGACTGCGGCTTGGCGGATTACGGCAAACCTGGCAATTACTTCGAGCGTCAAATTGGTCGCTGGAGTAAGCAATATGTTGCGTCTGAAACCCAAACCATCGCAGAAATGAACAACCTGATGCAATGGTTGCCAGCGAATATGCCTGCAAGCGCTTTGGATGCTTCTAAAGTCAGCATCGTGCATGGCGACTACCGCTTGGATAACCTGATGTTCCATCCCACCGACAACAAAGTGATGGCCGTGTTGGATTGGGAACTCTCGACCATTGGCCATCCTTTGGCCGACTTCAGTTACCACTGTATGGCGTGGCACATACCGCCAGGCACTTTTAGAGGCATTGGCGGTGTTGATGTTGCTGCTATTGGCATCCCCACTGAATCTGAATACATCCACAAGTACTGTGACCGCACAGGATTGGCAACACCAAGCGATTTAAAAACCGATTGGAATTTTTATCTTGCCTACAACATGTTCCGCATTGCTGCCATTTTGCAAGGCATTGCTAAACGTGTGGAAGCAGGTACTGCCTCCAGCGAACAGGCAAAAACCTCAGGCGCTGGCGCCCGCCCCATGGCTGAATTGGCCTGGAAATTCGCACAACTCGCTTAAATACACACATCACTCTAGGAGCTCTTCATGAATTTCGACTACACCGATAAAGTCAAGGATATGCAAGCACGCTTGCTCGCATTCATGGACGCGCATATTTACCCCAACGAAAAAAGATTTTTTGCAGAAATCGCAGAAAACCGCGCCAAAGGTAATGCATGGATCCCCACAAAAATTGTGGAGGAACTCAAACCCAAAGCCAATAAAGCTGGTTTATGGAATCTTTTTTTACCCCACAGTAAGCGCGCGCCTCAAGGCTTGACCAATTTGGAATACGCACCTTTGTGCGAAATCATGGGGCGTGTGCCGTTTGCGGCGGAGATCTTCAACTGTTCAGCACCTGACACAGGCAATATGGAAACGCTAGAGCGTTATGCCAGTGAAGAAATCAAAGACCAATGGTTAGAGCCCTTGTTGCGCGGTGAAATACGCTCTGCTTTCTTGATGACGGAGCCTGCTGTCGCGTCTTCTGACGCTACCAATATCCAGTGCAGCATCAAACGGGAAGGCAATGAATACGTCATCAATGGTTTGAAGTGGTGGAGTTCTGGTGCAGGTGATCCGCGTTGCGCCGTTTACATCGTGATGGGTAAAACAGATCCGGAGGCCCCTCGCCACTCCCAACAAAGCATGATCGTGGTGCCTGCCAATACACCTGGCATCAAAGTATTACGCCCCCTCACCGTATTTGGTTACGACGATGCACCTCACGGCCACATGGAAGTGGAATTGAAAAACGTTCGCGTCCCTGTGGGCAATTTAATGTTGGGTGAAGGTCGTGGATTTGAAATCGCACAAGGCCGCTTAGGCCCAGGACGTATTCACCATTGCATGCGCACAATAGGTATTGCAGAGCGTGCTTTGGAGCTTATGTGCAAACGCCTCAATACCCGCGTCGCATTTGGCAAACCAGTTTCCAGCCAAGGTGTGTGGCACGAGCGTATTGCTGATGCTCGCATCATGATTGAACAAGCGCGTTTGCTAACACTCAAAGCCGCATACATGATGGACACCGTCGGTAACAAGATTGCGAAATCTGAAATTGCGATGATCAAAGTGATTGCGCCCAATATGGCAACACAAATCATTGACTGGGCGATTCAAGCCCATGGTGGTGGTGGTGTTAGCGACGACTTCCCCCTTGCCTATGCCTATGCCCACCAACGCACACTTCGCTTGGCCGATGGTCCTGATGAAGTGCACCGTAATTCGATTGCTAAGCTCGAATTAGCGCGCCACCTAGCAACGATGCCGCAAGATGTTGAAATGCCAATTACGAGAGGAAGCTGATCATGATTGACGTCTATTCTTGGGCCACGCCCAACGGGCACAAAGTGCACATCATGTTGGAAGAATGTGGCTACCGCCTTGGTAAAGATTGGTTAGCGCACCCTATCAACATTAGTAATGGCGACCAATTTGAGGCTGCGTTTTTAAAAATAAGCCCTAACAACAAAATACCAGCGATGGTTGACCCGCATGGCCCAGATGGAAAACCCATCAGCGTGTTTGAGTCTGGCGCGATTCTTTTGTATCTGGCGTCAAAGACCGGCAAGTTTTTACCCAAAGGTGATCGTGCAAAGTTTGAAGTCTTGCAATGGTTGATGTTCCAAATGGGTGGCGTGGGTCCTATGTTGGGACAAAACCACCATTTCAGACAATACGCCCCTGAACAAATTGAATATGCCGTGAACCGATACACCAACGAAGCCAAACGTTTGTATGGGGTGATGGACAAACAATTGGCAAGCTCAAAATTTATCGCCGGCAACTCATACAGCATCGCCGACATCGCGATATTTCCATGGCTGCGCAATTGGCAAAACCAAGGTATTGAATGGGTCAATTACCCCCACTTGAAGAAGTGGTTTGATCTCATTGCCGCAAGACCTGCCGTGCAACGCGGCGTCGAAGTTTTAGCAAATTTACGCAAACCCATACAACACGACGATAAAGCGCGTGAAGTTTTGTTTGGTTCTACGCAATATAAATCTAGATAAATTTCTCTGGATTTAGGGTATTTACCCTGAAAAAATTTGGCGATTCATAAGACAGTATCTTTATTCATAACAGGAGACATAGTGCTATGCCAAAAATGAAACTCAAGCTTGTATTACGCAGCGTAGTTGCTGCTACAACACTAGCAGCAACTTGCTGGTCTGCATCTGCCCAAGAAACCTTCAAAGTCGGAATCGTCAGCTTCTTGTCTGGACAAGCTGCTGAAAGCTTTGGTATTCCAGCTGTTAACGGCGCCAAGGTTTTAGTGGAAGCGTTCAACAAAGGACAAGCGCCCGCCCCTTACAACAAAAAAGGTTTTGGTGGATTAACTATCGAACCTATTTATGTTGATGAAAACGGGGGTGCAACTAAACAGGTTCAAGAGCTACGGAATTTGTATGACCGTGACAAGGTAGACGCAGTAGTTGGCTACGTTGGTTCAGGCGACTGCTTAGCTGTTGCGCCCGTTGCAGAGGAAATGAAAAAGTTTCTGATTCTTTACGACTGTGGTACTCCACGAATTTTCGAAGATGGTAAGTACAGCTATGTATTTAGAACAGCTGCCCATGCCACTATGGACAACGTTGCGCTCGCGCGTTACCTCAAGGCCAAGAATATTCCAGTGAAGTCTTTCAACATGATCAACCAGGACTACGCTTGGGGACAAGACTCACGTACCGACTTCGTTCTTTCCATGGCCAAGTTGTATCCAGATGCAAAACCTGGAGAAGATCTACTTCCTAAATTTGGAGCGGGTCAGTACGGCACTGAAATTTCAGCGCTGATGGCAAAACCCGCCGACCTTATCCACTCCAGCTTATGGGGTGGAGACTTACAAGCACTCATCTTGCAGTCTGCACCTAGGGGGATGTTCAAACGGTCTCAGGTTGTTTTATCAGCGGGTGACCATGTTCTACCAGGACTCGGTGAAAAAGTGCCAGATGGAACTATCTTGGGTGCTAGAGGTGCATACGGTCTGATGGCGCCAAAGTCTGCTCTGAATGACTGGTGGTGGGATGTTTACCAAAAGGCCAATAACGTCTACCCCGTTCAAGCACCTTATCGAATGGCACAAGCTTTATTGGGCTTGAAACTCGCTGTAGAGAAAGCTATGGCAGCCAACGGTGGAAAAAAACCCACCCCTGAGCAACTTGCAGCAGCTTTGAAAAATAGCGAGTGGGATTCTCCTGCTGGAAAAATTCGTATGGTTTTAGGTGGCGGCAATCAAGCCATTCAAGATACTGCGATAGGACGTACCAAGTGGGATGCCAGTAAAAAAATGGTCACGATTGAAGATATTCAAAGATTCCCTGCTGAATGTGTCAATCCACCTGCAAACATGACTTCTGGGGAATGGCTTAAGGCTGGATTCCCTGGCGCTAAGTGCAACTAATTACTTGAACAACGACACATGGGCTTGGCTATCACCATTCTGATAGATGGTCTGACCTATGCGTCGTGGCTATTCATTGTTGCTTTAGGGTTGACACTTGTATTTGGCGTCTTAAAGATTCTGAATATCGCGCATGGAAGTTTTTACGCGTTAGGTGCTTATGCTGCAGCTACTTTTGTGGGATGGATAGCGACCTTGCAATGGGCTCCTGCTTGGAGCTTGGTTGCCATGCTTTTAGCTGCAATTGCCATTGCAGTCTTAGTCGCACCTTTTACTGAGCGAGGGTTGTTGCGCTTTTTTTATGGCCATGATGAAGTGCTTTTGGTATTGGTGACGTACGCCATGTTCTTATGCATGGAGGACATTACTAAAATTATTTGGGGCGCTAACCCCTACTACGTCTCAGAACCTTACAGCCTTTTTGGCAATATTGAAATCGGCGAACAGATATATGTAGGGTATGACTTTCTGCTGGTTTTCCTAGCTGTCATAGTTGGATCTATTGTTTGGTGGGGACTGAATAAAACTCGCCAAGGCAAGATCGTTACCGCAGTGATCCACAGCCCAGAGATTGCATCGAGCATGGGGGTCAAGGTATCCAAGGTTTACATGTACGCTTTTGGAGTGGGCGTATTTCTGGCAGCCATAGGCGGTGCTTTTACTGCCCCCATGATTTCAGTTCAACCCGGACTCTCCGTAGGTGTGATCATTCTGTCTTTCGCGGTAGTGATCATTGGGGGTTTGGGTAGCATTGAGGGAGCCGCTATTGGCGCCTTGATTGTTGGACTTTCTCGCGCTACTGCGGTTCATCTAGTTCCAGTGGCAGAACTCTTTTCCATCTATGTGGTCATGGCTATGGTGTTGATGGTGCGGCCTGAGGGTTTGTTCCAACGCATACAGGCGCGAAAAATTTAAGTATGCAGCGGTCTTTTGTTTCTCTGACGGTGATTACCGTCCTAACAACAAGTGCATTGCTCGCCTTGGGTTTGGTATTACCCAAATGGTTGCTTTTCATGTGCACCATGGCATTTGCCAATGGATTGGTTTCTTTGGGCATCATGCTGCTGATGCGAGGCGGCGTGGTGGCATTTGGCCAAGGATTGATGTCCGCTATCGGTGGTTACACAGCGGCATTGATGTTCCAAAAACTAGCCATAACAGACGCTTTAGTTCTGACCTTCAGCGGTGGGGTAACTGCCTTATTGATAACAGCGCCTTTTGCGCCTTTGTTGGCGCGTTATAGAGGTATCTTTTTTTCTATGTTGACTTTGGCACTGTCCATGGTGGGATATGGCATTTTGGTCAAAACTGAGAGTTTGGGTGGCTCAGACGGATTTAATCTAGGACGTGTTACTTTGCTTGGTCAAAGTTTAGCCGATGCTTGGGTGGGCTTTGTCCTCTACGCCATTTCTGTATTTTTAGCATGTTCAATGGCATATTTTTGCCGTATTTATTTTGATTCCACCCGCGGTTTGATCACGCAAGCTATTCGCGAGAATGAATTGCGTGTTGAATATTTAGGCGGTTCTGTTCGGCACACCATGGCGATTAATTTCTTCATTGCCGCATTCTTAGGTGGATGTGGTGGCGCAATGGCTGTGATGGCCTTAGGCCATATTGATCCGACATTTAGTTATTGGACAACATCCGGGGAATTTGTATTTGTTGCCATCTTGGCGGGTACACAAAGCGTGGTGGCAATCATGTTGTCATCCCTTATTTTGGAAGCTGTGCGTTCTTTCTCCAGCGCCTACTTTCCAAATACTTGGCAGTTAGCCCTTGGTATTTTCTTGTTAATAGTGATCCGCTTTTTGCCTCATGGCTTAGGCTCCTTGTGGAGTCGCTCTTCTTCTAAGGAGCAGTCATGAGCGACAAGCTTCTCCTGAGCGCAAAAAATCTACAAAAACAATTTGGTGCAGTTGTCGCCGCACAAGACATTTATGTCGATATCCGTTCTGGTGAACGTGTTAGTCTCATTGGAAGTAATGGTGCAGGCAAAACCACCTTTGTGAACATGATCACTGGCTACCTAAAACCTGATAGTGGTCAGATTGAATTCGACAACACCAACATCACTGATCTATCTCCCAGAGAGATTACCCACTTAGGCGTTGCGCGTTCGTTTCAAATTCCACAACTTTATCCAGCACTTACTGTGATGGAGAACATGTTAGTGGCTATGGCTTGCCATGAAAACAAACTCTCCATGTGGCGTCCCTCCTCGAATAAAGAAAACCTTGCACGCGGCGCAGATTTGCTTCACAGGTTTGGACTGTCTCAGCACGGCCAAAGGCGGGTGAAAGAGTTGCCTGGTGGTATTCGCAAATTGCTTGACATTGCTCTAGCTATGACGGGCTCACCCAAACTCCTCTTATTGGATGAACCTACCAGCGGCGTATCGGCAGAGGAAAAATTCCCGATGATGGACACCATCATGCGTGTGTTGGGTAATGAACCGCTAACTGCTTTATTTGTAGAGCACGATATGGATATCGTCCGCGGATATGCGGATCGAGTAATTGCTTTCTATAGCGGACGCGTCATTGCTGATGCGGCTCCTGAGCAAGCCTTAGCAAATGACGATGTGCGTCGCTACGTAACTGGCGACTTAAAGCAGGAGCCCAGCCATGCTTGAGGTGAAAGACCTGCATGTCAGTATCGAGTCGGTTCAAGTCTTACGTGGTCTTAGCTTAACGCTTGAAAATGGAGCAATGTCTGGACTGGTTGGTCGCAATGGCGCTGGAAAGACAAGTTTTATGCGGAGTTTGATGGGCCATTTGCATCCAAGCTCTGGCTCTATCGTATTTAACGGTGAAGACTTAACAAAACTTCCGCCTGAAGCAAGGGCTACTCTTGGAATTGGTTACATGCCAGAAGACAGGGGGTTGGTTCCTGAGCTAACAGTGGAAGAAAATATTTTGATTCCATTGTGGGTGTCGCCTCACCTCAAAGTTCAAGAAAGAATTCGCTTTGTATACGGTGTTTTGCCTGAGGTCGAGGCCATGTCTACACGCAAAGCCTTATTACTTTCTGGTGGGCAGCAAAAATTAGTAGCCCTAGCGCGTGCTTTGGCGATAGGAACCAAGCTGTTGCTATTGGACGAGCCTTTTGAAGGCGTCGCCCCAGCTTTATCAATACGACTGAGCGATGTCATTAGCGGATTAAGGGGCATGGATTTGTCAGTTTTGATCGCGCAATCTGACTTAAACCACTCAAGTAGCTTGGTTTCCCAAGAAGTTGTCATTGAACGTGGTGCCAATGTGTTGTAAATTTTTAGATGTACTGGACAGACCCACAATTACCTAAGCAACGTTTTGAAGCTTGGGGAAACGACCGACTAGTTCGCTGCTTTGTAGAACGCCCCACAAGCTTTTTGTCCTTACTGCAAACTGCAGTATCAAAATACGGCAATCGAAAAGCTCTCGTATTTGAATCGCAGCGGTGGACTTATCAAGAGGTATGGAGTTCTGTAGAGCGTTACGCGCAAGTTCTGCATAACTTAGGTATAAGACCGCAGGACAGAGTGGTTCTATTTGTTAGCAACCGCTCTGAGTTCTTTTTCTTATTATTTGCCATTCAATATCTTGGTGCAATAGCAGTGCCAGTGGGTATTCGCGAACAACGCCCAGGACTGACTTACATCATGAATCAATGCAAAGCCAAGGCTGTTGCGTTTGATGAAAGTTTGGCAGATCGCATTCCTTTTCAATCAGATGTTCCATCTCTGGAACACCGTATTTGTATAGATGGCGGTGTCGATACGCAGCCACGCAATAACTTGCAAACGGTTGCGTTGCCTAGCTTATTGACTCAGCCATCCAAAATTGATGTCCCAGCATATACAGCACATGAGTTTGATGTGGCGGTGATTCTTTATACATCTGGCACCACGGGTAATCCCAAAGGGGCCATGATCACGCATGCCAACATCGTTCATTCGGTGATGCATTACCAATACGGTATGCATTTAACTGAAAACGATTCTTCTATCTTGGCAGTGCCTGCCAGCCATGTCACAGGATTGATCGCCATCATCGCCACCATGGTGAATGTCGGCGGTGCCACTTTGATCATGCGTGAATTTAGGGCAAAGCAGTTCTTAGATTTCGCCACGCAAGAAAATATGACACACACGCTCATGGTGCCAGCCATGTACAGCCTGTGCTTGTTGGAACCCACCTTCAGCGCTGGTGCATTAGGGCACTGGCGCATAGGCGGTTATGGTGGCGCACCTATGCCTGTTGCTGTGATTGAGCAATTAGCCCAATATTTGCCCAATTTAGATTTGCGCAATGCCTACGGAGCGACAGAAACCACCTCTCCGGTCACATTAATTCCTGCTGGCATGAACGACGCACATTTGGACAGCGTTGGTCGTGTTTTGCCATGTGCTGATGTGCGCATCATGAACGATGCGGGGCAAGAAGTTCCATTTGGTGAAACAGGAGAACTTTGGATCAACGGCCCCATGGTGGTTCCTGGATATTGGGACAACCCAGAAGCCACAGCACAGTCTTTCAATGCAGGCTATTGGCACTCCGGTGATCTAGGTTGCATGGACGAAGAAGGTTTCGTCAAAATATTCGACCGTAAAAAAGACATGCTCAACCGAGGTGGTTTCAAGATCTACTCGGTTGAAGTTGAAAACTGCTTGATGGGAATACCAGGTGTTTTAGAAGCAGCCATAGTTGGCAAACCGTGTCCTGTTTTAGGGGAACGGGTGCATGCTTTTATCTATGCGCCTAATCAGGATGTGTCGCAAGAAATCGTGACCGTGCATTGCAAACAAGCTTTGGCAGATTACAAGGTGCCGGAGACCATTACTTGGTTAGAAACTCCGTTGCCTAGAAACGCGAACGGGAAGGTGATGAAGAGGCAGTTGCGGATGAACTTTTAGCTATCTAACGTAACTTTGATAACTGACTTTGCGTAGGCACTATTGGTCGTGCATGTTCCATTTGAAATATAAAGAACATTACCGTTGATAGCTAATCCCACTGGTCCGCACAACATGCTACTAGTAGATGTTCCACTTAGGAAGGTAGTCACTGCAGTCGCGTTACCTGAGCTGTCATAGGTGATTTTTAAAATACTACTATCTGTGTCACCAGCAGTTGTTCCTGTGTTGGCAACATAGACTTCTTTATAAGATGATCTGACTGCTATTCCAATCGGGTTATTAAATAATGAAGATGTAGCAAAAGCAGAGGCCGTATAGGGTGAAGTAGTAGATATTTTCCAAACTCCAGCAGTGCCACCGCTATATCTAGTCACAAACATATAGCCTAGTGAACTGTCGTACGCAAAACCGCTAGGTTTTGAACCAATAGTTACTGAAGCAACCACAGAAGTGTAGGATCCAATGTTATAAATCACAACTCCATCTGCATATGTGCCACTGCCCACATCTGAGATAAAGACTCTTGAATTAGTGCTATCAATACCAACACCATACGGACTTGAAAGAGCTGTTACTACTGGTGTTGGACTTGAAGATAAGTTAATTAAGCCTGAATTACCGCCAACCGTATCAGTTGCGACTGCGAATACATCGCCACTAAAAACGGAAACAGAAAATGGCCACTTTATGGATGTGCCTATGGATGAAACATAAGCGCCAGATGTGTCAAACTTATGTATCTTTCCACCACTCGATGTTGTTTGATCTACGTCTGCAGAGTTGACTACGTACAAGTAAGTGCCGTCGAAAAACATTTGCCGTAGATAACCAAGAGATACGACATTACTGATAGTCGAGCTATTGATAAATACAGATGGCGAAGCGGTATAAGTACTACTAGAACTAGAAGATCCGCCCCCGCCTCCTCCACAACCACTCAAAAACAGTAGCGTCCAGAATAAATAAAACTTTGATAAATTAGTTCGCATAAGTACTAGGATCGACCAACCGCCCTCCTTCTAGAGCAACTTGAAGCCCAAGGGCCGTTACTGATAAAGTTATCCCTGTTCCAACCGACCCGTCTAACGCCATGTTTAATAAGTTTTGCATCCTGATTTGCTTGTTTCTATCCTTCGGGAGCCAAGCTGACGCGCAAACTAAGGCTGAGACCCCTAATGCGTCTCGTGCCATCTTGGCGCGACCGCCACAAAGCGGTAAGGAACCCATGTTGCTTTTAGGGCCCAAAAACAAGCCCTATTCAGAGCCCTTGCTCAACACCACCAAAATGGACTACTACGACTGCAGTGGTATTGTCGCACCTTGGTTCAGAGAGCTCGTGGTTGCTGAAATGAACTATTTCGCTGAACTGAACGAATTGCCCTTCGTCAAAGGCGATGCCTGTGTCGTCAGCATTGGGACCTCGAGAAGCTTGACACCAGGGCGAGTAAGTATCCATCTCTATACCAACGCCACCCGCCTCAAAGCCTGTGTGCATAACGAGCAATGTCCAGTATTTCGAAGTATCAGCCTCATTCCTAAGGGCGAAGTGCTTTATCGCTCCTACTTTCTGTCAGATATGTCTAGAAAGTTGATTGCTCAGAACTGTGTGACAGATAAAGGTAAATTGCATAGCGACACCACCTGCTACACAGTCCCTTGATATTTTCTGATCCAGCGGTTAAAGCAAAGCCCTCGGCTGTCGATTCATAAGCGATAACTTCCATTCTGTATGCCTCGCTTAAGTGGTCCTCTTTTCATTCATTGCGTCTGCTGGTTTTTTATGACCTTGGCAGGCCTCAGTGCGCCTTCATTCGCCAGTGACGCGCCCAAGGCCCCACCTCCTAAAGAAAAAGAACCAACGTATGCAAACGAACAGGGTGCGACAGGCCGAAGTGGAAATGTGTACAAGCGCGTCTTGAAAGACCCAAGTGGTACACCCGAACCGCTGTCCAAAGAAGAACCCAAGCCAACGGAAACCAAGAAAGAGGCTAAGGACGAGAAAGCCAAAGACGATGACAAAGCTGCCAAGAAAGAAGAAAAAAAGGATGACGGCCATGGCGCCCCTGCCAAAGAAGAAAAAAAGAAAGATGCTAAAAAGGACGACGGCCAAAGTGGGGGACAAAAAGCCGAAAAAAAAGAGCCCCCTCCGCTTAGTAACTTATACGACCCAGCCGTCATCAAACTGGATGCAAACAACCGTCCGTTAACGCCCGTAGTGCAAAAAAATGAATTTGCAGACTACTTTCTTTGCCACAAAACAGTTCCTCCTAAATACCAAGAAATCATTCTCAATGAAATGAACACATTTGCAGACAGGATGAATTTACCGCGGGCACAAGATTTGCCGTGCATGGTCAAAATTGCCAAGCCACATACGAAATTTCCTGGGGCAGTATTCATTGAGCTTTATGTAGACGAAAAATCTGCTGCCTCATGCATACGCTTGAATAACTGCATATCCACGCGACTAGTCATGCTGTATCCAAAGGACAAGAAAGCCAAAAAAGTTCAAGAGATTTACCGCTCTTACGTATTGACGGATGAGCGTAAATACAAACGCAGTTCTTTCTGCGTTTCACCTGACGGACAGTTATTGGGTGAAAAGAACTGCTACGTTGCCCTACATCCAGATTGGTTGTTTAACTAGCAATTGGTCTGCCCGGAGGGGATCGAACCCCCGACCCACAGCTTAGAAGGCTGTTGCTCTATCCAACTGAGCTACGGGCAGAAATGGAACAAAAAAGGCCCCGATAGGGGCCTTTTAACTATATGGTCGGGGCGATAGGATTCGAACCTACGACCCTCTGGTCCCAAACCAGATGCGCTACCAGACTGCGCTACGCCCCGAAGCCTGTTATTCTAACTCGAAGAACGCAAGGGCAAACCACAATGCAATATATTTCATAAATTCTGTAGAGTTGCAATTTAATGCAGGAGCTCCAATGTCCCCCCATATAGATGTCCCACGACAGTACAACGCAGCAAAAGATTTGCTTGCACGCAACGCAGTGAACCCTGAGAAAACAGCATTTATCGATGCTGTTTCTGGCGAAAAAGTGACCTATGGGGAACTGTCACTAAGTGCATATCAATTTGCCAATGCACTGCGCGATCAAGGTTTTCAGCCAGAAACACGGGTGATGGTGTGCATGCTTGACACGCCAGCATGGCCGGTTGTATTTTTAGGTTGCATACTTGCTGGTGTTGTTCCTATCGCCACCAATACCTTGCTCACATCGAAAGATTTTGAGTACATGCTGCGCGACTCACGTGCGCAAGCACTCATCGTGTCTGCCTCGCTATTGCCTGCATTTGAAGGATTAATTGGCCATCTTCCTGACCTAAAAACCACTATTGTTTCTGGTCCGTCTCCTGTTAACAATGCCTATCTTTCTCTAGAAAACCTCATCGCACAAGCTGATACCCATGCACACTGTGAAGACACATGTGCAGATGATGTGTGCTTTTGGCTTTACTCCAGTGGATCCACCGGTTCCCCCAAAGGGACTGTGCATTTACATAGCCACTTGATTCAAACGGCAGAACTCTATGGCAAAGGCGTGTTGGGTATTCAAGCATCGGATGTGGTGTATTCAGCGGCCAAGTTCTTTTTTGCCTACGGACTTGGTAATTCCCTGACGTTTCCCATGCGTGTGGGCGCAACCACAGTTTTGTTGCCTTCTAGACCCACTACCAGCGATGTATTTGGCATATTGACAAAATTTAAACCCACTATCTTTTATGGCGTTCCCACGCTCTACGCTGCCCTTTTGGCTGACCCACAACGCCCTACTGCGTCCGAATTGAATTTACGAATATGTACAAGCGCAGGAGAAGCACTGCCAGCTGAAATTGGAAAGAAATGGACCGCGGCATATGGCTGCGAGATATTGGATGGAATTGGCTCCACCGAAATGCTCCATATCTTCTTGAGTAACCGACCTGGGAATGTGCGCTACGGCACTACTGGCCAAGCCGTCCCTGGTTACCAATTGCGCATCGTGGATGAAGAGGGCAATGACTGCAAAGACGGAGACATTGGCGAACTACAAATCAACGGCCCAAGCGCGGCGTTGATGTATTGGAATAACCGCGCTAAAACCAAAGCAACATTTGCAGGTGAATGGACACGCAGTGGTGACAAATACATCCGCGACAAAGATGGCTTTTATACCTACAGCGGTCGCAGCGACGACATGCTCAAAGTAGGTGGCATTTATGTATCCCCCTTTGAAGTAGAAGCCTCCATCATGACGCACGCTAATGTTTTGGAAGCTGCCGTTGTCGGAATGGCGGATACGGACGGTTTGATCAAACCCAAGGCCTTTGTAGTGCTCAAGTCCGGACTCAATTTAACGGAAGATGAACTCAAACTGCATGTGAAATCACAATTGGCACCCTACAAATATCCGCGTTGGGTTGAATTTGTGCCAGACTTACCCAAAACTGCCACTGGGAAAATTCAACGCTTCAAACTCAGAACTTGAATTCGCATTGCTGGCGAAAATTGAAACATGCAGCCTGAAATAAAAAAAAATATCAAACCACTCAAGGGTGTGCGCGTTCTCAGTTTGGCACTCAATCTGCCAGGCCCTGCCGCTTTGATGCGATTGCATCAGATGGGTGCAACGTGTACCAAGCTTGAGCCTTTAGCGCCCGCGAATGCATTGACAGCAGACCCCATGGGCTTTTACAAACCAGACGCCTACCAAACCTTGCACCAAGGTGTGCGTGTGGTTCAAGCAAATTTAAAAGCAGTACGTGGTCAAACAACCATGCATAAGTTATTGGTAAAAACCGATGTGTTGATCACATCGTTTAGACCCTCTGCGCTTACCAAACTAGGCCTTGATTGGAAAACATTACATCGCCTCTATCCCAGTTTGTGCATGGTGAGCGTTGTCGGTTCGCCTGGCCTGCGTGCAGAAGAACCAGGACACGACCTGACCTATTTGGCTGAGCATGGATTGGTCAACGGAGTCGACCTGCCGCCCACTTTGTATGCCGATATGGGTGGTTCGTTGATGACCACGGAAGCAGTTTTACAAGCATTGCTATTGCGACAAAGCAGTAGTCGCAACAAGGGGCGTGGCGTCTTTCAAGAAATCGCATTGAGTGACGCTGCAAACTATCTCGCCCTACCCCGCACTTGGGGATTGACTACGCTTGATGGTGATGTGGGTGGCGCACATGCGGGTTACAAAATTTACCCTTGTAAAAATGGGCGTGTTGCTGTTGCAGCGTTGGAGCCGCATTTTGCGAAGCGTTTGTGTTTGGCTGTGGGCTTGGACGAAAAGCATATGGATTCCATGCGCACACCTAAAACCCACCAAGCATTTGCTAAATTTTTTGCTGCGCAAACCCGTCAACAACTCGAGCGCTTAGCTGTGAGCAAAGACATTCCTTTGCATACCTTGGCGAAGTAGTAGATGAACTAAAGCGATGCGCACCTAGTTCGGTGTGCCCTGCAATTCAATACGAATCCACCAAATGCCTTAGAGGATGCAAAGCCGTAGGCCATGGGCTTTGAAAAAATGGTTGCACCATGTCTGGTGTTATCTCTTCAATGGTGGCAGGTATCCATTTGGGCTGGCGGTCTTTGTCTATCACCAAAGCCCGTATTCCCTCTGCTGTATCGGTTTGAGCGCCACGCCGAAACAAGTGGTCTGCATGAAAACAATGGCGCACCATATCGCGCTCCATTCGTAATTCATCAGACAAACCCATCGTTCTGCCACGACGAATTTGCTCCAAACTCACGGCCAATAACAAGGGCGAGCGCTGTCTAAGCGCTTTGAGCGTATCGGCAGCCCAGCCCTCTGGTTCGTTGAGAACCATTTGACCCAATGCGTCCACCATTTGGTTGACTGTGGGTAAACGAAATACGGTGTCTATATGTGCGTTTAACCATGCAGGGCTAGCCGGTACGCTAGAGGCTTGCTCTTTCACCCAAGTCACAACATCATCACCATGTTTCCACTGTTTGCTTTTTAAGCCATCCCACAAAGCGGATAAGGCTTGAGAAGCTATGCAGACATCTGCCAAACCTACAGCAAGCGATTCCGCGCCTCGCAATAACTGCCCCGTAAGCGCTAGGTACTCACCGGTGTTGCCTGGGCAACGGCTCAAAAAATAACCGCCGCCGACATCTGGAAACAAACCAATCTGCGTTTCAGGCATTGCCATTTGCGTGCGTTCTGTGACTAATCGCAACGTAATACCTTGGCTTAACCCCATGCCACCGCCCATCACAATGCCATCCATCAAAGCAATATAGGGTTTGGTATAGGTGTGAATGATGTGGTTGAGGTTGTATTCCTCCGTGAAGAAATCTTCTAGGCTGGCGTCGCCAGATAACGCCGCTTGGTGAAAGTAGCGAATATCTCCCCCAGCACAAAAAGCACCGAAGGGACCTTCTTTGTTACTGCCACGGATAACCACAGCGAGCACGTCTGAATCCACCTCAAAACCACGCAATACGTGTGTGAGTTCTCTCACCATGGGTAAGGACAAAGCGTTCAAGGCTTTAGGGCGGTTCAAAGTGATAAAGCCTATAGCCCCCACTTTTTCAGATACAACTTCTTCGCTGTAAACACTCATGACTTTGTTTCCTCCAAAGTTTTGCTTTTCATACCGTAGGCATTCACCACCAGACCGACGATGACCAAAGCACCACCACCGATGACACGCGCACTAGGTTCTTCCCCAGCACCCACCCATGCTAAAAATATTCCAAATAAAACTTCTAGCAATGAGAGCAATGAAATTTCAGGTGCAGACAAAATACGCGCACAAAAGACCAACAAGGTGCAAGGAATGGCTAACTGAACCAATCCCAACAAAGCCAGCCAAGCGATATCGTGCGCACTGGAATGCAATGGCCAAGCCAACACAAAAGTAAAAAATCCAGAAATCACTGCGCCCACTAAGACGGCAGGCAGTAGATCCAAAGAGTCACCCGTTTTTTGTGCTTGTTGCACCACACACCAGTTCACCGCAGCGGCAGTGGGTACTAAAAACCCAATCAAGGTTCCTAAAGGCAATCCCGCCAGGGTTAAGGCACTCGAGGTAGCGCTTGCGGATGGGGGCTCTGCATACATCCAGAACATTCCTGCACCAGCAATCACAATTGCGATCCACGTGGGAAGTTGGATGGATTGTTTGTAAAAAATTCTGGCGACCAAGGCCGTGAGCAACGGGCCTACAGACATCGTCACCAATACCTCCGCCACTGTCGCCAATGTTAAAGCCACCATAAACGCGGTGAACATCACGGACCAGCACAAACCACTTAGCCACAACTGTTTGGGGGCTTTGATTAAACGCTGTAAAACGCCAGGTCCTTGCAACACGCGTAGAAATACTAGCAAGCAAATGGCAGTGAAAAGGCTACGCCAAAAGGTCAATTCAAAACTTTGAACAGACTCCAGCATCCGCGTGACAACACCAGCAATCGACCACATGGCGGCAGCTGCCACCATGGTCCAAACAGCGCGGTTACGAGTCCAACGCAAGGGATGTCTCCTTAAATTTTATTTTTCTTGCGCTCGTGTTCTTTTAAGAAACGTTTACGCAAACGCACACTCTTTGGTGTGATTTCGACCAATTCGTCATCATCGATAAATTCAACGCCGTATTCCAAAGTCAAATCGATGGGGGGTGTGATTTTGATAGCGTCTTCTTTGCCAGACACGCGGAAGTTGGTTAACTGTTTAGTACGGGTAGCATTCACCACCAAGTCGTTGTCACGGCTGTGAATACCGACAATCATGCCCTCATACACAGGATCATTAGCTTTGACGAACATACGGCCACGGTCATCTAGTTTGCCTAATGCATAGGTAAAGATCTCGCCATCGTCCATGGAAATCAAAACACCGTTTTTGCGTCCGCCGATATCGCCTTTGTGCGCTTCATAGCTGTCAAAGATATTGGAGATCAAACCAGAACCACGGGTCAGGTTTAAAAACTCGTTGGTAAAACCAATCAAACCACGCGCAGGAATCCGGTATTCCAAGCGAACGCGACCACGACCATCGGGTTCCATATTGACAAGTTCGCCTTTGCGCTCGCCCAAGGCTTGCATCACACCACCCTGGTGGGTTTCTTCAATGTCCGCTGTGACCAACTCGATGGGCTCATGGCGCTCACCATTCACATCGCGGTAGACCACACGTGGCTTCGAAACTGCTAACTCGTAGCCTTCGCGGCGCATGTTTTCTAACAAGATGGTCAAGTGCAATTCACCACGGCCCATCACTTCAAACACACCCTCTTCATCGGTCTCGTTGACACGCAAAGCCACGTTGTGTTGCAGTTCTTTTTGTAGACGGTCCCAGATTTGGCGACTGGTCACAAACTTGCCTTCACGTCCGGCCAAGGGACTGGTATTCACGCAGAAGTTCATGGTCAAGGTGGGTTCATCTACCTTCAACATAGGAAGAGGCGCGGGATTCAAAGGATCGGTAATGGTGACACCGATTCCGACATTCGTAATACCGTTGATCAACACGATGTCGCCTGGGCCCGCTTCAGCTGCTTGCACACGCTCTAGACCTTGGAATGTCAATACTTGGTTGATACGGCCTTTCACAGGCTTGCCATCTAAACCTTCCATCACCACCACATCCATCATGGGTTTGATCGTGCCTTGGCTGATACGGCCGACGCCAATACGACCAACGAATGTTGAGAAATCGAGCGCTGAAATTTGTAACTGCAAAGGAGCACTAGGGTCACCCTTTTGCGCAGGGACATGCTTCAAAATCGTATTGAACAAGGCCGACATATCGGGGCCCCACTGTTCACCGTGCGCACCCTCTTCCATCGATGTCCAGCCATTGATACCAGATGCATAGACCACGGGAAAATCGAGTTGCTCGTCGGTTGCACCGAGCTTGTCAAATAAATCAAAAGCAGCGTTCACCACAAAGTTGGGTCGCGAACCCGGCTTGTCCACTTTGTTCACCACAAGAATAGGCCGCAAACCTAAAGCCAACGCTTTCTTAGTCACAAAACGTGTTTGTGGCATCGGACCTTCTTGGGCATCAATCAACAGCACCACACCGTCAACCATCGACAGTGCACGCTCCACCTCACCACCAAAGTCCGCGTGTCCTGGGGTGTCAACGATATTGATGTGTGTACCTTCCCAGCTCACTGCACAGTTTTTAGCCAAGATGGTGATGCCACGCTCACGCTCAATCGCGTTGTTGTCCATCACCGTGTCCACCACTTTCTCGTGTTCGGCGAAGGTGCCTGATTGGCGCAAAAGTTGGTCGACCATGGTGGTTTTGCCGTGGTCCACGTGCGCGATGATCGCGATATTGCGAATTTGTTTATTCATTCTTCACTCTCCAAAATAGTCTGAATTTCTAAGGGGCTTAACAAGCGCCCAGGTATTAGCTCTCCAGCCTTCACATGTGCAGTGCCCAGCAATGCGCGAGGGCTCTCCCCGTAAACAGCGTTTTGTTCGCAATCTGGCCAATTGCCCCTACGACGCAAGCCACTTAAAAATCTGCCAGCATCTTCCTTGTCTAAGGTGACAGAGGTATGTCCGTCCAATAACGAATCGACTGGTAATAAACAATTGGCGCGTTCTGACTCAGGCATAGCCTCGAGGTCTTTTAATCCAATACATTGGTCTACTTGGAATGAACCAGTAGCTGTGCGGCGTAAAAAACTTAAATGGGCACCACAGCCAAGCGCTTTACCAATATCCTGCGCCAAGGTTCTGATGTAAGTGCCCTTGCTGCAACGCACGCGAATGCGTAAACGTCGCACACCTGCTTCAGGCTCAATTTCTTCTAAGGCGAGTTGGTGGATAGTGATGTTGCGCGCTTCGCGTTCAACTTCAATGCCAGCACGCGCATAGTCGTAAAGGGCTTTGCCGTTTTTCTTCAATGCGCTGTACATAGGCGGAATTTGCGCAATAAGTCCCGTGAATCGTTCTAGAACTGCCTGAAGTTGTTCAACTGAAAAATCTACTGGCTTGGTTGTAACGACTTCACCTTCAGCATCGCCCGTGGTGGTTTCTATGCCTAGAGAGGCAATCGCTTCATACGATTTATCAGCATCCAAATGCAATTGGCTAAATTTAGTGGCCGCACCAAAACACAATGGCAAAACGCCAGTAGCCAAAGGATCTAGGGTGCCAGTGTGGCCTGCTTTTTCTGCGCGCAACAACCACTTGGCCTTTTGCAAAGCATCGTTGCTAGAAATAGAAAGGGGCTTATCTAACAGCAACACCCCATGCACAGGGCGTCGCTGCACCCTGGTGCGCGGCGCGTTCATACTCAATCGTCCTTGGCGCGGGAAGAAACTGCCTTAGCGATCAAGGCGTTCATATCGGACGCATGCTCAGGCGTGCGGTCGTAGATGAAATGCAAAGTGGGCACGGTGTGGATATGCAAACGCTTGAACAACCCATTGCGCAAAAAACCAGCTGCCTGATTTAGACCTTCCGCCGTTTCCACGGGGTCACCGTTAAGCACGCTGAAATGTACTTTGGCATGCGCGTAATCGGGAGTGACTTCGACACCTTGCAGGGTCACCATGCCCACGCGCGGATCTTTTAACTCGCGCGCAATGAGTTCTGCCAGATCGCGTTGGATCTGGTCGGCCACTTGATAACTGCGGTTAGGCGTAGAACTTGGTTTACGGGCCATGGCACTCGCGTTTTACAACGAACGGGCAACCTCTTTGATTTCAAAGAACTCCAACACATCGCCTTCGACGATGTCGTTGTAATTTTTGATGGTCAAGCCGCACTCAAAGTTCTCTTTGACTTCTTTGGCGTCATCTTTGAAACGCTTCAAGCTGTCGAGTTCGCCAGTGAAGATGACCACGTTATTGCGCAACAAGCGTAACTTCGCGGTACGACGTACCAAGCCAGAGGTGACCATACAACCCGCGATCGCACCAATCTTGCTGACACGCAGCACTTGGCGAATTTCAGCTGTACCGATGACTTCTTCTTTCTTGTCTGGCGTCAACATGCCAGACATGGCGGCCTTGAGTTCGTCTACTGCGTCATAAATGATGTTGTAGTAACGGATCTCGACGTCGTTAGACTCCGCCAACTTGCGGGCACCTGCATCGGCGCGGGTGTTGAATCCAATCACTACGGCTTTAGAAGCAATCGCCAAATTCACATCGCTCTCACTGATGCCACCCACCGCGGCATAGACCAGTTGTATCTTGACCTCGTCGGTTGACAACTTGAGTAAGGACGCAGCCAAGGCTTCTTGTGAACCCTGCACATCGGCTTTGACAATGATCGGCAGCATCTTGACGTCACCAGAGGTCATGTCAGAGAACATGTTCTCGAGTTTCGATGCTTGTTGCTTGGCCAACTTGGTATTACGAACCTTGCCAGCGCGATAGGTGGCAATTTCACGGGCACGGCGCTCATCGGTCATGACCATGAAGTCGTCACCTGCTTGCGGCACTTCGGTCAAACCTTGGATTTCCACTGGGATAGAAGGGCCAGCCGCTTTGATCGCTTTACCATTTTCATCCAACATGGCACGCACGCGGCCAAATGTTTGGCCAGCCAATACCACGTCACCCACATTCAAGGTACCCGATTGCACCAAGACAGTGGCTACAGGGCCGCGACCCTTGTCCAAACGCGCTTCGATGACCAGACCTTTGGCCATCGCATCAACAGGCGCTTTGAGTTCCAATACTTCAGCTTGCAACAAGACTTGTTCAAGCAAGGCATCGATACCTTCGCCAGTTTTGGCAGAGACCAACACAAACGGTGAATCACCACCGAATTCTTCGGGAACCACTTCTTCGCTCACCAATTCGCCTTTGACGCGCTCTGGATTCGCACCGGGTTTGTCAATTTTGTTGACCGCCACCACGATAGGCACACCAGCCGCTTTCGCATGCTTGATCGCCTCTTTGGTTTGCGGCATCACTCCGTCGTCGGCTGCGACCACCAAGATCACGATATCTGTTGCTTTAGCACCGCGGGCACGCATGGCGGTAAACGCTTCATGGCCTGGGGTATCCAAGAAAGAGATCATGCCGCGGGGCGTTTCCACGTGGTAAGCACCAATGTGCTGGGTAATACCACCGGCTTCGCCAGAAGCCACTTTGGCGCGACGTATGAAGTCGAGCAAAGAAGTTTTGCCGTGGTCGACGTGACCCATCACCGTGACAACAGGGGCTCGGGTGATGGCATCTGCATGGTGGACCGAGGCCTCTTCTTCGGTGAATGCCTCAGGGTCGTCCAGTGCAGCCACAATGGCTTTGTGACCCATTTCTTCAACCAAAATCATCGCTGTGTCTTGGTCTAGCGGTTGGTTAATGGTCGCCATTTGGCCAAGTTTCATCAATTGCTTGATGACCTCTGACGCTTTGACCGCCATCTTGTGCGCAAGCTCCGCAACCGTAATGGTCTCTGGAACATGCACTTCAATCACGCGTGCTTCGACTGGTGCGCTTGAGTCAAGAGCATCCTCTCTGCCAGAGCGCTCTCGACGGCCCCTCGGGCCACTGCGCCAACTGTTGCGACCTACGCCACCACTGGTGTCGCCACGGGTTTTGATTTCTCTCTTCTTGGCTTGTTCGTCCGCCCAACTAGAGGAGAGTTTTGCGCTCTTGATTTCTTTGTTGCCTGGAGCCGCAGGCGCACCAGCAGAAGATCGCTCTTTGGCACCAGGGCTGCCCGCAGGCTTATGCAAAGTACCCTTGATGGGTTTCGCCTCAGCAGGGAGTGGAACTACTTTTTTAGGCGCAACCTTTTGCGGCGAATTCATCATGTCGCGAATCGCTTCGGCTTCCGCCAATGCTTTGCGACGACGGGAATCTAAATCTTTGGCTTTGAGGGTGTCTTCTTCGTCTCTGATCTTGGCGGCGAGTTTGGCTTTGCTGACGACTGCCTCTTTGGCAAGCGCTTGGGCATCGAGAGTTTCATCTTCAGCTAGTTGAATGCCTTTGGTAGCGGGCTTCTTAGCTTTGATAACATCTGCGTCAGTTTGTGCACTAGCTTCTTTGGCTTCGCGGGCACGGCGTTTTTCAGCTAACTCTTCTTCCTGACGGCGGATGAGTTCTGCTTGGCGACGCGCTGCTTCTTCACGACGTGCAAGTTCAGCGTGGTCGATAACAGGCTGAACAACAACGGTTGGCGCTTGGGGCTCTTCAGCAACAGGGCTTTCGCTATTCGCGTCATCACGTTTGACGAAAGTGCGCTTTTTACGCACTTCCACCTGAATGGTTCTGGCTTTGCCCGTTGCGTCAGCTTGTTTAATTTCGGTGGTCGATTTTTTGACCAAGGATATTTTTTTACGTTCGGTCGATGCGGTGCCGTGGCTGGTTTGTAGATGCGTCAAAAGTTTTTGTTTGTCTTTCTCGGTCAGTGAATCACTTTCCGAAGATGTATTGACCCCAGCAGCATTGAGTTGCTCGATCAGGGTTTTAGTGGGTTTTTTAAGTTCTTTTGCAAACTCGGCGACTGTCGTACTGGACATATGGTGTGTTCCTTCCCATGACCGTTACTCTTGACCCGCGAACCAATGTTCGCGTGCCTTCAAGATCAGGGTTTTGGCTTCTTCTTCGCTTTGGCCTGTGATGGCTGTGAGCTCGTCTACGGCCAAATCGGCCAAATCGTCACGGGTATGCACACCGTTCTCTGCCAGTTTGGGCAAGAGCTCAACATCCAATCCTTCGAGGTCACGCAAATCTTGCGACACCTCTTCGACACTTTCTTCGCGCGCGATTTCCATCGTCAACAAAGCGTCTTTCGCGCGGGTGCGCAACTCGTTGACCGTGTCTTCGTCGAAGCTTTCGATCTCGAGCATTTCTTGTAGGGGTACGTAGGCGACTTCTTCCAAATTGGTAAAGCCTTCCTCGATCAGGATGTCGGCCACTTCTTGGTCGACGTCGAGCTTGTCCATGAACAAAGCGCGAATCGAGTGCGATTCATCAGCCTGCTTTTGGGCAGATTCAGCGGCGTCCATGATGTTGATCTTCCAACCGGTGAGGTCAGAAGCCAAACGCACGTTTTGACCGCCACGGCCAATCGCGATGGCAAGGTTTTCTTCGTCGACCACCACGTCCATCGCGTGTTTTTCTTCATCAACAACGATAGAACTCACGTTGGCCGGGGCCAAAGCGCCGATCACGAACTGGGCAGGGTCTTCACTCCACAACACGATATCGACGCGCTCACCAGCTAACTCGGTTGTAACGGCATTCACACGGGTGCCACGCACACCGACACACGTACCGATGGGGTCAACGCGTTTGTCATGCGACAACACAGCGATCTTGGCGCGCGAACCTGGGTCACGGGCGCATGATTTGATTTCAAGTAAGCCTTGCTCGATTTCAGGTACTTCGTGGCGGAACAACTCCATCATGTATTCAGGAGCAGAACGAGACAAGATGATCGGTGCGCCGCGCAATGTGAGGTCGACGTCCATGATCATGGCGCGGACACGATCGCCGTTACGCAAGTTTTCTTTGGGGATCATTTCGCCACGACGTAGACGTCCTTCGACGCGACCCGCTTCGACAATGATGTCGCCCTTGTCCATGCGCTTGACGGTACCGACGAAGATTTTTTCGCCACGCGCCATGAAGTCATTGAGCAACATTTCGCGCTCCGCATCACGGATTTTTTGCAAAATGACTTGCTTGGCTGCCATCGCGCCAATGCGGCCGATTGGCAAAGACTCGATGCCTTCTTCGATGTATTCGCCCTCTTCCACATCTGAGACGCGTTCACGGGCATCCATCAAAAGTTCTTCTGCGTCAGGATTTTGCAAACCGGCTTCGTCCGGAACCACTAACCATCGGCGGAAGGTTTCGTAGTCACCACTGTCGCGGTCCATTGCGACACGGATGTCTACATCGCCTTCGTATAGTTTTTTGGTCGCTTGGGCAAGGGCCAATTCAACAGCACCAAAAACGATATCGCGCTCTACGTTTTTCTCGCGCGAGATGGCATCCACCAACATCAACATTTCGCGGTTCATAACGACTACTCCTTCTCAAGACCTAAGTTCAACGGGGCTTTCTGCCCTTGAAATCCACAATCGGTGCCAGACGTGCTTCGCGCAACTCGTCTAACGTGAACCCCAGTACGTGCACGGGGGTATCCATTCTTTTTTTACTGATTTTTTGTCCGGGCTTTGCTTCTGGCACATCCCGCCATGAGATCTGCCAGACTGCGCCATCTGTGGTGCGTTCTAGCGTGCCGCGAAACTTTTTGCGGTTAGCCGACACTTGGCCTGCCGCCGCGGCGCCCAAGGGCGCTTTTAACGTCAAGTCCACCAGTGAACCGGTAAACCTTTCAAAGTCTTGTGCATGCCGGAGCACCCGATCAATACCCGGTGAAGAAACCTCCAACCGTTGGTATTGCGAGCCATCGACCTCGAGGGCAAACTGCAACTGACGGGTGACCCGCTCGCAATCTTCCACGTTGATGAAAAGCTCGGGCGACTCTGCAGACCAGGGGTGGTCAATCGTGATACGCAAAAGACCACCTGCGGAGCGTTCAATCTCCACCAGGTCGTACCCTAAGCCGGTCACGGTTTCTTCCACTGTTTGCTGCAAGGCCACTTCGACAAAAAACCTTCCAAACCCAACCACCAAAAACAATCGACCAAAAAAAACGGGCGGTAGTTACCCGCCCGTTTGGTCGTGAAGCGACGATTGTAACGCCTAAATGCTTGATTTGCAAAGGTTTAGTTCATTTTTTGTCGTATCCGGCGTTGACCAAAAGTCGGGTGTATGGATGGGTCGAATGGTGCAGGATATGGTCAAGATTGCCCGAATCCACCAGCTTGGCGTTTTGCACCACCAGCACCTGGTGCGCCATCGCACGGATCACGTCCACATCGTGGGTGATCAGCAAGTAGCTCAGACCGCGTTGTTTTTGTAACTTTTGCAGCAATTGCAAGACCTGTTTTTGGGTGGTAACGTCCAAGGCGCTGGTTGGCTCATCTAAAACAATCACTTTAGGGTCAAGCACCAAGACCCGGGCAATGGCCAAACGCTGGCGTTGTCCGCCCGAAAACTCGTGCGGGTAACGCGACAATAAATTAGGAAATTCTTGTTCGGTCAATCCAACTGAGGACAAGGCGATCAGAACGCGTCGCAGGCGTCCTAGGGCGTCCAACTCTGGCAAGTGAACCGCCAACCCCTCAGTAATGATCTCCGAGACATTCATGCGGGGGGACAAAGATGAAAAGGGGTCTTGGAACACCACCTGCACCATGCGTCGCAAAGGTAAGTCGACTTTTGATTTGCCCGACCAAGAATGGCCTGACACTTTCATTTGGCCTTGGATGGGCAACAAACCCAGGGCCGCCAAGGCCAAACTGGTTTTGCCAGAGCCCGACTCGCCAATCACACCCAAAGTGTGGCCTTGGCGCAATACAAAGTTGACGTCTTGCAAAGCAGTAAATTTCTTGGGAATAAACCAAGCTTTCACCCCACCGCCAGATGCGGGGTACTGAACACCCAATCCCCAGCCCTGCAACATAACTGGGGCGTCGGTAGGTGGAACCACCACATCGCGAATCGGTTGGCTATTGAGCAACTTTTGTGTGTAGGCATGTTGCGGCTCGGCCAACACCTCTTTGGCGTCGCCCTGCTCAACAATGACGCCTTTTTCCATCACCAACACGCGGTCAGCAAATCGGCGAACAGCCTCGAGGTCGTGGGTGATGAGCAACACAGCCATGCCAAAGCGGTATTGCAAATGGTCGAGTAAATCCAGAATTTGGCTACGCACCGACACATCTAGGGCGGTGGTGGGCTCGTCGGCGATCAACAAGCGCGGGCGACACGCCAACGCCATGGCGATCATGACCCGCTGTCTCTGGCCACCAGAAAGTTGGTGCGGATAAGACTTAGCGCGACGCACCGGTTCTGCGATGCCGGTGACTTTGATCAAGTCGATGGCCTCATGCCAGGCCTCTTCGCGGGTCATGCCACGCTTGATCTGTAACACCTCGGCAATTTGCTCACCCACAGAGAACACTGGGTTGAGCGCTGTCATGGGTTCTTGAAAGACAAATGCAATGTCTTGGCCACGGATGGGTTCTAAATCACGTTCTCTGAGTTTGACTAAATCCAAGGTGTTGGGAGCGTCCGTCGCATCGGGAACCAAGTTCACCTCATCTTGACGCGTCCACAAGCAACGGCCAGAGAGTTTGGCGCCTTCGATCAGTTTGACCAAACTCAAAGCCAACACGCTCTTGCCCGAGCCCGATTCACCGACCAAGGCCAGTTTTTCACCCAAAGCCAAATTGAATGAAACACCTTTAACCACCTCGCCTTGATTAAAAGCGATGTGCAGATCTCGTACTTGTAAGAGCGGCAACCTCATACGTTGATCTTTCGCGGATCAAGCGCATCGCGCAGGGCGTCACCCATAAAGGTCAACAACATCAAGGTCACCACCAGCACGCCGAACGTGGACAGCGATATCCACCACGCATCAATATTGCTCTTGCCTTGGGACAGCAGCTCTCCCAAACTAGGCGTTCCCGGAGGCACACCCAGACCCAAGAAGTCTAAGGACGTCAAAGCCAAGATGGCAGCGCTCATACGAAACGGCAAAAAGGTCACCACAGGCGTCAAGCTATTGGGCAAAACATGGCTCTTGATGATGTCCCAATTGCTCAAACCCAATGCGCGGGCTGCACGTACATAGTCGAGTTGGCGATTACGCAGGAATTCAGCGCGCACATAGTCTGACAAGCCCATCCAGCCGAATAGGCCAAGCAAGATCAGCAACAAGCTAATGCTGGGATCAAAAACAGCCGAGAAAATAATCAGCAGATACAACTCGGGCATCGCGCTCCAAATCTCAATCAAGCGCTGCATCGCCAAGTCCACCTTGCCTCCAAAAAAGCCTTGGATAGCGCCTGTCAACACACCAATCACTGTGCCAAAAATGGTCAAGGCCAAAGCAAACAACACCGAGATGCGAAAGCCATACAAAAGTCGCGCGACTACATCGCGACCTCGGTCATCGGTGCCTAACCAGTTATCTGCCGAAGGTGGCGCTGGATGCGGTGATTTTGCAAAGTAGTTCAGGGTGCTGTGGTGATAGGGATTCAGCGTGTAAATGGCCCAATTGCCCTTCTTATCGAATTCGGCTTGGATAAATGGGTCTAAAAAATCGGTGGGCGTATCGAAGTCCCCCCCAAAAGCAGTCTCAGGAATGGTTTGGATGATGGGCACATACCAATTGCCTTTGTACCCAGCCAATAAAGGCTTGTCATTAGAAATAACTTCTGCAAAAAGGCTGACAAAGAACATGGCAGAAAACAGCACCGCGCTGTAAAAGCCCAAGCGATTGGATCGAAAACGCAACCACGCGCGTTTGAGGGGCGGCAATGAGTGGTCAGTCGAATTTGACACGCGGATCCACCCAGACATAACAAAGGTCGCTGATGAGCTTGGTGACCAAGCCAATCAACGTGAACAAATACAAAGTACCCAGTACCACGGGATAGTCGCGTCGCATTACGCTCTCAAAACTCAAAAGGCCGAGACCATCCAACGAGAACAAGGTTTCGATCAGCAAAGAGCCGGTAAAAAAAGCGCCAACAAACGCCGCCGGAAAACCTGTAACCAGGGGAATCAAGGCATTGCGAAACACATGCACCCACAACACCCTGCGCGACGACAAGCCTTTTGCGCGCGCCGTCAACACATATTGCTTGCGAATTTCTTCGAGCATGGCGTTTTTGGTCAACATGGTGATCACCGCAAAAGAGCCCAGCACACTGGCTGTCACGGGCAACACGATGTGCCACAAATAGTCTGTAATGCGTTCCATCCAACCCAATTGCGCCCAGTTGGTAGAGGTCAAACCGCGCAAGGGAAACCATTGCAACTGCCCACCAAACACTACCAAGAGGACCACGCCCAAAACAAAGCCTGGAATCGCGTAGCCTGCCAACACGATCAAACTGGTGACGGTATCGAATCGCGAGCCAGAACGCACCGCCTTGGCGACACCTAAGGGCACTGAGATGCAATAGCTCAAGAAAAACGTCCACAAGCCCAAACTGATGGAGACTGGCAACTTTTCTTTGATCAACTCCCAGACATCTTTGGGATAGAAAAAGCTTTTTCCCAAATCAAATCGGGCGAACTGCTGGACCATTTGCCAAAAACGCTCAGGCGCTGGCTTGTCGAATCCATAGAGCTGTTTGATTTCTTCGATCCGCGCCGCATCGACACCTTGACGACCACGGTACCCAGCACCCGAAGCAGCAGCGCCCTCGCCTCCGCCATCACGCCCTTGTAATTGCGAAACCATTTGTTCGACGGGGCCACCCGGCACAAATTGGATGACGACAAAGGTCAGCATCAATACGCCCAACAGCGTAGGCACCATGAGCAATAAGCGTTTAAAAATGTAGGTTTTCATATCACTGCACCGCCGCTTTCCCCGCAGACAGGTCTACACGGTTTTTGATGGTGGCCCACCAAGTCGAAGTGGCCCATGCCTCGGGTTGGTAATACCTAGGAGCGCGTTGTGGCATCTCGAATCGCCCGTTGCGCCAGGCGACGCGGTGCACCCCACCATACCAATGCGGCACGCTGTAATGACCATGACGCAAAACGCGGTCAAGCGCGCGCAAGGCAATGACGAGCTGCGGTCTGGTGTTGGCGGCTGTTACCTTTTGAAGCAAGGCATCGACGGCTGGGTCATTGATACCCATGTAATTCGCAGACCCCTCGGTTTGCGACGCTTTAGAGCCAAAACGCTCAAACAACTCTGTGCCTGGCGACTCCGATCCCACATTGCGGTTACTGATGATCTCGAAATCAAATACGTCAAGTCGCTTTTGCAAAATAGCAAAGTCAATCACCTTGTAATTGACCTTAAAGCCCAATTTTTCGAGGTTTTTTGCATAGGGGGTTACCACCCGTCCCATAGACCCAGAGTTGTCTAAAAACTCTAGGGTGAAAGGCTCGCCTTTGGCGTTACGCAAAGCGCCGTCGCGGTAAATCCAGCCTGCGTCTGCCAATAGTTTCTTGGCGCGACGCAAATGGTCTCGCAATGTATGGCCAGAGGCTGGATCCATCGACGTCACGGGGGGCACAGGCACAGTTTGGTTGAACACTTCTGGCGAGAGTTTGTCGCGTAAGGGCGCAAGCAAAGCCATTTCAGCAGCGTCGGGCAATCCTGTTGCCTCAAAGTCGCTACCGACGAAATAACCGCGCACACGCTGGTATGCGTTGTAGAACAGTTGGCGGTTGATCCACTCAAAATCGACCGCCAAACCAATAGCTTCCCTCACACGCACATCTTGGAACTTTTCCAAACGGGTATTTAACAAAAATCCTTGAAAGTCACCCGCATTGCCATGCTTGAGTTCGCGTTTGATCAATTCGCCATTGGCAAACTGTTTGCCCGAGTAACTCCTCGCCCATTCACGGGCGATGAAAGACTGGATCAAATCAAACTCGCCAGCCTTGAAACCCTCTAGTTGTGCTGTGTTGTCTTTATAGAGCCTATAAGTGATGCGGTCAAAGTTGAACAAGCCCATGCGCACATTGAGTTCGCGCCCCCAGTAGTCAGGGTTGCGGTCATAGCTGATATCGCGACCAAAAGCCGTGGGACCGGCGACATAAGGTCCACTGGCGATAGGGAACTCGGTGATGATTTTGTCAAAGGGCTTGCGGGCAGCGCCATCTTGCTGGCCCCAGCGCGCGCTAAACACAGGCATGGAACCCACGATCAAAGGCAGTTCAGGATTAGGGCGCTTGAACTCAAAACGGACTGTGCGGGTGTCTAAGACGCTTACTCCCGCCACCTCGGCATACAGCGTTCGAAATTGGGGGGCTGCCTCTTTGCTCACCAAAGTCTCAAACGAATGCTTGACGTCTTGGGCTGTTACAGGATCGTTGTTGTTAAACCGCGCGTTGGGGCGAATCTTAAAAACCACCGATCGTCTGTCGGTGGCGACATTAACGTCTTCAGCCAGCAAGCCATAAGAGGTGGTAGGTTCGTCCATTGTTCCCACCAACAAAGATTCAAACACCAGCTGCCCCAATCCTGGAGCCGACGTGCCTTTGAGTGTGAAAGGGTTGAACTTGTCAAAGCTCGTGACCCGCGATGGCGGCACCAACACCAACTCGCCCCCTTTAGGTGCTTGGGGGTTGACATAGTCAAAAAATTTGAAGTTAGGAGGGTATTTGATGTCCCCAAATTGCGCATAGGCGTGCGCCGCCCAGCACGACGGAAGCCACATAAAAGCCAGAAAAATAAGAAAACCACGCATGCGACAATTCTGCAAGATTTTTTTGGAGTCAATCCGTGGGTACAAAAACTGGCTTTCTGTCTGGAAAAAAATTGTTGATCACAGGCGTTTTATCGAACCGCTCTATCGCTTATGGCATTGCCAAGGCCTGCCATGAACAAGGCGCTGAACTGGCTTTCAGCTACGTCGGCGAACGTTTTAAAGAACGGATTACCGAATTCGCCGCTGATTTTGGTTCGACTTTGATTTTTGACTGCGACGTAGCTAACGACCAACAAATCGACCAGTTATTCAAAGACTTGAGCGAGCACTGGCCCACTTTCGATGGTTTTGTGCACAGTATTGGCTTCGCGCCCAAAGAGGCTATTGCAGGTGATTTCCTAGATGGTCTTTCGCGTGAAGCCTTCCAAATCGCACACGATATCAGCGCCTACAGCTTTCCAGCCATGGCTAAAGCGGCACTACCCTACCTCAATGAGAAATCAGCCGTGTTGACTTTGTCTTATTTAGGCGCCATCCGCACGGTGCCCAACTACAACACCATGGGCTTGGCAAAGGCCTCACTTGAAGCCTCTGTGCGCTACTTGGCGGAATCTTTAGGCAGCAAAAACCGCGGTCTACGCGCCAACGGCATCAGCGCCGGTCCCATCAAAACCTTGGCTGCTAGCGGTATCAAGGGTTTTGGCAAGATTTTGAGCGTGGTAGCGGAGGCGTCACCCATTCGGCGTAATGTCACGATCGAAGACGTCGGCAATGTGGCAGCCTTCTTGATGAGTGACTTGGCTGCAGGCGTGACGGCCGAGATCACTTATGTGGACGGTGGGTTTAGCCAAGTGGTAGGTGGCATTGCTGAGCCAAGCTAACTTCCTCTACACAACCCAAATCTTTGATAGAGGTCCGAGTTTGGGGAGTTCTTCGCAAAGATAAGAAACTGCTATCAAACCTTTACGCAATCTGCAAAGTATCGTTTCACGCCGTCGTCTGCAACCTCTTCCACCATGCCGTGGATATCGGTTTCAAACCCGGGGCACAACAAGTTGAATTCGCGGGCGAACTTTAAATAGTCCACGATTTTTTTGTTGAACACTTCACCAGGAACCAGCAAAGGAATTCCGGGCGGGTATGGCGTGAGCAGACTGGTGGTGATGCGACCCTCCAATGCATCGACGGACACACGTTCTGTGTTGCGTCTTGCAATTTGTGCGTAGGCGTCGCTTGGCTTCATCGCAGGCGTGAGGTCGCTCAAATACATATCTGTCGTGAGACGGGCGATGTCGTATTTCGCATAAAGCGTATGCACGTGTTGACACAGGTCACGCAAGCCCATGCGTTCGTATTTTTTGTACTTTTGACAGAACTCCGGCAAGATTCGCCACATAGGTTGGTTGCGGTCATAGTCGTCTTTGAATTGTTGCAAAGCGGTCAACAAAGAGTTCCAACGCCCTTTGGTGATACCAATGGTGAACATGATGAAAAAGCTGTAGAGCCCAGTCTTTTCTACGATCACACCGTGCTCGGCCAAAAACTTGGTCACGATGCTGGCTGGAATGCCTGCGTTGTCGAACTTGCCGTCCAAATCTAATCCCGGGGTCACGATGGTCGCCTTGATGGGATCGAGCATATTGAAACCATCCGCCAGCTTGCCAAATCCGTGCCACTTAGAGGTTTTGCCTGCTCCTTTAATCACCCAGCTATCTGCGCGTCCGATACCATCTTCTACTAAGCCGTCGGGGCCCCAAACTTTGAACCACCAGTCTTTGCCGTATTCCTCGTCGACCTTGCGCATGGCGCGTCTAAAGTCGAGCGCTTCGGCAATGCTTTCTTCCACCAAGGCGGTGCCACTGGGTGGCTCCATCATGGCCGCCGCCACATCGCAACTGGCGATGATGCTGTATTGCGGGCTAGTACTGGTGTGCATCAAATACGCTTCGTTGAACAAATGGCGGTCTAACTTGTTCTTTTGGGAATCCTGCACCAATACGTGGCTAGCCTGGCTGATACCCGCCAATAGCTTGTGGATGGATTGGGTCGAATAGACCATGGAGTGCACCGGCCGCGCCCGTTTTTTTCCCATCGCGTGGTAAGTGCCATAAAAAGGATGGAAAGCTGCATGCGGCAACCACGCCTCGTCAAAATGCAAATTAGGGATATAGCCATCCAACATCTGCTTGATAGTCTCGGTGTTGTAGAGCACGCCGTCGTAAGTCGACTGGGTCAGTGTCAAAACACGTGGAATCGCTTTTTTAGGGTTGACACCTTTGAGTAAAGGATTCGCTTTGATCTTGGCTTGAATAGCTTCAGGCTCAAACTCGCTCTGCGGTATAGGGCCGATGATGCCGTAATGGTTGCGCGTAGGCTTTAAAAACACGGGCACTGCACCCGTCATGATGATCGCGTGCAACACCGATTTGTGGCAATTACGGTCAACCACCACTACGTCATCAGGTGCCACCGTGTGGTGCCAGACTATTTTGTTAGAAGTGCTGGTGCCGTTGGTCACAAAGAAGCAATGGTCAGCATTAAAAATACGGGCCGCATTACGCTCGCTCTCACCAATAGCGCCGTTGTGGTCCAGTAATTGGCCGAGTTCTTCGACCGCGTTGCAAACGTCGGCCCGCAACATGTTTTCACCGTAAAACTGGTGGTACATCTGACCGACAGGGCTTTTCAAGAACGCTACGCCGCCAGAATGGCCTGGGCAATGCCATGAGTAAGAACCATCCTCTGCATAGTCCAACAAGGCTTTAAAGAATGGGGGCTGCACGCCCTCCAAATAGACCTTCGCCTCGCGGATGATGTGGCGCGCTACGAACTCAGGCGTGTCCTCGAACATGTGGATGAATCCATGTAGCTCACGCAAGATGTCATTGGGCAAATGGCGTGAGGTTTTGGTTTCGCCATACACATAAATAGGGACGTCAGTATTTTTGCGGCGCACCTCCTGGATGAAATCGCGCAAATTCATCACCGCGGGGTCTAAATCGGGGCCAGGGGTGAACTCTTCATCATCGATCGACAAAATAAAAGCACTCGCGCGCGATTGTTGTTGGGCGAATTGGCTTAAGTCGCCGTAACTGGTCACGCCCATCACTTCATAGCCTTCGCCTTCAATTGCATCCGCAAGCGCACGAATACCCAGGCCCGATGTGTTCTCGGAACGGAAATCCTCGTCAATGATGACGATGGGAAAACGAAATTTCATGCGGCACTCCGAGTTTGAAGTAATTACAAAACCATAAACAGCGCCGAAGTGTAACTGTCCACTGTTAGAATTTACGCAACGGAGCGGTGGATGAGCGGTTTAAGTCACACGCCTGGAAAGCGTGCGTGGGTTTATCCCCACCGCGGGTTCGAATCCCGCCTGCTCCGCCAGTGGCTCTTCCCCATAAACGGGGGATGGGCATTCACTAAACGCCAGTAACCTAATGAATAAGCGCCTCTCGGGGCGCTTTTTTGTAGCTAATGGTTATCTAGTAATCAATAATCAATTCAAAAAAGGCGCCCCCACCTTTGGGCTTGGCGCGAATCTTTTCGTCATCACTGAGTTTCATTTCGACAGCACCGCCCTTGAGGAGAAGCTTTCGCTCTGTAGGAGGAGTATCCAATTCGCCGTCTTTTAACTTTTTGGAAGATGAACATCCAAAAAGTAGGAGAAGCGATGAAAGAAGGAGCACTCTTTTCAGCATAGTTGAACCAGTGAATTCCTCAATGTTCTAGGAAGTCCTTATTGCAAGTAAGTCACTAGCATAACCTATCAAGGTTATAAGAAAATATACGAAGGGCGCGAGTGCTGAGCCAGTAGCTTAAGAACTACCTTCTTGCGCCTTGCGAATAACATTTTTCGCGTCAGCGTTGCTGTTGGCAGCGGCTGAGCTGTTCGGGTTTTGAATAACCAATCCCAACAAGCGTGCACCGTGCTCGACCGCAATTGAGCCGTAAGAGATATCGCCTTGCACGATAGATTCTTTGTGGAACTCGACACGCTCTGCAGCGTAAATATTGCCTTCCACCTTACCTGCCACCATGACGCGGTGCGCAGTGATGTCGCCAGAGACTTCGCCGGTCAAGCCAATGGCAACAGTTACTTTGTTGTCTTTGGTCGTTTCGATATTTCCAACCACTTTGCCATCTATACGCACACTATCAAGCAAAACCAAGCGCCCATATATTTGGGTGGTACGACCAATGATGGTGTCAAAACGCTCTTGCGATGGAGATAAAGATTTGTCTTTGAGTTTTTCGAACATCTTTAGCCTTTTGCTAGTGGTAGACGAAATCAATCTTTATTGGCTTGCCACACTGGTTTGCGGCAACATTTGAGTGGGATTAAGCACGCGGTCAAAGCGCATGACTTCATAGTGCAAATGCGGACCGGTAGAGCGGCCGGTGTTGCCAAGCAAGGCAATGGTTTCATTGCGTTGTACTTTTTGACCAACTTGCACGAGGCGCTTGCTCAAATGGCCGTAACGGGTGGTGAACCCTTCTATGTGGCTTATTTCCACCACATTGCCATAAGCATGGTCATATTCAGAACGGATCACAGTGCCTGCAGCTGTGGCCACTATAGGTGAACCTACTTCCGCGACAAAGTCCAAACCTTCATGCATGGCGAGTTGGCCAGTGAAGGGGTCATTACGAATGCCGAAACCACTGGTGATTCGGTAGTCTTTGCCCATCGGAATCGCAGTGGGCAAAGAATTGAGCCAGCTCAACTGGCTCGCCCAGTTTTGGGCCAAGGTCTTAACAGCGACTTCTGCTTGGGTGAAATCTTCAAGCGCGGCCTTCATTTCTTGCGCGAGAGACTGAGAGTTGCTGGTTTGCAAGCGGGGCGCAATCCATGGACCACCCTTTGCATCGTCTTTTTTGCTCATTTTTTCGCGGAGATTGACGGGTGTCGCGATGTCCATGAAGCGGTTTTTGAGTGCTTCTAATTGATGTATGTCTTGAACTGTGGAATTGAGCGACTCCCGCAACTTTTCAAGCCGCTCACGGTAACTGGCCTCTACTTTTTGTTGCTCAGCTTCCGTGGTCACGCCACCAAGGCTTCTGGCGAAACTAGGGCTTACTTCAATAGCAATGCGAAACCCAATAAAGTGCAGCAAGATTCCAAGTAGCACGCAACCAGCTGCAGCGATAGAAACCCAAACCAACACTTTATGAGCTGTAATGGAAACAGTCCTCACCGAATCGGTGGGTCCCGACATCCACATCAATTGCATACTTCGCTCCGCCTTTTAGTTATTCGAGTGCCGGTAAAGTCATCTTTATCGACAGGGAGATGCATTGTAGGTATTTCGCCCCATCTTCCAAGCAATTTTTCCCTAATTTCACAGAAATGAGTCTTTAAATATTAATTTATCGTTTATGTCAGTACAAAAGAACCACATCCCATGGATTGATGAAAGCGATCCTCTGCCACCTGCGCTGAGTGCATGCATGGATGAAGCAAGTGGCATGAAGGGGTTGGTCGCAGCAGGGGGTGGTTTGTCGGTGCAGCGTTTGCTAGAGGCCTACAGCCAGGGTATGTTTCCTTGGTACTCAGAGGGTCAGCCGATATTGTGGTGGTCACCCTCGCCGCGTATGGTCTTGGAGGTGGAAAACTTCAAGCTGCACAGGTCCTTGCGCAAGACCTTGCAAAAGTTTGTCCAGATGCCCTTTTCTAGCGTGACCTTCGATACTGCTTTTGACCGCGTCATCGAACATTGCTCCGCTTTTAAAAGACAAGGACAAAACGGCACTTGGATACTGCAAGACATGGTGGGGGCCTACCAAGCTCTGCACCGCGCAGGTTTTGCGCACAGCGTGGAAACATGGATAGACGGTGAGTTAGTCGGCGGTTTGTATTGCGTATCTATTGGCAAGGCCATATTTGGCGAGTCGATGTTTGCTTTACAAACCGACGCCTCCAAAATCGCCCTATCCGCTTTGGTGGCCTTCGCTAAACAAAACGAGATTCGTTGGATTGACTGTCAGCAAAACACCAGACATTTGGCTTCACTCGGTGCGCACGAAATTGCACAAGTAGATTTTTTACACGCAGTAAACAAGGCTGTCACCCAGACTGCACCTACTTGGGAATTCTTGCCCCTATACTGGAAAAACCTTTTTTCGACGCCGTGACACTGTGACCCATCTCAAGGATTTGCCGCTACAAACATTGCAGTTTTATGCAACGGCACCCTACCCCTGCAGTTATTTGAGCGATCAGACCGCACGCTCGCAGGTGGCCACACCTAGTCACTTGATTCACAACGATGTTTACTCTGAGTTGGTTCGCCAAGGCTTTCGTCGAAGCGGGTTGTTCACTTACCGACCCTACTGCGATAGTTGCAAAGCGTGTGTACCCTTAAGAATTGACGCCCGAGCATTCATCCCTACACGCAGCCAAACAAGGGCGGGGAAGCGTCACCAAAAATTGCAGGTGCGTGTTTTGCAATTGGGCTATCACCAATCGCATTACGACTTGTACCTGCGCTATCAAACTAGCAGGCATGCGGGTGGCGGTATGGACCAAGACAGCGTCGAGCAATACTCGCAGTTTTTGTTGCAAAGCCGTGTGAATTCGCGACTGGTTGAATTTCGTTTGCCCGATGACGCGCATCCCGAAGGTGTTCTAAAAATGGTGTCCATCGTGGATGTACTCGACGACGGTATGTCAGCGGTTTACACATTTTTTGAACCCACTGATGTCGCGAGTTATGGAACTTACAACATACTTTGGCAGATCGACCAAACCCGCAAAATGGGCTTGTCCTATGTGTATCTTGGTTATTGGATACAGCAAAGTAACAAGATGGATTACAAGTCGCACTTTGTTCCACACGAGCGTTTAGTGGAAGGCATTTGGCAGGCTTGAATTTCACAAGGTAAAATTAGGGATGCGTAAATCCACAGTTCCATCCACGCCCAATATCCAAGTCATAGAGCGCATGTTCGCCTTAATTGATGTGCTGGCCTCCAAAGAAGAAGCAATTTCACTCAAAGAAATCAGCGAAAAAACGGGCCTTCACCCCTCTACTACCCACCGTATCTTGAATGATCTGGCAGTCGGCAGATTTGTGGACCGTCCCGAAGCAGGCAGTTACCGTTTAGGCATGCGACTTTTAGAGCTGGGTAATTTGGTAAAAGGCAGGCTCAATGTGCGCGATGTTGCTTTGTTACCCATGCGCGATTTGCACAAACTCACCCAACAACCAGTGAATCTCAGTTTGCGACAAGGCGATGAGATTGTCTATGTAGAACGTGCATTCAGCGAACGCTCAGGCATGCAAGTTGTACGCGCGATTGGTGGCAGAGCGCCTTTGCATTTGACATCGGTTGGCAAACTTTTCTTAGCTTTCGACGACCCATCGCGCATTCGCGCTTACGCCACACGCACAGGGCTGAGTGGGCAAACCCGCAACAGCATTACGCAACTGCCCGTGCTAGAACGCGAACTCGCTAAAGCACGTCAAAACGGCGTGGCACGTGACAATGAAGAGTTGGAATTGGGTGTGCGTTGCATGGCCTCAGGCATTTATGACGACCAAGGCCATTTGGTGGCGGGGCTATCTATCTCAGCCCCCGCTGATCGGCTCGACGAAACATGGTTACCCAAGTTGCAGTTCACTACCCAAGAAATTTCGCGAGCCTTGGGGTTTAAAGGCAAACCTAATTAAGCTTTTTACTTCGACTATTACGACTGAATGTAAGCCAGGATATCAGGGCTGCGTTGGATACTGCGAATTAAGTTTGGGGGCGAGAAGCGTGGTTCACTTCCACCCATTTGCGCACACGTTCAGCATCTGCGATACGGCTGAGCTTGCCAGCAGAATCCAAGAAAACCATGATCAATTTGCGGCCGGCAATCTTGGCTTGCATGACCAAGCACTGGCCAGCTTCTGAGATGTAGCCTGTCTTTTGCAGGCCTATGTCCCAGTTGGGGTTTTTTATCAACCTGTTAGTGGTTTTGTAGTTCAAAGTGTGTTTACCGACTTCAACCTGATGACTAGGCGAAGTGGACAACTCGCGCAAGATGGGATCTTGGTAAGCCAAAGAGACCAAGGTGGCTAGGTCTTTGGCACTGGATTGGTTTTTGCTCGACAAACCGGTGGGTTCGATATAACGAGTGTCGCGCATCCCTAAAGCAGCCGCTTTGTCATTCATCAGGTCTACGAAGGCTTGCAAACCACCTGGATAGGTTCTGCCTAAAGCATGGGCAGCGCGGTTTTCGCTTGCCATCAAGGACAAATGCAATAACTCACCGCGGGTTAGCGTAGTACCCACTTTCAGTCGTGAGCTACTGCCTTTTTCTGTGTCAACGTCGTCTTGGGTGATGGTGATGGACTCATCCATAGGCAGCTTGGATTCACTGATCACGACACCAGTCATTAATTTGGTGATGGAAGCGATTGGCAAAACTGCTTGGTCGTTTTTACTCAGCAGGACTTCATTGGTATCTTGGTCAATCACATAAGCCACACTCGACTTTAAATCTAGATCGTCAGCAGTCGAATGCAAGCCTGCAAGTTGCCCAAATGAAGGGCGTGGAGGAACTGCTTTAGCCAAACGTTTGGGCTTAGCCTTAGCCAGTGGGCGCTTGGATTTTTTGATGGAGGTGCGTTGCTCGGGCGCTGCCAAAGATGGCAAAGCGCAAGTGAGGGTGAATAAGCCAATTGATACAGCCAATAGAAGTTGTCTCAAATGCATTCCTTAAACTCTTACAAACAATGCTTTGCAGTGTAACAAATTTAAAAAATCTCGCAAGATCAAAGACTTGCGAGATAAATCTGATAACCCAGATAAGGTGAGGGTTTACCCTTGCGCAGCAACTCTATCCGATTTGCTTTGCAATTTATTCAAAGCACTCAAATATGCTTTGGCAGAAGCTACCACGATATCTGGGTCAGAACCCACTCCGTTAACCACTCGCCCGCTGTTTTGTAAACGTACCGTCACTTCGCCCTGGCTCTCTGTCGAGCCGCTGATAGCGTTCACGGAGTACAGCACCATTTCAGCGCCGCTTTTCACATGCGACTCAATCGCCTTGAGTGATGCATCGACAGGCCCATTGCCATTCGACTCGCCGCGCACTTCCCGACCTGCAACGGTGAAAACCACCTTGGCATGTGGACGCTCACCCGTCTCGCTGTGTTGTGCCAATGACACAAACGCGAACTGCTCTTTGTCGTTGAGAACACTTTCTTCACTGACCAAAGCCAAGATATCCTCGTCAAAGATATCGCTTTTGCGATCGGCCAGTTCTTTGAATCTTGAAAATGCAGCGTTGATTTCGCTCTCGCTGTCCATTTGAACGCCGAGTTCTTCTAAGCGTTGTTTGAAGGCGTTGCGACCGCTGAGTTTGCCCAACACAATCTTGTTGGCACTCCAGCCCACGTCTTCGGCGCGCATGATTTCATAGGTGTCACGCGCTTTAAGAACGCCATCTTGGTGGATACCAGAGGCATGGGCAAATGCGTTAGCACCGACCACGGCTTTATTGGGTTGGACCACAAAGCCGGTTGTTTGGCTGACCATACGACTCGCTGCGAGTATCTGTTTAGTATCGATGCCAAGGTCTAAATTGAAATAGTCTTTACGCGTTTTGACCGCCATCACAATTTCTTCTAGTGAACAGTTACCAGCGCGCTCACCCAAACCGTTGATCGTGCACTCCACTTGGCGGGCACCGCCAATCTGCACCCCCGCCAATGAATTGGCAACCGCCATTCCTAAGTCATTGTGGCAATGCACAGACCAAATCGCTTTGTCGCTGTTAGGAATGCGTTCACGCAAGGTTTTGATGAAGTTACCGTACAACTCGGGTACGGCATAACCGACCGTATCAGGCACGTTGATCGTGCTGGCACCTTCGGCGATGACCGATTCGAGGACACGGCAAAGAAAATCCATATCGCTGCGATAGCCGTCTTCAGGACTAAATTCAATGTCACCCATCAAATTTCGAGCAAAACGAGTCGCTTGCTTCGCCTGCTCAAACACTTGCTCGGGCGACATGCGTAACTTCTTTTCCATGTGCAAAGCACTGGTGGCAAGAAAAATGTGGATACGCGCGTTGGCGGCGCCTTGCAACGCCTCGGCGGCGCGAGAAATATCGCGGTCATTGGCACGCGCAAGTGAACAAATCGTTGAGTCCTTGATGACATTCGCAATGGACTTCACACAGTCAAAGTCGCCATTCGAGCTGGCAGCGAATCCGGCCTCGATCACGTCGACTTTCAAGCGCTCCAACTGACGGGCGATGCGCAATTTCTCGTCGCGCGTCATAGAGGCACCAGGCGACTGTTCGCCGTCACGCAATGTGGTGTCAAAAATAATGAGCTTGTCAGTCATGGTCAGAACTCCTTGTCAATCTTAAAACTTGCAGCTGGTGTACCCCACAAAGCAAAAGGCCCGCTGCGTTTGCATACGGGCCTTGTGTGGATTTGCGCGTGCGCTACCAACTCCGCCCGTTGGGGGAAAGCAGTAGTAGTGCCAGCAAAAATTTGTTCATGTATTGAATTTAACACAATCTTGAACACCGCAAAGCATTCACTTATGAAGACCTTCTTCATCTGGCTCATCGGTGGAGGTGCTGATCACACTGGTTTGCAAGCCTTTGGCTTTTCTCCATGCATAAAGAACATAACCACTCAGGCCGTACATCACAAACATAGCAAACAACACAACAGGAGGATGGATATTGATCACACCGATTGCTAAAGCAATGCATACGATCACTACAAAAGGCACACTTTTCTTCATGCGTAAATCTTTGAAGCTATAAAACGGTGCATTGGTCACCATCGTCAAGCCGGCAAATAAACACATGGCAAAGGTGAACCAGACCACATCTGCACCGCTGTAGCCCATATCGTTCATGAGCCAGATAAAGCCCATGACTAAGGCGGCCGCTGCAGGCGATGGCAGGCCCTGGAAGAATCGTCTGTCAACCACTGCGGTGTTGACGTTGAACCTAGCTAAACGCAAGGCTGCACAGGCGCAATAGACAAAAGCTGCCACCCAACCCCAGCGGCCAATACCTTTGAGCGCCCATTCGTAGGAGATCAAAGCAGGTGCGGCGCCGAAAGACACCATGTCGGCGAGCGAATCCATTTGCTCGCCAAATGCGCTTTGCGTGTTGGTCATCCGTGCGACGCGTCCGTCCAAGCTGTCGAGCACCATGGCGCAAAAAACGCCAATCGCTGCCATCTCGAAACGGTCGTTCATTGCCATCACGATGGAATAGAAACCTCCAAACAAAGCGGCCAAGGTGAACAAGTTAGGCAGGACATAAATACCCTTGCTGGGCTTGTTCGGCGCTTCGTCCGCTGAATGTTGAGAGGAATCAGTCATGCAGATCGATCAGTTGCGGGTTTGGTCAACCAATTTGTTCTTGGCGATCCAAGGCATCATGGCGCGCAACTTGCCACCAACCACTTCGATTTGGTGTTCAGCGGTGTTACGACGACGAGCTGTCATGCTGGGGTAATTCAAGCGGCCTTCTTGGATGAACATCTTGGCGTAGTCACCGTTTTGAATGCGCTTGAGCGCGTTCTTCATCGCAGCACGGCTTTCTTCGTTGATCACTTCAGGGCCCGTGACGTATTCGCCAAATTCTGCGTTGTTAGAGATTGAGTAGTTCATGTTGGCGATACCGCCTTCGTAGATCAAGTCGACGATCAACTTCAGTTCGTGCAAGCACTCGAAGTAAGCCATTTCAGGTGCGTAGCCAGCTTCGACCAAGATTTCGAAACCCATCTTGACTAGTTCGACCGCGCCACCGCACAAAACGGCTTGCTCGCCGAACAAGTCGGTTTCGGTTTCTTCTTTGAAGTTCGTTTCGATGATGCCGGCCTTGCCGCCACCGTTGGCCATGGCGTAGCTCAATGCCAAATCACGGGCCTTGCCGCTCTTGTCTTGGTGCAGAGCCACCAGGTGAGGCACGCCACCACCTTGGGTGTAGGTGCTACGTACGGTGTGGCCTGGGGCCTTAGGCGCCACCATCCACACGTCAATGTCAGCGCGTGGTACAACTTGGTTGTAGTGGATGTTGAACCCATGTGCGAAAGCCAATGAGGCGCCGGACTTCATGTGAGGTGCCACGTTGTTGTTGTAGACCTCAGAAATTTGCTCGTCAGGCAACAAGATCATGACGACGTCAGCCATCTTTACAGCGTCATTGACTTCCATCACAGTCAAGCCAGCTTTGCCAACTTTGTCCCATGAAGCGCCACCTTTGCGCAAGCCAACCACAACTTTGACACCGCTGTCGTTTAAGTTTTGCGCGTGCGCATGGCCTTGTGACCCATAGCCAATGATGGCCACGGTTTTGCCTTTGATCAAGCTCAGGTCACAGTCTTTGTCGTAATAAACCTTCATGGTCTCTCTCTCCTAAAAATTGGGTGATTCGGGTGAATTTATACGCGCAGGATGCGCTCGCCGCGGCCAATGCCACAGGCGCCTGTTCTGACCGTCTCCAAGATGGCAGAGCGGTCAATAGCTTCCAAGAACGCGTCGTTCTTAGAAACGTCTCCAGTCAGTTCCAAGGTATAACTTTTCTCTGTCACATCGATGATGCGACCGCGAAAGATATCGGCCATGCGCTTCATTTCTTCGCGCTCTTTGCCCACGGCGCGCACTTTGACGAGCATCAGCTCGCGTTCGGTGTAAGCGCCTTCGGTCAGGTCGACCACTTTCACCACTTCGATGAGGCGGTTCAAGTGCTTGGTAATTTGTTCAATCACGTCGTCTGAGCCATGGGTTTGGATGGTCATACGTGAGAGGCTTAGGTCTTCGGTCGGCGCTACGGTGAGTGACTCGATGTTGTAACCGCGGGCGGAGAAAAGTCCGACAACCCGCGACAAAGCGCCGGGTTCGTTTTCAATCATGAGGGAGATGATGTGTTTCATAGTGCCCTCCCCACTTACAGATCTTCGCTGCCGAGCAGCATTTCAGTAATTCCCTTGCCGGCTTGCACCATGGGGAACACGTTCTCTAAGGGGTCAGTGCGAATGTCCAAAAACACCGTACGGTCTTTGAGTTTGCGGGCTTCGCGCAGAGCGGGCTCGACATCTTGCGGACGCTCGATCAACATGCCGACATGGCCATAAGCCTCGGCTAATTTCACGAAGTTGGGCAAAGCGTCCATATAGCTGTGGCTGTAACGACTTTCGTATTCGACCTCTTGCCACTGACGCACCATGCCCAAATAGCGGTTATTCAATGCCAAGACTTTGATCGGTGTGTTGTATTGCAAACAGGTGGAAAGTTCCTGGATACACATTTGTACCGAGCCTTCGCCAGTGACACAAAAAACCTCGCTGTCTGGTTTGGCGAGTTTGATGCCCATCGCGTAAGGAATACCCACGCCCATGGTGCCCAAACCACCGGAATTGATCCAACGGCGTGGCTCGTCGAAACCGTAATACTGAGCTGCCCACATTTGGTGCTGGCCTACGTCTGACGTGATGTAGGTGTCAGTGCCCTTAGTCATGTTGTGCAGGGTTTCGATCACAAACTGGGGTTTGATCACGGTTTGGTTGTCGCGGTCGTATTTCAAACAATCGCGGCTACGCCAGCCTTCAATGGTTTCCCACCAGCCGGCCAAAGCCTTGGCGTCTGGCTTTAGCGCGGATTCTTTGATCATGTCGATCATCTCGACCAATACGTCTTTGACATCGCCGACGATTGGCACGTCGACCTTGACGCGCTTAGATATGCTCGAAGGATCGATGTCGATATGGATAATCTTGCGTTCGTTTTGCGCGAAGTGCTTGGGGTTGCCAATCACTCGGTCGTCAAAACGGGCACCAACGGCTAACAACACATCGCAATGCTGCATGGCGTTGTTGGCTTCGATAGTGCCATGCATGCCGAGCATGCCGAGAAATTTCGGAGAACTTGCGGGGTATGCGCCCAAGCCCATCAAGGTGTTGGTGCAGGGATAGCCCAGCATGTCGACCAAGGTGCGCAGTTCTTGCGACGCATTGCCTAGCAACACACCGCCGCCGGTGTAGATATAGGGGCGCTTGGCGGCCATAAGAAGTTGCAAAGCTTTGCGAATTTGACCGCCATGGCCCTTGCGCACAGGGTTGTACGAGCGCATCTGCACGTCTGCGGGATAGCCATCGTAAGGCGTTTTCTTGAACGACACGTCTTTTGGAATGTCCACCACCACAGGTCCAGGACGGCCGCTGCGTGCAATGTGAAAAGCCTTTTTCATGACCATCGCCAAATCGCGCACGTCGCTGACAAGGAAGTTATGCTTGACAATAGGACGCGTGATGCCCACGGTGTCGCATTCTTGGAAGGCATCCAAGCCAATCGCATGCGTAGGCACTTGCCCAGTGATGATCACCATCGGGATGCTGTCCATGTAGGCTGTCGCAATGCCAGTAACAGCGTTAGTTACGCCAGGACCAGATGTGACCAATGCAACGCCCACTTCGCCAGTGGCACGTGCATAACCGTCCGCTGCATGCACCGCTGCTTGCTCGTGACGCACTAGAACGTGCTTAAAAGTGTCTTGTTTGAAAATAGCGTCATAGATGTAGAGAACTGCACCACCAGGGTAGCCCCACACAAATTTGACGTTTTCTGCTTGAAGAGCTTTGACAAGGATTTCAGCCCCCATCAAATCTTTGGATTGCCCGCTCACTGGGGCGGCGGAAGTCTTTTCCGCGATTGCTTTTTCCATTTTTAACCTTAGTGAATTTCTACAATGAAAAACCTGGGGTGCTTCTTCACTCACTCTTTTGGGGCAGTGTCGAAACTTTGGACCTTCAGCCATGGACGCATATGTCATCGCGCCGGACTGAGACCCGTTTGCCATTTTTTTGTCGAATTGCAACGCGCATTATTGCATTTTCTGCGGCACTTTCATACCAAATGTCTAATACGTGTGGCCAATGACATAATCGCGGCCGAATCCAAACCACGGTATTTTTCTGAGTGGCCACCGAAAAAGAACTTTCTGACTTTCTGCAAAGTGTTGAAAAACGAGCATTTAAACGCTCGATTTATCACGTGCGAGATGACGAAGCGGCCCTTGACATCGTGCAAGACAGCATGATGAAGCTCGCTGAACACTACAGCGACAAACCCGCAATGGAATTGCCGATGCTGTTTCAACGGATTTTGTCCAATACAACGCTTGATTGGTTCCGCCGCAATAAAACCAAAAAAGCGCTATTTAGTAACTTCAGCGACTTTGAATCAGGCTCGGACAATGACGAATTTGACATTCTGGAGTCATTGACACAAAGTGATAACAATCCCAAAGTACAAAGCGCAGAGGAGAATTACGCCAGTTCCGCCAATTTCCACGATATCGAAGATGAGGTACAAAAATTGCCTACACGTCAACGAGAAGCCTTCCTGCTGCGTTATTGGGAGGACTTAGATGTCGCAGAGACGGCTGCGGCTATGGGATGTTCAGAAGGAAGTGTTAAAACACATTGCTCAAGAGCAATACAATCACTACATAAAGCGCTGACTGCAAAGGGAATTAAACCATGACAAGATCAGACATACAGACGATGGAAACCACGCACAACCAATTTGGTCTTCGTATTGCGGCGCATTTAGACGCTGCGGTAGCCGATTTACCGCATGACATCAGCGAACGCCTGCGCGCAGCGCGTACCCGTGCAGTCGCTGCGCGCGCTATGTCGGTGCAAACCAGCCCCCAAACGGTTGTACAAAACGGTCTTGCCCTGCTTAACGGCGGAGATGAAGGCCTCAATATTTGGAACCGTATTGGTTCATTGCTACCTTTGATTGCCCTTGTGGCGGGTCTCGCCACCATCAAAAACTTCGTCGATGACGACCGCGCCAATCAATTAGCCGAAGTTGATGCGGCCTTACTTGCCGACGATTTGCCCCCTTCTGCCTACGCTGACCCTGGGTTTTTGCAATTCTTAAAATTGCCCACGTTAACCGAGAAACAAGAGTAAAACTTACGAATGCCTCGCTGGAGTCTTTACACACTTACCCAAAATATTGCGCCCTTCCTTGTTTTCGGCGGGTTATTCCTCATCCTCCCCGTCTCATCTGTTCAAGCGCAAATCACTAGCGCCGTTGAAAAATCCGTTGATAAAAATGTCGGCCCTGCATGGTCGCAACTCAGCGCCCCGCAGCAACAAGTACTAAAGCCACTCGCCGATCTATGGCCCACTATGACAGCAACTCACAAACGCAAGTGGCTTGCTGTTTCTCAAAACTTTCTTCAACTTTCCGACCAAGAGCAGATCACGATTCAAAGCCGTATGCAGGAATGGGCCGCATTGAGCCCCCAACAACGTGCTGCTGCTAGATTGAACTTCGCTGGAGCGCAACAACTTCCCAGTGAAGATAAGCGGGCTAAGTGGGAGGCCTACCAAACCCTCACTCCTGAAGAAAAACAAAAACTTGCTTCACAACAAGCACGTCCAGTGAGTGGCGGTGCCCCCGCTATAAAACCTGTCGCGTCTGATAAATTAGCCTCTCCGCCGACTGCCAGCGGTAATAAACCCTTGCCACGCATCGCATCTAACCAAGCATCTCCCGCAACGCTGTTGCCCACGACTTCCCCTTCTGCCACCGCGCCCGTGCCTGAAAGCGCTACCACGCAGTAATGGTTCCGTCTTCTGAGATCGTGCTTTCTGCCGATCTTCCCTCCCCCAGTTTGAAACGTCGCATGGCCTGCTGGCTGTATGAAGGCATATTGCTTTTTGCAGTGATTTTTATAGCGGGGTATCTTTTTAGCACGCTCAGTCAAACCCGATACGCGCTGGATAACCGCCATGGTCTGCAAGCTTTTGTATTTCTAGTCTTAGCCATTTACTTCACTTGGTTTTGGCATAAGGGACAAACATTGGCTATGAAAACTTGGCACATTCGAATCGTCGACAGTTTCGGCAAGCCTTTGTCGCAAAAAAAAGCTTTAGTGCGTTTTCTTTACTGCTGGGTTTGGTTTCTACCGCCTTTGTGTGTGTCAAGTGTGCTTTCATATTCTGGACTCAATAGCCTGCTAACTTTGGGTATTTGGGTTGCTGTGTGGGCCTTGTCAACACGCTTCCAAGGACAAGGCCATTTTTGGCACGATGTATGGGCCGGAACACGCTTGATTCGATCCGAGGTCACCACAACACCCCAACAGAGTGACGAAAATTTAGCCACCTATGAATAAAACCCCTGCTTTTTCAATTTGTGTCTACTGCGGATCGCGCAACGGCGCTTCACCCCTCTACGTCCAAGTCGCCCAAGAAGTAGGGCAGTGGATTGGCTCTCACCAAGGCCAATTGGTCTATGGTGGTGGTGAAAATGGCTTAATGGGATTGGTAGCGAAGTCCACCATGGAGGCTGGTGGACGCGTCGTAGGCATCATTCCCACTGCTCTTCAATCTAAGGAAAAACCGCGCATCGCGTGCGATGAATTGCATGTCGTAGACACCATGCATGAGCGCAAGCAAATGATGGCCGAACGTTCTGATGTCTTTTTAGCCTTGCCTGGTGGTATTGGCACTTTCGAAGAATTCTTCGAGATATGGACTTGGCGTCAATTGGGCTATCACGACAAACCCATTGGACTCCTAAACACCAATGGCTACTATGATGGTTTGATAGATTTTGTGCAATCTAGTGTCGCGCAAGGTTTTTTAAGTGACTCGCAAATGGACCTTATCAAAACAAGTTCACATCCGAGAGAACTATTACGTACTTTGGTACAGGACGCCGGGTTTAGCCCGCAAACAATTGCCCCAGGGCTGTAGCGCTAAGTTGCTGTTAAATGGCTGCTGCGTCTTCCTCGCCAGTACGGATGCGTACCACGTGCTCAACGGAAGTGATAAAAATCTTACCGTCACCAATCTTGCCAGTGCGAGCCGCGCGAACAATAGCCTCAACGCACTGGTCCACATCGGAAGACTGCACAACAACTTCGACTTTCACTTTCGGCAAAAAGTCGACCACATACTCAGCACCACGATATAACTCGGTATGGCCTTTTTGACGGCCAAAGCCCTTGACTTCAGTCACCGTGAGACCAGTGACACCGCAGGCTGCCAAAGATTCACGCACTTCTTCGAGTTTGAATGGTTTGATAACCGCAGTAATTAGTTTCATTTTGCAATCCTTGTTTAAGCACGAAATTTGTTGGTAATAGGATAACGCCAATCTTTGCCAAAACTGCGGTGGGTCACGCGAATTCCCACAGGCGATTGGCGTCGTTTGTATTCATTCAGCCGAATCAAACGGGTCACTTGGGCCACCGCATCTGCAGGCATTCCTGCAGCAATGATTTCGTCAGGACTTTGGTCGTTTTCCATAAATCGCGACACGATTTCGTCTAACACTTCATAAGGCGGCAACGAGTCTTGGTCTTTTTGGTCGGGGCGCAGTTCCGCGCTGGGGGGACGCGTGATGATCCGCTTTGGAATCGGCTGATCACAGGTTCCGTAAGGGTTGTGCAAATTGCGCCAACGTGCCAATCGAAAAACCAAGGTCTTTGCAACATCTTTGATGACCGCGAAGCCACCCGCCATATCGCCATACAAGGTGCAATAGCCGGTTGCCATTTCGCTCTTATTACCCGTGGTCAAAACAATGGATCCAAATTTATTGGACAAGGCCATCAACATCGTTCCTCTAATACGGGCTTGGATATTTTCTTCCGTAGCATCCAAGGAAGTGCCTGCGAAATTAGTCTTGAGAGAAGCTAAAAATGCTTCAAACTCTGGAACGATAGACACCTCTTCATAACGCACCTGCATGCGCTTTGCCATGTCTCGTGCATCTACCCAACTTATTTCAGCGGTATAGGGCGAGGGCATCATGATTGCGCGAACTTTGTCTGCGCCTAATGCGTCGACGGCGATTGCCAATACCAATGCTGAATCAATACCTCCAGACAAGCCTAGTAAAGCGCCTGGAAAACCGTTTTTGCCGATGTAGTCGCGTACACCCAATACCAAGGCGTGCCATAAATCGCCTTCTAAAGAGCCTTCCTCTGCGATGTCTGCTTTTAATTGAGGCGTTGGTTCAGAGAGATCCACAGACACCATGAATGGCTGCACTTCAAAACTCTTTGCACGACCCACTAAAGCGCCATCCGAATTCAATGCAAATGAGCGCCCTTCAAATACGACTTCGTCTTGTCCGCCTACCAAGTGGGCGTAAATCAAAGGCAATTCAGTTTTCTGTACACGCGCCCGCATGGCTTGTTCGCGTTCATCCCCTTTGCCCACGTGAAATGGAGAAGCGTTAATCACTGCGAGTAACTCTGCTCCTGCAGATTTGCTATCCAAAGCTGGAACTTCAAACCATGCGTCTTCGCAAATCAAGAGCCCCACGCGAACCCCTGCAACCTCGAAGACACAAGGTTTTTCGCCAGGCGTGAAATAGCGTCGCTCATCAAATACTTGGTAATTGGGTAACTCGCGCTTGGCGTATTGGGCCACCACTTTTCCATCTGACAGCACTGACGCCATATTGAAACGTCTTTGGATCGCAACTGACTTGGTGCGTGCGTCATCACCAACGGGATGGCCGACCACCACATGTAAGCCTTTTAACCCGCTGAGGGCTTGGGCTACTGTTTTCAGGGCATCATCACAGGCCTGGACGAAAGAGCTTCGCAAAAACAAATCTTCTGCGGCGTAGCCACAAATAGACAATTCAGGTGTGATAACCAATCTGACACCATCCACGTAGGCTTTTTGCGCACAATCGATGATCTTTTGTGCATTGCCCTGCATGTCACCTACGACAAAATTCAATTGAGCAACACAGATCTTTAAAGTCATGGCAAACGTGAAAACAAAAACAACATTCCAACAGGGATAGTACGTCAATGGATTATGTCACCCGCGTCTACCAAGACCCTCGCGATATCCCTGCGCAAATGTGGGATGGCTTGTGTGCGCAACAAGACGCGCCCACGCCCTTTATATCGCACGCCTATTTGGCAGCCTTGCACGAAAGCGGCAGCGCATCGCCTAAAACTGGCTGGAAACCTCAGTTCATCACGCTTTGGCAAGATAACCAACTTGTTGCTGCTTGCGCCCTCTATTTAAAAAGCCATTCTTATGGCGAATATGTATTTGATTGGGCCTGGGCCAATGCTTACGGGGAACATGGGCTTGCTTATTACCCAAAAGGATTGGTGGCTGTTCCATTCACACCCGTGCCAGGCACTCGATTACTGGCGTTAAATAGCGACATTCGCACACATTTGCTGACTTCCGTTTTGGATCTTTGCAAAGAACAAGGCTTGTCCTCATTACATCTGCTGTTTACCAGTCCGCAAGATCGCTTAGCCTGCGATGCACTGGGTTTGATGCAAAGACAAACTGTGCAATTCCATTGGCGCAATGCACAATTCACAGACTTCGATCACTTTCTCACTTCGCTGTCACAAGAAAAACGTAAAAAGATCAAACAGGAACGCCGACGCGTGCAAGAAGCTGGAGTTACTTTTCAAACGCGCTCGGGTTCAGAAATTTCCACTCAATACTGGGATTTTTTTTATAACTGTTACGAACGCACTTATCTTGAACACGGAAACGCCCCCTACCTAAGCCGTAGTTTTTTCCAATCCATGCAAGACCGCATGGCCGATAACTGGGTCTTGTTTGTTGCTCAACGAGAAGGGCAATCCATAGCCTGCAGTTTGATTGCCGTTCACGCTTTAGGAAGCGATAACGCAGTGGCATATGGACGCTACTGGGGCGCATTAGAACGGGTGGACTGCCTACACTTTGAGGCGTGTTACTACCAACCACTCAAGTGGTGCATTGATAACAAGGTAACTTGTTTTGAAGGTGGCGCACAAGGCGAACACAAAATGGCCAGAGCGTTGATGCCAATTACTACTTACAGCGCGCATTGGTTAGCACATCCAGCATTTGCCGATGCTGTGGAGCGCTTTTTAGAAAGAGAACGAACTGGCGTTGACAAATACTTAGAGCACTTAGCAGAACGGTCGCCGTTTAAACACGGCGCGTGATTTACGGGTGTTCTTTATGATAATTGGCAATGCCGTCCAAGATTTCTTGTTTGGCGGACTCAGGGCCTTCCCAACCAAGAATCTTGACCCATTTACCTTCTTCTAAATCTTTGTAGTGCTCAAAGAAATGGGCGATGGTTTTTAAACGCAATGGATTTAAGTCCTCTGGTTTTTGCCATTGGGTGTAGATAGACAAAATTTTGTCGATGGGCACAGCAAGCACTTTTCCATCTTCGCCTGCTTCATCTTGCATCTTCAAAATACCGATAGGGCGACATGGCACCACCACGCCTGGAATCAATGGCACCGGCGTTATGACCAACACGTCGACTGGATCACCATCGCCGCTGATCGTTTTTGGCACATAACCATAGTTGGTGGGGTAATGCATGGAGGTACTCATGAAGCGATCCACGAAGATGGCACCTGTCGCTTTGTCGACTTCATATTTCACTGGATCCGCATTCATGGGGATTTCAATAATTACATTGAATGCTTCAGGGGCTTTATTTCCGGGCGTAACGTTATCAAGTGACATGGTTATTATTGGTATTTAAGTTAAGGACTAGGGAGTAACCCCAATTTTACGTTGTTAAAACTTACGACAACCAATATATAGCTTAAAGTTCACAAGTTGGCCAATCTTGAAACAAGACCTTCTTGTGGCTTGAGGAAGCAACGCAGAGGTGGCATCAAGCAATCTGCGTGACGCCCACCCTTTAGCGATACAACATCAAGGAGTTTTTATGTCAGGTAATTCCGCGCTACTTTTTGCGCTGGCGTGTGGCCTTGTCGCCGTGGTCTACGGCTTTTGGGCTCGATCTTCCATTTTGGCTTTGGATGCTGGCAATGCCCGCATGCAAGAAATTGCTGAAGCCATTCAACTCGGCGCGTCTGCTTACTTAGCGCGCCAATACCGCACCATCGCTATGGTTGGTGTGGTGCTAACCATATTGATCGGTATCTTTCTTAACAGCACGACTGCAATAGGCTTTGTCATTGGTGCTGTTTTGTCTGGTGCATGCGGTTTTATCGGCATGAACGTATCGGTCAAAGCCAACGTGCGTACTGCACAAGCTGCTACGCATGGAATTGGACCAGCATTAGACGTAGCCTTCAAAGGCGGCGCTATCACCGGCATGTTGGTGGTGGGTCTTGGCCTATTAGGAGTCGGTGGTTTTTACTGGTTCCTCGCAGGAAACGGTAACTACACCCCAGATAAAAACTTAGCCCATTTGCTCAATCCATTGATGGGCTTGGCATTCGGTTCCTCACTGATTTCAATTTTTGCCCGTTTAGGCGGCGGTATTTTCACCAAAGGCGCTGACGTCGGCGCCGATTTGGTTGGAAAAGTGGAAGCAGGTATCCCAGAAGACGATCCACGCAACCCTGCGGTGATTGCCGATAACGTGGGTGACAACGTCGGCGACTGTGCGGGAATGGCTGCTGACTTGTTCGAAACCTATGCGGTAACGCTTATCGCCACGATGGTCTTGGGCGCTTTGATGGTGGCCAGTGCCCCCACCCAAGCGGTTCTCTACCCCTTAGTGCTTGGTGGCGTGTCTATCTTGGCCTCTATCGTGGGTTGTTTCTTTGTTAAAGCAACTCCCGATATGAAAAATGTGATGCCTGCTCTCTACAAAGGCTTGGCAGTGGCTGGCGTCTTGTCTCTTATTGCTTTCTACTTTGTGACAGTGGCCATCATGCCTGATGACGCGCTGGGAGCCGGCACGCAAATTCGTTTGTGGGGCGCCTGCGCGGTTGGCTTGTTGCTGACCGCTGCATTGGTCTGGATTACCGAGTACTACACCGGTACGCAATACCCACCCGTACAACACATTGCGCAAGCATCCACCACCGGTCACGGTACCAACATCATTGCTGGTCTTGGGGTTTCCATGCGTTCAACTGCATGGCCCGTGCTCATGGTGTGCGCAGGTATTTTGTCTGCTTACCAATTGGGCGAGTTGTACGGCATTGCGATCGCTGCAACAGCCATGCTGAGCATGGCAGGCATCATCGTGGCCTTAGACGCTTATGGCCCTATCACGGACAACGCAGGTGGTATCGCTGAAATGGCCGAATTGCCCGCCTCTGTGCGCGACGTGACTGACCCGCTCGATGCAGTTGGCAACACCACCAAAGCCGTGACCAAAGGCTACGCCATTGGTTCTGCTGGTTTGGCTGCTTTGGTCTTGTTTGCCGACTTCACGCATTCTTTGGAAGGACGCGGAATCACTGTGGCTTTCAGTTTGAGTGATCCCAAAGTCATCGTCGGATTGTTCATCGGCGGTTTGATTCCTTACCTTTTTGGCGCAATGGCCATGGAAGCGGTTGGACGTGCCGCTGGTTCTGTGGTGGTCGAGGTACGTCGTCAGTTTGAAGACGGGCAAATCATGGCTGGCAAACGCAAGCCTGACTACAGCGCTGCAGTCGATATGTTGACAACCGCTGCAATCAAAGAAATGGTGATCCCATCTCTGCTACCCGTTGTGGTTCCTGTTTTGGTAGGCCTCATCCTTGGTGCTGCTGCACTTGGTGGCTTGTTGATGGGAACCATCGTCACAGGTTTATTCGTCGCGATCTCTATGTGTACCGGCGGCGGTGCATGGGACAACGCGAAGAAATATATCGAAGACGGACACCACGGCGGCAAAGGTAGTGAAGCCCACAAAGCTGCTGTCACAGGCGACACGGTTGGCGACCCATACAAGGACACAGCTGGCCCTGCGGTGAACCCCTTGATCAAGATCATCAACATTGTGGCTTTGCTCATCGTTCCACTACTTTAAATATCACGCATGTCTGACGAGATCATCTTAGAAGCCCGCGGACTCACCAAAGAGTTCAAAGGCTTTACCGCGGTAGACCATGTGGACCTGAAGGTTCGCAAAGGGTCTATCCACGCACTAATTGGTCCCAACGGGGCTGGTAAGACAACGATGTTCAATTTGCTCACCAAGTTCCTACCGGTAACTTCTGGGCAAATTATTTACAAAGGTGTCGATATCACTGGCCTCTCGGCTTCCGAGGTTTCGCGCTCAGGCATGGTGCGTTCTTTTCAAATTTCCGCCGTTTTTCCGCACCTTACCGTGATGGAAAACGTGCGGATTGGTTTGCAACGCAAGTTGGGAACCAGTTTTCATTTTTGGAAACCTGAATCTTCACTCTACATACTCAACGCAGAAGCGATGGCGCTTTTAGAGTCTGTAGATTTGGCAAGTTTTGCCAATACTCAAACTGTTGAACTCCCCTATGGTCGTAAACGCGCGTTGGAGATTGCAACAACTTTGGCGTTAGATCCAGAGTTGATGTTGCTAGATGAACCCACCCAAGGCATGGGCCATGAAGACGTGGGACGCGTGGTCGAGCTCATTCGCAAAGTTGCGGCAAACCGCACAGTATTGATGGTTGAACACAATATGAATGTGGTTGCTAATTTGAGTGACACCATTACCGTGTTAGCGCGTGGTGCTGTATTGGCCGAAGGCCCTTACGAAGAAGTATCCAAAAATCCACGAGTACTTGAAGCCTATGTGGGCTCCATCGACGAAAACGACTCCCTAGGAGCGCACGCATGACCGCGCCAGTGTTACTCAAGGTGCACAACATGCATGCGTGGTATGGCGAATCGCATATCTTGCATGGCATCGACTTTGAAGTGCGTGAAGGCGAACTCGTCACCTTGTTAGGTCGCAATGGTGCTGGCCGCACGACAACCCTCAAAGCTATTTTGGGTTTGACTGGCAAACGCACCGGAACCATTGAAGTGGCTGGTATAGAAACCTCCCACATGCAAACCAATGAGATTGCGCGCTTAGGTCTCGGCTACTGCCCTGAAGAGCGCGGTATTTTTTCGAGTTTAAGTTGCGAAGAAAATCTGATGCTTCCCCCAAGCGTGGGCAAAGGCGGCATGTCTATTGACGAAATTTATGACATGTTTCCCAACCTGAAAGAACGTCGTAACAGCCCTGGTACACGGCTGTCTGGCGGCGAACAACAAATGTTGGCCATGGCGCGTATTCTGCGTACCGGTGCAAAGCTGTTACTACTTGATGAAATCACAGAAGGGTTAGCACCTGTCATTGTGCAAACCTTAGGGCGTGTCATTCGACAACTCAAGGCGAATGGATTGACCATTATTTTGGTGGAACAAAATTTCCGATTTGCCGCACCATTAGCAGATAGGCACTATGTGATTGAGCACGGCAAAATTGAAGCCGTGGTGAAAAAAGAAGAATTGGCTGAAAAGACCGATATGTTGAATGAGTTTTTGGGCGTTTGATTTTTAAATTCCCGTTTGATGTTTTTGTAACCCCCTAGGAGACACCTATGAAAAGAAAGTTAATTGCAATTGCTGTCGCAACAGCTTTTACCACTGCCACGTCGCTGATCAGCGCGCAACAAGGCAAGTTAAGCGATGACGTCGTCAAAATCGGCGTGTTAACCGATATGTCTGGCGTTTACGCAGACTATGGTGGTCCAGGCGCCTTGACTGCAGCCAAGATGGCTGTTGAAGACTTTGGCGGCAAGATGTTTGGCAAAAACATCGAGGTCGTCAATGCTGACCACCAAAACAAGCCTGACATTGCTAAAAGCGTGACCCAACAGTGGTTTGACCGCGACAAAGTTGACATGACTGTAGAAAACCTCAACTCTGCAGTTGCACTCACCGTGCAAGCTTTAGGCAAAGAGAAAAATAAAATCACGATCGTCACGGGTGCAGCGTCTTCTCGCATGACCAACGAAGATTGCGCGCCTGATACCGGTATCCATTACCTCATGGACACCATTGCCCTCAGCAATGTGGTCGGTAAAGCCATTGTGAAAGACGGCGGTAACAGCTGGTTCTTCTTAACTGCTGACTACGCGTTTGGCCATTCTTTAGAAAAAGACACTGGCGAAGTCGTCAAAGCTGCTGGCGGTAAGGTCATGGGCGCCGTTCGCCATCCTTTGTCTACAGGTGACTTCTCTTCTTTCTTGCTCCAAGCTCAGTCTTCTGGTGCCAAAGTTGTGGGTCTTGCCAATGCGGGTGGCGACACCGTAAATAGCATCAAAGCGGCCTCTGAGTTTGGCTTGACGAAAAAGCAAAACTTAGCAGCCCTGTTGATGTTGATCTCTGACGTGCATGCAGTGGGTTTGAACACAGCCCAAGGGTTGTACCTCACAGAAGGTTGGTACTGGAATATGAACGACGAAAGCCGTAAGTGGGCCAGCCGTTTTGAAGCGATCATGAAGAGAAAGCCCAACTCTAACCATGCCAGCGTGTATTCGTCCACCTTGCATTACCTCAATGCAGTCAAAGCAGCTGGTACAGACGACACAGCCGCTGTGATGAAAAAAATGCGCGAAACCCCCATCAACGACATGTTCGCCAAAGGCGGCAAGTTGCGTGAAGACGGCCGTATGGTGCATGACATGTATTTGTTCCAAGTTAAATCTCCTGCTGAGTCCAAAGGCCCATGGGATTACTACAACCTAAAAGGTACTGTCAAAGGTGAAGACGCGTTCCAAAGCATTGCAGCAGGTAAATGTGCTGCCGCTAAAAAATAAGTCTCTTAGCATCTTTAACTATCAGCATCCATGACAGATTTTTTTGGTATTCCGATCCAGGCCTTGATGGGGCAACTCATGCTCGGCTTGGTCAACGGGTCTTTTTACGCCCTGCTCTCATTGGGTCTTGCCGTGATATTTGGCATGCTCAATATCGTGAACTTCGCGCATGGTGCGCTTTACATGGTGGGCGCTTTTTTTGCATGGATGCTGTTGAACTATGCCGGTATCAATTACTGGTTCGCTTTGATCCTCGCCCCTATTGGGGTGGGGCTCATTGGCGTATTTATTGAAAAACTATTGCTTGGCTGGATTCGCCAACTCGACCATCTCTATGGCTTGTTGCTGACATTCGGTCTTGCCCTCATTTTTGAAGGTGTGTTCAGAGAGTTTTATGGCTCATCTGGAATGCCATATGAACTACCCGCCTTATTCCGCGGTGTATTCGATCTCGAATTCATGATGCTGCCCAAATACCGTGCTTGGGTGGTACTCGTCTCCATTTTATTGTGTTTGGTCACTTGGTTTGTGATCGAAAAAACCCGCTTAGGTGCTTACCTGCGCGCTGGTACAGAGAACCCAGACTTGGTCAAAGCATTTGGCATCAATGTGCCACTCATGGTCACCCTCACCTACGCCTTTGGCGTTGGCTTAGCTGGCTTGGCGGGCGTGATGGCTGCACCAATTTATCAGGTCAGTCCTTTGATGGGATCGAACATCATCATCGTGGTGTTTGCAGTTGTGGTGATTGGCGGCATGGGATCTATCTTGGGATCCATCGTCACTGGCTTGGGCTTAGGTCTGATTGAAGGTCTCACCAAAGTGTTTTATGCAGAACTCTCCACCACCGTGGTGTTCATCATTATGGCCGTTGTGTTGCTTGTACGTCCCGCTGGTTTATTTGGTCGGGAGAAATAAGCATGTCTAAAACTATTTTGTATGTGCTTTTGTTAGCTGGTCTTTTGGTAGCTCCATTTATTGGATACCCGATTTTCCTCATGAGCTGCCTGTGTTTTGCCTTGTTTGCCAGTGCCTTCAATTTATTGATTGGCTTTACAGGCTTGCTGTCTTTCGGTCACGCCATGTTTTTTGGCTTTGCAGCTTACGTATCAGGCCATGCGGCAAAAGTTTGGGGTTTCACACCTGAAGTGTGTTTGATTTTGGGAACCTTGAGTGCAGCCTTTATTGGCTTGGTAACGGGTTGGCTTGCTGTTCGCCGCGAAGGTATTTACTTTGCGATGGTCACCTTAGCCTTAGCGCAAATGATTTACTTTATTTGTGTCCAAGCTCCATTTACTTATGCAGAAGATGGCATTCAAAGCATTCCGCGTGGCAAGTTGTTCGGCCTGATAGATCTCAGCGACGATAGAGTGATGTATTACTTTGTCCTGGCCGTCTTCTTGTTTGGTTTTACTTTGATTTACCGCGTCATCCATTCTCCATTTGGCCAAGTTTTGAAGTCCATCCGTGAGAACGAACCTCGCGCCTTGTCTTTGGGATATGACGTGGCGAAATTCAAACTCACTGCATTCGTTTTGTCGGGCACATTGGCTGGCATGGCCGGCGCCGCCAAATCGCTTGCATTGGGCTTAGCCACTTTGACCGACGTAGGTTGGCAAATGTCTGGTGAAGTTGTGCTCATGACCTTACTCGGTGGCATGGGAACGATTTTGGGACCAACGATTGGCGCCACCGTCATCGTCACTATGCAAAACTACCTTGCCGATTTAGGCTCTTGGGTCACCATCATAATGGGCGTGACATTTGTATTTTGCGTATTGGTATTTAGACGTGGCATTGTGGGTGAAGTAGCGCAGCGCTTTGCTACTAAACCCGAAGCCAACTAGTTGCTAGCAATTTCCTGAACGGGTATGGCCTGTTGAAACCAAAAGCTGTTGACATGGTGATCTTTGGTCCATTGTGGTCCTCAGGCAAAATCTAGTTATGTCTGAACGAGTTATTCCATTAGTTGACCAGCGACTCACCGCTTTGCGCGCCGAAGTCCCGGCGCATGAATGGCGCGGTGGTTTATTGTTGGACCAATTCCAGCGTCCTATGCACGATCTCCGTATCAGTGTGACAGACCGGTGTAACTTTCGCTGCAACTATTGCATGCCCAAAGAAGTTTTTAACAAAGACTACAGCTATCTACCCCACGGCGACTTGCTGAATTTTGAAGAAATCACGCGTCTTGCGAAAATTTTTGTAGGCCTTGGCGTACGCAAAATCCGCCTAACTGGTGGTGAGCCCTTGTTGCGAAAAAACTTAGAGATTTTGGTGCAACAGCTAGCACAAATTCAAACGCCGGATGGCTCGAAACTCGATTTGACTTTGACCACCAATGGCTCCCTGCTCACCAAAAAAGCCCAACAACTTAAGGATGCGGGTCTAGACCGCATCACCGTCAGCTTGGACGGCTTAGACGATACCGTGTTTCGCGCTATGAACGATGTCGACTTTCCCGTGCGCGATGTACTCGATGGAATTGAGGCAGCGCAAAATGTTGGCTTGGGGATCAAAGTCAATATGGTGGTCAAACGCCATACCAATACCAGCCAAATCGTTCCTATGGCCAAGCATTTCCGTAGAACCGGCATTGCACTGCGCTTTATTGAATACATGGATGTAGGTGTGACCAATGGTTGGCGTATGGACGAAGTATTGCCATCTGCAGAAGTAGTTGCCTTGGTGCAACAGGCGTTCCCCTTGGTGTTGCTACCTGCCAGCAATGCTGGGGAAACGGCGCAACGCTGGGGCTATGCAGACGCATCTGGAAAATTTGACCCTTCTCTGGGAGAAATAGGTGTGATTAGCAGTGTTACGCAAGCGTTTTGCGGAACATGCAACCGCGCACGCTTGTCGACCGAAGGTAAGTTGTACTTGTGCTTATTTGCTAGCCTTGGCTACGATTTACGTGAACTAATGCGCGATAGAAGCGCTTCTGATTCGCAGATGGCCTCTTCGATTGCAAATATTTGGAACCATCGTGATGACCGCTATTCTGAATTGCGTGCCAGCATGCACCCTGATGCAAACGCTAAAACCCATCGGGTTGAAATGAGCTACATCGGTGGTTGAGCCCATGACCCACTCTATTTCTTCCCAAGACATCACTGGTGTTATTTTGGCCGGTGGACGGGCTAATCGCATGGGTGGTGTCGACAAAGGCTTGCAAAATTTCAATGGCATGTCGCTCGCCTTGCACACCCTGATGCGTTTGGGTCCACAAGTGTCTGATGTGATGATCAACGCCAACCGTAACCTGTCTGCTTATGAATCATTTGGCGCATCCGTTTGGCCAGATGCCAGTGCTGATTTTGCGGGTCCTCTTTCAGGTTTTTTAGTAGGGTTGGAACGGTGCGAAACGCCTTACTTACTGACCGTGCCGTGTGACACGCCGCGCTTTCCTCTCGATCTCGCTAATCGTCTCGCCTTGGCACTGGAAGCTAACGAGGCAGAGATTGCCATGGCCGCTGGCTATGAAACCGATGCCCAAGGCAATCGCACCATCCGCACACAACCCGTGTTTTGTCTGTTGCGCTGTGAATTATTAGAAAGCTTGGTGAAATTTACGCATAGCGGTGGACGCAAGATCGATGCGTGGACAGCGCAGCACAAAACTACCGTGGTGAATTTTGATCAACCGACTGATGACCTTTATGCTTTTGCAAACGTCAATACCGTGCAAGAGTTGGTCAACTTAGAAGCCCTTCCCTTTGCATGAAAAGCTTGGACGAAATTGCGCAAGCGCTTCAAGGCTTTGATCCGCAAGCTTTGAGCATAGACAAAGCACAAGAATTCATTCAACACTTAGTCCAAGCGCTCCCGCCCCCTGCTGCAGAGGAGCTTCCTCTCATGCAGGCCTTGGGCCGCATAGTGGCTGAGGACATCATCTCTCCTATCCACGTTCCTGCGCACGATAACTCCGCCATGGATGGCTTTGCTTTTGATGGCAAACAACTCGGCCTCGCACCTTTGAAGTTGCGTGTGGTCGGCACAGCGTTAGCAGGTAAGGCTTGGCAGGGTAATGTAAAAACAGGCGAATGCGTGAAGATCATGACGGGTGCAGTAATGCCTACTGGCCTGGACACTGTGGTTGCGCAAGAACTCGCAACTGTCCATACCTCTGGCAATGAAACGACCGTGGAGGTTCCCGTAGGCATTCTCCAAGCGGGCGACAACCGACGCAAAGCGGGCGAAGACTTGCAGCGCGGACTTCCAGCTTTGCGTGTTGGCAGCACCCTCAGCCCTGCGGCATTAGGCATGGTAGCCAGCCTTGGAATTGCCAAGGTCAAGGTGAACAGACAACTTCGTGTTGCCTACTTTTCTACTGGCGACGAAGTACTGAGCCTGGGCGATGCGATGCGAGAAGGTGCGGTGTACGACAGTAATCGTTTCACCGTGTTTGGTCTTTTAACCCGAATGGGTTGCCAAGTTGTCGACATGGGTGTCGTGCGTGACGACCCTGTGTTGTTAGAACAAGCATTCAGCGCAGCCTCACAAAATGCCGATGTCATCATCACTAGCGGAGGCGTGAGCGTTGGTGAAGCAGACTTTACCAAAGCCATGATGAAAAAATTGGGCGATGTAGCCTTTTGGAAAATTGCGATGCGACCTGGACGCCCCATGGCTGTAGGTCATTTAGGTAAATGCATTTTGTTTGGGCTTCCTGGAAACCCGGTTGCTGTGATGGTGACATTCTTGGCATTTGTAAAGCCAGCCTTGCTGCATTTGATGGGTGGAACACCAAGTACAACGCCTTATTTGCGGGCCAAAAGCGCTGTCGCTTTGAGAAAAAAACCAGGTCGTACCGAATACCAAAGAGGTTTTGTTCGCACGCTAGCCGACGGAACGCTGCAAGTGGAAGCAGCAGGAAACCAAGGCTCTGGCGTCTTACGTTCTATGGTCGAAGCCAATGGCTTGATCGTTTTGCATCACCACCAAAGCAGCGTAGCAGCAGGAGATGAGGTGGACGTGATGATGTTTGAAGGTGCTATTTAACACCGACAGATTTTCCTCGCCGTCATCTATCGGGAGCCTAAGGCAGCATTATCAATAGGCTCTTAGGCCCCGACCTCAATATCTTCGTGACGAGTAGTGATAGCCCCTGGTATCGCTTTACGTGCAAAAAAAGTGTACATCGTAGGTACCACAAAAATGGTGAGCAATGTGCCCAAGCTCATACCACCCACAATCACCCAACCAATTTGTTTGCGGCTTTCAGCTCCTGCACCAGTAGCTAATGCGAGAGGAATCGCACCCAACACCATGGCGCCGGTAGTCATCAAAATAGGACGCAAGCGCAATGTTGCTGATTGCTTAACAGCCTCTAACACTTCCATGCCTTCTGCACGCAATTGGTTGGCAAATTCCACAATCAAAATACCATGCTTGGTAATCAAGCCCACCAAAGTGATCAAGCCAATTTGGCTAAACACATTGAGCGTTCCACCACTCAATTGCAGCGCAAGCAGGGCTCCCACCATCGACAACGGCACAGAAAACAAGATCACCAGAGGATCCACAAAGCTTTCAAACTGCGCAGCCAAAACCAAGAAGATAAATAACAAGGCCAAGATAAACACAATCACCAAGGATCCAGATGTCTTGACAAACTCACGCGAAGTGCCGTTCAAGTCGGTAGCGTAACCAGGCTTTAGTATTTTTTTAGAAGTTTCATTCATAAAGTCGATGGCCTCGCCCAATGAGTAATTGGGGGCAATATTGGCGGTGATGGATGCACTGCGTCTTTGGCCAAAGTGGTTCAACTCACGCGGTACCACTACCTCTCGAATACGCACCAATGCTGAAAGAGGAATCATCGCGTCATTGCGACCGCGTACAAAAATATGTTCGATATCGTCAGGCGTATCTCTTTGCGAGGGTGTGGTTTGCACCATCACGTCATATTGATCGCCTTCGCGTTTGAAGCGTGTCACCTGCCTGCCACCCATCATGGTTTCTACGGCTCGGGCAATGTTCTCAACCGGCACACCCATATCAGCGGCGCGCTCACGGTCTACGTCCATGCTGATCTCTGGTTTATTCAAACGCAGATCCGTATCCACACTCACGATGCCAGGGTTCTTTGCAATTTCTTCTTGGAAGGTGCGCACCACTTGCGCAAGGTTTTGGTAACTGTCGGTGGTGACGATCACAAAATTCAAAGGACGATCGCGAAATGGTTGCCCCAAAGAAGGCGGCGTGATTGGGAAAGCAGTCACGCCCGGCAAGCCGGAGATAGCTGGTGTCATTTCACGTGCAATTTCCAAAGTGGTTTTTGTACGTTTCTCCCATGGAGCTGCTCGGTAAAACACGTTTCCTTGCGCCACCGTGGGGTTGCCCACCACCGTAAAAATACGATCAAACTCGGTGTATTTGTTGGCCATGCGCTCGATGGTTTGGGCGTAGCGGGTGGTGTATTCCATGGTGGCACCATCGGGCCCATTGATCACCGTCAAAATGACACCACGGTCTTCTAATGGCGCCAACTCGCTTTTAGTCGTTTTGAGTAAGGTGAATGAGCAAACGCCAGCCATCACCATCACAGCCACCACCAACCAACGACGTGATATTTGCAGTCCCATCATGCGGCCAGAACTCAAAGTCCAGCCCAACATTTGCCCGTATTTTTTTGAAATAGTTTGTAAATAGCGCTCCATGGTTCTGTCAAACCATGATGGGTTATTGACATGTTTCAACATGATCGAACACATCATGGGCGTCAATGTCAAAGCGACAAAGCCAGAAACAATGACGGAACCGGCCAATGCCAAGGCGAATTCGGTGAACAGTTTTCCAGTCCGCCCCGGCGTAAAGGCCAAAGGTGCATAAACCGCAGCCAAAGTGAGCGTCATCGCAACCACAGCAAAACCCACCTCACGCGCGCCTCGAATAGCTGCATGAAAAGGCGCCATGCCATTTTCAATATGCCTGAATATGTTCTCTAACACGACGATCGCGTCGTCAACCACCAAACCAATCGCAAGCACCAAGGCCAACATGGTCAGGGTGTTGACAGTAAAGCCGAACAAGGCCATCAACGCAAAAGTGCCAATCAAGCAGACCGGAATAGTGACCAAAGGAATGATGGATGCGCGAAAGGTTCTTAGGAAGAGAAAAATTACCAATGCCACTAATACCATCGCCTCAACGATGGTTTCGTATACCGCTTTGATCGATCGATCGATAAACACCGAGTTGTCGTTTGCAATTTCGATCTCGATTCCAGGGGGTAAGTTTTCTTTTATTTTTGGAATCATTTGGCGTACCGCTGCACTCAGGTCTAGCGGGTTAGCCGTAGCGTTGCGAATCACGCCAAGGGTAATGGCATCGCGGCCATTTAAGCGCGTCGATGTGCGCTCGGACAAAGGTCCTTGTTCGACACGTGCAACATCGCCAATACGAATCGGCATACCGTTTATGGCTTTGATCACGACTTGCCTGAACTCAGCAGGCTTTTGCAAATCAGTTGCTGCCGTCACGTTGAACTCGCGGAACTTGCTCTCAATACGCCCCGCGGGTACTTCCACATTGGAGCGACGCAAAGCATCTTCTACATCTTGCGTTGTCAATTTATAGGAAGCCAAGCGGTCTGGATCCAACCAAATGCGCATCGCAAATTTACGTTCGCCAAAGACACGGACATCCGACGCACCCGGTGCCGTTTGCAACATGGGCTTGGCAATGCGGTTGGCGTAGTCGCTCAACTGCATGACGTCCATGTTGTCAGCACTGAAAGACAACCAAATCACCGGAAAAGCATCGGCCTCTACCTTGGCAATCACGGGCTCATCAATGCCTTGGGGCAAACGTTGGCGCACGCGGCTCACCTTGTCACGCACATCTGCAGCAGACGAATCAGCATCGCGCGATAAAACAAAGTTCACCGTGATTTGGCTTTGCTCTTGGCGGCTGATCGATGTGATGACGTCCACGCCTTCAATGCCAGACAAGGAGTCTTCCAACACCTTGGTCACTTGCGACTCCACGACCGCGCTCGATGCGCCCGTGTATTTGGTCTCTACCGTTACCACCGGGTTATCGATCTTGGGGTACTCGCGCACGTTTAAACGTGTGTAAGAGACAAAGCCCACCAAAATAATCAGTAGCGACAACACGGTCGCAAAGACGGGACGGCGAACGGAGGTTTCAGAGAGTTGCATAAAGCCTCACATGGAACGATTAACGGCTTGCTGCCGAGGCTGAAGACACAGCGGCAGGAGCAGATGCACCCCCAGGAGCTGGCGACGAAGCAGCAGATGCCGCCGCGCCAGGCGGCTTGCCTAACTCGACTACACGCAGAGGTGTGCCGTCTTTTTGTAAACGTTGTTGTCCGGCGACCACCACAGGCTCGCCTTCATTCAAGCCCTCGGTAATTTCAACCTGCCCGCCACGGCGAATACCTAATTTGACTTCTACGCGTTTAGATACGTACTGCGTACCAGGAGGAATTTCTGGTGCGCTGGCAGTGGCGCTTGCGGGTTGTGTAGGCATCTCCGAAGGCGCAATGGCGCGGATGACAAACTGCTTACCGCCTTGAGGAACGATGGCTTCCTCAGGAACCACCAATGCGTCTGGCTTGATAGCAAATACTGCCGAGACTCGCGCGAACATGCCAGGACGCAGAGGACCTGAGGGGTTAGAGCCAGATGGTGCAACGCGCGCGCGGTCAAATTGGCTAGGCGGGCACCCTAAGCTTTGCGGTGTGGGCAAATTGAAAGTGCCGCTCACAGGTCCATTACCAGCAATAGGGTTATTGGCAGGCTTGTTGGATTTGCCGTCCGCTACTTTTGCAGAGTTGGCAGCTTGCTGGGGTTTGCTAGGGGGTTGGGTGGGCGCAGAAGCTGTTGCCGCGCCAGGTCCTGCTCCCGGCTTGCCAGGACTGCCAGCAGGACTTCCGTCCGGCTTTTTGCCACCTGGCGGAGCGATAGGTTCACCAGGGCCATTGGCCAAGACTGCGCGCATACCAATAGAGCGGCCATTGGGTTCAATCAATGGGTCGAGCGCTTCTACCTTCGCTTTGAATAAACGTCCGGGTAGTGCATCGATTTTGAGTTCTACGACTTGTCCGGGCGCGAGTTTGGCTTGGTAACGCTCGGGCAAGCGGTAATCGACATACAACATACCAATGTCTTCTAGGTTGATCAAGTCGGCGCCGTCTTTGACAAAGTCACCCACGTTGATATTGCGAATGCCAACCACGCCACTGAAAGGCGCCACGATGCGCATGCGCTCCAAACGGGCACACGACAAACTCACTTGCGCCTCAGACACTTGCAAACTCGCTGCGCTTTCTTCTAGGACCCTTTGCGCAACAAAGTTTTGCGCAACCAAATCTTGGTTACGTTTGAAGTTAGCTCTAGCGATAGAAAGCTGGGCAAGCGACTGCTGCACTTCAGCCCGCTGCAAAGTGTCGTCAAGTTGCACCAGCACTTGCCCCACATTCACCCGCGCACCATCACCAAATCCCAAAGCCAAAATGCGTCCAGCCACCTCAGGGCGCATCATCACGTTTTGTCGAGAGCGCAAGGTGCCGACAGCTTCAGCATCGTCACGCAACAGCATCTTCTTGACGTTTACCAACTCAACCCCAACCGCTCTCCCACCGGGGCTTCCAAAGCCACCTGGACCCCCAGGCACCGTAATACCCATGGAGGATTTGTTTGCGTTTTGGTACCACCAAGCGACTGAAGATGCCGTCAAGATGCCAGCAACAGCAACAATGGTGTAGATTTTTTTAGATGCCATTTTTGGAAAGATTTAAGGTGCGAAAAACCTTGCAAATGTAACAGCCGTAAGGTGTTTTTGCTTGTAAGTGGCAAACCCATCCGATGTCACTATTGAGACAGCGCTAGGTCCACCCCCAAATTTGCCAAAGCATCCGCCCGCTCGTTATCCACATGCCCCGCATGCCCCTTGACCCAATGCCATTGGATAGCGTGATCGCCTTGGTGGACCAACGCGTCAAGCCTTTGCCATAAATCAGCATTTTTCACGGGTTGCTTGGCGGCGGTACGCCAGCCACGGGCTTTCCAGTCGTGGATCCATTCCGTGATGCCTTTTCGCACATATTCGCTGTCTAAATAGAGCGCTACGGCACACGGGTACTTCAAAGACTCAATGGCGCGAATAACAGCGGTGAGTTCCATGCGGTTGTTGGTGGTTTCGCGTTCACCGCCATAGATTTCTTTTTCATGGCCAGCGGGTGTGCGCAACAAAGCACCCCAACCGCCCGGGCCTGGGTTCCCTTTGCAAGCACCGTCTGTATAGATTTCTACTTCTTTCATTCCATACCTTTGGATGCGGTCGTCACGGTGGCAGCCGCACGTTGCTGCGATTTTTTCCAAATGGGTGAAATCAAGCGCATTCCCCGCACCCGCTTGACCGCTTGCACAAAGTAGATCGCACCAGAAAACGGCCACCAACGACTCCCCAAGGTGTCCATCCAGCGCATGCGTTGCAACCAACGTTCTGTGCGCAACATAGGGCGAAAACATCCGCTGGTGTGGTGGTCTACTTCAAAACTCAACAGTTTGAGCCAATCTCGGATGCGACGCTGGCTGATCAAATCGCCAAATTCCGGTACACCGCGCCCCAGCCCTTTGGAGACACCCCAAAGGCTGAAAGGCTCCATACCTGCAATGACAACACGTCCTTCGGGTACCAAAACACGCTCAACTTCACGCAGGGTGGCGTGCGGGTCAAAACTCAGCTCTAGGGTGTGGGGCAAAACGATCAAATCTAAGCTGGCATCAGAAAATGGTAGTGCTTCGTAATTTGTCAGAAACAAGGGTCTGTCCAAGCCGTAATCACTTGGCGAACTATCACACGCCAAGAATTTATGCGGCATGCGGTTTGCGCCCAAAGCGTCGCACTGGGGCAGGCCCAATTGCAGCGCATGAAAGCCAAAAGCATCAGACACCGCGCGGTCAAAATGCTTTTTTTCCCAAGCCAACATGTACTGCCCTGGCGGCGTTTGGAGCCATTCGTGCAAACTATCGGTTTTTAGAAATGTGGACGCCATGAAACTTGTTGCAATACCCGCTTTTTCAGACAACTATTTTTGGTTGTGGCATCAAGACGGCCACGCTGTAGTGGTAGATCCGGGGGACGCCCAACCGGTGAGAGAGATTTTGAGCCGCGAAGGACTCCACTTGGCCGCGATTCTAGTCACCCACCACCATGCTGACCACATTGGTGGTGTGGATGAACTTCGAGTAGCAACGGGTGCAAAGGTCTATGGTCCTGCGACTGAAAATATTCCTGAGCCGCTTATCCCCGCCTTGCCAGATGTACCCTTTCAACTTTTAGGGCAAACCGTTCAAGTCATCGACGTTCCTGGCCACACAGCGGGGCATATCGCTTACTTCTTACCAGACGCACCTCAAGGCCCTGTGCTTTTTTGCGGGGACACACTGTTTTCAGGCGGATGCGGCCGTATTTTTGAAGGAACACCCGCACAAATGCTGGGGTCTTTGGATACCTTGGCGGCTCTTCCCGCCAATACCCGCGTGTGTTGCGCACACGAGTACACTCTTTCCAACCTGAAATTTGCCCTTGCGGTAGAGCCGAACAACCCAGACCTGCAGAACTACAACGCGCATTGCAAAAGTTTGCGTGCGCAGAATCTCCCCACCCTGCCCGCGGATTTGGGAAATGAATTGAAGATCAACCCATTTCTCAGAAGCCGCACACCCACCGTGCGGCAATCCGTGGCAGAACATAGCGGGCTCTCTGTGGAATTGCAGAACGATGACATAACCCTATTTGCTGCCCTGCGGGAATGGAAAAACAACTTCCGATGAGATTCTTATCAATAGCCATCACGCTAGCCCTTGGCTTAGTAACCTTGCAAGGTTGCGCACCCTTGCAGCCCCTTACGGCCTCACCCACCGCAGTAGTCACTGAAACTACGGTAGTCAAGCCCGCAGACTTGAGCCCTATTGGCAAAACCAATGTGACTGGTAATACGGTTGCCAATCTCAACCTGCCCAACGATTTATGGGAACGCATTCGCAAGGGCTACAAAATGCCCAACTTAGAAACCGATCTGGTAGTCGATCGCACCCAGTGGTATGCCGCCAAGACGGACTACTTGCAGCGTATGGGAGAGCGCTCCAGCAAATACCTTTTTCATATTGTTGAAGAACTTGAACAACGCAATATGCCTACCGAGTTGGCGTTGCTTCCTTTTATAGAAAGTGCTTTCAACCCCCAAGCCGTATCCAGCGCGCGCGCTACTGGCATGTGGCAATTCATGCCTGCAACGGGCAAAAGTTTTGATCTGAAACAAAACGTTTTCCGCGACGACAGACGTGATGTACAAGCCTCTACGCGCGCCGCTTTGGATTATTTAGAACGCCTCTACAAACAGTTTGGCGATTGGCACCTTGCCTTGGCTGCCTATAACTGGGGCGAAGGTAATGTGGGCAAAGCTATTGCCCGCAACCAACGCGCCGGCCTCCCCACTGGCTACGTCGATCTGAACATGCCCATGGAAACGCGCATGTACGTGCCCAAGTTCCAAGCCATGAAAAATATTGTGGGCAATCCGCCTGCCTACAACGTGGTGTTAACTAGCATTCCCAACCACCCGTATTTCCAAAGTGTGCCGCTGCAACGCGATATGGACGTGACGGTTGCAGCCAAATTGGCTGAAATCAGTGTGGAGGATTTCAAGTCCTTGAACCCTTCCGCTAGTCGACCCGTATTGTTGGCAGCGGGAACTCCCTCAATCTTGTTACCTTGGGACAAAGCTGAAGTGTTTCAGCGCAATTACGAGTCCTCTGGCCTTGGACGCATGGCGTCTTGGACGGCGTGGATCGCCCCATCCAATATGAAGCCTGCCGAAGCAGCAAAACGCGTGGGTATGAGTGAGTCCGACTTACGCGCTGTTAACAGTATTCAGGGCAAGATGATCATCAAAGCCGGCTCTGCCTTGCTCGTACCACGAACGATGCGGGTCGTAGACGACGTCACCGCAAGGGTAGCTGACAACGGCAAACTTGATTTGTCACCTGAGGCGATTGCCAAACGTAAAAAAGGCGCCAAAGTAAGTAAAAAAGTAAATGGGGATGGCGTCACTAAAACAGCATCTAAGAAGTCAGGAAAAGACAAACAAGACGTGAATGTGGCAAAGCGCTAGGCAATTGCCCGGAGGTCTTGGGCCATTGCACGGAGGCTTTATTCGGGTTAATTGCGCTTGGGATGGCTGGTAGTGAAAACAACGAGAAGTCACTTCGTTAAGCCTTGCGGCGATCGACCAAAGCATGGGCGATAGTGCCCAAATCGACATATTCCAACTCACTACCAACTGGCACTCCGCGCGCTAGACGGGTGACCTGTACATTACGACGTTTCAAGGCTTCTCCCAGCACGTGTGCAGTAGCCTCCCCCTCTGCTGTGAAGTTGGTCGCCAAAATCACTTCGCTCACCGCCCCGTCGCTTGCACGCTCTAAAAGCTTTTGCAAGCCAATGTCTTTGGGGCCTTGGCCATCAAGCGGGCTAATACGTCCCATCAAAACAAAATACAAACCTTTATAAGCCGCGGTGCGCTCCACCGCTGACTGGTCAGCAGGACTTTCGACCACGCAGAGGCGACTACTGTCACGCGTCGTGTCTGCACAGGTGAGGCAAATGGGTTGGGTGGTGAAGGTATTGCATCGTTCACAGTGCTGCACTTCAGCAGCCGCAGTTTGCAAAGCATCGGCAATTAGCTTGGCGCCTTCACGGTCATGTTGCAGTAGGTGGTAAGCCATGCGTGATGCGGATTTCACACCCACGCCTGGTAAACGGTGAAGCGCCTGGATCAGCCCTTCTAATACCGAAGTGTTGGCCATTAAAACGGCAGTTTCAGACCGGGTGGCAAACCAGCAGTGAGCTTGCTCATCTTGGCTTCGCTGGTCTCGGCGGCTTTGCGTACCGCGTCGTTGAAAGCGGCAGCCACCAAGTCTTCGATCATGTCTTTATCGTCAGCCAATAGGCTGGGGTCGATGGTGACGCGCTTGACGTCGTGCTTGCAGGTCATCAATACCTTGACCATTCCAGAGCCTGATTCGCCGGTGACCTCGATATTGCCTAATTCTTCTTGGGCCTTTTTGAGGTTGTCTTGCATGGCTTGCGCCTGTTTCATCAGACCTGAGAGTTGTCCTTTGTTGAACATGTGATTCCTTTTGTGAACTTAAACCGGCTTGATACTGCCAGGGACTATTTTCGCGTCAAAGTCGCGCATCAAAGATTGCACGAACGGATCTTGCAAGATGATCGCTTCAGCACGCGCCTGACGCTCGGCATTTTCTTGCGTCAAGCGCTTGGCGGTGCTGTCTTGAACAGTCCCAGTCTTCACGTACAACTGGACGTTGTGCCCGCATTGCGCTAGGGCCGCTTGTAAACGCTCGCAGTTGCTGGGGGTGTTGAGCGAATCCTTGTCGACTTGTAATGTCCATTGCCGGTCCTCACGCGCTATCAACTGCGATTGGACAGCTAGTTCACGCACCAAGGCGTTAATGGCTTGGGCTTCGACCATTTCCCGCACCAACTGGTTCCAGAAATCGCCTTCTGAGTTATTTGTCAGGATTGTGGGGGTAACTTCTTTGCGTGGCTTAGCTTGTTCCGGTTGCGATCTTTGCGCAGTTTGCAAAGGTTGCGGATTCAGCGGCGTATCTGCACTATGCGAACTTTGCTCTTTAAAAGCAGGCGCAACTAATTCAGAAGTTTTTTTTTCAGCCGGAGCAGAGGCGTTTGGAGTAACGCTTGTGGCGTCAGACATAGTTTTGGGCTTAAACGCCAGCAAACGCAAAAGCACCATGGTCAAGGCTGCGTACTCGTCGGGAGCCAAACCTAGTTCCAATCTGCCGTGAATGCACAAGCTGTAGAGGAGTTGCGTTTCGTCGGCGGGCATCAGGCTTCCCAAACGCGCTATGTCGGCCGCCTCTGGGTCGGAACTGTCTACCTCCGGCGCGTTACCAACAGCTTGCAAAACCGCCATACGTTGCAAAACGCTGGACATGTCCTCTAAGGTGGAAGCAGAGTTCAATCCATGCAAGCGCAAGGTTTCAGAAATCGCCACCACCGATTTGCCGTCTCCGTTGGCTAATGCTTCGATCAACTGAAACACGTAAGTGCGGTCTGCGCTACCAAGCATGTGCTTGACAGCATCTTCTTGTAACTTGCCGCCGCCAAAGGCAATGGCTTGGTCGGTCAAACTCAAGGCGTCACGCATAGAGCCGCGGGCAGCACGGG